>Ga0081455_10000124_pt1 | contig 89174 bp, 86 predicted proteins | sample TabmetS3T2R1_FD_70207 | JGI IMG/M metagenome (GOLD analysis project Ga0081455, IMG submission 70207) | Tabebuia heterophylla rhizosphere microbial communities from the University of Puerto Rico - S3T2R1 | ecosystem: Host-associated > Plants > Roots > Rhizosphere ... | reverse complement strand
GGGGGGCTGCCCCGCCATTTCCGTGCCGATGGGTTTGAACGAGCTCGGCCTGCCGCTCGGATTGCAACTCATCGCCGCCGCAGGAGAGGACGAGCGCCTGCTGGGGATCGCCATGGCCTACGAGCAAGCGGCGGGCCTTAGCCTTGCGTCGCCCGCCAAGTTCGCAGGCCACGTGCGCGGCTAACAGCGTGCAAAGATGGGCCGTTGCGCGTGCCGGGGCACGGCGCCAGCCATGGCAAGGGACTCTGTGCGCAGCCAATCCCTGCGGCTCCTTCGCACTGGCCTCGCCAGGCCGCCTAGGCTAAAGTTTCATGCGTGCCCCTAACCGGGTGAAAACACTTCTAAAATGCGGAAAAGCATCGCGCGCATAAGCCAAGGAGGAAGCAGCAGTGATTGAACGTCGAACGGTTCTCGCCGGCCTTGGGACGCTTGCCGTCGCCAACGGCTTTCCCGCCATCCTCAAGGCGCAGGCGCCGATTACGCTCAATGGCGCCGTGCAGTTCAACGACGACCACGCCTTCACCAAAGCGCTGGTCAAGTTCGAGGAGCTCGTCAAGCAGTACTACGGCAAGCCCATCAACTTCGTGCTGCACAAGAACTCTGCGCTGGGTCTGGAAAAGCAGTATTTCGAGTACATGGCGCAGGGCAAAGCCGTCGACTACGGCATCGTCTCGCCGGCGCACATGTCGACCTTCTCCAAGGCCGCGCCTTTCATCGATGCCCCGTTTCTGTTCAGCGACCTCACGCATTGGAACAAGGTTCTGGATGCCGACCTCCTAAAGCCCGTCGCCGACGAGATCGCGCAAAAGGCCGACGTCATGCTGATCGGTTATGCTGGCGGCGGCGTACGCAACATCTTTATTAACAAGCCGATGGGCTCGCTGGCCGAGATCAAGGGCCTCAAGGTGCGGGTGCAGGGCGCGCCAATCTGGTCCAGAACCTTCCAGGCGGCGGGCATGGCGCCCACCGTGATCGCGTATAACGAGGTCTACAACGCCATTCAGAACAACGTCATCAGCGCGGGCGAAAATGAGGCCGCGGGCGTCGAATCCATGAAGTTCTACGAGGTCGCGCCCAATCTCGCCATGACGCAGCACGCCATTACCATCAGGCCCATTTGCTTCTCGGGCAAGACCTTCAAGGCGCTACCTGACGATCTCAAGGCAGCCGTGCTCAAGGCTGGCAAGGAAGCAGGTGCGCACGGGCGCAAAATCGAGTCCTCGGAGGATGAACAAAAACTCGAGGCGCTTGAAAAGGCAGGCAAGCTCAAGCGCGTGCCGTTCAAGGACCGTGCCGAAATGGAGAAGCTGGTGGCCCCGGTCATGGCCGCCTACGCCAAGGAAATCGGCGCGGAAGACATCTACGCCAAAATCGCGTCCATGAAGTAAGGTCGTCGAACGACCGACGCATTGCCGTGGCGCGGCCGGGACGTATCCCGGCCGCTCCGCTCAGCGAGATCCTACCCCCATGCTCGAAGCCTCTTCATCGCCGCGCCCGGGATTGTGGCGGCAATTCACCAGGGCTTATGCGGCGCTGCTGTCGTGGCTGCTGGTGCTGTCGGTCGGTATTTTGGTCATCCCGGTCAGCCTGCAAATCTTCTCCCGCTACACCGAGCTGATCCCCTCCTATATCTGGACCGAGGAAATGGCGCGCTTCCTATTCATCTGGACCATCATGATGGGCGCCATGATCGGCGTGCGCGAGTCGACGCACTTCGAGGTCGACATTTGGCCGCGTCTTCCGGCGCGCGGCGAGGCTTTGGCGAGGCTGCTCGGTCGCCTCGGCGTGCTTGCCACGGCTTTGGTGTTTGTCTTCGCCGGGTTGCATTTCACCGAATTTGCCTGGCACCGCACGTCGGAGCTCGCCGAGTTGCCGCTCTGGTTGATCCACGTGGCCTGGCCGGTGACGGGCCTCACCTGGATCGTGTTCCTTGGTGAGCAGGTCCTGGACGATCTCAAAATCCTGGTGGGGAGAGCGCAATGATAGGCGCCGTGTTGTCGCCTGGGCAGGCGGCGCTGATCCTGTTTGGATTGTTTTTTTTCTTTATGTTTTTGCGCGTACCCGTGGCCTTCGCGCTCGGCCTTGCCTGCCTGCCGATCCTCGTGATCGAGCCGAGGCTCGACACCATGACGCTGATGCAGGAGACCTTCAACGCCTACAATTCCTTCATCCTGCTGGCCGTGCCGTTTTTTCTGCTGACCGCAAATTTGATGAATGTCGGCGGCACCACCGACCGGCTGATGCAGCTCTCCCGTACCATGGTCGGGCACTTTCCCGGCAGCCTCGCCCAAATCAATGTTGTGCTGTCGATCTTCTTTGCCGGCATCTCCGGTTCCTCGACCGCCGACGCCGCCAGCCAATCCAAAATCTTCATCGAGGCGCAAACCAAGGAGGGCTATGACCTCTCCTTTTCCGTGGCCATTACCGCGGTCTCCGCGGTGCTCGCAGTAATCATTCCGCCTTCGATCCTGATGATCGTCTGGGGCGGCCTGCTCACCGTGTCGATCGGGGCGCTGTTCCTGGCCGGGATTGTACCCGGCCTGTTGATCGGACTGGCGCAAATGGCGACCGTGCACGCCTATGCCAAGGCGCGCGGCTATCCGACCTATCCACGCTCGTCTTGGCGTGAACTCGTGTGCGCCACTTGGATCGCTATTCCTGCCCTCATGACACCCGGCATCATCGTCGGGGGCAAGATCTTCGGCTGGTTTACGGCCACCGAGTCCGCGTGCATTGCCGTGCTTTACGCCGCGGTCCTGTCTTTGCTTGTCTACCGGGAGATGGATTTTACCGGGCTCTACGCTGCGCTCCTCGATACCGGTAAGCTCGCGGGCATTGCCCTCTTCTGCGTCGGCACCGCCAGTGCGTTTGGCTGGTTGCTCGCCTATTACAAAATCCCCGAAGCCATTTTATCTGGTGTCATGGCTTGGGGCATGGGTTTTGCCATGACCGGCTTTTTCATCGCCGGGGTCTTTCTGGTGGTCGGCTGCTTTCTCGACGCGATCCCCGCCATCATCATCTGCGCACCAATTCTCGAGCCCCTTGCCAAGGCGGTGGCGATGGACCCGGTACACTTCGCCATGATCGGCATCGTCTCTCTTGCCTTTGGCCTCGTGACCCCGCCCTATGGCTTGTGCCTGATGATCGCCTGCTCGGTGGCCGGCATCCGCATCCGCGACGCCATCAAGGACACGGGCCTCATGCTGATCCCGATGCTGATGGTGCTTGCCTTGGTTGTCGTCTGGCCCAAGTTGTCGTTGTGGTTGCCCAGCCTGATCTCCCCCGAATTTCTGCACTAGTGGAGGACTGCGGTGCTGGCCAGGCTGGCGCACACCTAAGCGGGCCCCGCCTCTCCGACGGCGCTGGCGGTCCTTCGATAGACGGCCAGGCTAGCGCCCGGCATGCGCCGCCTTGAGCCGCGCGATGTCCAGCTTGACCATCTGCAGCACGGCTTCCATCACGCGCTTGGATTTTTGCGGGTCCTTGTCTTGCATGAGCTCGCCCAGCACGCTCGGGACCACCTGCCAGGAGAGCCCGAATTTGTCCTTGAGCCAGCCACACTGCTGCTCCTGGCCGCCGGCACTCAGCTTCTGCCAAAAATAATCGACCTCCTCCTGGGTCTCGCAATCGATCACCAGCGAAATCGCCTCCGTGAATTTGAAGCGTGGGCCACCGTTCAAGGCCAGGAAGCGCTGGCCTGCGAGCTCGAAGGCGCCGACCATTACGCTGCCCTTGGGCCCCGGGCCCGCCTCACCATAGCGGGAAATGCTGACGACCTTCGAATTCTTGAAAATCGAGGTGTAGAACTCCATTGCCTCTTCGGCATTGTTGTCAAACCACAGGAAGGTCGTGATCTTTTGCTTGTCCCCCATCGCTTTTTTCGCCCTCTTCGAGTGTTGCTGCTGCGCGGGTTGTGCGGGGGTCGCGGGCAACCCCCGAGTTTTGCAAACGCTAAGCGTGTTCAGCGTTTTTGCAGCTCGGCGCGCAGTTTCTCTTCGCGCTCTCTGAGCTCCGGCGTGAAGGCCTCGCCAAAGTCCTCCGCGGAGAACACTTGGCGGATTTCGATTTCGGACTCGCCCTCATGCGGATTGGGGCAGCGTTTCACCCAAGCGATGGCTTCCTCAAGGGAGGCGACCTCCCATATCCAAAAGCCGGCGATCAGCTCCTTGGTCTCGGTGAACGGGCCATCCGTGACCATGCGCTTGGCACCGGAAAATTTGACGCGCGCGCCCTTGGAGCTGGGCTGCAGGCCTTCGCCGGCGAGCATCACGCCGGCCATCACTAACTCCTCGTTGAATTTGCCCATCGCGGCCAGCAGCTCCTGGCTCGGCAGCTTGCCGGCTTCGGAGTCTTTGGTGGCTTTGACCAAAATCACGAACTTCATGGGAATGCGCCTCCTTGGCGTTTGAATGGGTGGATGCCTTGCAAGACGTCGCCGCCCCTGCCACGCCGACATTTTGGTGCCGGTGATTTTGTCATGAACGCTACAGCGAGATGAGCACCTCGAAGCCGCCCCAGAACATGCGCTTGCCGTCGAACGGCACGGACGTGGGGTCGGTGCCGGTAATGCGGGGATCCTGCATGACCGCCGCGTTGATGCGGTCACGCTCGGCGCGCGACGCATAGACGATCCAGGCAAACACCACCGTCTCGTTGGGTTCAAGCTTCACCGCCTGCGGGAACGAAGTCAGCTTGCCAGGCGGGACATCATCCCCCACGCACTCGACGTACTCGAGCGCGCCCAATTCCCGCCAAACCTTGCCGGCCTTTTCGGAGAATTCCCGGTAGGCTTCGACCTTGTCCTTGGGGACGGGAAGGACAAAACCATCGACGTACTTGCCCATGCGCCAACTCCTCTCCTTTGCTTGCTCTTGGACGCGCGCGCGCCCCATGTGCCCCGAAGAATGTGGCTGAAGACGGTTGAGGCTTGCTACGGTTAAGCCGTGCGCGGCTCGTCTCAGCCATGGCAACAGCTGGCGCCGGCCTCGTCGTACTCATCGTGCCGCCGCACCCAATCCATGATTTCCTTCTCGTTGCGGCCCTTAGGCGTCGTATCAAGGTAGATGAAGGCGCCGATCACCTCTTCGTTGCCGCGCGCATAACTGGAGTAGGTGTGGAACACCCCGCCGGCGTTCCTGGCAAACACGCTGAGACCCGGGAGTTCATCGAAGCCCTCAACCATGCCGTAGTTGTAAGCGACCTTGCCTTGAGCCAACTGCTCCGGCGTGAACGAGACGTGGAAGTCATAGTTGAAGTCACTGCCGTAGGAGGAGACCCACTTCGCTTTCCAGCCCATGCGCTTTCGATAGGCCTCAAGTTTTGCCAGCGGTGCCCGCGAGACGCGCACGTAGGAGACATCGTGGTGCTCAAGATGCACAATTGCCCCCTCGGCATGATCGGCCTCCAGCGAGCAGCTGGCGCAGCCCTGGTCGAGATCCCATCGCCACATAAAGTGGTGAATGATGAGCTGGCTGTTGCCACCGAATAGGTCCGCCAAGCTCTGTTTGCCCTCGGTCGTGTCGAAGACGTAGTCCTTGTCGATTTTCACCCAGGGCAAGGTGCGCCGCTCGGCGGCGACGAGATCGCGCATGCGCGTCAAGGCCTTTTCGTTCTTGAGATGGGCCTTGCGGGCGGCGAGCCATTCTTCGCGAGAAACGATTAACGGTTGCATGTCTCGATCCTCTCGTTTGGCAAACTTCATTCGCTGGGTTGCCCCATGGACCACAGCACACCAAAGGGGTCGCGCAGTTGCCCATAGCGGTCGCCCCAGAACATTTTCTGCAGGGGCAGCACCACCTCCGCACCAGCGGCCACGGCGCGCTGCCACCAGCTGTCCACGTCATCGACCTTCAGATGCAAGGTGTAACCCTGCGCGGGCTGGTGGGGGTGGCCGTGCTCAGGATAGGCATCGCCCAGCATGAGCGAGCCGCCATTGAGGTAGAGATGAATGTGCATGGTCCGGCCCTTGTCGTCGGTCGCATGCCGAAACACCTCGTGGGCACCGAAGGCCTTGACGTAGAACTCGACCGCCCGGCTGGCGCCGTCGAGAGTGAGATAGGGCACGATCCCCCCCAAAACTTCCGGCATCGTTGTCGATGCGGATTGTGGCGTCGCCATGCTTTATCTCCACTGCGCTCGAGGGTCTTGGGGTTAGGCCTGATCTCCCAAGGACGAACCGGCGCCAGGGACGCCGACAAGAAGCTTTCGACTTTTTTGCGCCCGGCCTATCGGTTTATGGGTCCTTAAGGTTTTTGCTCAAGCCAACGGGCTCGCAAGTCGGTCAAGTTGTTGGCGGATATGCGCGGCCTCAGCGGGGGTATTGGCGAGCGCGATGGCCCTATTGAAGGCGACGCGGGCCTCCTCGCGGCGCCCGAGCTCGAGCAGGAAGGCGCCCCGCGCGCCGTGGAAGTAGAAGTAGCCGTCGAGTTTGCCCGCGAGCGGCTCGATCATCTCCAGTCCTGCTGTCGCGCCGTGCGCTTTGGCGGCGGCGACGGCGCGGTTGAGCGTGACCACCGGCGATGGCTGCATGCGTTCAAGCGCGCCGTAGAGAAGATCGATCTCGCCCCAGTCGGTGTCTTGCGGGCGTTGGGCGCGGGCATGCAAAGCCGCAATCGCCGCCTGGATTTGGTAGGGACCGGGCCGGCGGTGCCGCACGGCTTTGTCGATCAGAGCCAGCCCCTCGGCGATCAGGTTTCGATCCCAGAGTTGGCGATCCTGCTCCTCGAGCAACACCACCGAGCCCGCGCTGTCGAAGCGCGCGCGCGTTCGGGCGTGCTGCAAAAGCAACAAGGCGGTCAACGCCATGATCTCGGGCTCGGTAGGGAACAAGCGCAACAAGAGCCGACAGAGCCTGATGGCTTCATCGCAAAGGGCGGCGCGGCTGCCCGCTTCGGCAATGCCGGCCGTATAGCCTTCGTTGAACAACAGGTAGAGCATTGCCGCCACCGCCGCCAAGCGTTCGCTGCGGTCCACCGCGCTCGGGGCCTCGAACGGTACATTGGCCTTGGCGACGCGTGCCTTGGCTCGAGTGATGCGCTGCTCCATGGCATCGTCGCTGACAAGGAAGGCGCGCGCGATCTGGCGCGTGGAGAGCCCCGATACGATGCGCAGCGCCAGGGCGATCTGCTGGGTTGCAGGCAGGTCCGGATGACAGCACACGAACAGCAAACGCAAGATGTCGTCGCGGTAGTCGGCCGCATCGATGCGCTCCACCGTACTCGCCTCCGCGTCGGAAAGATCCGAAATCAACTCTTCCGGCGGCAACGGTCCCTCGCGGCGTTGCCGGCGCACCGTGTCGATCGCCGCATTCTTGCCAACCATGATCAGCCAGGCGGCCGCGTCACGCGGCGGCCCGTTCTTGGGCCACGATTTGAGCGCCCTCAGGCACGCCTCCTGGAACGCTTCCTCGGCCATGTCGAGATCCCGGAAGTAGCGCAGCAGTGCGGCCACCGCTTGGGCGCGGGCCGAGGTTAGGACGGCGTCGATCCAGGAGACATCGGTCACGCGCTGGCGCTCCCGGGCTTGAACACGCCAATCGGCCGGATCTCGTAAGCGCCCCCGGGGTTGGCGGCGCCCAGCTCGCGCGCGATCTCAAGCACCTCGTCGAGCGAGCCGCAATCGACCACGTAGAAGCCCAAGAGCTGCTCTTTGGTTTCGGCGAACGGCCCATCGATCACCAGCGGAGGATCGCGGTCCTTTCTTAGCGTGGTCGCCGCCGTCGTCGGCAGTAGTCGCACCACCGGTCCCAGTTTGCCCTGCCTCGCCAGCCGCTCGTGCACGACGGCAAGTTTCGCCATCACGGCATCGTCTTCCTCTTTGCTCCAGGCACACACGACGTTCTCGTCGTGGTAGCAAAGTATGGCGTATTGCATCGGCAGCCCTCCTCTCGCATGCGCTTCCCAAGGACGTTCGAACCAGGCTCATCCCGACAGGTAAAATCCCCTTCACATGGGATTGTTCACCGGCGTGGCGCCCCACCCCTGCACCTCACCCAGCATCCAACCTAAATGTGCTACTGTGCTAGGGCGCATTGCTGCCGGTGTTCTGCCGTGCCGGCGTGCGGGGGCGGGGCGGGGATTAGCTTCTATGCGCTTGGGCGGGAAAATGTCCAATTCGATCCGATGCTTGACCACGGCCGTGCCGCCGCGCGGACGACAGAATGGCACGGCTCGGAGCGCGCGGGTCCGACACCCCGTGCGGTCAACGGCCTTGGCGCTTGCCGCCGGGCTCCTCCTGCAGGCCCTGGCTGCGAGCCCGGCGCTGGCACAAGACGCTGGGTCGGCGACGGGCCCCGCTAAGGAACCGGCCAAGGAAAAAGTCATCGTCACCCCACCGCCGCAGCAGGGCTCGCGCCTGCGCGCCATCCTCTCCAAGCTCTTGGGCAAGGACCAGCGCGAGCAGCTCGGCAGCACCAAGTCGGAGGTGTGGACCGTGCCGCAGGGCCGCGTTGAGCGCATCAAGGCCCGCTTCAAGGAACTAGGGCTCAAGGTCACGCAGTTGCGCGAGGACTGGAACCACATCTTGAGGCGGCAGCAGGGGCCGTTGAGCATGACGCCCGCGCAGGAAGCCATGATGAAAAAGGCGCAAGGCGCACGCGAAGTCGTCGGCGTCGGCGTGATGAAGGCACCGGAAGCCGCGGTCGCGGAGTATGCCCTGACCGCCGGGGACCGCAAGAAGAGCCGGGGCGCGGTGCCCGAGGAAGCGCTGGGCCGCATCATTATTCCTCTCAACGACAAGCAACACGTCACCGTCGAGCGCACCAAGGCGATTGCCACGGAAAAAGGCACGACGTGGCGCGGCAAGGTCTCCGAAACCGGCGAAAGCGCCATGTTGATGTGGTGGAAGGATGGCCGCTTGTCCGGCGTGTTCGGTTACAAGGGTCACATCTACATGATCGTCAACATGGGTGGCGACGTGCATGCCGTGCTGGAGACCGATCCGACACAGCTGCCGCCGGACCATGCGCCGAGCTCGGACCGCGCCGATGCGCGCGTGGGCCACGCGCTTGTCCCGGTCTCGGTGCCGCCGCCACCCGATATCAAGCCGCTCGATGAGATCGAGCGCAAGAAGCTCGAAGCCAAGGACATCAGCATCGACCTGATGCTGCTTTATACGCGCAAGCCCGCCGGCCGCTACATCAGCGATCCGGGAGACCTGCTGGCGCTGGCCGTCGAACAGGCGAACGAGACCTTCCGCAACAGCGGCATCCCCAACGTCAAGCTGAGGCTGGTGCATACCCAGCTCGTCGATTACGACGAGACGGGCGGGGAGCACTTCGATCACCTCTACAACCTGGTCGACGGCAAAGTGGCGTTCAAAAACATTCGCCGCCTGCGCGATGAAAAGCGCGCCGACATCGTGGGTTTGATCGTCGATGATCCGTCAGGTTGCGGCCTTTCCACGCGCGTCGGCGCCGATGCGGAGGAGGCCTTTTTTGTCGTGCACCACTCCTGTGCCGCCATCACCATTTCGATCGCGCACGAAATCGGCCACATTTTGGGTGCGCGCCACGACCGGCTGATCGATGCCAATAACACGCCATTTGCGTACGGGCACGGCTACGTCAATGGCAAGAAGTGGCGCGACATCATGAGCTACCAAAAGGGCTGCGACGGCTGCCCTCGCCTGCCGTTCTGGTCGAACCCGCGCATCATGTATCAGGGTGAGCCGACGGGCACGTTGGCCAACGACAACGCACGCGTGATCCTTGAGCAGGCGGAGCGTGTCGCGAGCTACAGGTAGGCGCGTTACTCGATCTTGACCCCGAAGAGACGCTCGGCGTTGCCGTGCGCGATGCGTTTGGCCTGCTCGTCGGGGAGCTGGGCCAACCAGGCCCGGTACCCGTTGATGATGTTGTCGTAGGCGAGCCAGCGCTCATTGATCCAGGTGTCAGAGCCGATTAGAAATCGGTCCGAGTAGCTGGCGAACAGCTCGCGCCATGGATCGGACAGGCGACCGTCGTTCTCGGTGATGCCGCTGCGATAGGAAAGTTCGCCCATCAGCGTCGGATACTGCTCCAAGAGCTCGCGCACGCGGGCGACCGGCGTCGAGAAGCCGGTGTGCGCCCAGATGATCTTGGCGCCGCGGTGGTGGTCGAACAGGATGTCGAGGGCCACCTCATCGCAATGGGCAAGAATATAAAGGTCGCGCGCGGCGGCAAACTCGACCGCTTGTTTGACCAGCGGGCGCGCCGCGGCATCGCCGTAGATGTGGAACTCGCCCACGCCGCGAAAGTAGCCGCGCCGATACTCGCGTTCGATCAGCTCGTAGATGCTGGGATCGGTGGACCAGTTCGAGACGTCCGCGCGCGTGCGATAGGGCCGGATGAACGGTACGACCGAGAGGCCCTGCGCCTTGGCCTCGACCAGCTCGTGCGTGCCCTTGTTGGGGCGAGAGTTGGCGATGATGCCGCTGACGTCGTTGCGGCGGAAAACCTCGAGCACCCGATCGAGCGCATAGAACGCCGTGGGCTCCTGATTATAGTGCAGATGCGCATCGAAGATCTTGAGCTTGCCCTGCGCGGAGCTGGGTCCGCCGGCGCACACGCAAAGGGCAAGCACGAGGGCAAAGCATTTCAGCTGGCTCATCGGTTCACTCCTTGGCGCGCTCCCAGCGCCTCATCGTAGCGCATTTACGGGCGGTGCGCGGCAGGAGCTGGTGGGGCGCGCGTCGGCAAGGCTTGGGTTGACGCAGGGCCATGCCGGTAGTGGCGCCGGCGGCAAGAACCTGTAAAACTCGCGGGGTGGGGCCCGCCTGCGCCCCCGGCAGATCCCCAAGCGTTGGACCACAGACCCATGCCCCATCTTACGACCGACGACAACGTGCGGCTCTACTACGAGGAGGTCGGCAGCGGCGTCCCCATCCTTTTCGTGCACGAGTTTGCCGGCGACTATCGCAGTTGGGAGCCGCAAATGCGCTATTTCGCGCGCCGTTATCGCTGTATTGCCTATAACGCCCGCGGCTACCCGCCCTCCGAGGTCCCGGCGCCAGGGGCCGCCTACTCACAGGCGCGCGCCGCCGCGGATATCCGCTCAGTGCTCGATCAGCTCAAGATCGACACGGCCCATGTCGTCGGTTTGTCCATGGGTGGGCTTGCCGTCTTGCATTTCGGCCTCACCTACCCCGAACGGGCGCGCTCGCTGTTGGTCGGCGGGGCCGGCTATGGTTCGGAGCCGGGCGAGCGGGACAAGTTTCGCAGCGAGGCCTCCACCATCGCCGCCAGGCTCGAGCGGGAGGGGATGGAAAAGTTCGCCGAGGCCTATGCTTATGGACCGACACGCGTGCAGTTCGAGCACAAGGACCCGCGCGGTTTCGCCGAATTCAAGCGCATGTTGGCCGAGCATTCGGCCACCGGCAGCATCGGCACGCAACTGGGCGTCCAGCGCGAGCGGCCCTCCTTGTTCGATTTGGAGGACAAGCTCAAAGCGCTGAAGGTGCCGATGCTGGTGGTGACGGGGGACGAGGACTGGCCTTGCCTGGTGCCCAACCTCTATCTCAAGCGCACCTGTACGTCGGCGGCGCTGTTGGTGCTGCCCAACAGCGGGCACGCCGTCAATCTGGAAGAGCCCGGCCTTTTCAACGCAGCGCTGGCTGATTTTTTGGCCCAGGTTGATGCCGGGCGCTGGCCCGTGCGCGATCCGCGCGCCATCAGCCAGAGTATTACCGGAATGACGAAGGCACCCGATGAACGATAAAAGTCCCGCAGCCCAAGGCACGCCATACGTCTCCGACCCGGTAGCGCGCGTTGCCAGCATCGCCGAAGTCTTGCAAAGGGCGGCGCCGGAAAACGAAAAGTTGGGCCGGCTGACGCCCGAGGTCGTCGACAAGCTGCACGAGCAGCGCCTGTTTCGGCTGCTTTTGCCCGCCGCCTACGGTGGCGACGAAGTCGATCTCGCCACTTGGTTCCGCACCATGGAGGCCATTGCCAAGCACGATGCCAGCACCGCCTGGTGCATCGGCCAGATCAACGGCTGTGCGGCCTCCTCCGCGGCGCTCGCGCCCGAGATCGCGCACAAAATGTGGGGCGAAAATGCGCGCGCCGCCCTGAGCTGGGGACCGCCGGTCCAGGCGCGCGCCGAGGAAACCGAGGGCGGTCACCGCCTGACGGGCGAGTGGGGGATGTCGAGCGGCAGCCGGCACGCCAGCTGGCTCGGCCTGATGGCACCGGTGTTCGACCGTGCCGGCAAACCCATCCCCCTGCCGCAGGGGGTAAGTGCGCGCATTTTCTTCGTTCCTGCCGATGCGGTCGAGTGGATCGACAATTGGGATGTGATCGGGCTCAACGCGACCTGCAGTGGCGGCTATCGCTTGGCCGGGCGCTTTATCCCTGCCGGCTACTCCTTTAGCCGCGAGCATTTGCCGGACGTGCGGTTGCCAGGCGCGCTCTTCAAGTTTCCGCTCAACAGTCTTTTTGCCACGGGCTTCTCGGCCGTCAGCTTGGGAATTGCCCGCTCCATGCTGAATGAGGTGATGGCGCTGGCGCGGGACAAGACGCCCAGGCTCGCCAAGTCTACCTTGCGCGACAACCATCATGTGCAGTTCCAGATCGGCGACGCGGAGGCGCGCCTGCGCTCGGCACGCCATTACGTCGAGAGTACGGCCACGCGCGTGTGGCAGGAGGTCGTGGCCTCGGGCAAACTCACGATCGAGCGGCGCATCGACATCCGCATGGCAACCACCTTCGCCATCCACGAGGCGAACAAGGTCGCCGATACGGTCTGGCAGATCGCCGGCGCCACGGCGATTTTTACCACCAGCGCGTTCGAGCGGCGCTTGCGCGACATCAAAACCTTGACGCAGCAGGTGCAGGGGCGCCAATCCCACCTGCAGGATGTCGGCGCCTACCTGATGGGCCTCGAGCCAAGTTTGAGCTTTGCCTAAAAAAGGTCTGCGCGCGCTGGCGCGCGCAGCAAAGTCGCTTGCGCGCTAGCCGCTGGCCGCGACCGCCCGCCGGGCCATCACGCCGACAAGGTGGGCGCGGTATTGGGCATCGGCGTGGATATCGCTCAGCATTTTGGCGGCATCGCCCGCGAGCGTGCCCAGCGCCTGTTGGGACCAGCCTTTGGCAAGGGAGGCCTCCATGTCGCTTGCGCGATAGACCCCGGCGGAGGACGCCCCGGTAACCGCCACGCGTACGCCGCCCGCCGTTTGCGCGGCGGCAACGCCCACCAAGGCATAGCGGGAAGCTGGATTAGCGAATTTGGCGTAGGCGAATTTGCTGGGGATCGGGAAGGCAATGCGCGTGATGATCTCGTCCGCGCCAAGCGCGGTGCTAAACAACCCCTTAAAGAAGTCGTCGGCCCCAATCTCACGCTTGTTGGTGATGACCCTGGCGTTGAGCGCCAGCACGGCGGCCGGATAGTCGGCGGCAGGGTCGTTGTTGGCGACCGAACCGCCGAGGGTGCCGCGATGGCGGACGTGCTGGTCGCCGATGTGGGTGGCGAGCTGCGCAAGCCCAGCAATGGCGCCGCGAACGACCGGCGAGTTTGCTACCGCATCGTGCGTCTCCATGGCGCCGATGACGAGGTCGTTCCCCTTGCGCTCGATGCCACGCAGCTCGGAGATGCGGCCGAGGTCGATGATCATCTTCGGTCCGGCCAGGCGCAGCTTCATGGTTGGCAGCAGCGTGTGCCCGCCCGCCAGCAGCTTGCCCTCCGCAGAGCTCGCCAACAGCCTTTGGGCCTCGGCAACCGAGCTCGGGCGATGGTAGTCGAAGGCATACATGATCCGTTCCTCCGTTTTCGCCCTATTCGGCGGCAAGTTTTTCCACTGCTTTGCTGGCGGCCCGCCACACCGCCTGCGGCGTGGCCGGCATGGCGATGTCCTCGTGCCCCAACGCGTCGGTGATGGCGTTGATGACGGCGGCCGGCGCGGCAATGGCACCGGCCTCCCCGCAACCCTTGACGCCGAGCGGATTGGATGGGCAGGGCGTGTTGGTCATCGCCACGTTGAAGGAAGGCACGTCGCTGGCGCGCGGCATGGTGTAATCCATGAAGCTGGCGGTGACGAGCTGGCCATCCTTGTTGTAGACGGCGCCCTCGAGCAGGGCCTGCCCCACCCCCTGCACGATGCCGCCGTGCACCTGGCCTTCGACTATCATGGGATTGACGAGGGTCCCGAAATCATCGACGGCGGTCCAGCGATCGATACGGGTCGCACCCGTCGCCGGGTCGATCTCGATCTCGCAGACGTGTACGCCCGAGGGGAAGGTGAAATTGGTGGGATCGAAAAAGGCCCCTTCCTTGAGGCCGGGCTCGAGCTGCGCGCCCGTGAATTTGTGGGCGATGTAGGCCTGCAGCGCCACCTCGGGGAATGTGAGGGTTTTGTTGGTCGCCTTGCTGGAAAAGATGCCATCGTTGAAGTCGATGCTTTCCTCGGGCGCCTCGAGCACGAAACCCGCCACCTTCTTGGCCTTGACGATCACCTTGTCGATCGCGCGGAAGATGGCCGACATCCCGACCGCCCCCGAACGTGAGCCATAGGTGCCCATGCCGAACTGCACCTTGTCGGTATCCCCGTGCACGATCGTGACCTGCTCGATGGGAATGCCGAGCCGCTGCGACACGAGCTGGGCAAACGTGGTCTCATGCCCCTGCCCGTGGCTGTGCGAACCGGTCAGCACCTCGACCGAGCCGGTGGGATTGACGCGCACTTCCGCCGATTCCCAAAGGCCGACGCCGGCGCCCAGCGACCCCACTGCCTGGCTGGGGGCGATGCCGCAGGCCTCGATATAGGCGGAAAAGCCGATGCCGCGCTTCAAGCCCTTGCTGGCGCTCTCGGCCTTGCGGGCGCCGAGGCCCTTGTAGTCGGCAAGCTCCAGCGCCTTGTTGAGGCACGCTTCGTAGTCTCCCGCGTCGTAGGCCATGATGACGGGCGTCTGATGCGGGAAGGATTTGATGAAGTTCTGGCGCCGGAACTCGGCCGGATCCTTGCCGATCTGGCGCGCAGCCACCTCGACCAGGCGCTCCACCACGAACGTTGCCTCCGGCCGTCCGGCGCCGCGATAGGCATCGACCGGCGCGGTATTGGTGTAGACGCCGTCGACCTCGCAATAGATCGCAGGGACATCGTACTGGCCGGAAAGCAGAGGCGCATAAAGATAGGTCGGCACCGAGGAGGCAAAGGTCGAAAGATAGCCGCCAAGATTGGCCTTGGTGCTGGCCCTGAGCGCCACGATCTTGCCGCTGGCATCAACCGCCAGTTCCGCGCGCGTCACGTGGTCGCGACCGTGCGCGTCGGCGAGAAAGGCCTCGCTGCGCTCGCCGGTCCACTTGATCGGTCGCCCGATCTTGCGCGCAGCCCACAGACACACGGTCTCTTCGGCGTAGATGAAGATCTTGGAGCCGAAGCCGCCGCCGACGTCGGGCGCGATCACGCGCAGCTTGTGTTCGGGGGCCAGGCCTATGAAGGCGGCGAGCACCAGGCGCGTGACGTGGGGGTTCTGACTGGTGGTGTAGAGGGTCAGGCTGTCATTGCCCGCGTCGTATTCGCCGATGGCCGCGCGCGGCTCGATGGCATTGGGCACCAGCCGATTGTTGATCAGATCGATCTTGGTAACATGCTTGGCGCTGGCAAAGGCCGCATCGACAGCCGCCTTGTCGCCCAGGTGCCACTGATAGACCGTGTTGTTGGGAGCCTCGGCGTGGATTTGCGGCTGGCCCGGGTTCTGCGCGCTTGCGAGGTCGGTGACGGCCGGCAAGCTCTCATACTCGACGCTCACCTTCTCGGCGGCGTCCTTGGCCTCATTCAGCGTCTCGCCGATGACAACGGCGACGTGGTCCCCGACGTAGCGCACCTTGCCCTGGGCGAGCGCCGGATGCACACCCGCTTTCATGGGTGAGCCGTCCTTGGAGTGGATCATCCAGCCGCAAATGAGCGTGCCGACTTTGTCGCTTGCCAGGTCGGCACCCGTAAAGGCGCCAAGGCAGCCCGGCGATTTTAGCGCGGCCGAAAGGTCGACCTTTTTTAGCGTCGCATGCGCATGCGGCGAGCGGACAAACACGGCATAGGCCTGGCCCGGGCGATTGATGTCATCGGTATATTGGCCCTTGCCGGTGATGAACCGCTGATCTTCCTTGCGCTTGACGGACGCTCCGATGCCGGTGGCACTCATTGTCTTCTCCCCTGAGCGTCGGCGCGGGCAGAGGCGGGCCAGCGCCGGTTGCTAGCGTTGGTTGGCGTTATTCGGCGGCTTGCGGTTTGGCGGCGCCCGAGGCGGCCATGGCCGAGGCCCCGGCGAGCACGGCGGCCACGATGTTGTGATAGCCGGTACAGCGGCAGATGTTGCCCTCAAGGTCCGCGCGTACCACGTCCTCGCTCAGGCTCGCGCCGCGCCGTGCCACGATGTCGACGGCTGCCATGATCATGCCCGGTGTGCAGAAGCCGCATTGCAGGCCATGATGCTCGCGGAAGGCCTCCTGCATCGGATGAAGCTTGCCGCCCTGCGCCAAGCCTTCGATGGTCACGACCTTGGCGCCCTCGCAGGACGCGGCAAGCGTGGTGCACGATTTGACCGCGCGCCCATCGAGATGCACCACGCACGCGCCACACTGGCTGGTATCACAGCCGACGTGGGTGCCCGTCAGGCGCAAGTTCTCGCGCAGGAATTGCACGAGCAGCGTTCGGGCGTCGATTTCCGCGCTCGCCGGTTTGCCGTTCACCGTCATACTAAGCTTGACCATACGTCCCCCCAGTTGTGATCCTGTTGCGCGGCTGCCGGCGGCGCCCGAGGTGGCGGCGGGCGGGGCAGCGGCGGGCGCTGCTGATGCCGGTTCGGCCGGCTTCTTGTCCTTGCGAAACAGAGAAAACATGACCTCCTCCTCTCTGGCGCCAGGCTTGGCCGGACCCTGACTATTCTTGGCTGTCCTCGCGCGCAATTACGCCACAGCTCAGCACTTTGCGCAATCGCGTCGGCGCGGCCGCCCGACGGCGCCACGGCCCTGCAGCGACGGCCCCGCCAGCCTCCTTTTTGCCAAGTGCCGAGCAAGGGCCGGGCTCGCCCGGCTTGAGGGGGGCCGTCTGCGGCAGGCTCTCAGAGGCCGTCACCCAGATAGACGCGGATCACGTCACGGTCGGCCAGCGCCTCTTCGGGCGTGCCGCTGGCGATCACGCGACCGGCATTGAGCACCACCACCTGGCGGCACAGGGAGCGGATGGCGTGCATGACGTGCTCGACCATGAGGATGGTGAGCCCATCCCCCTCGAGCGAGCGCACGAGCTCGATGCCGGCCTCGAGCTCGGTGGGATTGAGCCCGGCCAGCCATTCATCGAGCAATAGGAGGTCCGGGGCGCAGGCCAAGGCACGCGCGAGTTCGATGCGTTTTAAATCGAAATAGGCGAGCGCGTCGGCCCGGGCCGATGGCTCACCGGCGTAGCCCACGCGCACAAGCAAACGTTCAGCCTCCGCGCGCGCCGCTGCCACATCGAGCCGGCGACGGCCGTACATGGCCGCCACGGCGACGTTGTCGCGCGCGTCAAGCGCATCGGGGACGCGCGCGAGTTGGAAGGTGCCGGCGATCCCTGCGCGGCACATCACTTCGGGGCGCCGGCCGGTCATGGGCTGACCGGCAACGCGTATCTCTCCCCGCGTCGGGGAGAGGCGGCCGCAGACGAGGTTGAGGAGCGTGGTCTTGCCCGAGCCGTTGGGCCCGATCAAGCCGAATGTATGCCCGCGTGCGACCTCGAAGGAAACGCCGTCGAGCGCTGCGAGCCCGCCAAAGTTCCGGCTGAGTTGGCTGACCGCAAGCATCGGCAGTTCCGCGCGCGTCATGGCTCGCCTTTCCGCCCCGAACCCAGCCAACGCCTCGGCGGCAATAGACGAGGCTCGGGCGAAACGCCGAGCGCCGGCTCACTCGACACGCCGACGGCACGGGGATCGATGCGCCGCGCGAGCCCCCGCAAGATGAGGGCCACACGTTCCCGGCTGGCGCCAAGCGCGCCGGGAGCGAGCAAGCCAATAAGGCCGTTGGGAACCACAAATACGATGCCGAGCAGCACCAGCCCCAACACCACGCTGAAATAGGTAGGCACCGTGACCGACAGGTAGTCGGAGATCAGCACCAGGGGCACGACGCCCAGCATCGGACCCCACACCGAGGTGGCGCCGCCTAACAGCGCCATGATCACGGTCAGGAACGAGGTATTGGGGTTGAAGGCGACGGTGGCATCCATGTAGCTCCAGCGCGGGGCGAGAATGGCACCCGCCAGCGTCATGGTGAGCGCGCTGACGATGAAGGTGCCGACCTTCAAGGCCACCGTGTTGATGCCGATCTGGCGCGCCACGGTTTCGTCGGCCCCGAGCGTGGTCAGGGCGAAGCCGAGCCGGCTGCGGTCGCGGATGAGCCACAGCACGATGATGCCCGCGCACAGGGCCAGCAATTGGTAGTAAATATGCGTGGTGGTGATGGAAAGGAACAGATGGCGCCCGGCCTTCTGGGCGACATTGAACTCCCACCAGGTCACGATCTCGCGCACGAGCGTGGCCAAGCCGAAGGTGAAGATCACGAAGTACATGCCCGATAGGCGCAAGGTCGCCAGGCCGACGAACGCCGACAGCACGCTGGCGATGCCGAGCGCGGCCAACAGCGCCACCGGGTAGGAATAATCGGGTGCGAGGACGGCCACCGCGTAGGCCCCAATGCCAAAGAAGGCGGAGGCGGCGAGCGAGACGTAACGCGTGGGGCCGGAGAAAAACGCCCAGCCCGTCGCCAGGGCGACATACATCAAAATGTTGACCATCAGCGAGAGCCAATAGGCATTGGCGAGGGCGGGCACCAGCAGCAGCAATCCGAAGCCGGCGGCGGCGGGAAGGTAGCGGTAAAAGCGCCAGGGCTTGGCGCCGCCCGTGCCGGCATCGCGCGCGAACAGGCCTTGCGGGCGCCACAGCAGGACGAGAGAGAAGATGGCAAAGTTGATGACCGTGATCAGGCCGGGGTCGATGAGGAACGCGGCCAAGGTTTCGGCCATGCCGAGCACGAGCCCGGCGACCAGCCCCCCGAGCACGTGCCCGATGCCGCCCATCACCACGACGATCAGCGCCTTCATGGTGAAGGCGGCGCCGATCGTCGGATTGATGCCGATAAAGGTCGACAACAGCACGCCGGCGATGGCAGCAAGCGCGCCCCCCAGCGCGAAGGCGCCGGCGCTGTAGCGGGCGACGTCGATGCCGACCAGGGGGGCGGTCGCGGGGTTTGCCGCCAGCGCGCGCAAGGCCCGTCCGATGGCGGTCAGCTGCAGGAGCGCGTAGGTCGCGGCGGACAAGAGGAGCGCGGCAATCAGAACCAACAGGCGATTGGCGCTCATGACCACGCCCAGCACATTCACGGGCTGGGCGAGGAAGCTGTAGAAGCGATCCGTTCCCGACCACGCCGACAGCGCCGCCCCCTGCAGCACGAACAGGAGCCCGAAGGTGGCGAGGATGGAATCGATTTCGCGCTTGCCGGCATCGCGCGCGCGCTGAAGCAGGGGGTGGAGCAGGTAGCGGAACAAGAGCCAACTCAGCGCGAAGGCCAGCGGCGCGGCGACGAGGAGCGTCAACAGCGGCGGTTGGTCGACGAGCGTGACGCCCCAGAAGGCGCCGTAGCCGGCCAGCATCAGAAACTCGCCGTAGGCGAGGTTCAGCACGCGTGCCACGCCGTATTGCAAATTGAGGCCGATCGAGATCAGCGCATAGATGCCGCCGATCACCAGACCTGCCAGCAGGAAATCGAACAGGAGCATGGCGATAGGTTTGCGTTTCGTCTGCGATCTTGCGCCGCGGCAGGCGATGGGCTGCCCTCGCCGTCCCCGACGTTATAGGGGTTCGGTTGCCAGGCTTGCGGAAAAAAGTCCCGCGTCATGAACGCGGGACCGGTTGCCTCGTTAAGCCATGTATAGGCTACTTCAGGCGCGGCTTGGCCGCGCCGGGCAGGTCCGTCGGGGCGATGCCGCGGTATTCCCCATCCTGCCACTGGCCGACCCACCACACTTTGCGCAGCACGCCGGCTTCGAGCTTGGTATCACCGAGAATGGTTTTGAAAGTACCGGTCTTGATCGCCTCGACGATTTTGGGGCGGTCGATCTCACCGACCTCTTCGATGGCCTGCTGCAAAACCTGCAGCGAGGCATAGGTGTTGGAGCTGGCCCAGCGGTCCGGCTCCTGGTTTGTCAGGCTCTTGTGGCGGGCGAACCAGTCCTTGACGCCGGGCCCGTCGGGGTTCCAGGCCCCAAGACCGAAGGTGCCCTCGACCTTGTCGCCGAATTTCGCTTTGTAGTTGGGAAAGGCGACCCCGACGCTCAGGAACTTGACCTTCGGGCTGAAATCGTTGGCGATCGACTGCTCGGTGAGCATGAACGTGTCGGGCGGGTAGGAGAAGGCGACCATGGTGTCGGGAGCCGCCGCTTTGGCCGCCTTGATCTGGGCCGAGAGGTCGGACACGCCGAGGGGATAGGTCGTCTCGTAGGCCAGCTTGAAGCCCGCCTTCTCGAGCATGGGCTTGGTCGGGGTCACGAACTCCGAGCCGAAGGGGTGCTGCACCACGAAGAGCGCGATCTTGTCGTTGATTTGGCCGGCCTGCTTGAGGTTGGACAACAGATCGACCAGCGCCTTGGCGCCGTCGCTGGGCATGCCCAAGAACCAAAAGGTGGTCGGGAAGCGTTGCACGAGTTCCGGGATCTTGTCGGAGTTGCCGGTGCCGACCAGCTGCGGATAGCCGTTCTTGGCGAACACGGGGGCGGCCTGCAGGTTGGGCCCCGTACCCCAAGGCGAGAGCACGATGTCGACCTTGTCGACGGTCATCAGGCGCTCGACCAGGCGGACCATGTCTTCGTTGTTGGACCGATCATCGATTTCGGTCACCTCGATGGGAATGCGCTTGTTCCATTTTTTCAGCATCAGGCCGCCGGCCTTGTTGACCTCGTCGACCCACAGTCGGTAGTTCGGCACCGTTGTCAGCATGGCCCCGGCCGATTGCGGTCCCGACAGGGAAATGACGTAGCCGATTTTGATGGATTTAGGCGCCTCTTGGGCGGGCAGCGGAGCGCACAGGGAAACGGTGATCGCCACGCTCGCCGCTAAGGCAGAAATCGCTGATCTCAGCATGCTGGGCCTCCCACTCACGGTTATTAGTCTTTGCACCAACCTATTAGTTGGACCTCCAACTAGTCAAGCTGGCGCCGGCGCGCCAAGCGCGCGGCGCACGCCGTGGCGGCGTGCGCAAAAAAAAGCTGGGGCTCAAAGGAGGCTCAGCGCCAGGGCCACCAGTGCTCCTGCAGCTGGATTGGCCAGCGCCAGGAGCTGCCCTCCCGTTCGCTTCCTCGCACGGCCGGCGTTGCCGGCACTTCGATGGCGGCGGGCTGGGCTGGGATGGTCTTGGCCGCCGGCCAGGTCAAGGCGCGGCGCGCCAGCGGCTCGCCGCCTAGCGCCGCGCGCCGCCGCCCCAATTCCTGCTGCGCCTGGCCGTCGAACTCGGCGACCGTGGCCGCTTCTTCTTTGGGTGTGGTGTGGACGACCTTGAAGCCCTTGGCCTTCAATTCGGCGAGCAGGCCCGGCAAGGCGCGCGCCGTCGAGTAGTGGATGTCGTGGAACAGGATGATGCCCTTCTTCTGGCGCGCGAGGTCGGCCATCACCTTGCGCTGCACCGCCGAGGGGTCGCGCGTGCGGTAGTCCTTGCTGTCGACGTCAATGGAAAAGGCGGCGAACTGGCGGCTCACCAAATAGTCGTTTCCCCACTTGGTGTCGCGCAGGTAGGGAAAGCGGAAGAAGGGAGCGATGGGCCGGCCCATGGCGCTCTGCACGGCGCTGAAACCGAGCTCGATTTCGGTGCGCGCGCGCGCCGGTGACATCGCCTGCAGGTTGGCGTGCGACCAGGTGTGGGTGCCGACCGTATGCCCCTGACGGGCGTACTCCTGCACCATCTCGGGGTCGGCGACGGCCATGCGCCCGACCAGGAAGAAGGTGGCCTTGGTGCAGTGGGCGGCGAGTGCCTCCAGGATTGGCCTGGTGTAGGCGCGCAGCGGGCCGTCATCGAAGGTGAGCACCACCTCGCCGTCGGCGAGCAAGCCGGCGTCCTGATATTGAAACCCGAAGCGCGGCCCCCCGCGCGTATCGATCTCGACGGTGCGCGCCACCCCGAGCGCCTGCGGACCGCAGGCCTGCGCGGCGGCCACGCCTGGCGCACCGGCCAGCCAGCACAAAAGCAACCCCCACGCGCCAGAAACGCGCATTTTGCCAGCTTCCCCCGTTCGATCGGCCCGCCGTGATCCACCTGGAGCGCGGCTTCTGGCATGCGCGCGAGGTATACGCAAGGCGAAGGCACCGCTGCGAGATAAATGCTTCAGCCGCGTTTGCTTTTTTGCACCAACGTTTGTGCGCTGGCTGTGTCGCGACGGCATCAGATTGTGGTATGCGCGAGGGCGGCCCTGCCCTCGGGGGTGAGGCCTCGCGCCGGTGCCTCCCTCGAGCGGGCCTGCTTTTGGGCCGCAAAAGGCGGGGCCGGGAAACCGCCCGATGGTCGCCCAAGCCGCGGCCGCCGACCCACGGATCAGCGCCATGCAAGATGAGACCACGGGCGAGCGCGCCATTGAGCCGATGTCTGAGCTTGCGCCGGCCATTGCCGAGGCGCTTGCGGCCCACGAAGACGCGCGCATTCGTTCCTTGCTGGCGGGCATGCAGGCACCCGACCTTGCCGATCTGATCGAGCTGCTAGAACCCCAACAGCGCGTTCAACTGGTCGAGGCCTTAGGGGCCGCCTTTGATCCGGAGGCGCTGTCGGAGCTCGACGAAGGTGTGCGTGACCAGCTGCTGCGGGATCTGCCGCAGGCAACCGTGGCCAAGGCGGTTGCCGAGCTCGAGACGGACGATGCCGCCTATGTACTGGAGAACCTGGACAAAACCGAGCGGCAGCAGATCCTGGCGCAGATCCCCACCGTCGACCGCGCGGCGCTCGAACGCAATCTCGAATATCCCGATGAGACGGCCGGCCGTCTCATGCAGACCGACTTCGTGGCCGTGCCCCCCTACTGGACCGTCGGCCAGGTGATCGACCATATGCGTGAGGCCGAGGATCTGCCGGACACCTTTTCCGATATTTACGTGGTCGGCCCCACTTATCACGTGGTGGGCAGCGTGGACTTGAGCCGGCTCCTGCGCACCAAGCGCGAGATCCCGGTGGAAACGATCATGGACGGCGCCCGCCAAGTGGTACTTGCCACGGCCGACCAGGAAGAGGTGGCCCGCCAGTTCGAGCGTTACGATCTGAAATCGGCGCCCGTGGTCGATGCCAACCGGCGGCTGGTGGGCGTGGTGACGGTTGATGACGTCGTCGAGGTGATCCAGGAGGAGGCCGAGGAGGATCTGCGGCGTCTCGGCGGCGTCGGCGACGAAAGCGTGATGGACACGGTGATCGATACCGTGCGCAACCGGTTCACTTGGCTGCTGATCAACCTCGCCACCGCGCTGCTCGCCTCCAGTGTCATCAAATTGTTCGATGCCACGATCGGGCAAATGGTGGCGCTGGCGGTGCTGATGCCCGTGGTCGCCTCCATGGGTGGCAATGCGGCGACGCAGACCATGACCGTGACGGTTCGCGCCCTTGCCACCCGGGACCTGGGGCCCGCCAACACGCTCCGCGTGATCGTGCGCGAGGCCTCCGTCGGGCTCGTCAACGGCGTGACATTCGCCGCCATCGTCGGCCTGATCGTCCTGTTCTGGTTCGGCGTCGGCACCCTCGGGCTGGTGATCGCCACCGCCATGATCTGCAACTTTGTGGCGGCGGCGCTCGCGGGCATCATGATCCCCTTGACGCTGGCGCGGTTTGGCTACGACCCCGCCGTGGCCTCGGGGGTGTTCGTGACGATGGTCACCGACGTGGTCGGCTTCTTTGCCTTCCTCGGCCTGGCCTCGCTCTGGCTGAGATAGCCGGGCAGCGCTGGTTCGCGGCCGGCCGATATGCAACAGTTGCGAACAGCCGGAAGGCCTGTTTTGCAGGGGACTGTGGTCATGAGCATCGCCGTGCGGCGCCTTGCAGCCAGGGACAAGCCGGTCTGGCTCAGGCTCTTCCAGGGCTACATCGAATTCTACAAAGCCAGTGTCGCCGAGGCGGTGATCGAGGAAACCTGGCGCCGTTTACTGGCGGGCAGCGCCGACTTCCACATCGGCCTGGTGGCGGTCGATGCCAACGATACGCCGATCGGGCTGGCGCACGTGCTGTTTCATCGTTCGACCTGGTCGCCGACCTGGTATTGCTACCTCGAAGACCTGTTCGTCGATCCGGCGCGACGCAAAACCGGCGCCGGGCGGGCATTGATTGAGGCTACCTATCGCGAAGCCGATGCCCGGGGCGCCACGCGCACCTACTGGGCGACGCAGGAGTTCAATTACACCGCGCGCGCGCTTTACGATGAAGTCGCGACGAAGTCGGTGTTCGTGCAATACCGGCGCTAGCGCAGGGATGCCAAGGCGGGCAACGGGCGGGCGCATGGCAAGGTCAAGGCATCGCAAGGCTCAAGGGGAGGCGAGCGCGCGCGCACGCCCGGTCGGAGCGTGATCGCCGCAACCTCCATGTCAGGTCGGCGTCGCGGGCGGTGCGCGCGCCTGCGGGGCGCGCACATCAAGGTCATCGAGGCCGCGGCTTGGCAACGTAGGGCTCACGCATGCAGCGCGTCCTGACCTGGATTGCAGCGCTGTGCGCGCTCATCGTGCTGCTGGCGGCCTTGGCTGTCGGGGGCGCGTACGCCTGGCTGCGCGCCACGGTGCCCTCCGCTGCGGGGAAACTGGCGTTCGACGGGCTCAGCGCGCCGGTGGCGATCACGCGCGACCGCGAGTACGTTCCGCACATTTTTGCAAGCTCCCGCCACGACCTCCTGTTTGCGCTGGGCTTCGCGCACGCGCAGGATCGTCTGTGGCAGATGGAGCTGTCGCGCCGCAGCGGGCAAGGCCGCCTTTCAGAGATCTTCGGCGAGCGAACCTTTACGACCGATGTGTTCCTGCGCACCCTCGATCTTTACGGGCACGCCGAGCGCTCGCTGGCGGCCTTGACGCCCGAGGACCGGCAGGACCTCGAGGCCTATGCCGGCGGCGTCAATGCCTACATGACGCGGCGCACCGGATGGTTCGAGCCGCGCCTTGCCCCCGAATTCATCTTGCTGCGGCATAGCCCGGAGCCGTGGCGGCCCGCCGACAGCATGGTCATCGCCAAGCTGATGTCACTGCAACTCGGAGCCAATATCAATCACGAACTGGCGCGCCTCGCCTATGCCGCGCAGGGCCTGAAGGCGGCAGACATCGAAGACCTGATGCCAACGGAGGCCGCCGACCATCCCCCGCCACTGCCGGAGTTGGCCGAGCTTTACCCGCTACAACACACGGCCGGCGGCGGGCGCCGGGCCGAGGCTGGCGGTGAGGACTTGGGGCTCGGGCAGGGTGCCTCCAACAACTGGGTGGTGGCCGGCGCCCGCACGCGCTCGGGCAAACCATTGCTCGCCAACGATCCGCACTTGGGTCTGACGGCGCCCTCGGTGTGGTATCTGGCACATCTCGCCTTGCAGGAGCCGGGTGCGGCGCCGGTCAATGTGGTGGGTGCCAGCCTCGCTGGCGCGCCGCTTATTGTGCTGGGACGCTCCGACAACATCGCCTGGGGCTACACCAACACCGGCGCAGACGTGCAGGACATTTTTATCGAGAAGGTCAATCCCGACGACAAGGACCAATACTTGACGCCTCAGGGTTGGCGCCCGTTCAGCCGCGAAGCCATGGCCATTGCCGTCAAGGGCGAGGGCGTGCGCACGGTTGAGCGCCGGCGCACGCGGCATGGACCGGTGCTCCCCGGTTTCTATCGCAACCTCGAGGCTCTGTTGGCGCCGGGCCACGTGGCGGCCCTGCAATGGACGGGCTTGAGCGACGACGACACGACGCTTGCGGTTGGCCTGCTCGCCCCCGGGGTCAAGACGATTGCCGATTACATGCAGCGCATGCAGCGCTACGTCGGCCCCATGCAGAACATGGTGGTCGCCGATGCCGATGGGCACATCGGGTTGATCGCGCCGGGTCGCGTGCCACGGCGCGATGCGGCCAATGGGGTTGCCGGCCGTGCGCCGGTGCCGGGCTGGGACGCGCGCTATGATTGGAAGGGCTATGTGCCGTTCCAAGAGCTGCCGCGCCTCATCGATCCGCCGCAGGGCGCCATCGGGACCGCGAATGCGCGCATCCTGCCGCCTAATTCTCCGATACATCTGACCTTCGATTGGGATCCGGCCTTCCGGCTTCGGCGCATCGAGGAGCTGATCATCGCTCCTGAGCGCGGGCCACATGATCTCACCAGCATGCGCCAGGCCCAGGCGGACGTGCTTTCGCTTGCCGTCACCCGCCTGCAACCCTTGATGACGGCCGCCGCACAAATCGGCGAAAGGGTCGACCAGCAACTGCTCGACCAGCTGACAGCCTGGGATGGCACGATGCGCGCGGATCTGCCCGAGCCCTTGATCTTTACGGCCTGGCTGCGCGCGGTCGTGCAAGCAATCTATGGCGACGATCTAGGGCCGGCCTTCGACCGCTTCTGGGGCCCACGGGCAAACGCACTGATCCGGCTGCTCGAGGGGCGCGCCACGGCGCGCGATTGGTGTGACGATAAGAGTACCGCAGCGCGCGAAAGCTGTGGTGCCGTGCTCGCCGCCGCGCTGACGCGCGCCATTGAGGACCTGGAACGACGTTACGGCAAGGATCGCTCGCAATGGCGCTGGGGCAAGGCGCATGAGGCACTGAGCGAACATCGGCCGCTGGGCGCGCTCGGCAAGATCGCAGGGGTCTTCGACATTGCGGGCTTCGTCAATATCAGCGTGACAAGCCCGGGTGACGACTACACCCTTGACGTCGGGCGCATGGACTTTGCAAGCGCCGAACCCTTTGCCAATCGGCACGCCGCCAGCTACCGCGCAATCTACGATTTTGCCGACCTCGACCGCTCGCTGTACATGCACAGCACCGGCCAGTCCGGCAATCCGTTCTCTCCCTTCTATCGTTCGTTCGTCCAGCGATGGGCGGGCGTTGACTATGTCGAGATTGCCACCAAGCGCGAGCAGATCAGCGCGCTGGGGACCTGGACGCTGTCGCCGAAAGCGGCGAAGTAGATCCAGGGCTCAGCGCCGCCGCGGGGGCGGCGAATGAAGATCGCGCTTGGCTCCTGAATCGGGCTATTGAGTGGGCGGCGCGGGCGCGTTTTTAGATGCGTTTGATGCATGCTTGCGAGAGGCAGGCGAGGCCATGGCGGCAGAGGAGCGCCAGGAGGAACAGCGGTTCTTGGCGGAGCTAAAGGCCCGCTCGGGGCGCACTTTGGCCGACTGGATGGCGCTCATCACCGTCAAGAACTTCAGCGACAAAAACGAGACCATCGATTGGCTGCGCGCACAAGGCTTCGCCTTTGCGCGCGCATCTTGGCTGGAGCGCATCCACAGCAACGGCGGGCGGCCGATCTATCAGGAGACGGCCGAGCGCGCACCTCGCGCCGCGCCCAGGCCGAGGGCCGAAAAGGTTACCCCCGACCCCTCTCCGGCGCGGCCGCCGCCAGGGCCCGAACCGGGCGAGGCGGCGCTGCTCGAAAAGCTGCTCGCCCAAGCCAAGGGCTATCGGCCGCTCTACCTGATGCTCGAGACGGAGGTGAAGCGGGCGATCCCGGCCCTGCGGCTGAGCCCGGCGCCGACGCATATTTCCTTGGCGGCACCGGCAGAATTTGCCGCCGTCGCCCTCACGGCCAGCGAGGTGCGCCTTGGCCTCGCGCTCGGCGAGCATGCCTATGATGCGCGCGTGCAACGCGCCAAACTGAAGGGGCTTGGCTGCCATATCACGCATATGGTCGTGCTCACCGATGCCCGGCAGGTGAATGCCGATCTCCTCAGCCTGGTGCTGGCGGCCAACGCCCGCATCAACGGCTAAACGGGCCCACAATCACGAAAAAGTCGATTTGCCCGGCTTATGCTAAGCTAGCTTAGGAGGTGCGGGCCCATGTGCATGAATAGCCGCCGAGCGCAAGCAAGCCTAGCCGCCGCCGTCGCCCTTGTGCTGATGGCCCCCGCCATATCCGCCAAGGCCCAGGGCGCCCAGCGCGACGGCATTGCCGATTTGATCGGGCGCAAACCCGAGGCCCAGGCGGAACAGGGCTCGCCGGCCGGCGCGCCCAAGCCCAATGCGGGTCCCGCCGCGGCCGGCCAAGGCCCGGAGTCCCCCAAGGATCCCCGCGAGGGCGAGGCCAGCTACGAGCAGGCCCAGCGCCTGATGAAGGCGGTCGATGCCATCCTGCAGGATACGGCGCGAAATCGGGGCGAGGCCAAGAAGCTGCCGCCTGAGGCCGATTTCCTGGTCAAGCCGCTCTGGACCGAGACGCGCGAGGACCGCGAGAAGAAGGTGCGCGACCTGTTGGATGCGGCACTCGGCATCGTCACCGACGTGCCGGTGGTCGACGTGCAAAAGAAGATCGAGGGTCTGCGCAAAAACATCCGTGAGCTTGACGATCGCATTGTCAAGCTGCGCGAAAAGCAGCTGCTCGCGCCCAAGGACGGCATGTTACCGGGCTATCTCACCGACACCGTCGACAGCCTGCGCAAGGATATCGATGACACCAAGAAACGGATCGAGCTCAATCGCGAGGAGATCAAGCAGGCCAAAGGCGAGGTGCTGGAGGCCCTGAAAAAGGCCGGCGTGCAATTGACCCCGGAGCAGGTGGACCTTTTGCTCGACAGCGTGCTGTCCGGTGATCTCGTGCGTCTGGTGGCGGTCTTCAATTCCGCCAAATTGATCGACATGCAGCTCGGCAAGCTCATGACGGCATCGGGCGAGAATATCGGCGCAGCGCGCAAGTATTTTGCCATGCACGCCGCGCTGTTTGCGCTGCTGGTGCAGGCTCAGGATGGCCTGATTGCCAAGATCGACAACCAGTATTTGCCGAAGCTGAGCGCGATCGAGCGCGACATTCGCGCCGCTCGCCTAAAAACCGCCGACTTGCTCAAGGCCGAAAACCGCGAGGACCAGAAGCGCGCGCTCGAAGGCAATCGCGAGAGCCAGAAGCTCGCCGAAGAGGCGACCAAGGGCTACCGGCGCTATTTGTTGCAGCAGCGCGAGCAGGTGGCCAAGGCGCGCCAGCGCGCAACGCATGACCTGCGCATCGCCGACAACACCTACGAAACGGTCGAGGCAAGCTTTCAGCTCAAGATCCTGATGCAGGACTCGGCCGCCTCCTTCGAGGCCATCCAAAAGCTCGAGGCGCCGACCTTCGACCAGATCTTCCGCAATGAGGAGCTGCGGCGCGAGTTTGAGAACCTGACGCGCAAGCTGGATGCGCCCTCGAGCTAGGCGAGGCGCCGGCTGGCGGGCCCCTCAATAGCGCTTGCCCACTTCCTCGGGCGGCTTGGCGAGCTCCGCATCGATATCGAGGGTCTTGCAGTTTTTGCTTGCCAGCAGCCGGTTATAGGCCTCGAGCCTGGCGCGTTCGCGCTGATATTCGCTCTGCCGATCCGCACCACGCCCCGAGCCGCCGAAGGTGGCGCTGCCGCTTTGCAGGGCGGAGGATGCCGCCGAGGGCTCGACCCGGAAGGCGGCATCCTTGAGCCGAGCAATGCTGATCTGCATCGAGCCCAAGGTGCGTTTGCAGTCGCGCGCCTTGTCGAGCTCGCTCAGTTCGTAGGTTCCCTCCCCCGTCATTTCGCCGCTCGGCTGGCCGATCAGCTTGGCCGTCTTCTTTTCCTTGAGGGGGGGCGGGGTGTAGCCCGGCAAGGCGGCCGCGCAGGCGCCAAACAGGAGGGCGATGGCGGGGAGGGTATAGCGCACGCGCATGGGCCCCAAGGCTTAAATGCGATTCGCCGCTACGCTAGCCATCTAAACGTGGCGGAGGAAGGGCGTCTGCCGTAAGGAGAGTGGCAAGATGGCCGCAGATGGCCCTTCACCTCCCCTCGAGTTGGAGACGTGCGATGGCTCAGAAGATTGTCAGAAGTGTCAAATCCATGGTCGAGACCGCCAAGCGCGAGATCGAAGAGCTGAGCGCCAGCGAGGCCGTCAAGCTCTTTGGCCGCGACGACGTGGTGCTGGTCGACCTGCGCGATCCGCGCGAGCGCGAGCGTGATGGCAAGGTTCCCGGCACCTTCAATGTGACGCGTGGCATGCTGGAATTCTGGATTGATCCGGAAAGCCCCTATTACAAGGACACGTTCGGGCAGGACAAGAAGTTCGTGTTTTTCTGCGCGGGCGGACTGCGCTCGGCCTTGGCCACCAAGACCGCGCAGGACATGGGGCTCAAGCCCGTGGCGCACGTGCTGGGCGGCTACAAGGCCTGGAAGGAGGCGGGCGGGGTCGTGGAGCCCGGCACGGCTGGCGACAGCGCCAGGCGCGACAAAAAGTAGGCGCTCGTCCCCGAGCCAAGCTTCTTTTGCAGCGCTTTTGCCTTTTGCCAATTCCCCGGGGCGCGCGGGCGGACTAGGCTCGCGCCCGGCAACGACGGGCGGCGCCGTTTGGAGGAAGCCGTCATGGCAAACTACATCATGCTCGCGAGCTATAGCGAACAGGGACTGAAGGGCATCAAAGATACGGTGAAGCGCACGGAAGGCGTGCGCGACCTGGCCAAAAAGGCCGGCATCACCATGCAGGCGAGCTACTGGACGCTCGGTCAATACGACGTGGTGGCAATGTTCGAGGCCCCCGACGATGAGAGCATAACCGCCTTCGCGCTCTCGATTGCCAAGCTTGGCAACGTCAAGACGCAAACGCTGCGCGCCTTTTCCGCCAAAGAGATGACGGCAATCCTGGGCAAGATGGTCTGAGCGCAAGGCACCTCTTGGCGCGGGCCGCGCCCGACGGCCGCGGCCCGTTGCGACCCTCAGGCGGCTTGCTCTGCAGGAGCCGGCCGGTGCGGCCGCCGTCGGTTCGCTTGGGACGGCTGGCGTGGCCCGGCCGTGGTCAGCGCGCCGGGGCATCCTGCCCGCCCTTCCGCCCGGGCCGCGCCGGCGCTAAGCTCTATTGCACTGCACAAACCCGAAAGCCTGCGCCATCCATGTCCGCGACTGCCCCCGGCCCGACCTCCCGCATCTATTTTTCCCAGCGCCTGCGCCTCCACTATGTCGACTGGGGGAATGCGGGTGCCCCGCCACTCGTGTTGGTGCACGGTGGGCGCGATCACTGCCGCAACTGGGATTGGGTCGCCGAGGAGCTGCGCCGCGACTGGCATATCATCGCGCCGGACCTGCGCGGGCATGGCGACAGTCAATGGTCGCAGGACGGCACCTATACCATGGCGGGCTACATCTATGACTTGGCCCAGCTCATCCACCAGCTGACCGTCGGCCCCGTCGCCATGATTGGGCACTCGCTCGGCGGCAATATCGCGCTGCGCTATAGCGGCCTTTATCCGGAAAACGTGAGCAAACTAATCGCCATCGAGGGGCTTGGGCCAAGCGCGAAGCTGCTGGCCCAGCGCCAGGCCAAGCCATTCGCTGAGCGCATGCGCGGCTGGATCGCCGAGCAGCGCGCGCTCTCCGGGCGGATCGCCCGCCGCTATCAATCGATCGAGGATGCCTACAAGCGGATGCAGGAAGAGAACCGGCATCTGTCGCCCCAGCAGGCGCGCCACCTGACCGTGCAGGGGGTCAACCAGAACGAGGACGGCACCTATAGCTGGAAGTTCGACAACTATGTGCGCTCCTGGCCGCCCTATGACATGCGCAGCAAGGACATCGAAGCGCTGTGGGGGCGCATTGCCTGCCCCACCTTGCTGCTCTATGGCAAGGAGAGCTGGGCCTCCAATCCAACCGAGGACGGGCGCGTCCAGGCCTTCAAGCAGGCGAGCGTAGTGACGATCGAAAAAGCGGGACACTGGGTGCACCACGACCGGCTCGAGGAATTCTTGGACTTGACCCGCGCCTTCCTTGCCGGCTAGCCAGCACCCCCACCCCTCATAGTGCTGCCAAGGGCGATTTGCCCGCGAGCGTGGCGCGGCGGCCGCGCACGACGCCCGCGTTCTACAGTAGACCTAGGGTCTTGGGCAGAATCGCAGTAGGGCTGCGCGCGGGCGAACGCTGGGGGAGCAGGCGATGTTGGCACTGCGGCCGGTACTCCTCGGTGGGCTCGCCGCCGGCAGCCTTCTCCTCACGCCAACTCTGAGCGCCGCCGGGGCCTTTCAATCCCTCAATGGATCTTGGTCCGGTTCGGGCAGCATTCGGCTCGACGACGGCCGGTCGGAAGCCCTGAAGTGCCGCGCCTACTATAGCCCCAGGGGTGACGATCACCTGGGGTTGGCCCTGCGCTGCGCGAGTTCTTCCAACAAAATTGAACTGCGCGCGCAATTGACGGCGAGCGGGAGCCGCATCGCCGGGCACTGGGAGGAGCGCACCTTCAACGCCTCCGGCACCGTGGCCGGCCATGCCTCCGGCAACAACATGAAGCTTGCCATCGTGGGGGGCGGTTTCTCCGGCTCGATGGCCGTCACCACCGATGGCAGGAGCCAGGTGATCTCCGTCGCCACCCAAGGCGTGGCGCTCAAGGGAGTTAGCGTCAACTTGCGCCGCGACTGAAGCCTCAGGCCAGAAATGGATTGTTGCGACGCTCGTCGCCGAGTGTGCTCATCGGCCCATGTCCGCAGATGAAGACGACATCATCGCCGAGGGGGAGCAACTTGGTGTTGATGGCATCGATCAGCGCCGCGTGGTCTCCATAAGGAAAATCGGTGCGCCCGATCGAGCCGCGGAACAGCACGTCGCCCACCAGCGCCAGGCGCTGCGCCTCGTTGACGAGCACGACCGAGCCCGGCGAGTGCCCAGGACAATGCAACACCGCGAAGCTGAGGCCCGCCATGCTCACACTGTCGCCTTCGCTGAGCCAACGATCGGGGGTGACGTTGCGCGTATCCAAACCGTAGCTGCGCCCTTGGGCGCTCAAGCCCTCGAGCAGGAACTGGTCGGCCTGATGCGGTCCTTCGATCGGCACGCCACCCAGTTTTTCCTTGAGTTCGGCGGCCCCGCCGGCGTGATCGATATGCCCGTGCGTGAGAATGATCTTCTCGACCTCAAGGCCGACCTGGGCCAGGCCGGCTTGGATCCGGTCGAGATCGCCGCCGGGATCGACGACGACGCCGCGCTTGCTCGCATCGTCCCACAACAACGTGCAGTTCTGCTGGAAGGGCGTGACGGGGACGATGGCGGCTTTGAGCGACATGCGGGATCGACTTTGGGGTGAGCTTTGCCTCTAGGTAGCGCGCGCCGCGGCCGCGGTCCATGCCTGCCTCCGGCACGGCGCCGAACGGTCGTGCTCAAGCCTTGGGCCGTGCTGGAAGATCAGGGGAACCGTACCGGCAAGAGCCGTGGGCCGCGCACGGTGCCCTCGGACCACTTGACCTCGCCGGCCATGCTGAATTCCGGGATCCGTTTCAGGAACTCCTCGACGGCAACGGTCATCTCGAGCCGCGCCAGGTTCGAGCCGATGCAGCGATGGATGCCGAGGCCAAAGGCGGCATGGCGGTTTTCCTTGCGGTCGATGATGACCTTATCCGCGTCGGTAAACATGTCCGGATCGCGATTGGCCGCCGGGAAGGAGAGCAGCACCATTTGCCCCTCCTTGAAGGTGCAGCCGTTGATCTGGGTCTCGCGCTTGACCTCGCGCGCCATGGTGACGGGAGCGAACGCGCGCAAAAACTCCTCGATGGCGAGCGGCATCAGTTGCGGTTCCTTGACCAGGCGCCGCCGGTCGCTCGGCGTTTGCGCCAGGTGCCACAGGCACGACCCGATCGCGCTCCAGGTCGTGTCGATGCCGGCGATCAATAGGAGGCGCAGGGAACCGATGACGTTTTCGATGCTCATCGGTTCGCCATTGAGCTTGGCCTTGTTCAAATAGCTGATGAGGTCGTCGCCCGGGCTCTCCAGACGCTCGTGCACATGACCCATGAAGTAGTGGGTCATCTCGCCGACGGCCTGCATCAGCGCGCTGTTATCGGTAATACCGTCCTCGAGAATGCCCTTGATCCATTGCCGGTAGAGGTCGCCGTCCTTTTCGGGAAGCCCCAACAGGTGGGCAATGAGGCGCACGGGGATTTCCTGGGCGTACTCGACCGCCGCGTCGCAGTGCCCGCGCTCGATGAACGCGTCGATCAGCTCGTTGGCAAGCGCACGCGCGCGCGGCTCCAGCCGCTTCATCTGGTCGGGCGTGAAGGGGGGCAGCAGCACCATGCGGGCCGGCCGGTGCTCCGGTGGATCCGACGTGATGGGCGGGGCCGGGACGCGCGGCGGCGGGGTTTCGCGCACGACCACGCGGCGGGAGGAAAAGTGTTCGGTATCGTAGGCGATGGTGCGCACGTCCGCGTAGCGCGAGGGGAAGTAGACTCCCATAAAGCGCTCGGTATGCGCGATGGGGCAGCGCTTGCGCATGTCCTCCCAGATCGGGAACGGATCGTTGATCCAGCGCGGATCGAGGTGATCGAAGTCCGTGGCCCAATCCGTGACGGGCGGTCGCTCGCTCATGGCTCACTCACTCCTCGATGATCTCGACCGCGAACTCGGGGCAGTTGGACTTGGCAAGGTAGGCTTTTTCCTCCAATTCCGGGGGTACGGAACCGTCGTTGACCTCGCGCGCATTGCCAAACTCGTCGAGCTCGAACAGCTCCGGCGCGATCGCCTTGCAGCGATTATGCCCCTGGCATTTGTCCCTGTTGACGCGAACCTTCAGTGTTGCGGTATTAGCCATGACAGAAGTCCTTCCAGGTCGGCGATGCCGCGGCAGCCCCCGCGCAGTCTGGCGCATGCGGCACAGCGGAGCAAGGACCCGCCGCAAGCGCAGGGGGCCCGTCAAACCGGCGCCAGTTCGATCAAGGGTTGGCCTTCGGCGACCGTGCTCATTTCGCTGACAAGCCATTTGCTGACCCGGCCAGACTGCTCGGCCACGACCGGTATATGCATCTTCATCGCTTCGACGATGCCAACCTCGGTGTCGGTCTCAACGCGGTCGCCGACCTTGACCAGGCGCGTGATGAGCTGTCCGGCGACCGGAGAAGCGACCTGGCGTGACACGTGGGATGGGCTCGGCTCGTGGTTGCGCCCGGCGAGAGGAGCACGCCCAGCGCCTCTGTGCAAGCTGCGCTCAGCGCTTGGGCCGATGACCTCTCCGGCGTGCCCGGTTCCGCCGCGCGCAACACGCGAACGGCGCGGTGCGGGGCCAAGCCAAAGAAAAGGGAGCCCGAAGGCTCCCTTGCGAGGTGAAGCGAAGAAGCAGAAAAAAGTACTCAAGCTGCGACGTGTTCGTCGCCGGGATCGCGCAGCACGTAGCCACGGCCCCAAACCGTCTCGATGTAGTGCTGACCACCGGTCGCCGCCTGCAGTTTCTTGCGCAACTTGCAGATGAAGACGTCGATGATTTTGAGCTCGGGCTCGTCCATGCCGCCGTAGAGGTGGTTGAGGAACATTTCTTTGGTGAGCGTCGTGCCCTTGCGCAGCGATAGCAGCTCCAGCATTTGGTATTCCTTGCTGGTCAAATGCACGCGCTGATTGTGGACTTCGACGGTCTTGGTATCGAGATTGACCTTGAGTTCGCCGGTCTCGATGACCGACTGAGCGTGACCCTTGGAGCGGCGCACGATGGCGTGGATGCGGGCCACGAGCTCGTCTTTATGGAAGGGCTTAGTCATATAGTCGTCGGCGCCGAAGCCGAGGCCCCGCACCTTGTCTTCGATGCCCGCCAGGCCGGACAGGATCAGGATCGGCGTCTGCACCTTGCTGACGCGCAGGGTTTTCAGGACCTCATAGCCGCTCATGTCCGGCAGATTGAGGTCAAGCAGAATGATGTCGTAGTCGTAGAGCTTGCCGAGGTCGACGCCTTCTTCCCCAAGGTCGGTCGTGTAGACGTTGAAACCCTCGGACTGCAGCATCAGCTCGATGCTTTGCGCGGTTGCGCTGTCGTCCTCGATCAGAAGGACCCGCATGTCAATCCTCTCTCCCAGACCCCGTGCGGGGTCCGCTGCCCGATGTTTGAAGAGGCGGCCGCCGGCTGAACTCGTCTAGCCTGCCTTTCTCGAGGCTAGTCGCCAGAGGTTAACAAAGCCTAATTTTGCCTTACAAGTACGCTCATTTCCGAACAGCAAAGCTTGCGGCATTGACCCCCGCAGCGTCGGACATTGTGCCGTACACAAACAGATATCCCGGCCCAGCCGGATGCAGAAGCCCCCGCCGCGCGCCAAGACGGCACACAAATGACCCAGCTGAATTGACCCCCATCGCAGAAGCCTGAGCTTGGCTGTATCCGTTGACCCTTGGGACCCAGCCAGGCAGGTTTCTGCGCGCCGCACTTCGTCTTCTAGCTGATTTGCGACTCAGGCCCTAGAGGCGCGGTAAAAAAAAGTGGCAGCTGCGGCCGAGGCCCCAGGCTCCGTCAATAACGCGTTGCTTTACCGCAACTTAATAGCTCATGTATAAGTTAGCAGAAAGAAGCGAGGAACACCGTCGCCCGCCGCTGCGCAAGGCCGGCCGGTGTGCAATCCCTGTGCGGGTTGGCACATGGCTTGCGTGCAGCCCTGGCGCGCGTGAGCGCGCGATTGGTTGGGCGACAGTGTGAATGGAACGCGGGACTTGGGGGTAGTTTGTCATGAAGCCACGTGACGCAGCGTTGCGGCTGAAACGATTTGAGGTCACCGAAAAGGCGCGCACGGTTGTTTCGATGGAATCCATGATCGGTGACTTTGAGCGCATGGCCAACGATCTGGCGCGTCAGATTGCGGCCGAGGAGGAGCGCACCGGCATTAAAGATACCTCACACTTCGCCTATTCGACGTTTGCCAAAGCCGCTTCGCTGCGGCGCATGAATCTCTTGAACTCGGTTGCCGACTTGCGCGCCAAACTCGATGCGGCGCGGCGCGAGCACGAGGAAATGGCAAGCGAACTCAGCAAGCTCGAGCCCTTGACGACGCGCGAGGGTGATCGGCACGACCTCACCGCCGAGCGCGGCGGCCTGATGCTGAACTGAGTGCGCGCCTTCCGCGCAAGCCCTGGCGCTCAGCGCACCCGTGCGCGATCCTTTGACGCCGCGTGCGCCCATGGGTCCTTCCCCCGTTTCTTGCCGAGCGCGGCCCTCCTGTGGCAGCGTTCATTTTTGTTCTGTTGTCGAATCGCCGCCGGGGAGTGGAGTGGCCGTCGTGGCGATTGAAAAGGCGGGGTCGCCGAGATTGGCGCCTGCACTGGGGGTCTTCGAGGCATGCGCGCTTTGCCGTTCGTCCTGATGGCGATCGCAGCGGCGGGAGCGGTCGGCGGCTGCGGGTCGCTGCCCACGCTCGGCGGCGCGCCAGCGACGCCGGTGCCGCGCGCCGATGTGGCGCGCCCGGGCGGCCCGCCCAATCCATCACTCCCCAATCAAGTCGAGGCCAATCACGTCGAGGCCAATCAAGTCGGGCCCAATCAAACCCAACTCAATCAGGTCCAGCCCAATCCTTTCGAGCGCGCATTCATTGCCGAGGGCAATCCAACAAGCCTCTATGCGCTGGTCGCGCGCGGCGCGCTGAGCTGTTGGCTGAGCGCCGGCGGTCCTCTGCACGGCACGCATGTCTTCGCCGCCGAAGCGGCGCCCCCCAATCAGGGCGGTGCTGCCGAAATCGTGCTGCACGAGCGCGATCGAGGCTTCCGCGATCAGCGCGGCCCAAGGGCACTGCGCATTCGCTTTGAGGGCGCCCCGGGCGGCGTGCGCGTCGGCTTTAGTAATCTGCGCCTTGGCGTCGAGCTGGCCGAAAGCATGGCGCGGGACGTCGCCACCTGGGCCAAAGCAGGAACGGGCTGCGCGGCGCGGGACCTTAATCAACCACCGATTGTGTCTGCCGGCGCCGGCCGCCGCTAACCCCGGGCAAACCGCGGGCGCAGCCGGCCAAAGCGGGGGAGCGGTCGCAACCGGCGCGCGCCAAGGTCTAGTCGCGGTAGTCTTGGATCCTTGTTGCACGCAGACCGGGCAGGCCGTGCCGATCGATGGAGCGCTGCCAGGACAAGAATTCGTCGACCGTCAGCTTATAGCGTTCACACGCTTCCTCCAGGCTCAGCAAACCGCCGCGCACGGCAGCGACCACTTCGGCCTTGCGCCGAATGACCCAGCGCTTGGTGTCCTTTGGCGGCAGATCGGCCACGGTGAGCGGACTGCCGTCCGGCCCGATGACATAGCGCACCCGGGCCCTGTACTGTTGATCGGTCATGATACTCGTTACACGTTGTCTGACCTCAGGGCATACTAGACCAACGCGATTAAAATCGACCTAAGTCTTCAGGTAAATACTTGGACAACGCCTGTACCGTTATTTGCCGAGACAATGGTTAATGCTTTGGCGGGCCGGGATCGTCCAATGGCGGCCAAGCTCGCTCGATTTCGCAGGCAGCGCGAGGGCTTAGGCTCCGGCGTCGCGCGCACATCCGCCCCTGAGCGGGAACCCGCTTACAGCGTACGCTTTTTACCGGTTCGCCTTGATTGTGCTCGACTGAGCCGCCATAGTCCGGCCGCGGGGATGGGTGGCCGCGCTAGAGAGGGGTCCGACCAGGATTAGGCCTGCGCTGCCATGCCGTCTCGCTCAGTCTCCCCTCCATTGCCCCGTGCGGGGGACCGCGTCCGGCGTCGGATCGTCGTGGCCATGTCGGGCGGCGTCGATTCCTCGGTCGTGGCGGCGATCCTGAAGGATCAAGGCCACGAGGTGGTCGGGGTCACTTTGCAGCTCTACGACCATGGCGCAGCCGTCGCCCGTCCAGGGGCCTGCTGCGCGGGCCAGGATATCCACGATGCGCGCCGCGTCGCCGACCGGCTGTCCATTCCGCACTACGTCCTCGACTACGAGCAGCGCTTCAAAACAACGGTCATCGAAGCGTTCGCCGAGAGCTATGCCGCCGGCGAAACACCGATCCCCTGCGTGACGTGCAACCAGCAGATCAAGTTCCACGACCTCCTGGGCACCGCCCAGGATCTCGGCGCCGACGCGCTGGCGACGGGCCACTACATCCAGCGTCGGCAAGGCCGCGCAGGCCCCGAACTCTACCGCGCGCGGGATTTGAGCCGCGACCAGAGCTACTTCTTGTTCGCCACGACCAGGGCGCAACTGGAGCGCCTGCTGTTTCCGCTGGGCGCGCTGCCCAAGGCGGACGTGCGCGCGCTTGCGCGCAAATATGACCTTGGGGTGGCCGACAAGTCCGATAGTCAGGATATCTGCTTCGTGCCGCAGGGACGCTACAGCAGCATTGTCGAGCGCCTAAAGCCCGACGCGGCGGAGGCCGGCGATATCGTTGATCTCGACGGACGCCGGCTCGGTCGGCACCGCGGCATCATCAACTACACGATTGGCCAGCGGCGCGGCCTCGGCATACCGGGACCCGCGCCGCTCTACGTGGTGCGGCTCGACGCCGACAAGCGCCAGGTGATCGTGGGGCCGCGTGAAAGTCTGCGCGCGCAGGTCATTTGGCTGCGCAACGTGAATTGGTTGGGTGACGATCCGATCCCAGACGGTGGCCTCAGGGTGGCCGTGCGGATCCGCTCCAGCGCGCCACCGCAAACTGCCACGCTGTTCCCGCGCGCGAACGGCGCCAAGGTTCTGTTGCACGATGGCGACTATGGGATTGCCGCCGGGCAGGCATGTGTGTTTTATGCGAATACCACCGCCGAAGCGCGTCTCTTCGGCGGTGGATGGATCAGCCGTGCCCTGAGCCGGGCGGAACAGCGCGAGCAGGTGGAAGGGGAAGCCGCACTGCCCGCATAAGTGGTGAAGTCGTCAGCGCCCGCTGACATTGTGCCAATGAGGGAGACGAGTTCGTCATGACGTTGACGCCGCAGTCACCGGAGCCGCGCGCGCAGAAGTTTTTCAAGCGTTTCAGGGATGCCTCTGAGATAGGCTCCCAGATGGACGAAGAAGCCATCAAGAGCGCCTACCGGCGCTGGGCCCCCGTGTACGACCGCACCTTTGGCTTCGTGGCCGCCGAGGGCCGCAAACATACCGTCGAGATCATCAATCAGAGGAAGGGACGCCTGCTCGAGGTCGGCGTGGGTACGGGGCTGTCCTTGCCGGGCTATGGCCGACACCTGGAGATCGTCGGCATCGACCTATCGCCGGACATGCTGGAAAAGGCGCGCGAGCGCGTGGTGGCAGAGCGTCTGCGCAATGTCACGGGTCTCTACGAGATGGATGCCGGCGACCTCAAGTTCGACGATGCCTCCTTCGATACCGTCGTTGCCATGTACGTCATGACGGTGGTGCCCGATCCCGAAAAGGTGATGCGCGAGCTGTCGCGTGTTTGCCGACCGGGTGGCGAGGTATTGATCGTCAATCACTTCAGCGCGGAGGAAGGCATGCGCGGCTGGGTTGAGCGCCGGATGGCGCCGTTCGCCGACATGCTGGGATGGCGGCCGGTGTTCGACGTCGAACGCGTGCTGGTGTGCGATGATCTCGTGTTGATGGAAAAGCGCGGGCTCAGGCCCTTCGGCCTCTTCACCATGATGCGCTTTTACAAGGACACGCTGGCCGGGCAAAGACCGCGCGCCGCCTGAAGGCTGAGCCGCGCGGCCCGAGCAGCGCAGAGTGGGCGGCGTTCCTTACGCCGCCTTTTCCATGCCTTGTGTCCATTTGCCCAGCGCGGCGGCGCCATTCATCTTGGCGCGGTGACTGAAGGCGCGCTGCCCGGCCGCGTAGTTTTCCGATTTGCCGGCCCAGGCCTTCTGCGCCGCAGCCTGCAGCGCGCGACCATAAGAGAAGGAGAGCTTCCAAGGCAGCGGACCCATGGCGTTCATCAAGGAGAGATGCGCCGTGGCGTCTTCGTCGGACTGCCCTCCCGAAAGAAAGGCGATGCCGGGGACGGCGACGGGGACTGCGTGGCGCAGCACCTTGACCGTGCGCTCCGCGACTTCCTGGCGGCTCGCCTGGGTGGAGCACTTCTTGCCGGGGATGACCATGTTGGGCTTGAGCACGGTCGATTCGAGCGGCACGCGCGCATAATAGAGCTGCGCGTACACCTCCTTCAGGACCCACTCGGTCATCTTTTCGCAGCTGTCGATGTCGTGGTCGCCGTCCATCAAGACCTCGGGCTCCACGATCGGCACCAGGCCGCCCTCGACGCAGAGCGCCGCGTAGCGCGCCAGCGCTTGCGCATTGGCATTGATGGCGTTGTAGGAGGGCATATTGCGGCCAATGTCGATGACCGCGCGCCACTTGGCGAACTTGGCACCGAGACCGACGTAGTCCTTGATGCGTTCGCGCAGGCCATCGAGGCCCTCCGTGATGGTCTCGCCGGGGCAATACGGCAGAGGCTTGGCGCCCATGTCGACCTTGATGCCGGGCATGGCTCCGGTTTCGGCAATGATCTGGACCAGCGGCGTGCCGTCCTTGGCTTGCTGGCGAATGGTCTCGTCGTAGAGGATGACGCCGGAGATGTAGTTGCGCATCGCCTCCGTGGAGCGGAACAGCATCTCGCGATAGTCGCGGCGGTTGGACTGCGTGTTCTCCACCTGAATGGCGTCGAACCGCTTCTTGATGGTGCCGGAGCTTTCGTCGGCGGCGAGAATGCCCTTGCCAGGTGCGACCAAGGCCTGAGCGACGGTCTCGAGCGATTGGGTCATGCTTTCCTCCTCGATGCTCACTGGAAATCTGCTACGAGCTGCTGCGGTTGCATTAGCGACATTTCTGCGGCCCGACCAGGGGGCTTGGCGCGGCGGGTGTGCTATAAAACTCGGGCCGGCGCGCCGCCGTTCGAAAGTTTTTACCGCAATCGGGGGGCGCGGGGGCACGCGAGGGGAAAGAATGCCAGGTTTTAGCCTAGCGCTGCGCCTCTCATGCCTGCTCATGGGCCTCACGCTTGCCGCCCATGCGCAAAGCGCCCGACTTAGGGTTGTCGCGCTCGGGGCCAGCAACACCGCGGGCTGGGGCGTGACACCTGCCGAGAGCTACCCGGCCCAGCTCGAGGCGCTGTTGAACGCCACGGGCATGCCGGCAACCGTGGTCAATGCCGGCGTCCCCGGCGACACGACGGGGGGCATGTTGGCGCGCCTCGAGCGCGAGGTGGCGCCGGGCACGGACCTCGTCATCCTGCAACCCGGGACCAATGACGAGCGCTATGGCAGCGGCGCCGAGCGGGCCGGCAACATTGCCGAGATGGGTCGCCGCTTAGCGGCACGCGGCACCAAGCTCCTCGTCATCGAGAACAGTATGCTGGCCGAGCTGCCGGCGAGCGAATTGCGCGAGGACGGCATTCACTACACGCCACAGGGTTATGCCATCTTGGCGCAACGTGTCCTGCCGCTCCTGCGCGACGCGCTCGGCAAGCGCTGACGACGCCCGACCGCAACGCACACCTGGATACTCGACAGCCCCAGGGAACGTGGGCTTACGTCTCAACCCATCTTGATTCGCGATCCCGGGAGGGAGCCATGCGCATGACACCTGAGCTCGTCTATCTCGTGTGGTCCGTAGCGTTGACCGTCGTACTGGTGCTGATCGCCACCCTTGGGGCGACGCAGCAGGTCGGATTGCCCAAACTTGCCGGTAACCGCGAGCACATGCCCGAAATCAGCGGCTGGGCCGGACGGGCGGAACGAGCCCACCGCAACATGTTGGAAAGCCTCGTGCTGTTCGCCGTTCTGGTGCTGACCGCGCGCGCCCTCAACGTCAGCAACGCTTTGACCGTGCTCGGTGCGCAGCTGTTCTTCTGGGGCCGCGTCGCCCATGCCGCACTCTATATCGCCGGCGTCGCCTGGGTGCGCACCGCGGCTTGGGTGGTGTCCGTGCTGGGCTTGCTGCTCATATTCCTGCAGCTCGTCGCCTAGCTGGGCCGGGGGCAGCCGGCGCGGCTTTGCGCCGGCTGCGGCAATGTGCGCTTGAGCCAAACGGGGTTGGCGCCACTTCGGCGGCGCGAACGGCATGACGCTCGCGAGCCCTTGGGCTATTGGGTCCTGCCCGTTTCGCGATTTGCCCCGCAATGCCGCCCTCCCTGCCTGCCTCCCGACTCATCACGCATGTCAGCGCCATAGGCTTTGCCACGGCGCTGTCGGCGCGTGCCCTCGATCCCCTGATCCCGTCCATTGCCGGCGATCTCGCCGTCGATGCCGCCAGCGTGGCGCTGCTGTCGACGGCTTTTGCCCTGCCGTTCGCCTGCGTGCAGCCGATCCTGGGACCGCTTGCGGACATGCTGGGCAAGATCCGCCTGATGGTGGCGTGCTTGGCGGTGATCATCATCGTTTCTTTCCTCAGTGCGCTGGCGCAAAGCTTTGCCATTCTCATGCTGGCCCGCGTTGTCTGCGGCATGGCCACGGGCGGCATCTTTCCCGTCGGGCTGGCGATCATTGGTGACGCCGTGCCGGTGGGCGAGCGGCAGGTGGCGATCGCCCGCTGGCTGGCGATTACCATCGGCGGCAACCTGATCGGGGCGGCATTCGCCGGCCTGGTCGGGGATTTACTGGGTTGGCGCGCCGTGTTTTGGATCATCGGCGCCTCGGGTGCGGCCGCCTTGCTCAATGCGGCGTTCAATCTGCGCGGGGCCGCCGCGCGCGGGCCGGCGAGACTTGATCTGCGCGCCATACCCTCGGGCTATCGCGGTATTTTTGCGAACCCGCGCGCCAAGTTCTGCTTTGCCGCCGTCTTCCTTGAGGGCGTGGCCCTCTTTGGGTTGTTTCCCTTTGTTGCGCTCCTCCTCGTCAACGCCGGCGAGCCGCGCGCGGCGATCGCGGGCATCGTCATCGGCGCATTTTCTGTCGGCGGCGTCGTCTATTCACTGCTCGTGCGCCTGCTGACCCGACGCTGGCAGCCGAGAAGCCTGATGATCGGGGGCGGTGTGATCGCCGCCTGTGCCTTCCTGATCGTTGCCACCAATCCGCCCTGGCCCGTGCAGTTGGCCGCGTTCCTGCTGTTGGGTATTGGCTTTTATTCGTTGCACGGCTCAATTCAGGTGGAGGCAACGGAGCTTTCGGCGCGAGCGCGCGGGGCCGCCACCTCGCTGCATTCGCTGTTCTTTTTTCTCGGCCACGCCACGGGCCCGGTGTTCTATGGGCTCGCCTTCGCCCGGCTGGGCCCGGGCCCGGCCGTTGCGCTCGGCGGCCTCATCATGCTCTTTGTCGGCGCCATGACGGCGCGCACCTTGGGCCGGCCGCGGCCGCCCCCGAGCACGTAAACGAGAGCAGCAGCCGCGCCACCGTTACAAGAGCTTGCCCATCGCCACGGTGGTGTCCGCCATGCGGTTGGAGAAGCCCCACTCATTGTCATACCAGGCAAGCACCCGGACCAGCTTGCCGTCGACGATCTGGGTTTGCGTCAGATCGAAGGTCGAGGAGTGCGGATTGTGGTTGAAGTCGATGGACACCAGCGGCTCGTTGCTGACGGCCAGAATGCCCTTCAGCTCCTGTCTGGCGGCGTGTTCCATCGCCTTGTTAATTTCCTCCACCGCCGTCTCGCGGCCCGGAATGAACTTGAGGTCGACCACCGAGACATTGGGCGTCGGCACGCGGATCGCCGTGCCGTCGAGTTTGCCCTTGAGCTCGGGTAGCACCAGGCCGACGGCGGCCGCGGCGCCGGTCGAGGTCGGGATCATGTTGAGGGCAGCGGCGCGTGCCCGGCGCATGTCCTTATGCGCCTGGTCGAGCACGTTTTGGTCGTTGGTGTAAGCGTGGATCGTCGTCATAAAGCCCGACTTGATGCCGACCAGGTCATTCAGCACTTTGGCCACGGGGGCCAAACAGTTGGTGGTGCAGGACGCGTTTGACACGACCTTGTGATCCCGCGTCAGCTTGTCGTGATTGACCCCGAACACGACGGTCAGGTCGGCGCCTTTGGCCGGTGCCGATATCAAGACGCGCTTGGCGCCGGCTTCCAGATGCGCCGCGGCCTTGTCGCGATCGGTGAAAATGCCGGTGCACTCCAGCACCACGTCGATATCGAGCGCCTTCCAGGGCAACTTGTGGGGATCGCGTTCGGCCAGCACTTTGATCGGACCATTGCCGACGTTGATGCTGTCGCCGGCGACCGTCACGTCCCCGGGAAAGCGGCCATGCACGCTGTCGTGGCGCAGCAGGTGGGCATTGTCCTTGGCCGAAAACAAGTCATTGATCGCGACGACTTCGACGTCGGTGCGCTTGGCCTCCACAATGGCGCGCAGGATGTTGCGGCCGATGCGGCCGAAACCGGAAATTGCAACTCTAACGGCCATGGGCTGCTCCATTCGCTTGAGTGCGCAGGACGAAGTGAAAGCCCGTGCTGCTGGAAAAGGACGGCAGCGCTGTGGCTTCTGGGCGGCACCTGCGTTCCTGCCTCTAGTGGGATCTGCGCGCGGCCCTGTCAATATCTCCTGCGGCTCGCGCCAGTGACGTAGTCGAGGCAACAATTGCAATCTTGGATGCGTTGACGGTCTCAGTCGGTCTACCTATCGTCACCAAGTCGAGGGCCGCGCCGCGTATTTCAGGCGGTGCAAGTAACAAATGGTTTTATGCGATGACCCCACGCCGCGGGGATGCTGCGAGCAGAAAGACTGCCGCTGCGCGCCTGCAGTCTGAGCGCAGCAAAACCAAACCGACGAAACCGGCCAGCACCGGCGGCGCCGATCGACTGGCGGCGCTCGAGCGCGAGCGCGACGCTTTGCGGCTCGAGCTCGAGCGGTCCGAGGCCCGCGTGGAGGCACTCGAGAAGGCCCAGGCCCACGTGCGCGATCGCCTGGCCTGGGCCCTCGATTCGCTGCAAAACATCATTCAGGGCAAAGGTTGAGCGCCGCGTGATCGTTTTTCGCGCATTGATTTTTTACGGGCGCAGCCTAATCTCATGCGTTGCAGGGCTGCGGGGTGCGTGGCGAGCAATGCGACCCGGGGGCCTATAAGATCCGCACGGGAGCTGTCCCTGTCCGGGACCGTGGTTCCGGACACACGGCGCCCACCTACATCTCGTAGGGACCGCGCGGGATCGCCGCTCGCACGGCTTTCGCGGCTCTGCTGTTCTTGCCCTCGCACAGAACGCCGATTTGCGCTAAGGCGACGGTGTGAGCGCAACCATCCTCAAGCAAAAGGCCGCCTTGCGCGCCCGGGCCAAAGCCGAGCGCGCCAAGCTTGCGCCCGCCCAGAAGGTGGGCGCCGCGAACGCGGTGGCTGAGCTTGGTCTTTCCTTCCTCCCCCCGCGCAGCCCCGCGGCCACCGTCTCGGGCTTTGCGCCGCTGGCGGATGAGTTTCGCCTCTGGCCGCTGCTGCGCCGGCTGGCCGGCGAAGGCGTGCCCTTGGCCCTGCCCGTGCTGGCGGGCAAGGGCAAGCCGTTGCTGTTCAGGGCCTGGCGGCCCGGGGATCAGACCGCACCTGGGGTTTGGGGCATTGCCGAACCCTTAGCCGACAAGCCCAGCGTGGAGCCCGACATTTTGCTCGTTCCCCTGTTGGCCTTTGACCTTGCGGGCTGGCGGCTCGGCTACGGCGGGGGCTTTTATGATCGCACGCTGCGGCGCTTGCGGGCCATGCAGCCGGTGCTGGCTGTCGGCATTGCCTATGATGAGCAGCGCGTCGACGCCGTCCCCCATCTCGATTATGACGAGCGCCTCGACTGGGTGTTGACCCCGTCCGGTCCCGTTCGCTGTGTGGGTTGAGGCATGCGGCTCCTGTTCATCGGCGACGTCGTCGGCCGCTCGGGTCGCAAGGTGGTGCTCGACGAGCTGCCCCGCCTCAGGGCGCGCTATGCCCTCGACTTCGTGGCGCTCAATGCCGAAAACGCCGCCGGCGGCTTTGGCATTACCGAGCCCATCCTTGAGGATTTACTGGGCGCGGGCGCCGATGTCGTCACGCTCGGCAACCACGCCTTCGATCAAAAGGATGCGCTCGTTTTCATCGAACGCCAAGATCGTCTGCTGCGACCGATCAATTACCCACCCGGCACGCCCGGCAAGGGGTCGGGCCTGTTCAAGGCCGCCAACGGCGCCGATGTGCTGGTGATCAACGCCATGGGCTTGATCTTCATGCCGGAACTCGGCTGCCCGTTTCGCGCGGTCGAGACAGAAGTCGCCGCCTGCGGGCTAAAGCGGGGGGCCGACGCCATCGTGCTCGACTTTCACGCCGAGGCCACCAGCGAAAAGCAGGCAATGGGCTACTTCCTCGACGGTCGGGTCAGCTGCGTCGTGGGCACCCACACGCACGTGCCCACCGCGGATGAGCGCGTGCTGCCGCAAGGCACCGCGTTCATGTGCGATGTGGGCATGTGCGGCGATTACGAATCGGTGCTCGGCATGGACCGGGAGGAACCGCTCAACCGCTTCTTGAGCAAGATCCCGCGTGCCCGCTTCGAACCGGCGCTGGGTCCTGGCACGCTCAGTGCCCTGGCGGTGGAGACCGATGATGCGACGGGGCTGGCGTTGCGCACAAAAGCTGTGCGGCTCGGTGGTGTCCTTGCACCTACCGAGCCGCTGTTCTGGGTCGAGTAAAAAAGAGAGGGTCAGTCTTGTTGCAAGAGACGGCCAATCCGTCTCTTTGGTGATGTGGGAAGAGAGCTGATACTCGCGGCTCCCTGGATCTGGCGCCGTGGGCAGCAGGGCGGCAAATCCAGAATGCGATTTGCATTCCTGTGCGGACGCTAGGCGCGAAGTGTAAACAAATTCTTAACGGCCTATCCCGAGCCCTCCAGGCTCCTCTGGATTTGCTGAAAGCGGGCTCCTATAAGCTTAAAAGCAGGGCGCTCGTTGCCCCCGGGACCTCTAGGCCCTCGGCGCCCGGCCCGGCGGTAATTAAAGGTGAGTCGTGACCGGCAGGCCCCCGCATTCACGGCCGCGACAGCAGGCCTGAGCATGAGCGGGCCCCTTGGGGGCGGTGACTGCCAGCCTTGGAATCAAACAGCCTTGCAATCAATTTGAGATCAAAATGGCCGGCCATTCCCAGTTCAAAAACATCATGCACCGCAAGGGCCGCCAGGACGCGGCCAAGGCCAAGGTCTTTGCCAAGCTGGCCCGGGAGATCACGGTCGCCGCCAAGACCGGGTTACCCGACCCCGACATGAATGCGCGCCTGCGCCTCGCCATCCAGTCCGCGCGCGCGGAGAACATGCCCAAGGACAACATCGAACGCGCGATCAAAAAAGCCGCCGGCGCCGACACGGATACCTTCGAGGCCATGCGCTATGAGGGCTATGGCCCGGGCGGCGTCGCCATCATGGTTGAGACCTTGACCGACAATCGCAATCGCACCGGCGGCGCGGTGCGGGCGCTGTTTGCCAAGCATGGCGGCAATCTCGGCGCGACCGGCGCCGTTTCGCACATGTTCGTGCACATCGGCGAAATCACTTACCCCCCCGGCGCGGGCTCGGCGGATCGGCTGCTCGAGGCCGCCATCGAGGCTGGCGCCGAGGACGTGCTCTCGAGCGCCACCAGCCACGTGATCACAACGGGCTTTGCCGATCTCGGCGCCGTCTCGGCGGCGCTTGAGAGCAAACTCGGGGAGGCCCAGACCGTCAAGGCGCTGTGGAAACCCGTGCAGACCACCTCCGTCGATGAAGAGAAGGCCGCGTCGGTCCTGAAGCTGATTGCCGGCCTGGAAGAGGAGGACGATGTGCAAAGCGTCTACTCCAACTTCGAGGTCTCCGACGCGGTGATGGCCAAACTGACGGCGGCCTGAGCCGGCCCTGGCGGGCGCCCGCGCGGCGGCGGAACCCGCCAAAGCCAAAGGCCACCGGGCGTGCTATCGGGGGAACATGGCAACGCATCCGATTCGCATCATCGGTATCGATCCGGGCCTGCGGCGCACGGGCTGGGGGATCATCATTGCGGAAGGGGCTCGGCTGTCCTACGTGGCAAGCGGGCTCATCACCTCCGATAGCGAGGAGGCTCTCGCCTATCGGCTCCGGACCCTGCATGCGGGACTGATCGAGGTGATCACACGCTTTGCCCCCGAGGAGGCGGCCGTCGAGGAGACTTTTGTCAACAAGGATGCGCGCGCAACTTTGAAGCTCGGGCAGGCCCGGGGCATGGCGCTGTTGGCGCCGGCGCAGCGCGGGCTGCGCGTCGCCGAGTACCCGCCCAACGTCATCAAAAAGACGATCACGGGCACGGGTCACGGCGAAAAGCGACAGATTGCGGCCATGGTCGGCTTCCTGCTGCCGCGCGCCAAATTCGAAAGCGCCGATGAGGCCGATGCATTGGCCATCGCCGTGTGCCACGCCAGCCACCGCGGCAGCCATCGCCTGAGCCAGGCGGCCGCGCCGGGCCGCGCGGCGCCGGAGGTCTCCCCGTGAAGCGGGCGCGCGATGCTGCAGGGTCCTGGTGCCCACTCCCTCGGGGGGAGCAGAGATGATCGGCAGGCTCAAAGGCATGGTCGATGCCATCGGCGAAGCGCACGCCATCATCGACGTGGGCGGGGTCGGCTACGAGGTGCAAGCCTCGGCCCGCACCCTGCGCCAGCTCAACCTGGGGGAGGAGGTGAGCCTCGCCATCGAGACGCACGTGCGAGAAGATGCCATCCGCCTCTTTGGCTTTTTGAGCGAGGTCGAACGCGCCTGGTTCCGCACCCTGCAAACCATCCAGGGTGTCGGGTCCAAGGTGGCGCTTGGCGTGTTGGGAACGCTCGGGCCGCAGGACCTCGCCAACGCCATTGCCCTGCAGAATTGGGCGGCGGTCGAGCAGGCGCCCGGCGTCGGCAAAAAGCTGGCGCAGCGCATCGTGGCAGAGCTCAAGGACAAGGCACCGGCATTGGCGGTGGCCGCGCTCGGGGCTGCGAGCGGGAGCAAAAAGGGCGCCGCCGCGCCCCCCGCCGGCGACGCCGCGGCGGAGGCCATTTCTGCCCTCACCAACCTGGGCTATCAGCCGGCGCAGGCAAGTCAGGCGGTGGCCGTCGCGCTCAATGACCTGGGCCAGGCGGTCGACACGGCAAAACTCATTCGCCGTGGGCTGAAGGAGCTGGCGCGATAGGCTATGGTGCCGCAGATTGCGGCGATATGGCTTCGGAGTGCCTTGTCGGAGCCGCATTGACATCCTAGCCGAGCAGGGCTCTCGTTTCTGAAGGCCATGCAGATTTATCTCCCCGTCGCCGAGCTTTCGCTCAATGCGTACATGCTGCTCGGCATGGGGCTGGCGATCGGCGTGCTTTCGGGCATGTTCGGCATCGGCGGCGGGTTTATCCTGACGCCGTTCCTGATTTTCCTCGGCGTACCCCCAGGGATTGCCGTCGGTACGGGCGCCAGCCAAGTCGTGGCCGCCTCCGTGTCCAGTGCGCTCGGCCACTGGCAACGCGGCAATGTCGATTTGCACATGGGGATATTGCTCGTCGCCGGGGGGTTTCTCGGTGCCCTCGCCGGCGTCAAGGTCCTCTATTGGCTGCGCGTCTGGGGCCAGCTCGATGTGGTGGTAGCGCTCACCTACGTCATTCTGCTCGGCGTCGTCGGTGCCTTGATGCTGATCGAGAGCGTGCGGGCTTTGCGTGCCTCTCCCGCCAAGCTCGCCACCGCCTCGCATAGGGGCGGTCAGCACGGCTGGATCGAACGGCTGCCGCTCAAGCAGCGCTTCCGTCGTTCCAAGCGCTACATCAGCACCATTCCGCTATTTGTTATGGGCGTCTTCATCGGCTGGCTGACCGCGATCATGGGTGTCGGCGGCGGCTTCCTCCTGGTCCCGGCCATGATCTATCTCCTGCGCATTCCAACGCGCATCGTCATCGGGACCTCGACCTTCCAAATCGTGTGCGTGACCGCGCTGACGACGGTGCTGCAGGCCGTGCAAAATCACAGCGTCGACGTGGTCCTGGCCCTGCCCCTGATCGCGGGGGCCGTGATCGGCGCGCAGTTTGGCGTTGGCTTTGGCGAACGCCTCAAGGCCGAACAGTTGCGGGCGGGCCTCGCGCTCTTGGTGCTGGCGGTCGCCGTGCGCATGGCGCTCAGTCTGACGGTCGCGCCGCAGAACATCTATTCCATGGAGCCGCCCGTCTAGGCATGGGGGGCGTCTGGGCGCGGAGGGCGCGCCTTGCCAGGCGCGGCGGGCCCGCTGAGCGGGCGAAGAAAACTCGGGGCGAGACAAAGGGGGAAGAGGATGGCGCCCCAGGGAAAAGGGCGAAGCGAAGCGGGGAGTGAACGGGGGATGCCCCACGGACGGCGGCAGGGAGGAGGAAAAAACCGCGCCGCTATCACTCCCCGGGCCCCATAAGATCAGCTCGCCGGCGAGCCCGCTGTGCTCTTGAGCACAAGGGCCTTGAGGGGCCCTTTCGTGGGCCGTTCGGGCTCCCTCGCTTGCCCCGGCCTGTCGGCCGCGGCGCTCGCGCAGAGGCGGGGATTGGCCGCTTGCGTCCGATCGTCGTTCTTGACGCCTTGCCCGAATAGATCCATCAGAACAAACCATGTCCGATGCCGACCGCCTTGTGACGGGGGCCAAGCGCGAGACCGATGACGCAGAGCCCTCTCTGCGCCCGCAATTTCTGCGTGAGTTCATCGGTCAGGAGCAGGCGCGCGCGAACCTCAAGGTTTTCATCGAAGCGGCCAAGGCGCGCGGCGATGCCCTCGATCACGTTTTGTTTGCCGGCCCGCCGGGCCTTGGCAAGACCACGCTCGCCCAGATCATGGCGCGGGAGTTGGGGGTTGGCTTTCGCGCCACCTCGGGTCCCGTGATCGCCAAAGCCGGCGATCTCGCGGCGCTGTTGACCAATCTCGAGGAGCGCGACGTCTTATTTATCGACGAGATCCACCGTCTCAGTCCGGCGGTGGAGGAAATTCTCTACCCGGCCATGGAGGATTATCAGCTCGATCTCATCATCGGGGAGGGCCCCGCGGCCCGCTCGGTCAAAATCGACCTGGCGAAATTTACGCTCATTGGCGCCACCACGCGCACGGGCCTTTTGACCACGCCCTTGCGCGACCGCTTTGGCATTCCGGTGCGGCTCAACTTCTATAGCCACGAGGAACTTACCATCATCGTGACGCGCGGCGCGGGTGTGCTGAAGGTCGCCATGGCGCCCGAAGGGGCCGCGGAAATCGCGCGGCGCTCGCGCGGTACGCCGCGCGTTGCCGGCCGTCTGTTGCGGCGCGTGCGCGATTTCGCCGCCGTCGGCAAGGCCAAGGTCATCACCGCGGAAATTGCCGATCGGGCGCTGCGCCAGCTTGAGGTGGATGGCGAAGGCCTCGATGCCCTGGATCACCGGTATCTCAGCTGCATCGCCAAAAATTACGATGGCGGCCCTGTCGGCATTGAAACGATCTCGGCCGCGCTCTCCGAACCCCGCGATGCCCTGGAGGAGATCGTCGAGCCTTACCTTTTGCAACAAGGCTTCATCGGCCGCACGCCGCGTGGGCGCGTATTGACCTTGCGCGCCTACCGGCACCTTGGTCTCACGCATCCCGCGCGCGCCTCCACGCCGCAGATTGGGCTCTTCGATGAGCGATCTGACGGCGAAGACGGCAATGGTAAGGCCGGCTTGGGGCGATGACGCGCGCGTTGAGGCAACCTCGCCTGGGTGGGATCGGTGGCGACGCTCAAGCGGCGTGCCCCACTGGCGCGGCGCGCGCCCCAACTTTTCCATGCTTTGCCGTCACACCACCATCGTCGCGCCGCGCCCCGAGCGCTCGCGCAGGCGACGGCACCCTTGAGGACCCGCAGGAACGAGCCACGTGATCAGGATTTCCCGCCGCAGGTTTCTAAAAACGCTGGGTTTGTCCGGCGCCGGTACGCTGGCCCTTGGCAGCAGCTATGGATTTGCCATCGAGCCCCTTTGGCGGCTCGATGTCACGCGCTATGCCGTGGCGCCCCAGGGTTGGCCGCGGGGGCTGAAACTGTCGATCGCCGTCATCGCCGACCTGCACGCCGGCGGTCCGGCGATGCCCTTGGAGCGGATCGAGGCGATCGTGGAGGCCACCAATGCGCTTGGGGCCGACACGATCGTGCTGTTGGGAGATTTTGCCGCGAGCCACAAATTCAAGACGCGCAGCATCGCGCCCCAGGATTGGGCCAAGGCCCTGGGCGAGCTCAGCGCCCCGCTCGGCGTCCATGCCGTGCTCGGCAATCACGATTGGTGGGACGACCTCGGCGCCCAGCGCCGGCAGGCCGGGCCCGTGCACGGCCGGCGCGTGCTCGAACAGGTGGGCATCCCCGTCTATGAGAATGCCGTCGTGCGGCTCGCCAAGGCCGGGCAGCCCTTTTGGCTGGCCGGGCTCGGGGACCAACTCGCCTTTGTTCGCCGCCGGCGCCCCGGCGGCTGGCGCAGGTTCCACGGCGTCGACGATTTGCAGGGCACGCTCGCGCAGGTCACGGATCACGCACCCGTAATCCTGTTGGCGCACGAACCCGACATTTTTCCGCGCGTGCCCGCGCGCGTGGCTCTCACGCTGTCCGGGCACACGCATGGCGGACAAGTCAGGCTCTTCGGTTATTCGCCGATGGTGCCCTCGCGTTTCGGCAATCGTTTCGCCTACGGGCATGTCGTAGAGAATGACCGTCATCTCGTGGTCTCCGGCGGGCTCGGCTGCTCAATTCTGCCGGTGCGGATGGGAGTGCCGCCGGAAATCGTGCTGGTCGATGTCGCAGCCTAAGCCGGAGGGGCGCTGGCCCGACATTTGCGGCCACCTGGTCGAGGACGCGGCCGGGCGGCGTCACGTCTTGCCCCTGCGCGTCTATTTCGAGGACACCGATTTTTCCGGCCTGGTCTACCACGGCAGCTACGTGCGCTGGTGCGAACGCGGCCGCTCCGACTTTCTGCGCCTGATCGGCAACGACCATCGCGCCCTCTTGGCCGGCGCGGATGGCCGCGAGCCCGCCGCCTTTGTGGTGCGACGCATGGCGCTTGATTTCCTGCGGCCGGCGCGGATCGATGAGATCCTCGAGGTGACGACACGCGTGGCGGCAAGCACGGCGGCGACGCTCACCCTCGATCAGCGCATCAGCCGCGGGCAAGCGCTGCTCTTTACCGCCGAGGTCATGGTGGTGTTGATGTCGGCGGCGGGCAAGCCGCTGCGGCTGTCGGCCCGCCTGCGCGATGCCTTGCGGGCGAAAAATCCGCCGGCATAGACTGCCCTCACCTGGCGCAGACCCGCAGGCGCGGGGCCGCACGGTCGGGTAACAGGAGACCCCCAGAGATGCTGACTGCCGAGCAACTGCAAAACCAGATGGCGCCCCTGTTTCCGGGTTTGCTGGGGATCACGCTGGTCGACGTCAGCAAGGATAAGATCATCGCCACCATGCGGGTGCGGCCGGAGCTGTGCACGGCCGGTCGCGTCTGCCACGGCGGCGCCTATATGGCGCTCGCCGATACGCTCGGTGCCATCGGCACGGTCGTCAACCTGCCACCCAACACGCGCACGACGACGATCGAATCGAAAACGAACTTTCTGGGTGCCGCCGCCGTCGACACCGAGGTGAGGGCCGAATCGGTGCCGCTGCACCGTGGCCGCACCACCCAGGTGTGGCAGACCACCATCAAGTCCGCGGCCGGCAAGCTGTGTGCCGTCGTCCTGCAGACGCAAATGGTGCTGCCGGCTTGAAGCGCGCACTGGCGGTGGCGACAGCAAGAGGTGCTGCCGGACGGCACGCGGCGCCGATCGAGCCCAATTCCCGTCACATTGGCCGCCAGTATGGCCCTGGTCCGGTGGGCGGGAAACGGGTACCAAAGGCTATGTGCGGGGAGGGCGGGGCGTCGCCATTGCCGGCGGCTGCAACATGGTTTCTTGTCGCTACCCCTCAGCTCGGCCTTGCCACACCACTGTGCGATCACGTGAGACGGGCAACACCATGAATCCCCTTGAGATCTTGAAGCCGGCTGCTGGCGGAGGATTCTCCTTTTTGGAGCTGTTCATGACGGCACACCCCGTCGTGAAGGTTGTGATGCTAGGGCTGCTGGCGGCCTCGGTATGGGCCTGGGCCATTATCGTGGAAAAGGTGTTCGCCTTCCGGCGCGCCCGGCGCGAGGCCGACCGATTCGAGCAGATGTTCTGGTCGGGACAGTCGCTCGAGGAGCTTTATACCACCGTCGCCCATGGTCGCACCTTCTCGATGGCGTCGTTGTTCGTGGCCGCCATGCGCGAGTGGAAGCGATCGGTGGAAGGCAATATCCGGGCGCTGGGCGGCATCCAGCTCCGCGTCGAAAAGGTGATGGACGTCACCATCAGCCGGGAAATGGAGCAGCTCGACCGCCGCCTCCTGTTCCTCGCCACGGTCGGCTCGACGGCGCCGTTCGTCGGCCTGTTCGGCACGGTGTGGGGCATCATGACCAGCTTCCAGGCGATCGCGGTCTCCAAAAATACCAACTTGGCCGTGGTCGCCCCTGGAATCGCGGAGGCCCTGTTTGCCACGGCGCTGGGACTGCTGGCGGCAATCCCGGCCGTGGTCTTCTACAACAAATTTGCGGCCGATTCCTCTGCGCTCAGCCAGCGGCTGGAGGCCTTCGCCGACGAATTCTCCGCCATTGTGTCGCGTCAAATCGACGTGCGCACCTGAGGGGGACAGCCAATGGGCGCCAGCCTCAAAACCGGGCGAGCCAAGGGCGGGCGGCGCGGCCGCGCCCGCGGTCACACACCCATGCACGAAATCAATGTCACGCCGTTCGTCGACGTGATGTTGGTGTTGCTGATCGTGTTCATGGTCACGGCGCCGCTGCTGCTGTCGGGGCTGCCCGTCGACCTGCCCGCGGCCAAGGGACAATCGCTCAATCTCAACAAAGATCCGCTGACCGTGACGGTGGATCGGTCCGGCAAGATCTTCCTGGGTTCGTCGGAAGAATCACTTGATGTGTCCCAACTCGTCGTGAAGTTGAAGGCGACCGCCAAGAGCGGCGAGGACGACCCGGTGCTGTTTCGTGGCGACCGGCAGCTCGTCTACGGACGCGTCTCCGAGGTGATCAGCGCCGTGCGCGAGGGCGGCTTCAAGAAATTCACCTTCGTGAGCGGGCCCGAGGATATCGAGCAGGGGCCGGGGCTGGCCGGGCGCAGATAGACGGGTTAACGAGGCTTGGGCCGAGGGGTTCGAAAGGGAGCGTGCATTTCGGGCTGATCATCTCCCTGTGTCTGCATGCAGCGGTGCTCGGTTGGGCGGTGCTCAACATCCAAACGCTGGCGCCCCTCGCTATTGCCGAGCCCGAGCCCGTTGCCATTGACCTGGTGACGCCCGGGGAGGTGACCAAGCTCAGATTGGGCTCGCGCGAGGCCAAGCAGTTGCAGGCCCAGCCCAAGGAGAGCCCGCGCCCGGACGTCGCCAAGAAAGAGGCCCCGAAGCCGACGCCCGTCGCCACGGCGCCACCGCCGCCGGCGCCCGAGCCGGCGGCCCCCGCCAAGGAGGAGCCCAAGCCCGAGCCGCCCAAGCCCGAGCCCCCCAAGCCCGAGCCGCCCAAGGCCGAACCGCCTCCCAAACTCGAGCCGCCCAAGGCGGAACCCGCGAAGGATCCCGTCGCCGAAAAGCTGGCCGCCCTGCCGCCGGAGCCCGCGCCGCCCGTTCCCGCGCTTGAGGAGCAAAAAAAGCTCGATGACATGCTGAAGGAACAACAGCGTCAAGCCGAGGAGCAGCAAAAGAAGCTCGAGGAGGAACGACGTCAGGTCGAGGAGGAGAAAAAGAAGCTGGAGGAGGAGAAAAAGCGGCTCGAGGAGGAGACGCGAAAGGCCGAGGAAAAGCGTCGCCAGGAGGAGGAAGAGCGCAAGCAGGCCGAGCTCAAGAAAAAGCAGGAGGAGGAAAAGCGCCGCAAGGAGGCCGAGCTCAAGAAGAAACGTGAGGAGGAGAAGCGCCGCAAGGAAGCAGAGGCCAAGAAGAAGTTCGACGCAGAAAAGATTTCAGCCCTGCTCAACAAGATGCCCGACAAAGGCGCACCGCGCCCCTCGGTGCCGCTCGACGACCAGGCCAAGGCGCTCAACAAAGGCCCGGTGCTCGGCGCCCCGGAGGGCCGCGACCAGCAGCTCTCGGCGAGCGAGCTCGCCATTTTGGCGCAAATCATCAAGTCCTGCGTGCAGTCGAAATGGAATGTCCTCGGCGGCGGCGAAACCGCGCAGAATACCCAGGTCAAGCTGCGCTTGCGCTTTAATCCCGACGGGCGGTTGGCGAGCGAGCCGCAGGTCATGAACCCGCAGAACACCCCCTACTTTCTGGCCGTGCGCGACAGTGCCTTGCGGGCCGTGCAGGCCTGCGAACCCTATAGCTTGCCGCCCGCCAAGTACGAGTTTTGGAAGGATATCGTGCTCAATTTCGATCCACGCGACATGTTCTAGCCGCGAACCCATACTATCGGCCGCGCGACGCGCTTGCGCGAGCCCTACGCCGAGGTCCCCAATCATGCCTATGCCTGCCTTGCCCCCTTGGCCCGCGCCCGCGGCTCTTGCCGTTCCCTTGGCGCCGACCTCACCGGCGCGCGCCGGCGCCTGGCGCGTGGGGCGGCGCGCGCTGGGCTGCGTGTGCGTTGGTCTCTTCGCGACGCTTCTGGCGGCCGGCGCCCTAGCCCAGCAGCGTGGCGCGCAGGCGCCGCAGCGCGGCAGTGGCCCGCTCGAGGTTGACATCACGCAAGGGACGCTGAAGCCCATTCCGATCGCCATCCCGGAGTTTGCGGGCGAAGATCAACGCTTTGCCACGGAGCTCGCCAACGTGGTCTCCGCCGACCTCGAACGTTCGGGTCTGTTCCAGCCGCTGAACCGAGAGTCCTTCATCCAACGCTTGGCCGATCTTAATGCCCCGCCGCGTTTTGCCGATTGGCGTGCCATCAATGCCCAGGCCCTCGTGGTGGGCCGCGCGGGACGCGGCGGCGATGGCAATCTCGTCGCCGAGTTCCGTCTCTGGGACGTCTATTCCGGGCGTCAACTGGCGGGGCAGCGGCTCGCCGTACCGGCAAGCGATTGGCGGCGTCTGGCGCATCTGGTCGCCGATCAGATCTACGAGCGGCTGACCGGAGAGAAGGGTTATTTCGACACCCAGATCGTGTTCATCGACGAGACGGGGCCCAAGGATCGACGCAATAAGCGCCTGGCCATTATGGACCAAGATGGGGCCAACGTGCGCCTCTTGAGCCAGGGACGGGAACTGGTGCTGACGCCGCGTTTCAGCCCGAGCTCGCATGAGGTGACATTTCTGCAGTATACTGGCGATCAGCCTCGCGTTTTCTTGCTCAACCTTGAAAGCGGACGACGCGAACTGGTCGGCAACTTCCCCGGCATGACCTTCGCGCCGCGCTTTTCTCCCGACGGGCAGCGCATCATCATGAGTATCGGCGAGGGTGGCGCCTCCTCGATCGTGGAAATGGACCTGCGCTCGCGCCAGTCGCGCCGCCTGACCCAATCCAACTCCATCGACACCGGTCCCTGCTACAGCCCGGACGGGCGCCGCATCGTGTTCGAATCGGATCGGGACGGCTCCCAGCAGCTCTATGTCATGAACGCCGACGGCTCCGCGCAACACCGCATCAGCTTTGGCGAGGGGCGCTACTCGACGCCGGTGTGGTCGCCGCGGGGCGATCTGATCGCCTTCACCAAGCAGGCCGGCGGCAGCTTCCTGATCGGCGTCATGCGCCCCGACGGGTCCGGCGAGCGCACCTTGACGGAAGGCTTCCACAACGAGGGTCCGACCTGGGCCCCCAACGGCCGCGTGCTGGCCTTCTTTCGGGAAAGCCGCGGCGCCGGCGGGCCGCGGCTCTTCTCCATCGACCTCACGGGCTACAACGAGCGCGAGGTGCAGACGCCGGCCTTCAGCTCGGATCCGGCCTGGTCACCCCGGCGAAATTGAACGGTGCTTTACGCGCCTTTAACCAAATTGGTGTTGTTGTAAGACTCGGCGCGGCACGGTTGCATCAGGGCGGACGTTAGCGCTTCAAAGTGGGCCTCTCGTCTGTCCTGTGCATCACAAATCCAGTGGCATTTTCGCATCAACGACCGTGGAAAACCTTGGCAAAAGCAGCTGCGTTCTTGATCTAAGCGTTATCGATCGGTAGCGAAGTGATGCGATTGCCGAACGTGTAGGAGAGAAGACCATGAACGTAAAAAGCGTGATCGTACTCGCGGCAGTTGTCGCCGCGGTTGCTCTCGGCGCATGCCGCCGCGAGGTAGAGCATGTCCCCATGAAGCTGGGGGCTGATGTGCCGGTTTCTCAGGTAGCGCGTTAACACCAACTCTCTAAGAGACCTTAGGAGAAGAAGCATGAAGGGCGCTATCGTTCTCGCAGCTGTCATCGCTGCTGTCGCTCTCGGCGCTTGCCGGAAAGAAGTAGAGCATACACCGATGAAGCTGGGCGCGAGCGTGCAAGACGTCGCTCGTTGAGCCGGAGCGATCGCTGCCCTTTGGCAGACGAATCGCAGGATTGGGGCTGTAGCGCGGCAGGATGTCTGCCTTGCTACGGCCCTGGTTGTTTTAGAGTATGCTTGGCTGTGTATTGCGTGCAAAACGCGCTGCGCCCCGTTGTCTGATGACGCCAAAGCACGTTTCAGGGCCAAGGCGCGGCGGCGGACACATTTTTGAACGAAGCTTTCGTTAGATATTGCAACCTGATCGGCAATCGGCTTGCGGCGAAAACGCCTCTTGCCGCAACACCAAAGGGGGACGGCATGGGGCTGTCGAGGTGGCGCAGAGCGGGCCCAAGTGTGGCAGCCGTTGCTGTGGCGCTCTTGCTGGCCGCCTGCTCGAACACGCCCAAGCCGGAAAGCGAACTTGGCCGCAATAGCCCGGCGACGCCAGGATCCTCCAGAGACTTTGCCGTCAATGTCGGCGACATCGTGTACTTTTCCACCGACAGCACCGACCTGTCGCCGGAGGCCCAGCAAACGCTGACGAATCAGGCCCGCTGGCTGCAGCAGTACGCGCAGTACTCGATCACCATTGAAGGCCATGCCGACGAGCGTGGCACGCGCGAGTACAATATTGCGCTGGGCGCCCGCCGGGCCCAGACGGTGCGCGACTTCCTGGCCAGGCACGGCATCAATGGCGGTCGCATCCGCACCATCTCCTTTGGCAAGGAGCGCCCCGTGGCGGTGTGCAACGATATCTCGTGCTGGTCACAGAATCGGCGGGCGCAGACGGTCCTTGCCGGACGCGCGGAAGCCCGCTCCTAGACCCCCGGAAGACCTGTCGGCCTTGAGCCGTCGCCGGGGCGGCCGTGCGGCGGGATCATGAGTTTGGGGCAAGCCGCCATCAAATTTTGGCCCAAATGCGGGCGCAGTGTGGCCGTGATGCATCAAGCGTGGGGGAGCACGCCAAAATGCCATGTGGTCGATCGCTCGGCCTGGCCCTCATTTTGGCCGGCACGATGCCTTTTGTATTTGCGATGCCAAGCTCGGCGCAGGAACGGATGTACCTCGGCGTACCCGAGGGCCTGGAGGCCGGGATCGGTCGCGACTTTCGCATGAGCGTGGGCGACCGGGTATTTTTTGCCGACCGGAGCGCCGACCTCAGCAGCCGCGCGCGGGCTGCGATCGAGGCGCAGGCGCAGTGGCTCAAGCGCAAACCCGGGCTCATCATCATCGTGGAGGGCCACGCCGATGATTCGGGCACCAGCGACGACAACATGGCCCTGTCGCACCAACGCGCCGACGCCGTGCGCCGTCGCCTGATTGACCTCGGCATTGCCACGGACCGCATTCGCATTTCCGCTTTCGGTCGCAATCAGACCGTGGCCGACTGTACGGGCTCGCAATGCGCCGCGCAGAACCGTCGCGCGGTGACGGTCGTCAGGCCGGGGATGCCGGTGCCGGCGAGCACCTCGGGCAGCGCGCGTAAGGCCGAGGGGACCGGGGAGCCCTGGCACCGCACCCCACTCCCCGTGTTCTAGGCGCTTGGGTGTTTTCGCGGGCAGCCACGTCCGCGAGGTCGGCGCGGTGCGGGGCCTTTCGCCATCCCGTGTTTGGCGAGCCTAACCTTTGCGGGGCGTAAAGATTTTTGCACCGACCGGTGGGCGTCAGTCTTGCTCCTGCCCGGAAGGTCGTGTTGAAGGAGTGCCAAGGCTCACACGCGGGGGGACGGGGCAATGCCCATGAGAACGAGACGATTTGCCGTCGCGGGCCCGGCGCTCGCAGGTGCGGCGATGGCCGTGCACTTGGCGGCCGCCGCGGCCCTTGCCCAACAGGGCCCACCCACGCAACGTCCGTTGCCCGCACCGCAGCCCGCGCCAAAGGCTGCCGCACCCCGCGATGGGGGGCAGGCGGGGGAGGCCGCGCTGCGCCAGCGCATCGAGCAGCTGGAGGAACAGCTGGTTGATATGCAAGTCGTGGTTGGTACGCTGGAATCGCTGGCCAAGGGTGCGCCGGCCCCGGTGGGGGCTTCGGGCCGCAGCAACGCGGGCGCCGCCGCGGCCCTCAACGCCGCCGATGCTGGGCGCCTTGACGGCCTCGAAACGCAAATCCAGGCCCTCGCCGCCCAGCTGGAGACCCTGCAAGAGCAAGTGCGCGCCCTGGCGGGCCGCAGTGGTGCCGTGGCCCCCTCATCCTCGTTCGGCGCCGCCGAGCCGATGGCGAAGGGCCCGCGTTCCGCCGACGCCAACCCGCCGCCGGCCGGCGCGCGCCCCGGCTTCGGCGCCACGACGGTCTCGCCTGGGCCCCAGGGCCAGCGCGACGACATCGACCAGCTGCTGAGCCAGCCCGCCGCAGCGGGGCCCGGCGGCGGCGCGCGGGTCGCGGCGGCGCCTTTGCCCGCTGCCGTCCCCGAACAGGATGTGGTGCCCAAGCAGATCTATGAAACGGCCTACGGCTATCTCCTGCAACGCGACTATGGGGCCGCCGAAGCCGCGTTCGAAGACTTCCTGCAGCGTTTTCCGAACGACCCGCTGGCCGGCAATGCCCAATATTGGCTGGGCGAGTCGCTGTTCGTGCGTGGGCAATACCGCTCGGCGGCCGGCGCCTTCCTGAAGGGCTACCAAAACTATGGCCGCAACGCCAAGGCGCCCGAGAGCCTGCTTCGGCTCGCCATGTCGCTACAACGCTTGGGACAGAAAGATGCGGCCTGCTCGTCCTTCGCCGAACTGGCCAGTAAATATCCAAGCGCTCCGCCACACGTGAGGACCAGCGCGCAAGCCGAGCGGCAAAAGGCGGGCTGCTGAGGCCAAACGCGCGGGCATCGGGTTCGCGGCGAGGCGGCTGCCGTAACCCACCAGCGCCTCACCACCCCCAAGCGTTGGCGCCACCCGCGCGTCTCCTGCGGCGGAACGAGCGGCGCAGCGTCTCAGCCCTAGAGGCTGGACACCCCGGCTGCTAAGATCCGCCTTGTCGTTCAGCGCTCACCACGTGACGGCGCGCTTGCGTGAGCGGCGGCAGACAGCCCCAGAGAACTGGCGGCAGAAAAGGCCACGCATCGCCTGCACGGTCGCATGAGGCCATGACGTCAAATGAGCTCCCGTTCGGGCCCGATGACCTCGATCGGCTGTTTCGCCCCGTCTTTGGCCAGCCGGCGCGGGGTGTAGCGCTTGCCGTTTCGGGCGGCAGCGACAGCACCGGGCTCATGGTCCTCAGCGCCGAGTGGCTGGCACAGGCCGGACGAGATGCGAGCGCAACTTTTGTCCTCACCGTCGACCACGCTCTGAGGCCGCAGTCGGCGCGCGAGGCGCGTTGGGTGGAAGAGGCGGCGCTGAGGCTCGGATTTCGGCACGCCGTCCTGCCGTGGCGGGGCGCCAAGCCGAAAACCGGGCTGCAGGCGGCGGCGCGCGCGGCCCGCTATGCATTATTGGCCGACTTCATGCGGCAGGCCGGGCTTGGCATTTTGGTGACGGCCCACACGGCCGACGATCAGGCCGAGACCCTCCTGATGCGCTTGGCGCGCGGCAGTGGCGTCGATGGTCTTGCCGCCATGGCGCCCTGGACCGCCTTGGCGCCGCCGACCACTCCGCCTGGACGGGACATTCTGCTCGCGCGCCCGCTTCTCACTGTGAGCAAAGCGCGCCTCAAGGCCGCGCTCCTGGCGCGCGGCATGAGCTGGCTTGAGGATGAGAGCAATGCCGCCGCCATCTTCGAGCGCAGCCGCCTGCGTGCGGCGCAGGGGACCTTGCTGCGATTGGGCCTGACACAGGATAGCCTCGGCCTCAGCGCGCAGCGCTTGCAGCGGGCGCGCGCCGCCCTCGATTGGGCGGTCGCACAGTTCTGCCAACAGGAGGCCTGCTACCGCGTCGATCCCGCCGGCCTGATCCGCATCGATGCCGCGGCCTGGGCGGCCCTGCCGAGCGAACTGCAACTGCGCGTCTTGCTCAAGGGGATCACCGCCGCCGGAGGCGAAGCCCGGCCCCTGGCGCGGGCCAAACTGGAGGCGCTCTGCCAAACCCTCGGTGCAGCCCTGGCGAGCCCAAGGGGTACGGGACGTTGGACCTTGGCGCGGACCGCCGTTCGCGCGGCGCGCGGAAAACTTGTGCTTGAGCGCGAGCCGGGACGCCGTCCCTGGCCCGAACTCAGCTTGGCGCCCGGCACGCGCGCGCTTTGGGACGGGCGCTTCTGGGTTGCGGCCGGGCCTAAGCTTGGCTTTCCCGTGGCCGTGCGCGCGCTTGGTGCCTCGGGACTGCAAAGCCTGCGCGGGGAGGTCACGTTGCCTGAGGGGGTGCCGGCAGGGACGTTGCGGGCTCTACCGGGCTTTTATCGCGGCGCGACGCTGTTCGCCGTGCCGAGCCTCGCCTTTCCCGCCGCTGCGGCCGCGGACGCCGTGGGAGCCGCGGTCTCGGCCATCTTCGCCCCGCTGGCACAGCCGGAAACGAGCGATCCGGGCAACGGAGCAGCGACGGCGGGGGAACCCCGCTAGGCCAGGCGCCCGCTGTTTATTCCGCTCACCTCACTTGGTGCAGCAACCCAAGAGCCCCTGGTCCTTTAAAAGGCGCGCGGGAGCCTAAACTTGGCAAAGTAGTAAGAGGCCCCTATGTTAAAGTGCACGGGCCCGGGGTTCATGCCGGCAGCGCGCAACAGCTGGGATCGCGGCGGCGATTTGGCGTCCCAGGCCACCAAGGATGCTCGATGAATTCGAATTTCCGGAACCTTGCCATCTGGGTCGTCATCGTCCTGTTATTGATGGCGCTTTTCAACCTATTCCAGAATCCGAGCCAGGGGCGCCGCGGTAACGAAATCAGCTATTCGGAGTTCTTGGCCGGTGTCGACAGCGGCAGCGTGTCGGAAGTGACGATCGCCAAGCACCGCATTACCGGCTCGTTCCGCGACAAGAGCAGCACGTTCACCACCATCGCTCCCGACGATCCGAGTCTGGTCGAGCGGCTCACCAAAAAGGGCGTCAAAATCACGGCCAAGCCTCCCGAGGAGGACGTGCCCTCGATCCTGGGCGTGCTGGTGAACTGGTTCCCGATGCTGCTGCTGATCGGCGTGTGGGTCTTTTTCATGCGCCAAATGCAATCGGGCGGCGGCCGGGCCATGGGATTTGGCAAGTCGAAGGCCAAGCTTTTGACCGAGCGGCACGGGCGCGTGACGTTTGAGGACGTCGCCGGGGTCGACGAAGCCAAGTCCGATCTGCAGGAGATTGTCGAATTTTTGCGAGATCCGCAGAAATTCCAGCGTCTGGGCGGGCGCATTCCCCGCGGCGCGCTGCTGGTCGGTCCGCCTGGCACGGGCAAGACCCTGATCGCGCGGGCCGTGGCCGGAGAGGCCAACGTGCCGTTCTTCACGATTTCGGGTTCCGACTTTGTCGAGATGTTCGTCGGCGTGGGCGCCTCGCGCGTGCGCGACATGTTCGACCAGGCCAAGAAGAACGCCCCCTGCATCATTTTCATCGACGAAATCGACGCGGTCGGCCGCCACCGCGGCGCCGGCCTCGGCGGCGGCAACGACGAACGCGAGCAGACGCTGAACCAGCTCTTGGTCGAGATGGACGGCTTCGAAGCCAACGAGGGCATTATCATCCTCGCCGCCACCAACCGTCCCGACGTGCTCGATCCAGCGCTGCTGCGCCCTGGCCGGTTCGACCGCCAGATCACGGTGCCCAATCCCGACGTAGCCGGTCGCGAAAAGATCCTGCGCGTGCATATGCGCAAGGTGCCGCTCGCCCCCGACGTCGATCCCAAGGTGATCGCCCGTGGCACGCCTGGTTTTTCCGGCGCCGATCTTGCCAACCTGGTGAACGAGGCCGCCCTCCTGGCCGCTCGGCGCAACAAGCGGCTCGTCACGCAGGCCGAGTTCGAGGACAGCAAGGACAAGGTGATGATGGGCGCGGAGCGGCGGTCCATGATCATGACGGAGGAGGAGAAGCTCGCCACCGCCTACCACGAGGGTGGGCATGCCCTCGTCAACTTGCTCGTACCGGGCAACGATCCCCTGCACAAAGTCACGATCATTCCGCGCGGCCGCGCGCTCGGCGTCACCATGAGCCTGCCCGAGCGCGATAAGCTCTCCTATTCGAAGCAGTGGTGTGAGGCGCGCATTGCCACCATGTTCGGTGGTCGCGTCGCCGAGCAGCTCGTGTATGGCGAGGACCACCTCAATACCGGCGCCTCCAGCGACATCATGCAGGCGACCGAGCTCGCCCGCCGCATGGTGACGGAATGGGGCATGAGCGACAAGCTGGGTCCCTTGCGCTACAACGAGAACCAGCAAGAGGTGTTTCTCGGTCACGCTATCACGCAACGCCAGAACATGTCCGAGGACACGGCCAGGCTGATCGATGAGGAGATCCGTCGCATTGTCACGGAAGGCGAGCGCAAGGCGCGCGAGGTGCTGGCCGTCAATCGCGACAAGCTGGAGGCGATCACCCAGGCCCTGATGGAGTACGAGACCATCAGCGGCGAGGAGGTGAACGCGTTGATGCGCGGCGAAAAGATCGTCCGGGCAAACGACGACGAGGAGTCGAAAGGGCCGGCTGGCCCGGCGGTACCGGCGGCCGGCAAGATGCGTCCGTCCCGGCCGGAACCGGGTCCAGGAGGGCTTGAGCCGCAGCCGCAAACTTGAAACACGGGCTATGGCTCGCGCCTCTAATGCGTGACGTGCGAGGTGGGGCGCCTTCCTTTCGTCCTTTTTGCCTCGCTTTGTTGGTATCCAGCGTGGGGTAGCCTAACCAACACGCCGCTGATCGCGGCCGGTTCTTTGCGTGTCGCTCGCAACAGGGGACAGCTCGGCGCCACATGATTGAGGGAGCGTCGTGACGAGGACGGGCGGGCAAGGGGCGAGGCGGATGGGGGAAGCCACCGCGCGACCCACCACACGCACCTCGACCAGGCGGCCGCCCGCGGCGGTGCAGCCCTGGCGCGGCGCCGCCCTCCTGTTGGCCAAGGCGGCCGGTTTCACCACCCTCGTGCTGGCCTTGGGGGCGGGTCTCTTCTACGCGCGGCTCCTCAACGGCCCGGTGCCGCTCTCCTTCCTGGTCCAGCCGCTCGAGCGGGCGATCGCCGAAGAACTCACGGGCTTCGGCGTCGCAATCGACAGTGTCGCCGCGCGGCTCAATGACCGCCATCAGCTCGAGTTCGAGCTGAGCAACGTGCGCATCGCCGACAGCAACAATGCGCCGCTCGCCGTGGCCCCATCGGCAACCTTTTCCATCAGCCATCGCGCCCTGCTGCAGGGCCGGATCGCGCCGGAAAGCGTCGACTTGATCTCGCCGCGACTGCTCCTCTACCTCGGCGAGGACGGCAAACTCTCCCTGCAGTTCTCGACGACCGCCGAGGCGGGCGACGGCGAAAAGCACAAGGCCGGGGGCTGGGACAGTCACACCAAGGTGGGCCCGCTCGCCTCCTCCGCCGCCGCCGCCAGTGACGGCAGCCTGGGCCGTATCGATCTCGTCAAGATGCTCTCGGAGGCTTCAGCGCGCGCGCGCCGCCGCGAATACGCGACCGCCTATTTGCGCGAGGTTGGCTTGCGCTCGGCCACCCTCATCGTTGACAACGGCAGCCGCAAGAGCATTTGGCGCGTGCCTGAACTCGACATCGATCTCGATCACCGGCGTAGCCGCAGTTCGATCGCCGGGCGCGCCAAGATCGAGTCGCTGGCCGGGCCCTGGAGCCTCAACTTCCGCACGCTGGAGGCCGAGAAGACCGGCACCTTGCAGCTGGCCGTCTCGGTGCAGAACCTCATTCCGCGCGGTCTGGCGCGCACCTTGCCCCACTTGGCGGCGCTTGAGGGCTTCGATGTGCCCGTATGGGCGGAGGCCTACCTCGACCTCTCGAGCGATGGGGATATTCTTGGCGGGCGCATTGGCATCGATGCCGCGCCTGGCACGGTGGCGCTGCCGGGGCTGGCGGAAACCCCCTTCGTGATCGATGGCGGGCATCTGGAAATCTCCTATCAGAGCGGCGCACGGCGCTTCGAGATCGGCCCGTCGGTGCTGGTGTGGGGCGACAGCCGCGTGCAGTTTGGCGGCAGCCTGGCGCACGAGCCCCGGGCGCCGGAGGGTCCCGCCTGGGCCTACACGCTCAAATCTGAGGGCGGATGGATCGGTGCGGAGCTGCCCGCGCACGAGCGGCTCGCCATCGACGATTGGGAGGCGCAGGGCTTTTTGGCGCCCGAGCGGGGCCGTGTGCTTTTGAACCAGTTCGTGCTCAGGGCCGGCGGCGCCGAAGTGACGGCCGAGGGCGACGTTGCCGGCATGGGCAGTGGCGCCAGCGCTCGCCTTGAGGGCAAGCTCGGCGCCATGTCGGCCAAAACCTTCAAAGCGCTATGGCCGGCAGCCCTGGCGCCGCAGACCCGCGCCTGGGTCGGGCAACACCTCGTGGCGGGCCAACTCCAGGGCGGTGCCTTCAAGCTGACCTCGAGCGATCAGCCGCAGGGCGCGGAACGCTCCTCGCCGTCTCCGGCCGATCGCGTATCCCTCACCTTGGTGGGGAGCGACCTGGCGCTTGCCCTCAGCGAGGCCTGGCCGACGCTGGAGCTGCCGCGCGCGCTGGCGCGCCTCGACGGGCACGCCTTCGAGCTGTCCGCGCCCGAGGGTGCCTTCGTCGCCGCCGACGGACGGCGCATCGGCGTCAAGGGCAATTTGAACGTCGACATGCAAGAGCCGCTGCCGCGCACCGGCCATATCACGGCCAAGGTGCAGGGGCCGTTGTCGCTCGCGCTCGAAATGGTGGCACAGGAGCCATTCCAAGTCTTCAAGGACACCTGGATCGACCCATCGACGGCCGACGGTAAGCTCGAGGCCCACATTTCGCTGGCGCTGCCGCTGCAACACGTGGTGGCGCCCGCCGACGTGAAAATTGACGGCAAGGCCCGCATCAGCGAGGGGCGCATGCCGCAAATCCTGCCGCCCTACGACATCCACGGCGCCAATATTCTGTTGGAGCTGACGGGCACCGCCGTGGAAGTGCGCGGCGACATGCTGATCAAGGGCGTGCCGGTCAAGGCCAGTTGGCAGCACGTGTTTGGCGTCCCCGTGGGCAAACAGCCGCCGCTGACCATCACGGCCAATCTCGACGCGAACGATCGCACGCAGCTCGGCCTCGACATCAATGACCTCGTGCTGGGCGAAGTCGCCACCGAAATCACGGTGTCGCGCGATGCCCGCAATGAACAGCGCGTGCATCTGCGGGCCGATCTAGCCAATAGCGAACTCGTGCTCGACAGCATCGCCTGGAAGAAGCCCAGGGGGCGCGCCAGCACCTTCCAGTGCGATATCGTCCGCAACGGGGCGAGCCACCCCATCGAGCTCATGAACGTCCAGCTCGTCGGCGACAACGTGGCCGTCGAAGGTTGGATGGGGGTGGGCGCCGATCATCGCGTGCGCGAGTATCGTTTCCCCAATTTTTCCATCAATGTCATCACCAGCCTGCAGGCCTACGGCAAGATGCGCAGCGATGGCGTGTGGGAAGTGACGGCCAAGGGCCCGCGCTACGACGGCAAGGATCTCTTTCAATCCTTCTTCGATGTGGCCTCGATCGGCGAGCGTGACGGCAAGGCGCGGCCTGGTGTGGACCTGCGCGCGGAAATCGACACCGTGGTCGGCCACAACGATAGCGCGCTCCGCAACGTCAAGGTGTCGCTGCAAAAGCGCAACAACAAGCTGACCGCGCTCGATGCGCGCGGCGTGCTCGAGGGCAATAAAGCCTTTGTCGCGGTTTTGCGTCCCGAGGCCGGGCAGCCGCGACTGCTGCGAGCGGAGGCCACCGACGCCGGGCAGCTCTTTAAACTGGTCGGCTTTTACAGCAGTGCGGTCGGCGGACACATGAACCTGGAGGTCAATCTCGACGGCTCGGGTGTGGCGCAGCGCACCGGCACGCTGTGGGCCAAGAACTTCGTCTTGCTGGGTGATGCCGTCGGCGGCGATTTCTTGGTGCAGGGACCCGACGGCGCCGTGCGGCCGATGGGCTCGGCCGAGAAGCGTGGCATCGTGCGCGAGCAATTCGCCTTCGAAAGCTTGCGTGTGCCCTTCTCGGTGGGGCACGGCCAATTCCTCCTCAACGAGGCGCGCCTGGAAGGCCCGGTGCTCAGCGCCAACATGCGTGGCAAGATCGATTTCCGTTCGCAAAATCTCCACGTCGGGGGCACGTTCACGCCGCTCGCCGGGCTCAATACGATGTTTCGCGGCCTGCCGCTGTTCGGTCCCCTGCTGACCGGGCCGCGCGGCGATGGGGTGTTTGCCATGACGTTTGCCATTCAAGGTTCGATGGCGGCGCCGCAGATCATCGTCAATCCCTTCTCGGTGATAACGCCGGGCGTGACGCGCGAGATCATGCAGATGGCGCCCGACACGCAACGCATCGTGCCGCGCGACAAGCCGCCCGCGCGCAGCGAGGGCGCGCCGCGCGCCTCGAACGCGCCGGCGGCCGCCTCGAGCAACGGCTTCGAGGCACGCGTACAGCCCGAGATTGGCGGCGGCTGGTCGGCCGACAGTGAGGCGGCCCCGCCCGCCAAAAAGCGCTAGGCTGCCCCGGGGCCCCGCGACAAGGGGCGAGGTGTTGCTGCGGCCGCACGCCGTGCCATAGTCCCCCTTTCGACGGCTCGACATCGGTCGGTCAGGCACTTCATCGCTGCTTCGGCTTCAGGACGTGGGACAACCAATGGACAAGCGTAAACTTGGAAATTCGGGGCTTAAAATCGCTCCCTTGATCTTTGGCGGCAACGTGTTCGGTTGGACGGCGGACGAGGCCACCTCCTTCACATTGCTCGACCGCTTCGTCGGCGCCGGCTTCGATTGCATCGATACCGCCGATGTCTATTCCAAGTGGGTCCCTGGTCACCGCGGCGGGGAATCGGAAACCATTGTCGGCAACTGGCTCAAGGCGCGCGGCAACAGAGATAAGGTGGTGATCGCCAGCAAGGTCGGCATGGAAATGCCCGGTATCGGCCAGGGCCTGCGCCGCGCCTACATCATGGCGCGCGTGGAAGATTCGCTGAAACGCCTAAAAACCGATTACATCGATCTTTATCAGTCACACAGCGACGACAAGGAGACCCCGTTCGAGGAGACGCTCGGCGCCTACCAGCGTCTGATCGAGCAAGGCAAGGTGCGCGCCATCGGCGCCTCGAACATTGAGGCGCCGCGCCTGGCGGGCGCGCTCGAGGCTAGCGCCGACCACAAGCTGCCGCGCTATGAAACCCTGCAGCCGCTCTACAATCTGTCGGACCGCGCCGGCTTCGAGAGCGCCCTGCAGGGCTTGTGCGTTAAGGAGAACGTCGGCGTCATCCCCTACTATGCGCTGGCCGCGGGCTTTCTCACGGGCAAATACCGTTCGGAGGCGGACTTCGCCAAGAGCCCGCGCGGCGGCCGCATGCCAGGCTACCTCAATGCGCGCGGGCGCCGCATCTTAAGCGCGCTCGACGCCGTGGCGGCACGCGCAAAGGCCACCCCGGCGCAGGTGGCCCTTGCCTGGCTGCGCGACCGCCCGGCGGTGACCGCGCCGATTGCCAGCGCCACCAGCCTGGACCAGCTCGACGAGCTCCTGGCCGGCAGCCGGCTGGCCCTCGCCGCGGACGCGGTGGCGGAGCTCGACAAGGCGAGCGCCTGAGGCCAAGGCGGCGTGCCCCCAAGCGCGCACCCGCGTGTGCGGGGCGCGCGCGCGCCACCTTGCGCCCCGTGGCTAAACCGGCTTCAGGAGCACGTGGCGCTTGCGCCCGAGCGACAGCTTGATGAGGCCGTCGGCGAGGTCGGCAGCGCTCAGTTTGGCGTTGACGTCACGCACCGGCGTGTCGTTGACGCGCAGGCCGCCGCCCTCGATCTGGCGCCGCGCCTCGCCGTTGGATTTGACGAGCCCGGCTTTGACGAACGCGGCGAGCACGCCGAGGCCGGCGGCGAGCTCGGGGGCCGCAATCTCCACGGTCGGCAGACCCTGACTGGTGGTGCCCACCTCAAAGGTCTCCGCCGCGGTTTTGGCCGCGGCTTCGGCCGCCGCGCGGCCGTGCAGCAGGGCGGTTGCCTCGGTGGCCAGGACCTTCTTGGCCTCGTTGATCTCGGCCCCCTTGAGCGCCGCCAGCCTGTTGATCTCCGGCAGGGGCAAGAACGTGAACAGTCGGAGGAAGGCCTCAACGTCGCCGTCCTCGGTATTGCGCCAGAACTGCCAGTAGTCGTAGACGGGGAGCATCTCCTTATTGAGCCAGACCGCGCCCGCCGCGGTCTTGCCCATCTTGGCGCCCGAGGCGGTGGTCAAGAGCGGGCAGGTCAGGGCGTAGAGCTGGTGGGTGCCCATGCGGCGGCCGAGATCGATGCCGGTGACAATGTTGCCCCACTGGTCCGAGCCGCCCATCTGCAGATTGCAGCCATAGCGTTTGGCCTGCTCGACGAAATCGTAGGCCTGCAGCAGCATGTAATTGAACTCGATGAACGATAGCTCCTGGTCGCGCTCCAAGCGCAGTTTGGCCGAGTCCATGGTCAGCATGCGATTGACGGAGAAATGTCGCCCCACATCGCGCAGGAACTCGATATAGTTGAGAGGTGCCAACCACTCGGCGTTGTCGAGCATCAGGGCCGCGGTCTCGCCCTCGCCGAACTCTAAGAAGCGAGCAAACACACCCTTGATCGCCTCCTTGTTGCTCTCGATGGTCTCGATGGGAAGGATGCGCCGCGTCTCGTCCTTGCCGGAGGGATCGCCGACGCGCGTGGTGCCGCCGCCCATGAGCGCGATGGGCTTACCGCCCGTCCGCTGCAGCCAGGCGAGCATCATGATGGAGATGAGATGCCCAACGTGTAGCGAAGGGGCCGTGCAGTCGTAGCCGACGTAGCCGATCGCCTTGCCGTCGAGCCCCAGACGGTCGAGGCCGGCAAAGTCGGAACACTGGTGAATGTAGCCGCGCTCATCGAGCGCCTGCAGAAAATCTGATCGGTGTTTGCGCATGGGGTGGTTGAGCGGTTCAACAGGGGGTCACACCTCTTGGGCCTCCGCCTACACGTTTCGAGAGCGCAAGGCGAGCACAACATGGACGGGAGCCCCGGGGAATGGCGAGGATGATGCGCGCGATCGGTCTGATGAGCGGGACCTCGATGGACGGCATCGACGTGGCCCTGATCAGCAGCGACGGGGTCGACCAGGTCGAGCGCGGGCCCTCCGCCACCTATCCCTATGCCGAGGCCTTCCGGGCCCGCCTGCGCGCCGGCCTCAACGCCGCGGCTCACCTTGTGGACCGGCAGGAGCGTCCTGCCGGCTTGGCTCAGCTCGAGGCCGAACTCACGGATTTGCACGCCCAGGCGGTCGCAGGCTTTCTGGCGGGCGGGCAGCACGGGCCGATCGACGTCGTCGGCTTCCACGGACACACGCTGCTGCACGCGCCCGAGCGCGGCTTGACCGTTCAGCTGGGCGATGGTGCCGCGTTGGCCGAGGCGCTTGGCATCGATGTCGTCTACGATTTGCGCGCCGCCGACGTGGCGGCCGGCGGCCAGGGCGCGCCGCTGGCGCCGGCCTATCATTCGGCCTTGCTGGCGCGGCAGGGAAAGCCCGTGGCGATCGTCAACATCGGCGGGGTCGCCAACGTCACCTGGATCGGCGCGGCGGGCGAGCTACTGGCCTTCGACACGGGGCCCGGCAACGCGCTCCTCGATGATTGGATGCAGCGGAGGCAGGGCCGTGCCCGCGACGAGGATGGCCGGCTTGCCGCGGCGGGTCGGCCGCAGCCCGCGATCGTCACCGCCTACTTGCGCCATAGCTATTTCGGCGAGCGGCCGCCCAAGTCGCTCGATCGCAACGCCTTCGGCCTCGATCGCGTCGAGGGGCTCGGCGATGCCGACGGCGCCGCCACCTTGACGGCGTTCACGGTGGAGAGCATCGCCCGTGCGCGCGAGCACTTTCCCGAGCAGCCGCGCCTATGGGTCGTGTCGGGGGGCGGCCGGCGCAACAAGACAATGATGGCGATGCTGGCGGGCCGGGTCGAAGCCGCCGTGGCGCCGGCGGAGGCGGTGGGGGTCGACGGCGATGCCATGGAGGCGGAGGCGTGGGCCTATCTTGCCGTGCGCTCGCGCCAGGGCCTGCCGATTTCCTTTCCCGGCACGACCGGCGTGCGCGCGCCCTTGACGGGCGGTCGCCTCGCGCGCGGCCGGCCGCGGCCGGCGCCCTGAGCGCGCCGCCGCGGCGGTCCGCCCTTGCAAGAGGGTGCGTGCCGCAACCAAAAGAGGTGCCGGGAGGGGGCTAGGCCCCCGGCAAGGCTACTCCTTGCGCTCCTGCTCCAGCTCGACGATGCGCCGGTCGACGTAGGTGCCGGTGACCTTGACCAGCTCGTCGATCTTGTCCTGGAAGAAGTGGTTGGCTTCCGGCACGATGGCGTGCTCGATTTTCACGCCCTTTTGTACCTTGGTCTTGGCGGCGAGTTCCCCCACCGAAGCTGAGGGTACGACGCGGTCCCGTTCGCCGTTGACGAACAGGCCCGAGGACGGGCACGGCGCCAGGAAGCTATAGTCGTAAAGGTTGGCCGGCGGTGCCACGCAAATAAAGCCGTCGATCTCGGGGCGCCGCATCAAAAGCTGCATGGCAATCCAGGTGCCGAAGGAGACCCCGGCGATCCAGCAGGAGCGCGAATCCGGGTTTTGCAGTTGCAGCCAATCGAGCGCGGAAGCCGCATCGGAAAGCTCGCCCGGCCCGTTGTCGAAGTAGCCCTGGCTGCGTCCCACACCGCGGAAGTTGAAGCGCAAGACGGAAAAGCCTCGCTCCACGAACAGGTAATAGAGGGCATAGACCACCTGGTTGTTCATCGTGCCGCCGAACTGGGGGTGCGGATGCAGGATGAGGGCGACCGGGCTGTTGCTGCCGGTTTCGTGGTGGTAGCGGGCCTCGAGGCGTCCGGCAGGCCCGTTGATGATGAGCTCAGGCATTGAGGCTTACACTCTCGCGCAGGGCTAGGGGACGGCGTCGGGAACGGGGCTGTGAGCAGCGCCGGCGGCAGCCGCAAATAAACTTGACTTGCGTGCTCGGAATTTCCATATATCCATGAAGTTTAGAACAGTTCGAAAGAACTGGAGGGCTTGCCCCTCGAGCGTGAACTGCTCACGGGCCGTGTCATAGCACAGCCGGGGGTGGCCAACGCAAGAGGCACCAGGAGGGGCGCCCGTCCCGGCCGCGGAAGCCCGGGGTTAAGCGGTGGAGTTGCTATCGTGGAGTTGAATACCAAGGGTCGCTATGCCGTCATGGCCATGGCGGATCTCGCCAAGTACGGCGCCGGCGACGCCCTTCCGCTTTCGGCGATTGCGGATCGCCAGCAGATCTCGCTGGCCTATCTTGAGCAGCTGTTCCTCAAGCTGCGGCGCGCGCATCTGGTGGACAGTGCCCGTGGCCGCGCCGGGGGCTACCGCTTGGCCCGTCCCGCGGCCAGCATCAGCGTGGCTGAGATCATGGCCGCGGTTGAGGAAGGCGTGCGCATGACGCGCTGTCACGGCGAGGCCGCCACCCCCTGCGTGGCGGGCCAGCGCTGCCTCACGCACGGGCTGTGGGACGCGCTGGGCGAGCAGATTTTGGTGTTCCTCGAGAGCGTCAGCTTGGCCGATGTGATCGAGGGTATTCCCGCCGCCAAGCACGCCAAGCAGGCCAGCAGGCTCGGCGAGCCTGCGCTCTGGGTTGCGGCAAAATGAGCGCTCAACGCACCTATCTCGATTGGAACGCGACGGCGCCGCTGCGCCCCGAGGCGCGCGCGGCCATGCTGGCGGCGTTCGATTGCGTCGGCAATGCCTCCTCACCGCATGCCGAAGGGCGGCGCGCCCGGGCGCTGGTCGAAGGCGCGCGCGAGAAGATCGCCGATTGCCTCAAGGCCGATGCGCGCGGCGTCTACTTCACCTCGGGGGCGACCGAGGCCGCCAATTGGCTGTTGACCCCCAGGATCGCCAACGCGGCGCGCAAGCCACCGCTTGAGCTCTTGCTGGTGGGTGCCACCGAGCATGCTGCCGTGCGCGAGGGACACCGCTTCGCTGCAGCCAAGGCCGAGGACATTCCCGTCGACCACGACGGACGCCTTGAGCTCGCCTGGTTGGCCGCGCGCCTCGAGATGGCGGCGGCACGGCACGGTCCCGGCGCGACATTGCTGGCCGTGCAGGCCGCCAACAATGAGACGGGCGTGCTGCAGCCGCTGGCGTCGATTGCCGCGCTGGTGGCGGCGGCCGGTGCCGTTTGGGTCTGCGATGCCGTGCAGGCGGCGGGGCGCATCGAGCTTGCGGCCGGCGCGCTCGGCAACGGCGCGCTCCTTCTCTCAGGACACAAGCTTGGCGGTCCCAAGGGCGTCGGTGCCGTGGTCTTTGCCAACGATGCGCTTGATTGCGAGCCGCTGCTGCGTGGTGGTGGCCAGGAGCGGCGTCAGCGCTCCGGCACCGAGAACGTGGCCGCCATCGCCGGCCTTGCGGCGGCGCTCGCCGCCGCCATATCTGAGCAAGAAGCGATGGCCGCACGCGCCGAGCGCCTGCAGCGCCGCTTCGAGGCAGGCCTGCGCAGCCTGCGCTCCGATGTCGTCATCTTCGGCGCCGCTGCGCCGCGCCTTGCCAATACGACGTGCTTCGCCCTGCCGGGGATCGCCGCCGAGACGGCCCTGATCGCCCTCGATCTGGCGGGCGTGGCCGTGAGCGCCGGTTCGGCCTGCTCCTCGGGCAAGGTGGCGGCGAGCCACGTGCTGGCGGCCATGCAGGTGGTGCCCGCCTTGCAGGCCTCGGCGCTCCGCGTCAGCACGGGGCGCTCAACGCGCGAGGCGGATATCGATGCCTGCCTTGCGGCATTGCGGCAGATCGCAGAAGGGCATGCCGAACGCCATTTTAAGCGCATAAGCGCGCGTGATCGCCGGGTGGCCTGAGCCTGGCTGTTAGACAATATGAGCTGAGCGGAGACCGGAATGCCTGCAGTGCAACAGACGATCGATCAAGTCCGCAGAATCGACGTCGACCAATACAAGTACGGTTTCGAAACGACGATCGAGTCGGTGAAGGCCCCCAAGGGTCTCGACGAAGAGATCGTGCGCTTCATTTCGCGCAAGAAGGGTGAGCCTGGCTGGATGCTGGAATGGCGCCTCGAGGCCTTCCGGCGCTGGAAGACCATGACCGAGCCGACCTGGGCCAACGTGCGCTATCCCAAGATCGACTTCCAGAACCTCCACTATTACGCGGCGCCAAAGTCGACCGACGGACCGCGCAGCCTGGAGGAGGTCGATCCCGAACTCCTGCGCACCTATGAGAAGCTCGGCATCCCGCTGAAGGAGCGCGAGATCCTGGCCGGCGTCAAGGGTGCGCGGGTGGCCGTCGATGCCGTGTTCGACAGCGTGTCGGTGGTGACGACCTTCAAGGCGGAGCTCGCCAAGGCCGGCGTGATCTTCTGTTCGATTTCGGAAGCCCTGCGCGAGCACCCGCAGCTGGTGCAGAAGTATTTGGGCTCCGTCGTGCCGCAGTCCGACAATTTTTATGCCGCGCTCAACTCGGCGGTATTCTCCGACGGTTCCTTCGTCTACGTGCCTCCGGGCGTGCGCTGCCCGATGGAATTGTCGACCTACTTCCGCATCAACGAGAAGCAGACCGGCCAGTTCGAGCGCACCTTGATCATCGCCGACAAGGGCGCCTACGTGTCCTACCTCGAGGGCTGTACGGCGCCGATGCGCGATGAACACCAGCTGCACGCGGCCGTGGTCGAGCTCATTGCCTTGGATGAGGCAGAGATCAAGTATTCCACGGTGCAGAATTGGTACCCGGGCGATAAGGACGGCAAGGGCGGCATTTACAACTTTGTCACCAAGCGGGGCGATTGCCGCGGCCGCAATTCCAAGATTTCCTGGACGCAGGTGGAAACCGGCTCGGCAATCACCTGGAAGTACCCGAGTTGCATTCTGCGCGGCGATGGGTCCCGCGGCGAGTTCTATTCGATCGCCATTTCCAATGGCTACCAGCAGGTCGATAGCGGCACCAAGATGCTGCACCTCGGCGCCAACACCTCGAGCCGCATCATCTCCAAGGGTATCGCCGCGGGCTACTCGCAGAATACCTACCGCGGCCTGGTGTCGGCCCACCGCAAGGCGAAGAACGCGCGCAACTTCACCAACTGCGATTCGCTCCTGATCGGCGACCGCTGTGGGGCCCACACCGTGCCCTATATCGAGGCGAAGAACGCCTCCTCGCATTTCGAGCACGAAGCGACCACGTCCAAGATCTCCGATGACAAGCTGTTCTATTGCATGCAGCGCGGCTTGAGCGAGGAGGAGGCGGTGGCGCTGATCGTCAACGGGTTTGTGCGCGATGTGCTGCAGCACCTACCCATGGAATTCATGGCCGAAACGCAGAAGCTGATCGGCATTTCGCTGGAGGGTTCGGTCGGATGAGACCACGGGCCGGCAGTGGCCCGTGGCCAGCGGGCACGTGAGATTGAGGTTGGGACGAGGTGATTAGGACGAGCTTTGGCGAAGACATGGCGACGAGCTTTTTTAAAAAAGACGGGCACGGAGCGGCTCAAGCGACGGCCGAGACTTGAAAGTTGTTTGCGGTGGAACCGGGCGGTGGGTAGGCCGCGCGGATTGTTCGAGGAGACGGCAAATGCGTGATGCGGCAGACATGATGTCGGCAATGATGCTGGCCCGAGTGACGCGCGAGTTGGACGAGGGCGAATGCAAGCGGCGCAATGCGCTGTCGACGACAAGCCCCGGTTTCGTCTTGCGCCCGGGCGATGTTGGGACCGTGGTCGAGACCTTCGGCACCAACGAAGCCTTTCTCGTGGAATTCAACAAGAACGGACATGCCGCTGCCAACTCCTGCGATTGGCTGGGCGTGCTTTATCCCGCCGAGATCGAAGTGTCGCAAAGCAGTCCCGACAAGGTTTAGCGGCGGGGGCAGGCGCGCCATCGCGCGTGCCCCCTGGTGCCTGTGCTGGTGGAGAAGACCAAAGTAATGCTTGAGATCAGGAATCTGCGCGTGAAGCTCACCGACGAGGACAAGCTGATCCTCGACGGTGTAAGCCTCGAAGTACCGAAGGGCCAGGTGCATGCCATCATGGGCCCCAACGGCTCGGGCAAGTCGACGCTCGCCTACGTGCTCTCCGGCCGTGACGGCTATCAGGTCACGGACGGGAGCATTCGCTGGAATGGCGAGGATCTGTTGACCATGGAGCCCGATCAGCGCGCGGCGAAAGGCGTCTTCTTGGCCTTCCAGTACCCCATGGAGATCCCGGGCGTCGCCACCATGACGTTCCTGCGCACCGCCGTAAATTCGGTGCGCAAACGGCAGGGCGAGAAGGAGTTCACGACGCCGGAGTTCCTCAAGCGCGCACGTGCCGAGGCGACCCGCCTCGGCATGGCCGAGGACATGCTGCGGCGCCCGCTCAACGTCGGCTTCTCCGGCGGCGAGAAAAAGCGCATGGAAATCCTGCAAATGGCCATGCTGGAGCCGACGCTGTGCGTGATGGATGAGACCGATTCCGGTCTCGACATCGATGCCGTGCGGGTGGTGTCGGAAGGCGTGAACCGCCTCAGATCCAAGGATCGCGCCATGCTGATCATCACCCACTATCAGCGTCTGTTGAACTACATCATTCCCGACCGCGTCCACGTGATGGCCGGCGGCAAGATCCAGAAGTCGGGCGGCAAGGAGTTGGCGCTCGAGTTGGAGAAGAGCGGCTACGCCGAGTTCAAAAGCCGCGCGGCGTAACGGACGGCGCGGTCTTAAAAAAAAGTGAACGTGAGATGACAGTGGCCATAACAAGGACGAAGGCCGAGCAGGGATTGAGCCAGAACTTCGAGGCGGCGGCCGCGCAGTTGCCGGGTGGCCCGGCGGTGGCGGCGGCCCGACGCGCGGCGATCGGCGCCTTTGCGGCACTGGGGCTGCCGCACCGCCGGCTCGAGGCCTGGAAATACACCGACCTGCGCTCGGCGCTCAAAGATGCCCCGCCGCCCGCGGTCGGGGAGCCGCGCGCGCTCCCTAAGTCCACCGAACTGGAGGCCGTGCTCGAGGCATTGGCCGAAGTCGCGGCGCATCGCTTGGTCTTCATCGATGGCGTCTATGCCCCCGGGCTGTCGCACGCGGCCGCGCCTGCCGGCGTGCGGTTCACACCCCTGGCGGCCGGCTTGCGCACCGGCCAGGCCGAGGCCAGCCAAGCGCTGCTGGCGACCGGCGAGCGCGAGGCCGTGATCGCGCTCAACACGGCTTTCATGACCGACGGGGCCCTGCTCGACGTCGCCCCCGGCCGCGCGCTCGACAAGCCGTTGTTGCTCGTGTTCCTGCGCCGGAGCGCGGAGGCACGCCTCATCACCACGCGCAACCATATCAACATCGGCGCCGGCTCGCGGGTGACCCTGATCGAGGCGCATCTGAGCCTGCCGGGTGCCGCGGCCGGGCAGAGCAACACGCTCAGCGAGCTCAGGCTCGAGGCGGATGCCCAGCTCTCGCACGTCAAAGTGACGCTTGGCGGGCGGGGCGAAAGCCACGTTTCCACGGGGTTGCCCAGGGTCGGCGCGGGTGCCACCTATCGTGCCTTCCAGTTCACCGCGGGCACCGGCCTGGTCCGCAACGGCATCGGTCTGACGTTCGACGGCGAAGGCGGCAAGGCCGATGTGTCCGGGTGTTTCCTCGGCCGAGGCAGCGAACACATCGATAGCACGCTGGTGATCGACCACGCGGTCGCCGGTTGCGAAAGCCGCGAGCTCTTCAAGGGCGTGTTGGCCGACAAGGCGCGCGGCGTCTTCCAGGGCAAAGTCATTGTGCGGCCGGATGCACAGAAGACCGACGGCAAGCAGATGGCCCAGGTGCTGATGCTGTCCGAGGACGCCGAGTTTGATTCCAAGCCCGAGCTCGAGATTAACGCCGATGACGTGGTGTGCGGTCACGGCTCGACTTCGGCAGAGATCGACAAGGACCTGCTCTTCTATTTTCGCGCCCGCGGCATTGCCGCCGAAGAGGCACGCGCCCTGCTGATCGAAAGCTTCATCGGCGAGGCGATCGACAAGGTGGAGGAGGCGGTGCGCCCGGCGCTCATGGCACTGGCGAGGGCCCGCTTGGCGCAATTGACGAGCTGAGTGGCGCGGTTGGCAACGGCAAAGGATTGGATATGACCGCGATGATCAAGGGCGCCGAGCTCAAGGCGGGCAGCAACTATGACGTCGAGACCATCCGCACGGATTTTCCCATTCTCTTCCGTGAGGTCTACGGCAAGCCGCTGGTCTACTTGGACAATGGCGCCTCGGCGCAGAAGCCCCGTCCCGTGCTGGAAGCCATCGAGCACGCCTATAAGATGGAATACGCCAACGTGCATCGCGGGTTGCACTATCTGTCCAATACGGCGACGCAGCGCTTCGAGGACGCGCGCGAGACCGTGCGGCGCTTCCTCAATGCCGGGAGCGCGGAGGAGATTATCTTCACGCGCAACGCCACCGAGGCGATCAACCTGGTGGCGGCCTCCTACGGCGGCATGAACATTGGGAAAGGCGACGAGATCGTCATTTCCATCATGGAACACCACTCGAACGTGGTGCCGTGGCATTTTCATCGCGAGCGGCGCGGTGCCGTCCTCAAATGGGCGCCGATCAACGACCGCGGCGAATTCCTGCTCGATCGCTTCGAGAGCCTGCTCGGGCCACGCAGCAAAATGGTCGCCATCACGCACATGTCGAACGTGCTCGGCACCATCGTACCGATCAAGGAGGTCGTCAGGATCGCGCATGCGCGCGGCATTCCGGTGTTGGTCGATGGCAGCCAGGCGGCCGTGCACATGACCGTCGATGTGCGCGATCTCGATTGCGACTTCTACGCCTTCACGGGCCACAAGACGTACGGCCCGTCCGGGATCGGCGTGCTCTACGCCAAGCGGCGCCATCTCGACGCCATGCCGCCCTATATGGGCGGCGGTGAAATGATCGAGAGCGTCGCAGAGGACGCCATCACCTACGGGCGGCCGCCGCACAAGTTCGAGGCCGGCACACCGCCCATCGTGCAGGCGATCGGGCTTGGTGCTGCGCTCAACTATATGATGCAGGTTGGCCGCGATCGCATCGCCCGGCACGAGGCCGAGCTCAAGGACTACGCCCACGAGCGCCTGGGCGCGCTCAACTGGTTAAAGCTCTACGGCACCGCACCGGACAAGGGTGCCATCGTCGCCTTTGGCATCGACGGCCTGCATCCGCACGATATTTCCACCATCATCGATCGCTCAGGGGTGGCGGTGCGCGCCGGGCATCACTGCGCCCAGCCGCTGATGCACCGGCTTGGCGTGACCGCCACCTGCCGCGCCTCCTTTGCCATGTACAATACCAAGGCGGAGGTGGACGCCCTGGCCGAGGCCCTGATTAAGGCGCATGATTTCTTCGCCTGAGCGGGCGCGGCGCTATGCAAAGGACAGTGTGATGGACGACGCCAGGACAAACGCAACAGCCGAGGTGACCCAGACGCCTACCTCCGTGGCGGCCGCGCCGGGTTCCTCAATTCCTGCCGAGGAGCTCGAGCAGCTCACCGCGGATATCGTCGGGGCACTCAAAACCGTGTATGACCCCGAGATTCCCGCCGATATCTACGAGCTGGGCCTCATCTACAAAATCGATATCGACGATCAGCGCAACGTCGCCGTGGAAATGACCCTGACCGCGCCGGGCTGTCCGGTGGCCGGCGAAATGCCGGTGTGGGTGGAAAATGCCGTGAGCGGCGTCACCGGCGTCGGCCAAGTCTCGGTGACCCTGACCTTCGATCCGCCTTGGGATCAATCGCGCATGTCCGACGAGGCGCGCCTGGCGCTCGGCATGTTCTAGCAGCGCTCCGAGCACGCCCGGCTCGCACGAGCCGCGAGCCGTGCGCGCAGCCCGCGGACACCTTTGAGGGTTAAGCGGCTTCGATGCTGCGCGCGGCGACCTGCCAGGCCTTGACCTTCTCCAGATCCGGCATCTCGGCCTGGCGCAAGAGGCGTTGTCCCGTCGCCGTCAGGGCAAAATTGATCACGTCGGCGCAGAGCCTGTCGGGCTCGGCCGCGGCGATGGCCTGGGCATCGGCGTAGCCGGCACCCACCAAGAGCTGGGCATGCGTTCCCGCCAGTCCCGGCAGCGTACATTGGAGCCGCGCCTGGTCCTGCCAGCTCGAGATGAGCTCAGATGTGATGTGGCGCGCACCGATCAGCACCGCGGCCGCCGTCGGGTCGGCTTTGATGAGGTCGCGCACGGTTTTGATGCCATGCGGATAGAGCCGTGCCGCGGTCTTGGGACCGATCGAGGGTGCCAGCACCACGTCCTGATCGAGCGTAAGCCGAGGGGGCGCCGGGGTGGCCGGCGACGCCCGCCGGGGCGGCGCGGCGGCGACAACCCCTTGCAACCGCAGCGTCAGGCCGGCGCGGGCGCGTTCCGGATGGGTGCTGCTGTCGCGCCCGGGCTTGAGCGGTGGCGGACGCAAGGCGTCGAACGCCACCACGTTGTCATGCGCCGCCACGGCGCGGCGGGCGGCGCGCGTGCGCTCGATGTGCGTGACGATCCGCGCACGCGGCCTGAAGGCATAGACTTGGTTGACCTCGGGCGGTCGACGCTTGGCCAAGACTTCCGTGGCGTGAAGATCCCGCACGATGCGCTCTTCGTCGCGCAGGGTCGCCTCGGCCTTGCCCGCGGCGATGAGCTCATCGTAACTGCGCTCGATGGCGCGACGTTCGGCGCGATCGGCGATTCTCCGCTCAACCAGTTTGAACGGGACCTTCAGGCCAGCCAGCAGCGTCGCCGCCGTCAGCGGCACCTCTGGCGGGCGCACCCGGGCCTCCTCGATGGCGCGTCCGAGCACGATGGCGTAGCTGACGCTGGCGTAGTGGATCAGCTCGGCGATAATGCGCCGGGCGATCCGGTCGAGACCAGCCGGCGGGTCGACGACGCCGCGCTCGATGTCATAGTGGGCAATCAGTTTTTCATAGTAGGCGTTGGCGCGGTGAGCGCCCCTCAGCACGAGGCTGGCGAGCCAGTTGGCGTCCGCCGTCAGCTCGATGGGCATTTCGGCGAACTCGCGCTCGCCTTGGGCGCGCAGCTGATCATAGCTCTTGGCGATGCTCCACTCGACGGCACGGTGAATATTGTTTTCGGCCTCGGACTGGCAGGTATGAAAGGGATGCAGGGGGTCCGTGTAATAGTGGCTCAGAACGCCGGCGCAGTAGACCGCGGTCTGCCAGTCCTCCTGGGCCAAGCCCTCGACCAGGTGTTGATACCAGCTCAGCACCTTTTGCGGTGCGCCGCCCCAGTAGTCCTCGCGCGTGTGCAGCACGTGGTTCTTGAAATCCTTGAACTCCAGGTCCGGCGCCTTCGCCCCTTCCAGATAGAGCTCGGCATGCCTGAGGAATAGCCGCTGCCAGGCCTGGCGCTGCGGCCCCTCGAGCCGCCTCAGCGCGTCGAGCGCCAGCTTGTGGTGGGTGCCCTGGGCATAGGCCGCGAAAATGATGCTGTAGAGAAGGTGCATGAGCCATGCGGTCCTGAGCGAAGAAGGCACGCACAACGAGGAGCGGCGAAGGCCGGCACGATAGGCCGAGTCGCCGTCTTCCGACAGCCGCCGGGGTGGCCGGCGCGCGCCCCGCCCACGCCAGGCGTTGCCTGCGCGGCGGGGAGCGGCTATTTGGCCTGGCGCGCCCGGCGCGGCACGGCAACGGACACCTCCCCCATGAGCCTATCAGACGAAGAGATCCGCGCTTTACTGGGCGACCCCGCGCACCAGCCGCCCAGTGCGCGCCACCTCGGCTTCGAGCTCTTGGCCTTTTCGGTCGAGGACGCCTGGGCCGAGGTCGCCTTCAGCCCGCGCCCGGAATTCGCCAATCCTGCCGGCCACGTGCAGGGCGGCTTCGTGTGCGCCATGTTGGATGACGCGATGGGGTTCACGGCCAGCATCTCGCAGCGCTTTGCCGTTCTGGTGCCGACCCTGCAGGTCTCGGTCAGCTATCTGAGACCAACGCCGCTCTCGCGCGTGATTGCCCGTGGCGAGGTCTTGCGCATGGGAAGCGCGACGGCACATCTGCACGGCGTGCTGCGGCTGCCGGATGGGACGGCGCTTGCCACCGCCACCGCCGCGGCGGCGCTGCGGCCCTTTCCGCGTCCGGCCTAGTCTAGCGCGCGCGCGCGCCCCCCGCGCTCAAGTGCGCCGGGCGCCAGGGCCGGCGGCCGCAGGGCCAAGGCTCGGCTAGTGGCCCAGGGTCAAAGCCGAATTGCCGGTCCACACCAGCAGCCCCAGCAGCACCACGCCGGCAATCAGGCTCCAGGCCAGCAGCTTTTTTTCGATCGGCAGCAGCGGCTCGGCCTCGAGCTTGGCCAACTCCGCCCCGATGCGGGGGTGGGCTTTATCGTCAGGCATTAGAATCCTCCCTGGTCAGCGGGCGAGCGGTGGCATGATCCCGTAGAAAAAGAGCCACGAGATCAGCAGTCCAACCCAGATCACGAAGCCAAACAGCGAGACCACATAGACGGCGGCCAACTTGCCTATGCCTTCTTGCCAGAGCTGGCGCACGTCGCTCATCAGCCCGATCGAAAAGAAGGTGAAGAGGAAGAAGAGCTGGCGGAAGATGTTGGCCTGAGCCATGGCGCTGTCGACCGTTTTCAGGGCGGCCGGGGTCGCGGCAAGGCCGATGCCGAGCACAAGCAGGAAGGTCGTAAGGAAGCCCAGCACGAATTTGGGAAAGCGCTCCCAAATTTCACGGAAACTCAAGTCGTCGCCGGGACGGCGGGGCTCGATATGGCGGGTCCAAAGATAGGCAAGCAGGAACGACCAGACGCCGATGAAGATGTCGATGAAGACCTTGATGGTGGTCGTGGTGCCGAGCACCCAACCGGGGCTCCAGTTGATGCCGCGCGCGGCGGCATCGCCGTAAAGCAGCGCCTCGGTCACGGCGCCGCTGGCGATGGCGGCGCCATCCGTTTTCACGGCCAAGCCCATCCAGGCCGCCGCCACCAAGGGCTGGTCGGCCAGGAAGGCGCGGGCCAGGAACGGCAAAATCAACAGCTCTACCATGGCAAAGAAGACAACGAGCGAGGAGACCATGATGGGCACCAGCGGGCGCGCGCGAATGGCCCCGGCGGTGGCGATCGCCGCCGATACGCCGCAGATGGAGATGCCGGAAGCCAGCGGTGCCGCCCACTCGCGTGAAAAACCGAACCACTTGCGGGCGATGAAATAAACCACCGCCCAGTAGATCAGGTAGGCCTCGATAATGGCGGCGAGCCCGCGCAGCATCACGGTTGAGGCAAGGCTCAGCTGCTCGGCGGCCTTGACCGCCAGAAAGCCGCCCAAAATCACGATGGCGGTTTTGATATAGAGCTCGGGCCGGGCGGCCTCGCCGAGCCAGCGCGCCAAAGCCGGCGCGAAGTTGGCAATCGCAAGGCCCAACAGCAGGGCGATCAGGTAGCCCGACTCGCCCGTCAGCTTCAGCGACCAGCCGATCCCAAGTCGCTGCATCTCCGCCGGCGTGGTGACGGCCACATGGGCGTAGTTGCCGATGAGCCAGGCGAGGTAGGAGAGCCAGTAGATCACGCTGAAGCCCAGGACGAACTTGACGATGTTGCTGCCCATGAGACGCGCGCCGACGCTCAAGAGGGCGAGGACAAAGAGGTAGGTGGCGATGAGGAGCGCCGGGGTGCCGTAGGCGGCATAGAGCGGCGAGGCCTGGCGCACGGATTTGCCGAGTTCGACCCAGGTTCGGGGCGCGGTGGCCCAGCCCATCAGATCGACGCCGGCGGCCAGCGCCAGGGCGAGGAGGAAAATGACGCCGCCGACGGCAACGGCCAGCCAATCCTCCGTGATGGGGCGCGCCCGTGGGCTTACCGCCGGAACCCCTTGCAGTGCCGCCTGGTGCGTCATGGCCGTCCTCCCCCGGTGGTGTCGAACTCGGCCATAGCACTAAAATTATTTTCTAAGATTCGGCAATATATCCCAATAAAAAAGAAAAGTGTTCCCTTTATTCGCGGGAGACGGGGTGGTGCGTTGCGGGGCATGCCGCGCCCCGGGCAACGCCGGGGGTGTGCTAGGCACGGCTTGCGCAAAGGCTTGTGGCCCTCGAGACTGCGGGAACGGAGGGCGCCCAGCCCCTGCCCAGCCCTCACAGGTCTGCCCGAGGCGCGGGCCCCGCCTCAGCGGCCCTCGCGCCACCAGGCGAGCGCCAGGAACGCCAACAGCGCCGCCAGCGCCAGGGCGCCCGTGAACATCGGGATCAGTTTGACACCCCGCGTCACATAGGCCTCACGATCCTTGAGGCCGAGCCAACCCGAGCCGGCCAGCACGCGCGCATTGGCGAGCATGGAAATGCGCGGCACCTCGACGCTGCTGGGGCTCATGCTGGCAAGCAGGCCGCCGCCTTTGGTCCAGAAAATACCGCCGCCGGTCGACTCGATCAGCGGCTTCAATTTCTCCTCGGTGGCCGTCACCTCGCTCATCTCCCGGGCATCCTCGATGCCGGTATGGGCGACGGCGGTGAGCTGGCCCGTCGGCGAGGCGGTCTGCAGCTTGTAGAGGCCGGGTGTCTTCACATCGATGGTGCTGCGCCAGACGCCGGGGCCCGCCGGGTCCAGGGTGACCGTGCTGGTCTCCCCGCCGGGTGCCGACACCTGGACTTCGGGCACGCTCTCCTCCATCGAGCGGCGCTCGATGGAGAGCTTGAGCCCCTTGGAGGAGGCCAGCAGGCGCTCCTCTTCCAGATCCGGCTCCTTCATCAGCCAGTGCGCGAGACGCCGCAACAAATCCGTATGTGGACCGCCGCCATCATAACCGCGCGCCCACAGCCAGGCGTGATCGGATAACAGCAGGGCCACGCGTCCGCGTCCTTTGCGGTCGAGCACGAGCAGGGGATGATTGTCCACGCCGTTCATGACGGTGCGGCCCTTACCGGGGATCACGTCGACCTGCCGGAACCAGCGGCCCCAGGTCGGATCCTTGTTGGCCTCGGTCGAGCTGGTGCCCGGCAACCCACGCGTGACCGGATGCTTCAAGCCGTCGAGTGAGAGCTTGGCCTTGAAGGGCTGCTCGAGCAGGCGACCCGTCGGGGTGGCTGGCAGCACGGTTGCCAGCGGCGTGCGCGACAGGCTCATTTGCCCGGCAAAGTCGTCGCCGGCCGCAACCAACAGCGCGCCGCCCTGCTCGACATAGCGGGCGATGTTCTCATAGTAGAGCAGCTGCAGAATGTCGCGGTGCTGGTAGCGATCGAAGATGATGAGATCGAAGTCCTTGATCTTTTCGGAAAACAGTTCGCGCGTGGGAAAGGCGATCAGCGAGAGCTGATGGATGGGCGTGCCGTCCTGCTTTTGGGGGGGCCGCAAAATCGTAAAGTGGACGAGGTCGACGGCGGCATCTGACTTGAGCAGGTTGCGCCAGACGCGCTCGCCGGCGTGCGGCTCGCCCGAGACCAGCAAGACGCGCAAGTTCTCGCGCACGCCCTCGGCGGCCACGACCACCCGATTGTTGGCGGCCGTGAGCTCCCCAGGCGCGGTTTCGAGCTCGATCTCGACGATGTTCTGTCCGGCGTGCGGGAACGGCATCTGGATCTGTACCGATCGGCCGATGGTGGTGGCACGCGTTTCATCGGGCCGGCCTTCGCGGCGGATCTTGAGGGTGACGCGATCGCCGCTCCTGCCCTTGCGTCCGGTCTCCACCACACGCGCCTCGATGTCGCGGGCCTGGCCGACAATGCCGTAGCGCGGCGCGCGCAAGATTTCGATGCGCCGGTCGAATTCGTCGGGCGCTCCGGTCAACAGCGCGTGCACCGGGGCATCGAAGCCCAGCATCTGCGCCGACTTCGGAATGTCATGCACCTGCCCGTCGGTGATCATGATGACGCCGGCGAGGCGGTCGGGCGGCGTATTGGCCAGCGCGCTATTGAGGTCGGTGAAAAGATTGGTGCCGGCGGCGGCTTCCCCGGTCGGCTTCGACGAATTCACCCAGCGCACCTGCAGGTTGGCGATGCCGGCCAACTTGCTTTCGAGCTCGCTCTTAATGGCGGCGGTTTGCTCGGGTCGACCGGCGATGGTCTGGCTCATGCTTTCGTCGAGAACGACGATGGCGATGTTGGCGAGGCTCTCCCGCTCCTCCTGGCGCAGCGTCGGATTGGCGAGCGCCAAGAGCAGGGCCGCGAGCGACAGGGCGCGCAGCATCGCGCCGCGGTTGCGGCGCAGGAGCAATAGCCCCACCAGCGCAGTTGCCAGCACGGCGGCGACCCAGAAGTAGGGGCCGGGCAGCATGGGCGAGAAGTCGATGGACCAGCTGCTCATGACCTTACTGTCCTAGTCGCTCGAGCAGCGCCGGTACGTGCACCTGGTCGGCCTTGTAGTTGCCGGTGAGCGCGTACATGACGATGTTGACGCCGGTGCGAAATGCCATTTCGCGCTGGCGCTCTCCGCCTGGCACCACGGGATAAAGTGGCTGATTGCGGTCATCGAGCGCCCAGGCGGCGGCAAAGTCGTTGCCCGTCACCAGGATCGAGCTCACCCCGTCGACCCGGCGGGCCTGCCGGCCCTGCTCGCTATCGCGCGGGGATTCCGCCTCCACCCACAAGGGCCCACCTTCCCAGCGTCCGGGAAAGGAGCGCAACAGGTAAAAGGACTTGGTCAAGACGTGATGTTCGGGCACCGGCTCGAGGCGCGGGATGTCGAGGTTGCCGAGCAGGCGCTGCAGCGGCGTGCCAGCAGCCTCGCCACGCAGGTTGAAGCCGGTCGGCATGCCCTGGCCATAGTCCTTGGTGTCGAAGATGATCATGCCGCCTTGCTTCATATAGGCATCGATCTTCGCCAGCGTGGCCTCGTTCAAGCCGCGCGCATTGGCGAGCACCGGCCAATAGAGCAGGGGATAGAAGGTGATCTCGTCCGTTTGGATGTTGATGGCGAAGGGGTCGCCGGGTTCCACCGCGGTGCGGGCAATCAGGAACTTGTTGAGGCCGATGAGACCCTGGCGGCTCGCCTCGTCGGTCGCGCCATCCCCGCTCAGGACGTAGCCGAAGCTGACCTTGCCGGTGGCGGCGATGGCGCGCCCATCCCCGCCCGCGCCGGCCCGCGATGGCCCGCTCTGGGCGAACGCCGGCGTGCCACCCATGAGCGCGCCGGTGCTCAAGCCGCCGGCGGCCAAAATCCCAATGACCAGGAGCGCGCTGGCGCTGCG
>Ga0081455_10000123_pt1 | contig 89254 bp, 95 predicted proteins | sample TabmetS3T2R1_FD_70207 | JGI IMG/M metagenome (GOLD analysis project Ga0081455, IMG submission 70207) | Tabebuia heterophylla rhizosphere microbial communities from the University of Puerto Rico - S3T2R1 | ecosystem: Host-associated > Plants > Roots > Rhizosphere ... | reverse complement strand
CCCGGCCCGGCGCGCCGGTCGGCGCGCCCGGGCCGGGCCGGCACATTTTCGACATTGTGCCGGCCCCGGTCGCACTCAGGCCGGTGGCAGATTCGCCAGTCCGGCCAGCGCGGCACGGTGCCGTCCCGGGGTACCCAGCGCCAGCTCGTCGCTCTTGGCGCGCTTGAGGTAGAGGTGCGCCGGGTGCTCCCAGGTCATCCCGATCCCGCCGTGCAGCTGCACCGCCTCCTCCGCGGCGTGCAGCGCCACAGCCGAACACGTGGACTGTGCCACCGCCACCGCGACCGGCACGTCCTCGATCCCGGAAGCCAGCGCGTCCGCCGCATAGCGAGCCGTCGCCCGGGCTGACAGAATCTCCAGGTACAGGTCCGCCAGCCGGTGCTTCAACGCCTGGAACGAACCGACCGGCCGGCCGAACTGGTAGCGCTGCTTGAGATACGCCACCGTCTCGTCCAGGCACCACTGCGCGATCCCGACCTGTTCCGACGCCAGCAACCCGGCCCCGGCGGTCAGCGCCTGCCGCAACGCCGCCTCCGCCTGCTCCGGCCCGGCCAGCAGACGCGAGGAAGCGTTGTCCAGCGCCACGTCCGCCAGCCGCCGGGTCGAATCCAACGACAGCGCCTCGGCGACGGTGACCCCGGTCTTCTCCACCGCGTACAACCCCGGCCCGTCCGGCCCCACCGCCGGCACGATCAGCACGTCCGCCACCGAGGCGTCCGCGACCGTCCGCACCGCACCGCTCAGCGCCCCCTCCGAGTTGGCCCGCACACCGGAGGGAAACGCGGCACCGGGGATCGTCGTCAGCGGCACCGCCAGCGCGCCGATCAGCTCACCGCCGGCCAGCCGCGGCAGCAGCTCCGCATCACCCGCGGCCAGCAGCGCCGCGGTGGCCAGCACCGCGCTGCCCAGGAACGGCACCGGTGCCACCGAGCGGCCCAGCTCCTCCAGCACGACCGCCACTTCGCGGTAGGACGCACCCTGCCCGCCCAGCGACTCGGGCACCGCCAGCCCAGCCAGTCCGAGATCGGCGGCCAGCGTGCGCCACAGCTTCAGGTCGTACGGCTCGGCGCTCTCGGTGCGGGCCAGCACGGTGGAGAACCCGGCCTGGTCGGTCAGCAGGCTGCGCACACTCGCCCGGAGGTCCTCCTCGACCTCGGAGTACAGCAGATCGCTCATCGTGGCAGGTCCTTCCACGCGACGTCCTTGTCCACCCGCGGTTCGGACGGCAGCCCGAGGACGCGCTCGGCGATGATGTTGCGCAGCACCTCGGAGGTGCCGCCCTCGATCGAGTTGCCCTTGGCCCGCAGGTAGCGGTAGCCGGGCCCACGGCCCAGCATGTCGACCTTCTCCGGACGGCGCAGGCTCCAGTCGTCGTAGCGCAGACCGTCCTCACCGGACAGTTCGATCTCCAGCCCGGTCAGGGCCTGCTGCAGCCTCGCGAAGGCGAGCTTCATCGCCGAGCCCTCCGGTCCGGGCGCGCCGACAGCCAGCTGCTGGCGCAACCGCTGCCCGGCCAGGCGCGCGGCCTCGGCCTCGACCCACAACTTCAGCAGCTGGTCGTGCAGCTCGGGTGTCCGCAGCTCCGGCCGGTCGCGCCAGGTGCGCGCGACCATCCCGATCAGACCGCCCTCCCGCGGCATCGCGGTGCCGCCGATCGCGACGCGCTCGTTCATCAGCGTCGTCTGGGCGACCCGCCAGCCCTCGCCGACCGCGCCGAGCCGGTTGGTGTCCGGGATCCGGACTCCGGACAGGAACACCTCGTTGAACTCGGCCTCGCCGGTGAGCTGCCGCAGCGGCCGCACCTCGACGCCCGGGGCGGTCATGTCGCAGATGAAATACGTCATGCCCTGGTGCTTGGGCACGTCCGGGTCGGTGCGGGTGACCAGGATGCCGAAGCGGGCGATGTGCGCGACGGAAGTCCAGACCTTCTGCCCGGTGACCACCCAGTGATCACCGTCGCGGACCGCCCGGGTGCCCAGCGCGGCGAGGTCGGACCCGGCGCCCGGCTCGCTGAACAGCTGGCACCACACCTCCTCGCCGGTCCACAATGGACGAAGGTAGCGGTTGTGCTGTTCCGCCGTGCCGAACCGCAGGATTGTCGGTGCCGCCATGCCCAGCCCGATGCCGATCCGACGCGGATCGTTGTCCGGCGCGCCGGCTTCGGCCAGTTCGGCGTCGACGACGTTCTGCAGCTCGCGCGGCGCGTCCAGCCCGCCCAGGCCCTCCGGATAGTGCACCCAGGCCAGGCCGGCGTCGAACCGTGCCCGCAGGAACTCCAGCCGGTCGGTGCTCCCCGGCGGGTGCGCCGCGAGCAACTCGCCCACCCGGGCGCGCAGGTCGTCGGCGGTCAGCATGTCACGCCACCTCGGATCGGTACTTCCTCAGCTCGCGGTGGGCGAGCGAGCGCTTGTGGACCTCGTCGGGGCCATCGGCCAGGCGCAGGGACCGGATCCCGGCGGACATGTCGGCAAGCGGGAAGTCCTGCGACAGCCCACCCGCGCCGTGGGCCTGGATCGCCTTGTCCAGGATCCACTCGACGGCTCGCGGGGTGGCGATCTTGATTGCCTGGATCTCGGTGTGCGCGCCGCGGTTGCCGACGGTGTCCATCAGCCAGGCGGTCTTGAGCACCAGCAGCCGCAACTGCTCGACCCGGACCCGGGACTCGGCGATCCAGTCCTGCACCACGCCCTGATCGGCGAGGGGCTTGCCGAACGCGGACCGTCCGAGCGTGCGGCGGCACATCAGCTCGATGGCGCGCTCCGCGGTGCCGATCGAGCGCATGCAGTGGTGGATCCGGCCCGGCCCGAGGCGGCCCTGCGCGATGGCGAACCCGTCGCCCTCCTCACCGATCAGGTTCTCCGCGGGCACCCGGGCTTCGTCGAAGACGACCTCGGCATGCCCGCCGTGCGAGCTGTCGGTGAAGCCGTAGACCTGCATTCCGCGCTTCACGTGCACGCCCGGCGTGTCGCGCGGCACCAGGATCTGGCTCTGCTGGCGGTGCGGCTCGGCGTTCGGGTCGGTCTTGCCCATCACGATGAAGATCCGGCAGTTCGGGTTCATCGCGCCGGTGATGTACCACTTGCGGCCGGTGACGACGTAGGAGTCGCCGTCGCGGCGGATGCTGGTCGCGATGTTGCGGGCGTCGGAGGAGGCCACCTCCGGCTCGGTCATCGCGAACGCCGAGCGGATCTCGCCGTCCAGCAGCGGCTGCAGCCACTGTTTGCGCTGCTGCTCGTTGCCGAACGTCGCGAGCACTTCCATGTTCCCGGTGTCCGGGGCCGCGCAGTTCAGCGCGACCGGCGCCAGGTGCGGGCTGCGGCCGGTGATCTCGGCCAGCGGCGCGTACTGCAGGTTCGTCAACCCGGGGCCGTGCTCGCCGGGGAGGAAGAAGTTCCACAGGCCTCGTCGGCGTGCCTGCGCCTTGAGGTCCTCGATGACCGGGGGCGGGGCCCACTGGTCGTCCCGCTCCGCCAGTTGCTCCTCGTAGACCGGCTCGGCGGGGTAGACGTGGGCGTCCATGAACTCGAGGAGCCGCTCGCGCAGTTCCTCGGTCTTGGCGTCGAATGTGAAATCCATGATCAATCCTTTAGTGTCTCGAGTCCGAGGGTGACGAGGGGGAGGACCGTGGCGCCGATCTTGTCGAACCCGGCGCCGACGGTCTGGCCCTGGCTGAACCGGTAGTAGATGCCTTCGAGGATCACCGACAGCTTGAAGAACGCGAACCCGATGTACCAGTCGAGCGCCGAGACGTCCCGTCCGGAACGGTCCGCGTAGCGGGCGATCATCTCGCCGGTGCCCGGGTAGCCGGGCGCGGTGCTGACGTTCGAGACGACCTCCAGGTCGACCTTGTCGCGCTCGGCGTAGGCGACGAGCAGGGCCAGGTCGGTGAGCGGATCGCCGAGGGTGGACATCTCCCAGTCCAGTACCGCGGTGATCCGGTCGCCGGAGTCGACCAGGACGTTGTCCAGCCGGTAGTCGCCGTGCACGATCGCCGCCGGGCCGGCGGCCGGAATGGCCCCGGCCAGCTGGTCGTGCAGGTCGTCGATGCCCGGCAGGTCCCGGCTCCGCGAGGCGTCGAGCTGCTTCTTCCAGCGGCGTACCTGCCGTTCCAGGAAGCCCTCCGGGCGGCCGAAGTCACCGAGCCCGACCGCGCCCGGGTCGACCGCGTGCAGGTCGACCAGGGTGTCCAGCAGCGATTCGGCGATCCCCTTCGTGCGCCGTGGGCCGAGCGCCGCCAGCTCCCTCGCCGCACGGTAGGGGGTGCCCGGCACGAACTCCATCACGTAGAACGACGCGCCGAGCACCTCGCTGTCCTGGCACAGCGCGATCGTGCGCGGCACCGGCACGGCGGTGTCCCCGAGCGCGCTGATCACGCGGTGCTCGCGCGTCATGTCGTGCGCGGTGGGCAGGACGTGCCCGAGCGGCGGCCGGCGGACCACCCAGCGGCTGGTGCCGTCGCCGACGATGTAGGTGAGGTTCGAGCGGCCGCCCTGTACCACCTCGCCGGTCAGCGGCCCCTGGACCAGACCGGGGGATTGCTCGTCCAGATAACCGCGCAGCCGCACGAGATCGAGTCCGGGCAGATCGTCCTGGCTCACTGGGCCTCCTCGTCCAGATGCTTATACCGACCAGTCGGTATGTCCTGCCGATAGTAGCCGGGACCCGCGGAAGGCGGGTCCCGTCAGGCGATGAAACGCACGACCAACTCGGCCACACACGCCGGTTTGGCCTCGCCGTCGATCTCCACGGTCCACCGCGTCACCGCCTGCTTGCCGCCGGGTACGTCGGTCACCTCGACCAGTTCGCCGACGCCGCGGACCTTCGAGCCGACCTTCACCGGCTGCGGGAACCGGACCTTGTTGAGGCCGTAGTTGATCCCCATCGTCAGGTTGTCGACGCGGTAGGTCGCGGCCGAGAACATCGGCAGGAGCGACAGCGTCAGGAACCCGTGGGCGATCGGGCCGCCGAACGGGCCGTGCGCGGCCTTCTCGACGTCGACGTGGATCCACTGGTGGTCCCCGGTGGCGTCGGCGAAGGTGTTGACCTGCTCCTGTGTGACGGTGTGCCACTCGCTGGCACCGAGCGGCCGGCCCGCCGCCTGCGTGAACTCGTCCAGTCCGGAGAAGACGCGCATGATCAGTCCTTCGGCCCGCCGGCGACGTAGATCACCTGGCCGGAGACGAACCCGGCGCCGTCGCTGACCAGGAACGACACGGTGTTGGCGATGTCGTCCGGGGTGCCGACGCGCTGCACCGGGATCTCCTTGGCCGCGTGCGCCTTGAAGTCCTCGAACGACACGCCGACCCGCTCGGCGGTGGCCGCGGTCATGTCGGTGGCGATGAAGCCCGGCGCGATCGCGTTGGCCGTGATGCCGAACCGGCCCAGTTCGATGGCCAGCGTCTTGGTGAAGCCCTGCATGCCGGCCTTGGCCGCGGAGTAGTTGACCTGGCCGCGGTTGCCGAGCGCGGAGGTGCTGGACAGGTTGACGATCCGGCCCCAGCCCTGCTCGGTCATGTGCTTCTGGGTGGCGCGGGTCATCAGGAACGAGCCCTTGAGGTGCACGTTCATCACCGCGTCCCAGTCGGCGTCGGTCATCTTGAAGATCAGGTTGTCGCGGATGATGCCGGCGTTGTTGACCAGGACGGTCGGCGCGCCCAGCTCCTCGGCGATCCGGGACACGGCGGCCTCGACCTGCTCGGTGTTGCTGACGTCGAGCGCGACACCGATCGCGGCGCCGCCGGCGGCCACGATGTCCTCGGCGCCCTGCTTGACGGACTCCTCGTTGAGGTCCAGCAGGGCGACGGCGAAACCGTCCGAGGCCAGCTTGCGCGCGACGGCGGCGCCGATGCCTCGGCCGGCGCCCGTCACGATGGCGACCCGGGAGTGGGACTCGGTCACGGGGGCTCCTCCTCGTCGTTGAGTGTATCGGTAAGCAAGCGCTTAGAAAGCTACCCGCCTCCGGCCCGTGGCGCCTAAGTGACCTGGGTCACCTCTGCCCGGTTCGATCGTAGTAACGGAACCGCCAGGGTGGCGAGTGCGAGCAGTTCGGTGGCCGCGAGCAGGCGCTCGACCAGGCCGAGCGGGATCGTCCGCCACCACGGCCCGCCGCCGGCGAGCATGTAGCCGACCGCCCCGAGGATGAGCCCGAACCACGCCAGCGACACGATCGCCAGCGCCCGCGCGGCCCAGCGCCAGCCCGGTGAGTCCGGGAAGATCCGGCGCGCCGCGAACAGCAGCCCGACCGGCAGGCACACGAACCCGACCACGCTCGAGTAGCGATGGACGGTGCCGCCCAGGCTCGGTCCGACGGACCAGTCGGTCTTGGGGAACGCCACGACCACCAGCAAACTGACCGTCCACAGTGCACCGAGCACGACCGCGGCCGAGCGGACCGGCAGTGCCCGCATCAGCACGTGCGCGGCGAACAGCACCGCGGAGCCGACGGCGATCATCAGGACCGCGATGTCGAAGATCCACTTGTTGTCGCTGAGCGCGTACTCGCTGATGGTGCGGCTCATCGGGCTGATCTGGTCGGTGGGCGGGAGGAACTGCAGGAGCAGCACGAGCAGGGCGCCACCGGCGATCGCCGTGAGGCAGGCCAGCGCGAGGATTCGGAGAGTGCGGGAGGGAGCGGGTGTGGGGGCCGGATTCGCGACGGTCACGGATCCAGTTTAGATGCGCCGATGTTGGGCTTTTGTGATCTTACGAGCGGTTTCGGCGGTGACCGCCGCCACGCTCCACACCGGACGGCGGCGGGCAGGGCCGGGGCCGCCGGTCTCGCCGGATCGGGACAGGCGATACCGGCGACCGGTCCGTACAACGCGCAGGACGGGCGCGGAATTCCTCTCGTATAACGACCTATATACGGCGCAGCAGGCTCGCACATTGTCGAAAATGTGCCGCTCCTCGTCACGAGCCGTCGCCGGAGGCTTCCTCCTCCTCGGTGCTCAGCGGCCGGGATTCGGACGTGCCGCCCAAGCCGGGGGCGAGGTCGGCCGGGTTGGGGGTCTCGTCGTCGGCGTTGGGGCCGCCGCGCGGCGGTTCGGACTCCGGGATCCCCGGCGCCGACTCCGGCTGGTGGTTCGCCTTGCCGTTCATGGTTTTCCCTACCTTCTCGAGGATCCGGTCGGATTCCCGGAGCCCGGCCGGTCAAACGGGACGCGATCGCCCGGGCGGGGTGCCGTTGCCGGCCGCGTCGCCCCAGGCGGTGGCGGCCAGGTCGCAAATCGGTCACTTCGATCGCGCGCCGGTCGCCCGTCTGTTTGGATCAGCCCGATTCGGATCGATCGGAAGGTTTCGATGACGTACCCACCCCAGCCGGGCCAGTACCCGCCCGCACCGCCGCCCTACCCGGGCGAGCAATACCCCGTCGCCCAGCCGCCGAGCGGTGCCACCGCGATCACCGCCGGCGTGCTCGCCATCCTCGGTGCCCTGTGGGGCGTCGCCATCGGCGCCATCAACTTCGGCGTCCTCGGCGACGTGGCCGACGACCTCAGGTGGCTCGTGATCCTGCAGGGGACGGTGTACATCCTCGAGTTCGTCACCCTGCTGCCCGGTGCGATCCTGCTGTTCCTGCGCAAGCCGGTGGGACGCTGGCTCGTCGTGACGGGCAGTGCGCTGCACATCCTGCAGGGCATCGTCGCGCTGACCGTCATCGCGTCGGACGACCGGTTCACCGGCGACCTCGACGGCCCGGCCGCGATCGGTGGTGGCGCCGGCGGGCTGCTCGTCGTGCTGTCCCCGGCGATCGCGACGCTCGTGCTGGCTCTGCTGCCGCTCACCGGCCGCTGGTGCGCCTGGCAGAAGCAGCCGCCGTCGCCCCCGCCGTATCAGGGGCCTCCGCCGGGTTACGGTCCGCCGCAGCCACAGCAGTGGTGACGCCTTCGGCGAAATAGTTCCAGCGGGTTGTCGATCCGGCCCGGGTTCCTTCGACGTGTTCACGACAGCAACTTCGGAGGAAGGATCGATCATGGCTCGTATTCCGGTTTCGCAGGCATCGCTCACCCCGGTCGTTCTGGGTGTCGTCCGGATCGTGGTGGGACTGTTGTTCGCCTGCCACGGACTGCAGGGGTTCGGCGTGTTCGGGGGTGTCGACGGTCAGGGCGGCGGTGTGCCCTTCGGGGTGTGGCCGGGCTGGTGGGCCAGTGTGATCGAGTTGACCGGCGGCGTGCTGGTGCTGCTCGGGTTCGGCACCCGGGCCGCGGCGCTGATCTGCTCGGGCGCCATGGCCTACGCCTACTTCACGGTCCACCAGCCGCTCGCCGTGCTGCCGCTGCAGAACATGGGTGAGACGGCGGCGCTGTACAGCTGGGTGTTCCTGCTGATCGCGGTCACCGGCCCGGGCCGGTTCGGGCTCGGCGGGCTGCTGCGGCGCCGGCGCATCGCGGCACAGGAGGAGCGCGTCCCGGTGGGGGTGTGACCTCACGCGGGCTGCTTGGCCGGGTCCTCGTCGCGCAGCAGCGGCGACCCGGCCAGCAGCACGGTGCACCCGGCGAGCGCCGCCGCGGCGATCAGTTCGACCGCGATCCACGGTCCGCCGCGCACGTGCTCCCCGAACACCAGGAGACCCCAGCCCAGCGCGACGAGCGGGTTGGCCAGGACGAGCCCGGGCTGGGCGGCGACGAGCCGCCCGGCCCGGAGTGCCGTCTGCAGCAGGAAGAACCCGGTGGGCCCGGCGACGAGCATCGCGTAGGTCTGCCACGCCTCAAACATCCCGGCCACCCCGCTCGCGGTGAGCGCCGCGGTGACACCGGCCATGAGGACGGCGGTGAACCCGAACCACAACCCCGCGGCGGCACCGAGGTAGGCCGCGTGGTGGGTGGTGCTGTTCCGCCGCCCGGCGACGACGAGCACCGCCACACAGGCGATCGTCACGGCGCAGCCGAGGAGCCACTCCAGCGCCGGGACGCCCCGCGCGTCACCCCCGCCCGGGGCGAGCGCGAAGAGCAGCAGCCCGACCGCGGCGGCCATCCCGACGGCGGCGACCCAGTCGCGGACGCGCAGACGCGTGTGGAAGACCGGCCCGGACAGGACGAGCGTGAACGCCAGTTCGGCGACCATGATCGGCTGGACGAGGACGATCGGCCCGGTCGCGAGGGCCGCCGCCTGCAGCACGAGGCCGGACAGCATGACGAGCACGCCGACGACCCAGACCGGTGTCGTAGCGAGCCCCTTGAGCGCCCCCACGTCGAGGTCGCTGCCCTGGCGCTGCTTCCGCGCCCCGGCGCGCTGCAGGACGGACCCTGCCGCGTTCGCGAAAGCGGCGAGCGCCGCCAGGAGCACGGTCAGCACGTGTAAACGGTGACACGGGTGCGCCTGGTGCGCAGGGTGCGGATGGGCAACTACGGCGCCCGCGGTCGCCGTGGGATCGGGGGTGGGGCGGTCCGCGTCGCCGGCTCGCGGTCCGTGGGCGTGGGCGGAGCGGGAGCGTCGCGCACCGGCGGTCCGGATCAGCCGCCGAGCTGGGCCGCGCCCAGAGTGTTCAGCACCCGCTCCGGGCCGATCCCGCAGGCCTCCGCCCGCACGGTCCCGTTCCGGAGCCAGTCCAGCTGCCCCGGAGCGTGCGCGTCGGTGTCGATCGAGAACACGCAGCCGATTTCGGCGGCGATCGCGAGCAGGTCGTCTGGCGGGTCCATCCGTTCCGGACGGCAGTTGATCTCCACCGCGGTCCCGTTCTCGCGACAGGCGGTGAACACCGCTTCGGCGTCGAAGGTGGACTGAGGGCGTCCCCGGCCCACGATCAGCCGTCCGGTGCAGTGGCCCAGGATGTCCACCAGCGGGTTCTCGACGGCCGCCACCATCCGCTCGGTCATCGGCGCAGCCGGCATCCGCAGCTGCGAGTGCACGCTTGCGACCACCACGTCGAGCCGCTCCAAAAGATCGTCGCGCTGGTCGAGGGTGCCGTCCTCGAGGATGTCCACCTCGATGCCGGTCAGGATGCGGAACGGGGCGAGCTTCTCGTTCAGCTCCGCGACCAGGTCGAGCTGCCGCAGCAGGCGTTCGACGGACAGCCCGCGCGCGACCGTGAGCCGTGGCGAATGGTCGGTCAGCGCGATCCACTCGTGCCCCAGCGCCCGTGCCGCCTCGGCCATCTCCTCCGGCGGGCTGCCACCGTCGGACCAGTCGGAGTGGGTGTGGCAGTCGCCCTTCAACGCCGCCCGCAACCCGGACCGGTCCCGCTCCGGGGCTTCGTCGAGCAGTTTCGCCAGGTAGGCGGGCTGGTCCCCGGCCACGGCCTGCTCGACGACCTGCGCCGTCGCGGGCCCGATGCCCGGTAGTACCGTCAGGGTGCCCTGCCGTACGCGGTCGGCCAGCTCCTCCGGCGACAGCTCGGCCACCACGCTCGCGGCCCGCCGGAACGCCCGCACCCGGTAGGTCGGGGCGCCGGCGCGCTCCAGCTCGAACGCGATCTGCCGCAGTGCCTGTGCCGGGTCCACGCACCACACCTACCGCGCCGCGCCGGGTTTCGCACGCCGTCAGGCGCCGGTGACCCCGTCTATCCCTTCGCGCAGGAAGTCGGCGTGCCCGTTGTGCCGGGCGTACTCGTGGATCATGTGCATCATTACCATGCGCAGCGACACGTCCGCCCCCCACCGCGCCTGGTGTACCACCAGGTCCAGCGATTCCGCCTCCCGCTCGATGCGGCGCGAGTGCGCGACCTCCGCCTCCCACGCCGCGAACGCCTCCGCCCGCCCGGACGTGCCCGCGTCGTAGGCCACCTGGTAGTCACCTTCGGCGGACCACACGAGCGGCAGGTCGTGCTCCTCGTTGATCGTGCGCCGGAACCAGGCGCGCTCTACCTCGGCCAGATGCCGCACGAGTCCCAGCAGGGAGAGCGTGGACGGGGGCATCGGCCGCTCCCGCAGGTTCTCGTCCGACAGTCCCTCGCACTTCCAGGCGAGCGTGGCGCGGTGGAACTCGAGGTAGGCGCGCAGCATCTCGCGCTCGCCTGCGACGAAGGGCGGGCTGGGGCGTTCAACGGGCACGGTGCGGCAGCGTATCGCCGGACCACGGTCGGGCGCTCGAGTTCGTGGCATGCTTCTTCTCAGGCGGCATGAACGGGAGCACACCATGGACCGCGACGAGTTCGACGACGACGTCCACGAGCAACTGGACGCCGAAGACACGCTGGACACGACGCACCCGGCGGACCCGCTCGACGAGGGCTACTCGGCGGCGGAACGCCCGTGGGCGGTCACCGGCTGGGGCACGACGGCCCGCGAGGAGGCGTCGGGGGAGAGCCTCGACGCCCGCCTGGCCCGGGAACTGGCGGATCCGGACGAAGCCCTCGACAGTGACGGCCTCGGCGACGCCTACGACACCGACGGCGAACTGCTGGACGACGAGGTCGGCGACGCCCGGTCCGGACGGCTGGTGGCGCTGCCGGACGACGGCGCGAACGTGGACCTCTACGCCCGTGACATCGGCATCGACGGGGCCGGCGCTTCGGCCGAGGAGGCGGCGATGCACACCATCCCGCTCGAGGACACCTGAGGGGCCACCCTGCCGCGGCGTGATCGCCGGCAGCGAACCCGTCACGCCCAGGGCGAACACGGCTGTCCCGGTGCGCTCGTGCCGCTTACGTTCGGGCACATGACTCTGCGAATTCTCCCGTCGGCGAGCGCATCGGCCACTTTGGACGATTCCGTGTACGAACGGTTGCTGCGCGACCGGATCGTGTTCCTCGGCTCGGAGGTGACCGACGCGGTCGCCAACCGGATCACCGCGCAGCTGTTGCTGCTGGCCGCCGAGGATCCGCGCCAGGACATCACCTTCTACATCAACTCGCCGGGCGGTTCGGTGACCGCGGGCATGGCGATCTACGACACGATGCGGCTGGTCCAGCCGGACGTGTCCACGTGGGGCCTGGGTTTCGTGGCGTCGATGGGGCAGTTCCTGTTGTCCTCGGGCACGCCGGGAAAGCGCTATCTGCTGCCCAGCACGCGCCTGGTCATGCACCAGCCGTCGGCCGGTATCGGCGGGGCCGCCACCGACATCGCGATCCAGGCGGAGGTGTTCGGCCGGATGAAGCGCCGCATCGCGGAGATCACCGCGCGGCAGACCGGGCAGCCCGTGGAGCGCATCGTCGCCGACGCGGACCGCGACCGCTGGTTCGACGCGGAGGAGGCCCTGGCGTACGGGTTCGTGGACCACATCGTCGGCGCGGACGAGCAGGTGGCGACAGCCTAGGGACGACGAAGCCGGTCCCTACCGCCCGGTAGGCTGGTGCCATGGGCATCGCCGCCGACGAACGACGTGAGCTGAGCCGGCTGCTGGCCGAGACGGGCCCCGACGCGCCCACGCTGTGTGAGGGGTGGCGGACCCGCGACCTCGCCGCGCACCTCGTGGTACGGGAGAGCCGTCCGGACGCCGCGCTGGGCATCCTGCTGCCGCCACTGGCCGGGCACACGGAGCGGGTTCAGGACGGCGTCGCGGCGCGGCCGTGGCCCGAGCTGGTCGAGCGGGTGCGCCGTGGCCCGGCCTGGTACTGGCCGACCGCGATCGGTGCGGTCGACGAGCTCACCAACACCGCCGAATTCCTGGTGCACCACGAGGACGTGCGCCGCGGGCGGCCCGGCTGGGCGCCCCGCCCGGCCGACGCCACCCGGGACGCTGCCGCCTGGCGCTCCGCCCGGGCCGCGGCGAAGCTGAACCTGCGCCGCGTGCCGGTGGGCGTGCGGCTGCGCACCGCCGACGGCCGCGAGGCGACCGTGAAGAGCGGCGCCGAGCAGGTCACCGTCACCGGCTACCCGGTCGAGTTGCTGCTGTTCGTGTTCGGGCGGGACGCCGTGCACGTCTCCTTCGAGGGCGATTCCGCCGCGGTGGACAAGCTCAAGGCGGCCGGCCGGGGGGTCTAGCGCGCCGGACACGCCCTGTCTTTCGGCCCTATCCGGCGCGGCGGCCGGGGACGACGCTGGAGGGTTCCGGGCACACCACCAGCATGCGAGGGAGGGTCTCGTGTACGCACGGATGAACACACTCATCGGTGACCCCGCCCGGATCGACGAGGTCACGCACTACCTGGAAACCACTGTGCGCCCCTTCGTGGAGGCGCAGGCCGGCAACCGCGGGCTGGCCGTCCTGACCAACAGCGAACTGGGCATCACCATTGTCGGGTCCTACTGGGACTCCGCGGAATCGATGACGTTGTCCGAGCACGCCGTGGAGTCCTCCCGCAAGGAGGCCGCCGAACTGGCGGAGGGCTTGGTCACCGTGGACCACTTCGAGGTCCCGGTCTTCGTCCGCCGCAGCCGTCCCGGTCCCGGCGCCGGGATCCGGATCACGACCGTCGACTGCCCGCCGGACGAGGTCGACGCGGTGATCCAGGCCTTCCGCGATACCGCGCTGCCCGGTCTGATGAAGATGGAGGGCCTGTGCAGCGTGCAGATGCTCGCCGACCGCCGGCAGGGCCGCAGTCAGGTGATCGCCGCGTACGAGACGATGGATCACCTGGCGAACAGCCGCGCCACCGTGGCCAGGCTCCGCGCCGACACGCTCGCGCGGATGCACGCGCAGGTGCGGTCGGTGGGCGAGTACCGGCTGCTGTTCACCACCGTTCGTGAGGGCGGCACCAACAGCCTCACCCAGCGCTGGATCGACCTCTGGAACGCCGGGGACCGCGAGGGCTGGGAGGCCATGACCGACCAGACCGCGTTCGAGTCCCGTGGCCCGGGCGGGTTCCGGCTCGCCGGGCGGGAGGCGGTCGACGCCGAGTGGTCGATGTGGCACAACGCGTTCCCGGACAACCAGGTGGTCGTGGTGCGCATCTACGGCGACGAGAACGGCGGCCTGCTCGAGGGCCGGTTCCAGGGCACCCACACCGGCCCGCTGGTCACCTCCGCCGGGGAGATCGAGGCAACCCAGCGGACGGTGGACATCCCGTTCGCCGAGACCCACCGCGTTCAGGCGGGCAAGATGACCGACAGCCACCTGTACTTCGACCAGCTCGAAATGCTGACCCAGCTGGGCAAGCTCGACAGCTGACGGCGAGCGCATGATCGCGGCCGCGCGTTGTGGGAGGCTGCCGGGGTGACACGCAAGGTGATCCTCGACGTCGACACCGGCACCGACGACGCGGTCGCGATCATGCTGGCCGCCCTGCACGCCGAACTTGACCTGATCGCCGTGACCACGGTCAACGGCAACGTGCACCTGGCAGCCACCACGGACAACACCCTGCGCGTGCTGGACGCCATCGGGCGGCCGGAGATCGCCGTGTACCGGGGGCTCGCGCATCCGATCGCGCGGCGCGGGTTCCCCGGCCGGACCCACTTCGAACGTGACTCCGACCGCGACATGCACGGCACGTCCCTGCCGTTGCCGGCGCCCCGCACCGCGGCGCGCGAGGAGTCCGCGGTCGAGTTCCTGCTGCACACCCTGCGCACGACGACGGAACCGGTGACGCTGGTGCCGGTCGGGCCGCTCAGCACCGTCGCCACCGTGCTCGCGGCCGATCCGTCGGTGCGGGAGGCCGTGGACGAGGTCGTGATCATGGGCGGTGCGCACGCCTACGGCAACGTGACGCCCTCGGCGGAGTTCAACGTGTGGGCCGATCCGGAGGCCGCGGCGATGGTCTTCTCGGCCGGCTTCCCGCGGCTGACGCTCGTCCCGCTGGACGCGACGCACCGGGCCCTGATCACCCGTGCCGACTGCGCGAAGCTGGCCGGGCTCGGCACCGCCGCGGGCCGGGCCGCCGCCGGGCTGATCACCCGCCGCATCGACGCCTACTCCGCGGGCCACGGCGTGCACGCGGCCGACGCGGCACCCGTCCACGACGCGGTGTGCGTCGCCTACCTGCTGCGGCCCGAGGTCGTCACGACCCGTCCGGTGCGGGTCGAGGTCGAGACCACCGGATCGCTCACCGTGGGCCGGACGGTGATGGACCTGCGTCCGAACGCGACGGGCGAGCCGAACGCGAGCGTGGCGTTCGACGCCCGGGCGGAGGTCCTGGTCGAGCTGTTGCTGAGCACGTTCGCGTGAGGTGTCGGGCGCGCGGTCAGAAGCCGAAGTCCTGCGTCCAGTACCAGCCCTGCGTCGCCACGCCCACGCCGAGTTTCGTGTAGGAGCAGTTGAGGATGTTGCGCCGGTGGCCGGGCGAGTTCATCCACATCCGCATGGTCTGCGCGGCGGTCGTCGAGCCCTGCGCGATGTTCTCCGCGGCGGGGCGGGGGTAGCCGGCCGCGGTGATCCGGGTGGCGAACGTGACCCCGTCCGGCGTGGTGTGTGAGAAGTAGCCGCGAGTGGACATGTCGTCGCTGTGTTTCTGGGCGGCCGTGGTGAGCCGGCTGTCGGTGGCGAGCGCCGGGCACCCGGCGGCCGCGCGTTCGTGATTGACCAGCGCGAGAACCTGTGCGCTGAGAGACGTGTCGGCCGGCGGCGTGCTCGTCGTGGTGGTCGTGGGCCGCCTGGACGTGGTCGTCGTGGTGGTGGTTGGTGGTGGCGCCGTGCTGGTCCTGGTCGTCGTGGTGGGGACCGGCGGCGGGGGAGTGGTCGTGGTGGTGGAGGTGGCCGGGACCGGCGGCGGCGCGACGCTGGAGGTCCGCACGGCGGCGGCGCGCACCGGCTCGTCCCGCAGACCGCGCACGGTCAGCAGTCCACCGGCGGCGATCGCGACGCCGAGCAGCACCGCGATGGCCAGGAACACGGGTCTGCGCCGGGGGAAACGGGGGGACATGAGCGGAAAAAGTATCACGGAACGGTAACGACGCCGTCCGGCAAACGGCGCCATCTCGTTCGCCCGTTCGGCGCAGCCCGGAAGGCGCATGTGTGGGCCGGCGACAGCCGGGGTGGCCGGCCGTGGAGCGCTGACCTACCCCGCGACGCTCGCGGTGGCGAACGCGTCGGCCGGCATCGGCCGGTGCAGGTGCCAGGTGATCGCGATCGGCCGCTCTCCCCGGTGCGCTACGTAGGAGGCCGGACCGAGGCAGACGAACGGTGCCGCACCGAGGTCGTCGGTCTTGGTCTCGCGGACGAAGAGCACCACGTGACTGCCGTGGGCACGGTGCCGGAGGTACCGCTGACCGGTGGGCGACTCGAGCGAAGTGGCGTTTTGCGACTCCCAGTGGAACAACTCGGTGCTGATCGCGTAGTCGCGGTACATCGTGGTCGGCGAGAAGTCCTTCTCGCTCTTGCGCAGGTTGATCAGCAGCGCATCGGTGTTGGTGTCCTCGCACCACGCGACGCCGGACACGTGGTTGCCAGGGACACGCTGCAGCGTCGCGTAACCGAGCGCGGCCAGGATCTCCTCACGGCGGTACCGGCTGTGGCCGGCGAGAGGAACGTGCTGCAAGCCTTCGCCGAGGGCGGCCGGAACGTGGCGGGCGCGGTCCAGCCCGAGAGCGACCAGTTCCGCGATCTCCGCGCACACAGCGGGATGCCGGCGGAGGTGCTCGAGGCCCGCTTGGTAGGACGGGAAGTCGCCCCGCTTGGGCCACAGGGTGAACAGCAGCATGCGGGCCAGCCGCTGTTCTCGTTCGGTGAGCTCCGCATAGTCGGGTCCGTCCGACGCGACCAGACGCTGATACACCTCCGCCCGCTCGCGGTCGTCGACATGCGTGAAGGCGGCCATCCGCCGCAGCAAGGCGCCGTCGTCCGGGCCGGTCGGCGAACTGGGTGCCAAACCCGCGTCCCGCCGCAAGCCGGTCCAGGACCCGCCGTTGCGGTAGACGTCGACGAGTTCACGGTCGGCCGCGTGCAGGTAGGCGGCCAGGGCGAGATCACCGTGGGAGCGCACATCGGCGGCCAGTTGGGAGCGGGTGAAGCGCAGCTGGGTCCGGACGTTGTCCAGTACGATCCTCTGCGCGACGCGGTCCAGGACCACCTGCGAGCCGGCGGGCAGGAACGGGAACCCCTGGTCGATCTGCCGCTGCAATGCGCGCCGACTCGCTCCGGTGAGCGCGCGGTAGCGCGTGTCGAACCGGAACTCCTTGCGGTGCTGACCAATGAAGTCCAGCACCGTCAGTACGGCCTTGCCCGGGGCGCGCCGCAGGCCGCGTCCGAGCTGCTGCAGGAAGACGGTGGCGCTGTCGGTGGGGCGCAGGAACAGCACGGTGTCGACCTCGGGGATGTCCAGGCCCTCGTTGAACAGGTCGACCGCGAACAGCACGTTGACCTCGCGAGTCCGGAGCGCGGCGATGGCCCGGTCCCGTTCGGCGGGTGGAGTTTGCCCTGATACCGCCAGTGCTTCCAGACCGGCCTCACGGAATTTCCTGGCCATGTATTCGGCGTGTGCGATGGTCGCGCAGAATCCCAGGGCACGCATGGCGCCGGGGTCGGTCACCTTGTCCCGCAGTTCTGTCAGCACGCGTGCGGTGCGCGCGTCGTTGCCCGTGTAGAGCCGATCCAAGCCGTTGACGTCGTACGCGCCGCGTTTCCACTCCACACCGGACAGGTCGACCCCGTCGGCGATGCCGAAGTAGTGGAAGGGAATCAGCAGGTCGGCGGAGAGCGCTTCCCAGAGCGGCAATTCGAAGGCCGTCCGTCCGCCGAACAGATCGCGGACGTCGCGACCGTCGGTGCGCTCGGGTGTCGCGGTGAGCCCCAGCAATTCCCGGGGACGCAGGTGGTCGAGCAGCCGCTGGTAGGTCGGCGCTTCCGCGTGGTGGAACTCGTCGACCACGACGACGTCGAAGTGTTCCGGTGGCAACTTGTCGATGCCGTGTGCGTCCAGGCCCTGGACGCTCGCGAAGACGTGACGCCACCGCTCCGGGCGGACGCCGCCGACATACGCCTCCCCGAACGTCTCGTCGACCAGCGTCTCGCGATAGACGCGCAGTGCCTGATGGAGGATTTCCTTGCGGTGGGCCACGAACAGCAGGGTGAGGTCCTCCTCGCCGCGCAGTCGCCGGTAGTCGAGGGCGGCGATCACGGTCTTGCCGGTGCCGGTCGCGGCGACCACCAGGTTGCGGTGCCGGCCGTGCACCTGACGCTCGGATTCCAGCGCTTCGAGGATCTCCTGCTGGTGGGGTAGCGGGCGGACCTCCAGGCCGGCGAGGCTGATCGTGGTCGGCGCGCTGCCGCGCCGTCCGGCCTGGCGGAGCGCGTCGTCGACCCGGTCGGCATCGGTGTCCGGGTCGTACCGGACGAACGCGCTGGACTCCCAGTACGTGTCGAACGTCGCCTCGAACTTGCGCAGCAGCTCCGGTGTGGCGATACCGGAGAGCCGGACGTTCCACTCGAGCCCGTCGACCAGCGCCGACCGGGACAGGTTCGAGCTGCCCACGAAGGCGGTGTCGTAGCCGGAGTTTCGGCGGAACAGCCACGCCTTGGCATGCAGCCGGGTCGACTGGGTCTCGTAACTGATCCGCACGTCGGCGCCGAACTGCCTGACCAGCCGGTCGATGGCGGGCCGCTCGGTCGCGCCGACGTAGGTGGTGGTCAGGACGCGGAAGGGCACGCCCCGGTCGCGCAGGTCGAGCAGGACCTCTTCCAGCAGGCGGAGTCCGGGCCAGCGGATGAACGCGCAGAGCAGGTCGACGCGGTCGGCGCTCGCGAGTTCGGCGCGCAACTCGGCGGACAGGCTGGGCTCTTCCTTGGCGTTGGTCAGCAGCGCTGCTTGCGACAGCGGTGTCATCGGCCGGACGTACTTGCGCGCCCCCACGCCGGTCACCTCGCTCAGTGCGATGAGCTGCTGCAACATCTCGGTCAGCCGGTCGTCCCCGGCGTCGAGCAGGCTCAGCACCCGGTTCGCGAGGTCGACCCGGCGGCTACCGTCGGACTCGTCCGCGATGACGCGGCGCACGGTCTCGGCCACGTGGTGGGCGATGACCTCGGGCGCGTCCGCGTCGTCGACCATGCTGAATTCGGGCTGAAGCCGCTCTCGCGCGGCATCGAGTGCCCTGTCGAGGCGGTGGGTCCGGACAGCTTCGTACACCCCGTCGGCCAGCGGTTCCATGACGATCACTGTGCCACGAGTCGTTCGCGGAATCCGGCTGCGTGGCCGGTGTCGAAGCGGCAGTTTTGCGCGGGCAATGAATTCCGCGCAATTCCGGAACCGGAAACATCAGAACAGTTCCGAAACAAGAAACTATTCAAGTCCGGCGATCTTCGCCGCGTCGTCCGGGTACTTCTCGGGGGGTCGCTGACTCGGCAGGCTGACGATCTTTCACCCCGTCCCGTAACCGTCCAGAGTCGCCCGATCGGGTTCGATCAGGGCGAGTAGCAGTACTGTCACGAAGCGATAGAAACAATGTTCGACCTGCCGATACCGCCCGGTCGTAAGATCGCCGCTGACCTCGGTAAACTGTGGGCTCAGTCACCGTTTAGTGATATCTCCGTTGCTCGTTCGTAATCTGACTGAGGCCTCGCGGAGATCGCCGAATCCCCCGTTCTCGTCGCCGTGTGGCCCCCGCCGGCCGGCCCCCGACAGCCGGCGTGGATGAACGCCAAGCAAGGAGAACTCCCCTTCATGGGAAGCCATAATTCAAATAGGCGTGCTCCCCGAAAGGTGGCCCTGTTTTCCCCGGACAGGTACCGCCCACGGCACGCGGTGAAAGCGAAGTACATCGGCCGTATCAGCGCACGGACGTCCGTTTCGGCCGGCCTGCTCATGATGTCCGTCGCCGGGTCGGCGAGCCCCCTCGCCATGGCGAGCACCAACAGCGACAGCCCCGCACCGGTGCCCGTCGCCGGTGCGGCCCCCGTTGCCGTCCCGGCCGCGCCGGTCCTCGGACCGCCGTCGACCTGGATCGTCACCGCCCCGGCGCCCTTCCTGTACCTCCCCGGTAGCCCCGAGCCCCCCGCCAAGCCCGCTCCCGACCCCGCCGCGGTGACCCCGGCCGCGGACCCGGCGCCCGCGCCGCGCCCGGCACCGGCCCCGGAAGTCTTCGACAGGCACGGCGACCGGCTCGCCGACTGGATCAACGACGCCATCCGGGCAATGCGGGCGCAGGGCGTGCCGGTGGACGCCGGCAACGTCGAGGCGATCCGCACGGTCATCGACAAGGAGTCGAACGGGAACCCGTCGGCCGTGAACCGGTGGGACAGCAACTGGCGTGCCGGTCACCCCTCCAAGGGCCTGATGCAGTGCATCGACTCGACCTTCAACGCGCACAAGCTGCCCGGCCACGACGACATCTTCAACCCGGTGGACAACATCATCGCCGGGGTGCGTTACACGATCAGCCGTTACGGCGGCTTCGACAACCACCCCGGGCTCAAGTCCATCCTGAAGGGCAAGGGCTACCGCGGTTACTGACCCGCCCGGGCGCCCGTCCACTTCGGACGGGCGCCCGGCGGGTCACCGGCCGGCCAGGTAGGCGCGCCAGCCACCGTGGACGGTGATCTCCCGGGCCGGGTCCGCGCACGACGAGTCGGCGACGAACCCGAGCACCGTGGACGCGTCGTCGAGCGTCAGCGGGCCCAGATGCAGGGGTTCGGCGATCGACGGCAGGAGCGCGCCGATCGCCGCCTCCGGCAGGTCCCACACCTCCAGTTCGATCCCGCCGTCCGGTCCGTCTCCCGTGTGGAGCACGCCGGGACGGGGAAACGGGCCGTCCACTGTGTACATCCGGTATCCGGGCCCGGTGCGGCCGCGGCTGTGCAGTACGCCGCCCAGCCGCACGAGGTCGCCGTTGGCCGGCCCGCCGGTGAGATGCGCGCCCACGACGGCCAGCAACGTACGGGCCGCGGGCACGGTGAACGTCTCGCCCGTCCAGCGAGCCGCGAGGTCCAGCAGCGGCGCGTCCGCGAAAGCTGGGGCGAGCAGCTGCACACCGAACGGCAACCCGTCCGGACGGGACCCGGCCGGCACGGCGACCGCGCACAGGTCGAGCAGGTTCGCCATGTTGGTGAACGTGCCCAGCCGGGTGTTGGCGCCGACCGGATCGGCCGCGACGTCCGCCAGCGCCGGATGCCCCGGCGTCACCGGCAGCAGCAGCGCGTCCGCGCCGGTGAAGGCCCGCTCGGCGAGCCGTCGCCACCGCGCGAGCTCGTGCAGCCCGGCGAAGGCGTCGGCGCCCGAGTGCCGCCGCGCACCTTGGACGATGCTCCGCACCGTGGGGTCCACGCCCGGTCCGTCGAGCAGGTGCCCGAACGCCGCCAGCCGCTCGGCCACGAACGCCGCGTCGTACAGCAGCCGCGCCGCCGCCAGGAACGGCTCGACGTCCACCCACACGACGTGCGCGACTTCGGCGGCGCGCACGAGGGCGGCCTGCCACGCCGCCTCGTGCGCCGGATCGAGGTCCAGCGGCCCGTCCGGCACCGCGATCACCCGCATTTGCCGGGCCACGCCGGGCGGCGGCACGACGGGCATGGCCCGCGACCACGGGTCGGCCTCGTCGTAGCCGATGAGCGCCTCCAGCACCGGGCGCGCGTCCGCGACGGTCCTGGTCAGGGTGGTGACGCAGTCCAGGGACGGGCACGCCGGCAGCACCCCCCGCGTGGACACCAGACCCCGGGACGGCTTCACCCCGACCAGGCCGTTGAACGCCGCGGGCACCCGGCCGCTGCCCGCGGTGTCCGTGCCCAGTGCGAACGGCACTACCCCCAGCGCGACCGCCACCGCGCTGCCGGAGCTGCTGCCGCCGCTGACATGCGCGGGCGAGAACACGCTGTGGCAGGCACCATACGGCGAGCGGGTGCCGACCAGACCGGTCGCGAACTGGTCCAGATTGGTCTTCCCGATCGGCACCGCCCCGTGGTCCCGCAACCGCCGGACCGCGACCGCCGAATCCGCGGCCGGTGTGTCGAGCGGGGGGCACGCGGCGGTGGTCGGCACACCGGCCACGTCGATGTTGTCCTTGACCGCGAACGGCATTCCCGCCAGTGGACCGTCTGGTGTGGTCAGTTCCCGGACGTGGTCCTCGTCCAGCAACGTGGTGAACGCGGGCTGGTCCACGTCTCGCGCGGCCTTGAGCGCACCCAGCGGATCCCGCGTCACCGTGCCCACCTCTCCCGTTCGGCGTCGAAAGCCGCCTGCCTGCGTTTGCGGAACAGCTCGATCTCCTCCCGATGCCTCGACTCGATATCATCCACTTCGGACAAGGTGAACCGCGCCGGGCGGGAGTCCAGGGTGGATCGTCCGGCTTTGACGTCGGACCGCAGATCCGCCAGTTCCGCGGCGGTGACCGGGGTGAACCGCAGGCGGTCGAACTGGCGCAGCAGCCACGGGCGCTCATCCGACCCCGGCACGTGCCGCCACACCGGCACGGTCCGTCCGACGAGCTGGTAGCCGCCGGGGCCTTCCATTCCGTAGACGCACAGGTAGACCCCGCCGATGCCGACGGCGTTCTGCGGGGTCCAGGTGCGTGCCGGGTCGTACTTCGTGGTCACCAGGCGGTGCCGCGGGTCGATCGGCAACGCAACCGGGGCGCCGAGGTAGACGTCGCCCAGCCCGATCACCAGGTAGGTCGCCTCGCGCAGGATTCGGAACACGTCGTCGCGCTCGGGCAGGTCGTTGATGCGCCGGATGAACTCGACGTTGTCCGGGCACCACGGCGCGTCCGGCCGCACCGACCGGGTGTAGCGCGCCATGGCTTCGTGCGCGGCGGGGTGGTCGAACGCGATCGGCAGGGTCACCTCGCGCACGTCGAGCGTCACCCCGGCCGGATCGGGCACGTCGTCGGCGAGGTCGTCCAGCAGTGCGGCCAGGCGCGCCACCGGCAGCCGGTCCGGATCCACCTGCACCAGCAGCGACCGCACGCCCTCCACGATCTCGGTGACGCCGGACGTCCCGGACGCGCGCAGCGCCCCGGCGAGCAGGTGGACCCACACCCGCACCCGCAGGTCGAGCACGGCGGGACCGGCCTCGACGAGCAGGTGGTGGTCACCGGCCCGCCGCATCACGACCGCCGGGGCGGACGTGGACGCCGGCCGCTCGCGCAGGAACCCGTGCTCCCGCAACAGATCCAGCCGCGGTGGCGGCAGCGCGGCGACCGGATTGGGCGCCTGACGCTGGCGGCACATTGTCGAAAATGTGCGACGTTCGAACTCCGCCGCCACGGCGGCCCGCGGGTCCGCCAGCAGTGCGGCCCGCTGCGCGTTGATAGCCTCGGCTTCGTCGGCCGACACGAGCACGAGCCGCACCGAGTCGCCGGGCCGCGCCTGCGCCAGCATCCACCGGTCCGCGCGGATCACCGTGAACGGCACCACGAACCCGCCCAGGCTAGGCCCGTCCGGACCGACGACGACCGGCGTATCCCCGGACAGCATGATCCCGCCGACTGGATAGGCGCTGTCGTGGATGTTCGACGGGTGCAGTCCCGCCTCGCCGCCGTCCCGGCGCGACCAACGCGGCGCGGGCCCGGACAGCCGCACCCCGGTGCGGTCGGCCCGATGGTCGACCGTCCACTGTGTTCGAAGCAGTTCGGCCGCGCCCTCGTCGGTGAGGTATTCCGGGGCTCCGTGCGGCCCGGCGAGTATCCGGACCGTCCAGTGGGCCCCCATCGGGGGCAGGAGGGGTGCCACGTCGAGCGGGGCGCCGAGGTTTTCCGTGCGGCCCAGGGTAAGGACATCCCCGGCCGCGAGCGCCCGCCCGTCGACGCCGCCGAAACCGCCGAGCAGGAACGTCGCCCGGCTGCCGAACACCTCCGGCACCCGGATCCCGCCCGCGACCGCCAGGTAGGCCCGCATCCCCGGGCCAGCGCACGGACCGACGTCGACCACCGCACCCGGTGCGACCGAGGTGACGATCCCCGGACGCAGCGACCGTCCGTCCACAGTGGCCCGATGTGCCGCGCCGGTCAGGCACACCGCGGTGCGCTCACCGAACCGCAGCACGGGTCCGGTGACCACGACCTCCAGCCCGGCGGCGTCCGGTGGGTTGCCGAGTGCGGCGTTGGCGAGGGCGAAGGACAGGTCGTCCCACGCGCCCGACGGCGGCACCCCGACGTCCCACATGCCGCCGCGGCCGGTCAGGTCCTGGACCGTGGTCTGGGTCCCCGAGGCCAGTACTTCCACGGTCACCACCAGCCCAGCAGCCGCACCGGCGTGGGGTTCCAGCCGTTGCACGGGTTGTTGAGCTGCGGGCAGTTGCTGATCAGCACGTACAGGTCGCGCTCGGCGCGCACCTCGACGTACTTGCCCGGCGCGGACAGGCCGTCGGCGAAGGTCAGCCCGCCCTCGGCGGTCAGCGGCACGTTCATGAAGAAGTTGATGTTGTGCCCGAGCTGCCGCGCGCCGATGCCGACCCGCTCGCCGTAGCGCAGGAACGTCTCCCGGCAGGCGTGCTGGTGGCGGGTGTGCTCGCCGTAGCGCACCACATTGGACTCCTGGGCGCACGCCCCGCCGAGGGTGTCGTGCCGCCCGCAGGTGTCCGCGGTGATCGTGGCCAGCACGTCCACGTTCACCGACAGCAGGCGGGAGCCGGCGGTGAGGTAGGCGCGGCCTTGCTCCCGCACCGTGTCCATCGCGCTGTAGCGGTTGTCCAGGTCCGCGGCGTCGTAGAACAGGGTGTCCACGGCCTGGTTGCCGTGCAGGTCGACGATGCGGAACGACCCGCCGGCCGGGATCGTGGCCAGGAACCCGTCGCCGTCGGCGACCGTGGTGTCGAGCACCGCGACGGTCGGGTCAAGTCCACTTCCGACGGTGACGACCCCGGTCATGCCAGCACCTCCCGGGCTGCCCGCAGGGCTCGGGCGCTCTCGTCGCGGAACGTCCACGATGGATCGTGCGGACCCGGATCGGGCGCCGGACGCACCTCGGCGAGTACGCCGGCCGGATCCCACCGCGGGTCCAGTGGGTGTGGTGCGGTGGACAGGACCACCAGGACGTCCATCTCCGCCCGCAGGGTCACCCAGTCGCCCGCCGACGCGTGCGCCGGCACGAAGGTCAGGGTGCCGGCTGCGTCACCGGACGTGGCGACCTTGCCGAAGAAGTTGACGCACGCGTGCAGGTCCGCCGGACCCCGGCCGTGCTTGCGCAGCTCGCTCAGCAGGCCCGCGCGGGCGGAGCGGCGCCACGCGTTGCGGTCGGCCGAATAGGACGACGGGCCGAACTGTTCCAGATGGACGTCGCAGGAGTGCCCGCTCAGCGCGTCGTGCCAATCCAGGGACGAGCCGGTGACCGAGCACAGCGCGGTGCCGCGGTCGGACATCAGCACCATCGGCGCGTGGATCCGGGCGCTCATCTGGGCTTTCAGGGTGTCCGGGACGTTGAGCCGGTCCACCGGGTGGTGCGCGGCGAACAGGAGCGTCGAGCAGTTCGCGCCCGCGCCGGTGGCGGTCAGCTTCAGCTCGCGGCCACCGCGGACGAGGACCGACCAGGCGGCGCCGCCGGGGATCTCGTGGGACAGCAGGGCCTCGCTCACGCCGCACCCTCCAGGACCGGAGCGACGACGAGCCGGGCGCGGCGCGCCTGCACGACGTAGGCCAGGGCGCCGACGGCCAGCGTGCCGGCGAGGAACAGGGGAGCGAACCACTGCAGGTACGGGTGCCCGCCCTCGGGGTCGAACACCTCCGCGCGCGGCCAGCCGAGGTTGACCGCCATCGCCGCGCCCCACACCACCGCGAGGACGTTGACGATCACACCCCAGCGCCCGAGCCCGAACAGGCCCGCGGTGGCCGGCAGCCCCCCGCGCACGCGGCGCACCAACTGCGGCAGGGTAACCATCAGGTAGGCCAAGTACAGCAGCATGATGCAGACGCTCGCGACGGTCGTGAACAGCGCCGGGTTGCCGATGTTGATCAGCAGCACCGCGCCCGCGACCACGGCGACGACCACCGAGGCGCGGACCGGGGTGCCGGTGCGCGGGTTGACCTTCGCCAGGCCCGCGGCGAAGGGCAGGACGCGGTCGCGGGCCATCGAGAACAGCATGCGGGTGGCGGCGGTCTGGATCGCGAGCGTGCACACCGTCACCGCTATCGCGACGTCCACCAGGAACACGCGGCCGAGCGTGTCGCCGAGACGGCTCATCAGCACGCCCGGCAGGCCCTGCGCCGGGTCGCCGAGGCTGCCGTCGGTGACACTGCCCGCGGCCATGAGGGTGGCCAGGAGCATGAGTGCGCCGCCGAGCCCGGAGACCAGCACCGCGCGCAGAATCGTGCGCGGCGTGGTGCGGCGCGGGTTGTGGGTCTCCTCGGACAGTTCGCCCGCGCTGTCGAAACCGACGAGCACGTAGGCGGCCATCAGCCCGGACACCGCGAACGCCCACAGGTAGCTGTGGCCTTCCACGCCCTGTGTCTGCAGGACCACCCCGGGGCCGCGCTCGGCGCGCGAGAACAACGCGACGCACAGCAGCGCCACGCCGACCAGCTCGCAGGTGACGCCGACGCTGTTGACGATCGACATCAGCCGCACGCCGACCGCGTTGATCGTGGTGGTGACGGCGAGCAGCAGGATCCCGAGCACGACGGCGTTCGCGGCACCGCTCGGCGACGTCAGGGAGGAATCACCCGGCACGAGCTGGAATCCGGACCAGACCGGCGGCAGCACCACCTGCAGGGCGATCGCGGCGCCGGCGAGCGTGACCGTCTGCGCGACGATCATCAGCCAGCCCGCGGTCCAGCCCCACAGCCGCCCGCCGAGCCGGCTGGACCACTGGTAGATGACGCCCGAGATCGGGTACCGGGCGGCGAGCTCGGCGAAGCACAGCGCGACGAGCAGTTGCCCCACCAACACGATCGGCCAGGTCCAGAAGAACGCCGGCCCGGCGAAGGAGAATCCGAAGAAGAACAGCTGGAACACGGTGGTCAGGATGGAGACGAAGGAGAACCCCGCGGCGAAGGACCCGTAGGACCCGATCTTGCGCTTGAGCTGCTGGCCGTAGCCGAAACCGGAGAGATCCCCGGCGTCGTCGGAGTCGGTCGTGGTTCGGGGATGCGTGATGGACATTCCCACCTCCGGATAGCAGTTCCCGGACCACGCACGCAGCCCGGGGCCGTGATGGCCTCCCGGGCTTTTCTCCCGCCGTGGAACGGTTCCGCATCCGGCGCGGACCGCCTGCGTCTCTCGGACCAGGCCCACCGCGAGGTGGCGGAACCCTAGACGCGCCCCGCGAGTGCCGCGGGTCGTGGAACAGTGCACCCGGCAGCCGTGTCGGCGCCGGGGCGCACGCGTTAACGTGCCGTATCCGCGCCCGCGCCGTGCGGGTGGATCACGTCACGTGTGATTAACCGGCTTCGCCGGCCGGTCAGCCGCCGTAGGGCTTGGTGATGATCTCCAGCCGGTGGCCGTTGGGGTCGTTCCAGTAGACGCCGCGGCCGCCGTCGTTGTGGTTGATGCGCCCACGCTGCCGCCCGTACGGGTCCGCCCAGTAGGGCAGCTCGCGGCTGGTGATCCGCTCGAAGATGCGGTCGAACTCCGCGTCGCTCACCAGGAAGGCGTAGTGCTGCGGGTGCACGGGCCCGTCGACTCCCATCACGTCGAGGGAGACCTCGTTGCCGGTCTGCACGACGAGGAACGGGCCGTAGGGCACCGGGTCCGGCAGCCCGAGGATGTCGGTGAGGAACCGGGCCGTCTCCTCCCGGTTCCGGGCTTCGACGATGGTGTGGTTGAGCTGAACCGCCATTGTCCGCTCCTTTCCTCGCCGGCTCCTTCGACTGTAGAACGTAGGCTCGGGGGATGACCACGGGATTCGAGCACGCGGCAGTGCTGGCGCTGCACTGGCAGGTCAACGTCATCAAGCCGGACGGGTTCTTCGGCGGCATGCTCGCCGAACCCGTCGCCCGCAGCGGCGTCGTCGGCCGCGCCGTCCGGTTCCACGAGTGGGCCGCCGGTATGTCGATCCCCGTCTACTTCACGCGCTTCACGATTCCCGAGGGGGAAGGCCGGCTGGTCCGCAACACCGCGTTCATGGCGGCGGTGGGCCAGGCGCAGGACCGGTTCCGGCCCGACACCGCCGGCACGCAGCTCATCCCCGAGATGGCGCACCTGGCGAAGCCGGACCAGGTCGCCGACAACCAGAAGCTGTCCGGGCTGGCGGGCAACGACCTCGCGGCCCGGCTCGGCGACGCCGGGATCACCACGCTCTTCGTCACCGGGGTGGCGACCAATCTGACGGTCGAGCAGACCGCGCGGCACGCCACCGACCTCGGGTTCGTCGTCCACCCGGTGAGCGACTGCGTGGCCGCCGCGGACCAGTCCGTGCACCTGGCTTCGCTGGCGAACCTGGAACTGGCCACCGCGGGGTGCCGGACGGCCGGGGAGATCGCGGCAGCCTAGCTTCTAGAACTCGTCGCCGCTGGAGAGTTCCTTCTCGAACGCGTCCGCCTGCGCGACGACCGACAGCAGCGGCCGCTCGAACTCCGCCTCCAGGTGCAGCGACGTGAGCGGCACCGTGTGCTTGATCAGCGCGACGCCGTCCACGACCGCGGCGCCGCCGACCGAGGAGCGCCCCGCCAGTTCGAGCAGGCGGCGCAGGTCGATCTTGTTCGCCCAGCCCACGGCGGAGGAGATCTCGGCCCACTCGGCGCCGTCGAGGTCGGGCAGGTGGTGCACGGTGACCTGCTGCGTGCGGCCGCCGTCGGTGCCCAGCCGGAAGCGCAGCCAGGCCTCGCTCTCCTCGAGCACCTCGTACCGGATGCGCACGTAGTTGATCACGTCGGTCCAGATGGTCACCGTCGCCGCCTCTCGCCCGTGGACTCGGGCGCCAGCTTATCCAGACCGGTCGGCTGCGGCGCGCCCCGCCGCAGAGGCACCGAGTTAAATCAATCGCTTGACTTGATTCCCGGTCCGCGGTTAGCTGACGCCGGTCGCACATTTTCGACAATGTGCCACGTCTGCGGGTCCGTGGTGCGGCACTTTGGCGACAAAGTGCGACCGGTGGCCCGCCGGGGTGAGCGCGCCGCCCGCGGCGGCAGTGTCCCGGATGGACGCCGCGCAGATGGGCGTGCTGCTGCTGATCGCCGGCCACGAGACGACGGCGAACATGATCGCGCTGGGCACCCTCGCGCTGCTCGAGCACCCCGAGCAACTGGCGCTGCTCCGCGACGGCGACGACGCGCTGGTCGCCTCCGCGGTCGAGGAACTGTTGCGGTACCTGAACATCACCCACAACGGCCGCCGCCGCGTGGCGCTGGCGGACATCGAGATCGCCGGGCAGGTCATCCGGGCGGGCGAGGGCATCATCCTGGCCAACGACCTGGGCAACCGCGACCCGGCGGTGTTCCCGGACGGCTACCGGCTGGACGTCACGCGCGACGCGCGCCGGCACGTGGCCTTCGGGTTCGGCGTGCACCAGTGCCTGGGGCAGCAGCTGGCGCGCCTGGAGCTGCAGATCGTGTACGGCACGCTCTACCGACGGATCCCGACGCTCGCCCTCGCCGCGGACGTCGGGGAGATCCCGTTCAAGCACGACGGTTCGGTGTACGGGGTCCACGAGCTGCCGGTGACCTGGTAGCGGCCGCTCAGTCGAGGCCGTCGAGCAGCAGGTTCGCCACCGCCTTCGCGGTGAGTCGTGAACCGCCCGGCGCCACCGAACTCGCGGCCGCGGCGGCCACCAGCATGCCCGCCGCGGTGCGATGGCGGGCCGAGGGCCTGCTGTGCCCCGTCGCCCGCGCGAGATAGAACGTGATCGTGTCGGTCATGCTGTCGTAGATCTCCCGCGCCCGTGCCTGCAGCTCGGCGTGATGCTCGCTCTCCCGGAACATGATGCGGTGCATGGGGGTCTGCTCGCCCAGGTGGTGCGCGAGCCGCGTCCACAGCTCGGCCACGGCGGCGCGCGGATCGGCCGGCGGGTGTTCCGGTACGAGGTCGGCCAGCGTTCGCGTGGACCGCTCCCGGATCAGGGCCAGCAGCAGCCCTTCCTTCGTGCCGAAATGGTAGAAGATCAGCCCCTGTGGCACCCCCGCCGTGGTGGCCAGGCGGGCCGTCGACGTGCGGGCGTAACCGCGCTCGGCGAACAGCTCCTCGGCCGCGGCCAGGATGCGGTCGCGGCTGGAGGAGGCGAGTTCGGTCACGAGAGGCGAGTCTGTCAGAACTCGGTGACGCCCGCGTCGGGGGCCAGTTCGTGTGCGGTGACGTACTTCGATTCGTCGGAGGCCAGGAACAGCACCGTGTCGGCGACGTCCTCCGGCTCGGTGATCGCCACCGGCAACAGGTTCGTCAGCATCCCGGCGAGGCGAGGGTCGCGCTGGAAGCCCTTCGCGAACGCCGCCTGCAGCGCTTCGCCGGTCATACCGGTGTTCACGCCCGTCGGGTGCACACTGTTGACCCGGATGTTGTGCACCGCCAGCTCGGCCGCGAACGCCTTCGCCATTCCGCGCACCGCCCACTTGCTCGTCGTGTAGGCGGTCAGGATCGGCTGCACCTTCAGCCCCGTGGCCGAGCTGATCAGGATGATCGACCCGCCGCCGCGCTCGACCAGGTGCGGCGCGCCCACGATCACGGTGTTCCACACGCCGCGCACGTTGACGCCGATGGTGTCGTCGAAGATCTCCTCGGTCACGTCGTCCCACGCCCCCGGCACGCAGATCCCCGCGTTGGCGACCACGATGTCCAGACCGCCCAGCTCCGCGACACCGGCGTCGACGCCCGCGCGCAGCTTCGCCAGGTCCCGCACGTCCGCCTGCACCCGCACCGCGCGCTGGCCGGTCTTCTCCACGAGGCTCACGGTCTCGTCCAGATCGGCGAGGGTGGGGGAGGTGTAGACCACGCTGGGCAGCGTGTCGGCGATGTCGACCACGATCACGTCGGCACCTTCCTGCGCCAGCCGCACTGCGTCCGCCCGGCCCTGACCGCGCGCCGCACCGGTGATCAGCGCGACCTTGCCCGCAACCCGTCCAGCCATCGTGAGTTCTCCTCGTCTCCCGCGCCCTCGCGGGTCACCGTCGAGCTTGCCCCTGAGTGAGTACTCAGTCAAGTGGCCTTGACGGGTTCGGGTGCTGGTGCCATCCTTCGTCGCATATCAGTATGTCTGATGATTGGTGGTTCGATGACGCACCAGCCGACCGTCTCCGCCCAGACCTCCGACACCCGCGAAGCGCGCCGCGTGGCCGTGGCGAGCTTCGTCGGCACCGCGATCGAGTGGTATGACTTCTTCCTCTACGGTGCGGCCGCCGCGCTCGTGTTCGGCCCCCAGTTCTTCCCCGCGAGCAACCCCGCGGTCAGCCAGCTCGCCGCGCTGACCACGTTCGCGGTCGGGTTCCTGGCACGGCCGGTCGGCGGGATCGTCGCGGGCCACTTCGGCGACCGAATCGGCCGCAAGCGAATGCTGGTCGTCTCGCTGCTGATCATGGGCATGGCCACGGTGCTGGTCGGTCTCCTGCCGACCTACGCCCAGATCGGGGTGGCCGCGCCCATCCTGCTCGTGGTGCTGCGGCTCGCGCAGGGCGTGGGCGTCGGTGCCGAATGGGGCGGCGCGGCGCTGATGGCCGTCGAGCACGCGCCACCGTCCCGGCGCGGGCTCTACGGGGCCGCCCCGCAGCTCGGTGTCCCGGCCGGGCCGATCGTCGCGAACCTCGTGCTGCTGGTGGCTTCCACGTCCACGCGTGAGGCGTTCGTGCAGTGGGGCTGGCGGCTGGGGTTCCTCGTCAGCTTCGTCCTCGTGATCTTCGGACTGGTGATCCGGCGCCGCGTGACCGAGAGCCCGCTGTTCGCCGAAGCCGCCCGGCAACGCCCGGTGCGCGTGCCGCTGGTCGAGGTGCTGCGCGACCACCCGCTGGCGGTGGTGCGGTCGGTGTTCGTGACAGGCGCGTCGACCGCGATGGGCTACATCATCCTCACCTACATCCTGTCCTACGGCACCGCCGAGGTCGGCTACTCGCGCAACGCGCTGCTGCTCGTCGTCATCCTCACCAGCGTGGTGCAGCTCGGCGCGATCTACGGGCTGTCCGGGCTGGCGGACCGGTTCGGCCGCCGCCGGGTGATCGCGGCCGGGGCCGTCGCGCAGGCCGTGGTGGCGCTGCTGTTCTTCGTCGTGTTCGACACCGGGGTGTTCGTGCTGGCGCTGGTCGCGTGCATCGTCGCGGTGATCGCGGTGTCGGCCCAGTACGGGCCGCTGCCGGCGCTGCTGTCCGACCAGTTCCCGACCCGGATCCGGTACAGCGGCGTGTCGATGGGTTACCAGCTGGGCAACGTCGTCGGCGGCGGGCTGGCCCCGGTGGTGGCGACCGCGATCTTCACCGCGTCCGGCAGCTCGCTGCTCGTGGGCGCGTATCTCGCCGGCATGGCCGTGCTGGCACTGGTCGCCGTTGCCCTGACGCCGCGGGGCGACGCGTGACCTACTCGCCGGCGCCGTTCGCCAACGCGCGCTGCGCGTCGGCGTGCGGGGCGAGCACGCCGTAGCCGTCTTCGAGGGCCTGGCGGAATGCGGCGCGGCGCCCGTCGTCCATGCCGGACAGCATCCGGTCTTCGAGGTCGCGTACCAGCGGGGTGCACTCGTCCAGGACCCGGCGGCCGTGTTCGGTGAGCGTCGCGAGGAGGACCCGGCGGTTGGTCGGGTCCTCCTCCCGCTCGATCAGGCCGTACTTCTCGAGCGTGAGCACCATGGTGTGCATGGTCTGCGGGCGGACGAACGACCGGCGCGCCAGCTGCGCCGACGACAGCCGGTTGCGGTGCTGCAACGCGGTCAGTGCCGTGTATTGCAGCGTGGTCAGCCCGAACGGGCGCAGTGCGTCGTCCATCAGCGAGCGGATCACCAGCTCCAGCCTCTTGACCAGGTAGAGGGTCATCGGGGCGTCCTCGGCATGGTGTTCGGTCACCAGCCCATGCTGCCACGCGTCCCGGGTGGACCCCGGGAGCACCGGCGAGGCGGGCGTCAGATCACCTCGTCCAGTTCGGCCCGCATCCGCGACGCTTCGACGTCGCGCGCGACGGCCTGGACGAGCAGCATCCGCAGCACGAGCACCAGGAGCGCCACCCCCAGGATGCCCACACCGATCCCGCCCATGATGAGCGTGACGCCCGGGTCGTCCCGCTGGCCCGGCGCATTGATGGCCGTGACCGCGAACCACACGAGGGCCGCCGCCACGATCGCCCCGATCAGGACGTCCACGAACCGGAACGCGGCGTTGGAGAACACGGTGCCGCGTCGCGCCATCGTCACCAGTCGCCATACGCAGACCAGGGCCACCTGGACCGACACCATGCCCACGATCGTGATCACGCGCAGCGGGGTCAGCGGGAGCGCCCCGGCCTCCGGGTCGGTGGCCAACGCCCACACCATCCCTGCCTGTACGAACAGGGTGCCGGCGAGCACCACCACGAGCACGGCGCGCAGCGCACCGACTGTCAGCTTTCCCATGGCCAGCCTTCCCATCGACCTGCGACTGGAATCTATCGAACTTCGATAGGTTAAGCAAGGGGTCGGGCGGAGGGTGGCGGCTGCCCGATGCGGCGCGCACGGGAATTCGGTAAGCGAATAACTGACAATCGAAATAACATGTTGTCGAAACGCCCTCGCTCTTATTCGCGTTTTACTTCGAAATGAGCTCTAAACGGACTCGAAACGATCACTTGGCGCATTCTGGGGTGATCACGCTGCGGCGACCGGGATAACGTCCGCGTGCTCGTTGCGCCGTCCGGGGGACGGGCGCCCGAAATCCCTGACATTCCTGGAGTTCGCACGATGACGCTCATCGGACGCCGGTCGCTGCGCGCGGCCTTCGCCGGGGCCCTGCTGGCCACCGGTTTCGTGCTCGGCAGCGCGACCGCCCATGCGGCGGCCGCGGACCCGCGTGCCACCCCGCACGACGGCAACGCCACCACCTGCGACGCCGCCGGGCTGGCCGGCTCGATCCTCGAGGCGCCCGCCGACTACACCTACGCCCGCGGGAAGGTCCCGGACGACCAGTACGTCGACATCCTCACCGTGTCCCCGGCCGTGACCGTGACCGGCATCGTCGTCAAGGGCGGCGACGGCTACAACGTCTACGAGCCGGGCAAACTCGGCCTGCCGGCCACCCCGCCGTGGACCGACCTGCGTTCCCCGAACGTGGGCCAGAACGACAACATCCCGCAGTTGAGCCACTGGTACGTGTGCGGCACCGGTACGACGACGACCAAGACCACGACCACCAAGACCGCCACGTCGACCAGCGAGACCACCGCGACGACCACGACGACGGCGTCCTCCACCACGACGTCGAGCGGGACGGGCACGACGACGCCGGAGTCCAGCGCCGGGGACGTCAGCAGTTCGGCCGCCGGCGCGGCCGTCGTCACCACCACCACCAGCGGTCCGAAGACCAGCGCGCAGAACGCGTCCGAACTGGCCTACACCGGCTTCAACGGCGGATGGCTGATCGGCCTCGGCGTCGCACTCGTGCTCGGCGGCGCGGCACTGATGTTCCTGGTGCGCGCACGCCGCAAGGCCTGACCGTCCGCGGGGCCCGGCCGGCCGGCCGGGCCCCGCGATCCGTCCAGCGTCCATTGAGGACACCGGCGGTTCCGGCCCGCTCTTTTCCGCCGGCAGACAAGATCCTTGACACCTGTTCGCGCCCGGCTGCTAATGGATCCATGGGCCCGACCGTCCGAGCCGGGAGCCGCGCCGGCCGGACCCACCATGACGGACCGGCCCCAATCTCCTGACCGACTGGTCTTCTTCTCCGACGCCGTGGTGGCGATCGCGTTGACGCTGCTCGTGCTCCCGCTGGTCGACGTGGTGCCGGCCCTGCTCGAGGAGCATCGGCCCGCAGCAGAGGCGATCACCGAGAACGGGTGGCGGATCATCGCGTTCCTGCTCAGCTTCGTGGTGATCGCGCGGCAGTGGCTGAGCCACCACCACCTGTTCGAGCGGATCCGGTCGCTCAACCGGGCCCTGATCTGGCTGAACATCGCGTGGTTGCTGACCATCGCGGTGCTGCCGTTCCCGACCGAGCTGGCCGGGGCCTACGGCGACGACCGGTTCGCGGTGCTGTTCTACATCGGCACGGTGTTCGCCAACACGCTGTGCCTGATGGTCATGACGTTGCTCGTCCGGCGTGATCCGGAGCTCGCGCGCGACACCTCCGCGATCACGCCACGCTGGGTGTTCAACTCCGTCGGCGCCGTGATTGTCTTGATCGCCGCGTTCCTGCTGTCGGCGCTGGCGCCCGCGGTCGGGTCTACTCGCTGCTCCTTCGCGTGGTTCCGCCGCAAGTGGCTCGGTTCCGCTACCGCTGAGCTCGGCGCGACCCGGCACTCCGTCTGCCTCATTCTTCGCGGGTGATGACAGCGCCGCCCGCGCGGCGGACGGTTCCCGCGTCGGAACCCGAACCGGGTGAACAGGAGGACGGAGAATGGCGACGTTGAGCGTGTGGAAGTTCGATTCGCCGCAGGGTGCCGAGGACGCGCTCGGCCTGCTGGGCAGGCTCCAGAAGGAACAGCTCATCCGGGTCCAGGACGCGGCCTACGTGTCGTGGCCCCCGGAGCGCAAGAAGCCCCGCACCAAGGAGATGGGCAAGCTGACCGGCGTCGGCGCACTCGGCGGCAGCTTCTGGGGTTTCTTGTTCGGATTGATCTTCTTCATTCCGTTGCTGGGCATGGCCGTCGGCGCGGCGATGGGCGCGCTGGCCGGGTCGATGCGGCACGGCGGGATCGACGAGGACTTCATCCGCGAGGTGCAGCGGCAGGTGACGCCGGGGACCTCGGCCCTGTTCGTGGTCACCACGGATGTCGTGGCCGACCGCGTGCTCGAGCCGTTCAAGGACACCGGCGCGACCCTGATCACCACCAACCTCTCCACCGAGGAGGAGACGCGGCTGCGTGAGGCCTTCTCGGAGGCGGACGAGAACCAGCCGGCCTGACGGCCGTCCTACCGCAGGGCGCCGTGCGGGGGAGGTGGCGGATGATCGGCGGACCGGTGGACCGGGCGGCGCTGCGCACGGCCGGGCGGCGCCGCGCCTCGGGAATCTACGGGGCGATCGTCACGGCGGCCATCCTGACGGCTGCGAGCGGGGAAGCGCCCACCGCGGCGCTCGCGATCGCCGTCGTGGTCACGCTCCTGGTCTACTGGTCCGCCGAGGAATACGCGGAACTGCTGGGCGAGCACGTCTCCGGCGGCAAGCTGCCCGGCCGGGCCCAGGTGGTGGCGGAACTGCGCGCCACCTGGCCGATGGTGACCGCGTCCTACGGCCCACTGGCCGCACTGCTGCTGGCCCGGCTGGCCGGCGCCCCACCGCGCACGGCGGCCAACGTCGGGCTCGCCGTGGCGGTGGTGCTGCTGGTCTTCCATGCCTGGTCGGCGGCGCGGGCGGCCCGGCTGCGCGGGATGGCTCTGGTAGTGGCCACCTGTGCCGCCGGGCTGCTCGGCCTCGTCATGGTCCTGATGAAGAATCTCGTCCTGCTGCACCTGCACTGACCGGGATCCACACGGATCCGGTCTCCCGGCGGAAGGACTCCACGGCGGAGGAGACGGTGGGATAGAAATGGTCCGGGTCGAGGGTTCGGCTCAGCTCGTAGCGGTCGATCTTGCTTCGCACCGGGTCCTTCAGCTCGGCGAGCACGAGGTGTGTGCCGCGCGCGTTGAGCTCGTCGTCGAGATCGCGCAGCATGTCGGCGGCGGTGGTGTCCACATCGGTCACCGGTTCGGCCGCGACGACGATCCAGCGTGGAGACGGATCCCGAGCCGCCAGCCGTCGTATCGCGTCCCGGAAGGTCTTGGCGTTGGCGAACATCAGCGGCGCGTCGAACCGGTAGATCAGCAGCCCCTCCGGCCGCCGCGCGTCGGGGTAGGACCGCACGTCGTGATAGCCGGGCAGGCCGTCGACCTTGCCGAGCTCGGTTTGATAAGGCAACCAGGCGTGCCGGAACACGTTGAGGATCGACAGAACCACCGCGATCGCGATGCCGGTCAGCACGCCCAGCAGCGCGACCCCCAGCAGTGCCGCCGCCGACAGCAGGAACTCGGTGCGGCGCTGCCGCCACAGCCGGACCGTCCCTCGCACGTCGGCCAGCGACAGCGCGGCGGTGATCACGATGGCGGCGAGTACCGGTTGTGGCAGATTCCGGAACAGCCAGGGCACGAGCACGATCATCACCGTGATCAGGACGGCCCCGACGACCCCGGTCAGCTGGGTCCGCGCGCCGGCTTGCTGGGCGACCGCGGTTCGCGAGCCGCTGGTGCTGACGGGGAAACCCTGGAACAGCCCGGCCGCCAGGTTCGCCACGCCGATGCCGGCCATCTCCTGGTTGCCGTGTACCTCCTGCCCGGTGCGCGCGGCGAAGGCCGACGACGTGGACATCGTGTCCGCGAGCGAGACCACCGCTATGCCCAGCGCACCGGCGAAGAGCGGCGCCAGGTCGGAGACCCCGATGTCCGGGATGGACAGCGGTGGAAAGCCCTGGGGCAGCACCCCGACGACCTCAACGCCGCGTCCGGTCAGGTCGAACACTGGTACCGCCGCGATTGCGAGGACCACGACCACCAGCACCGCGGGGATTTTCGGCAGCCAGCGTCGCAGCGCCAGGATCGCCACGACACCACCGAGCCCGACGGCGGCCGCCGCGCCGACGACCTCACCACCGGTGAGTCCCCGGACGACTCCGGTGATCTCGCCGATCAGTCCTTCGGCGTCGACGCTGAACCCGCACAGCTTGGGCAGCTGTCCGACCACGATGGTCAGCGCGAGCCCGTTGAGGTATCCGATCATCGTGGGCTTGGAGATGAGGTCGGCGATGAACCCGAGCTTGGCGACCGAAGCCACGATCATGATGACGGCGACCAGGATCGCGAGCATCGAGGCCAGCGCCACGGCCCGGCCGGCGTCCCCGCCCACGGCGACCAGCGGCAGGACGGTCGCGGCGATCATCGGACCGAGCGAGGAATCCGGTCCCAGCACGAGGATTCGCGACGGCCCGAACACGGCGTAGCCGAGCAGGCACAGGATCGAGGTGTACAGCCCGGTGATCGCGGGCAGCCCCGCGAGCTCCGCGTAGGCCATTCCCTGGGGAACCAGCAAGGTGGTGAGGACGACTCCCGCGACCAGGTCCTTCGCCAGCCAGCGGCGCCGGTAGGACTTGATCTGCCGCAGACCCGGGAGCCAGAGGGACATGACGAAATCCTTCCCCGCAGGATCCTAGCCGGGCCGGGTGGCCAGGGCCCGGGGACTCGGTCCTCTCCGGAGGAGACGAAAGACCCTTGACGAAACAGGAAAGGCCGTTGCCATGAACGACGTACGGGCCAAGCGGATTGCGAAGTTCATCGAGCCGTTGCGTGTCGAGCCGTACTCGAAGGTGAAGCTGTCCAAGGACTTCGACCCCGCGTTCCTGGCCGGGATCACCAAGAAGCGGGAGGGCCGTGAGCTGTTGCGGACCGGCGTGGAACTGCTCGCCGAGTACCAGCGCAGGCTGGCCGCCCTGGGCACCCACGGCGTGCTGCTGTGCCTGCAGGCACTCGACGCCGGCGGCAAGGACGGCACGATCCGGCACGTGATGAGCGGGGTGAACCCGCAGGGCGTCACGGTGAGCGGGTTCAAGGTGCCGTCCAGTGTGGAACTGGGCCACGACTACCTGTGGCGCTACGCCTGCCGCCTGCCCGCGCGTGGTGAGATCGGGATCTTCAACCGGTCGCACTACGAAGAGGTCCTCGTCGTCCGGGTGCACCCGGAGCTCCTGGACCGCCAGCGCCTTCCGGCCGAGTCGCTGGGCAAGGACGTCTGGGCCCGGCGCTACCGGGAGATCAACGACTGGGAGCGTTACCTCAGCGACAACGGATTCGTCGTGGTGAAGCTCCTGCTCAACCTGTCGTGGGAGGAGCAGCGGAGACGTTTCCTCAAGCGCATCGACGTGCCCGACCGGAACTGGAAGTTCTCCGCCGCCGATATCCGGGAACGTCAGTACTGGACGCACTACCAGCACGCGTTCTCGGAGGTGCTGTCGGCCACGAGCACCCCGTGGGCGCCCTGGTACGTAGTGCCGGCGGACCGCAAGTGGTTCGCACGGCTGTGCGCGGGTGCCGTGCTGGCGCACACGCTGATCGAACTCGATCCCCACTACCCGCGGGTGAGCGAGAAGGCCCGCGACGAGCTGCACGAGGCCAGGGACGAACTCGAGGCCGAGGTGGCGCCTGCCCCCCGGCGCGCCCGCGCCGGGGCGCGGCGGGCCTGAACGGAGGTGGCGAAATGGTGCAGCGCTCCGGCCCCCCGGCCGCGCCCGTCGTACCGTGGTACACCCGCACGGCCGAGGAGGCCGCGGCATCCCTCGGCGTCGACCCCGACCGCGGCCTGTCCGGCGTCCGTGCCGCGGAGTTGTTGCGCGCGAACGGCCCCAACGCGTTGCCGGAGGAGAAACCACGCCCGGGCTGGCTGCGGTTCGTCGAGGAATACCGCACCTACATGCAGATGATCCTCCTCGCCGCCGCGGTGGTCTCGCTGGCGATCCAGCAGTGGACCACCGCGATCCTGCTCGTCGTCCTCACCGTCCTCAACGCGGTCGTCGGTCTGCGGCAGCAGGGCAAGGCCGACAGCGCCATGAACGCGCTCAAGTCGATGATGAAGGCCACCGCGCGGGTCCGCCGGGACGGGCAGGAGGCCGTCGTCCCGGCCGAGGATCTCGTCGTCGGTGACGTCGTGCTCGTCTCGGCCGGCGACGAAGTGCCCGCCGACGGGCGGATCGTGCGCGCCAGTGCCCTGCAGATCGACGAATCCGCCCTCACCGGGGAGAGCGTGCCCGCCGGGAAGAGCGCCGGGGAGATCACGGGCGACCAGCTCGGCCCGGGCGACCAGGTCAACATGGCGTTCATGCACACGCCGGTGACCCACGGCAGTGGCACTGTGGTCGTCACCGCGACCGGTGCGGCCACCGAGCTGGGCCGGATCTCCGGGATGTTGTCGGCGACCGCACCGGAGCAGTCGCCGCTGACCCGCGAGCTCAACCGGCTCACGCTGTGGATCGCGGCGGCGGCCGGGCTGACCATGGTCGTGATGTTCGTGCTCGGTCACCACCGTGGGCAGGCGTGGGACGCGCTGTTCGTCAGCGCGGTGTCGCTCGCGATCGCCGCGATCCCGGAAGCCCTGCCGACGGTGACGCAGACGATCCTTTCGCTGGGCGGTGTCGACCTGGCCAAGCGCAACGCGATCGTGAAGGACCTGCCCTCGGTCGAGACGCTGGGGTTCACCTCGGCGATCAACTCCGACAAGACCGGCACCCTCACGATGAACCAGATGACCGCCGTCGAGGTGGTGGACCCGGCCGACACCTACACGGTCACCGGCAGCGGGTACGACCTCGGGGGCCGGGTGCACCGCGTCGCCGGTTCCACGGGCACGATCGCGAGCGCGATCCTGCCCTACCTGGTGGCCAGCGACGCTAAGCTCGTCGACGGTGCGGTCGTCGGCGATCCGACCGAGGGCGCGCTGCTCGTGCTGGGCCAGAAGGCGGGTATCGACGTCGACGCGACCAGGGAGGAACTTCCCCGGCTCGCCACGCTGCCGTTCGACCCGACCTACAAGTTGATGGCGACGTTCCACAGTGGACAAGACGAGGCCGGTCGTCCGGTGGTCCGGTGCTACGTCAAGGGTGCGGCCCCGGCCGTGCTGTCCCGTGTCAGCAGCGCACTGTCCGGTTCGGACAGCATCCCGTGGGACACCGAGCTCTCCGCGTGGGCGCAGGCACAGCTGGAACGCATGGAGGCCAAGGGCAGGCGGGTGATGGCCGCCGCGGAGCGGGATATCGACCCGGTCCGGTTCGACCCGGACGGCGACCTGCTCGGTTATGTCACCGGGCTGCGGATGACGAGCCTGGTGGGCATGGTCGACCCACCCCGGGATACGTCGAGGGATGCGGTCGAGAGCGCAGGCGCCGCCCATATCCGGGTGCGGATGGTCACCGGCGACGACGTGATCACCGGCGCGGCGATCGCCACGCAGCTGGGGATTCCCGGAGAGGCCATGCTCGGAGCGGACTTCGCGGCACTGCCCGAGCCGGAACGGCTGTCGCGTATCGAGGGTGTCGGCGTGCTGGGCCGGGTCTCCCCCGAGCACAAGGTCCTGCTCGCCGAGACGCTGAAGAAGAAGGGTGACGTCGTGGCGATGACCGGGGACGGCGTCAACGACGCTCCCGCCATCAAAGCGGCGGACATCGGCATCGCGATGGGCACCGGAACCGAGGTGGCGAAGAACGCGGGCCGGATGGTGCTCTCCGACGACAACTTCGCCACCATCGTGTTCGCCGTGGAGCAGGGGCGCAAGATCTACGACAACCTCACCAAGTACATCCGGTTCGTCCTCGTCCTGCTGGTCGTGTTCGTCCTGACGTTCCTCGGGGCGGCACTGTTCGACATCGCCGCCGGCGAGCCGTTCAACCCGGCGCAGGTGCTGTGGATCCACTTCTTCGTCAACGCGGCGTTCGGGTTCGCGCTCGGGTTCGACCGGGAGAGCCCGGGACTCATGAACCGGATGCCTCGACCACGCGGCGCGTCGGTCCTCAGCCGTGGCGTCGTGGTCACCGTCGGGGTGTCCGGCTGCGTGATCAGTGCGTTGCTGCTGGCCGTCCTGCACTTGGGGAACGCGCGGTTCGGCCCGGAGGTGGCGAATTCGGTCGCCTTCACGACGTTCGCGTTGTGCCTGATCGTGGCCGGACTGGAGTGCCGAAGCGAGACCGCGTCGGTGCTGACAACCTCGACGTTCGACAGCAAACAGCTGAACTGGGCGGTGTTCGGGGAGTTCGTGCTCGCGGTCCTGGTGACCCAGATGGACGCCTTCCGGCGACTTCTCGGTACCACGGAGCTGAACCCGCTGCAGTTCGGGTGGGCGCTGGTGCCGCCGGCGGTGCTGCTGGCGCTGTGGGAGCTCGGCAAGCTGGCGGCCCGCCGGAGTGCGGCCCGGCCGCGGCCACGTGCCACGGTGCCGGCCCGCGTCCGGCCCGTGGCGGCGCGCCGCCGGACCCAGCCGAGCGCGTAGCAGGCCGCGCCGGACCTGGTTCGCTCGGCCGGGCCGGAGCCGTCAGGAGTGGGCCGACGCCTCGGTCGTGTCCGCGGCCGCCTTCGCTCGCGCCTGGGCGACCCGCTCGGCGTGGCTCGGCGGGTTGGCCGGCACGTGCTCCGGGCGCTTGGCCTCCATCTCCTTGCGCAGCACCGGCACGACCTCCTCGGCGAGCAGGTCGATCTGTTCCAGCACCGTCTTCAGCGGCAGGCCCGCGTGGTCCATGAGGAACAACTGGCGCTGGTAGTCGCCGACGTCCTCGCGCATGCTCGCGTACCGGTCGATCACCTGCTGCGGGCTGCCGACCGTCAGCGGTGTCGTCGCGGTGAAGTCCTCCATCGACGGGCCGTGGCCGTAGACCGGCGCGTTGTCGAAGTAGGGGCGGAACTCGTTCCACGCGTCCTGCGAGTTCTTGCGCATGAACACCTGCCCGCCGAGCCCGACGATGGCCGTGTCGGCCGTGCCGTGGCCGTAGTGCTTGAACCGCTGCCGGTAGAAGCGCACCATCTGCTTCGTGTGCGACATGGGCCAGAAGATGTTGTTGTGGAAGAAGCCGTCGCCGTAGTAGGCGGCCTGCTCGGCGATCTCCGGGCTGCGGATCGAGCCGTGCCAGACGAACGGCGGGACACCGTCGAGCGGGCGCGGAGTGGCGGTGAAGCCGTGCAGGGGCGTGCGGAACTTGCCCTCCCAGTCGACGACGTCCTCCTCCCAGAGGCGGCGCAGCAGGGCGTAGTTCTCGATCGCCAGCGGGATGCCCTGGCGGATGTCCTGGCCGAACCACGGGTACACCGGGCCGGTGTTGCCGCGGCCCATCATCAGGTCCATCCGGCCGTTCGAGATGACCTGCAGCATCGCGTAGTCCTCGGCGATCTTCACCGGGTCGTTGGTGGTGATCAGCGTCGTCGAGGTGGACAGAACGATGTTCTCGGTCACGCCCGCGAGGTAGCCCAGCAGCGTCGTCGGTGACGACGCGACGAACGGCGGGTTGTGGTGCTCGCCGGTGGCGAAGACGTCGAGCCCGGCCTGGTCGGCGTGCTGGGCGATGGTCAGCATCGACCGCACGCGCTGGGTGTCGTCCGGCGTTTCACCGGTCGTCGGGTCCGTGGTGACGTCGCTGACGGAGAAGATCCCGAACTGCATGACAGCCTCCTGCTGATCTGGTGTTCGGCCGGTAGAACGTCTCGCGCGGAAGAATATTCCTCGCGAGACTATCGGCTGGCCCCGAGCAGCTCCAGCACCACGTCCCGCAGGCCGGGGGACACGGCGATCGTCGACGCCGAGGAAACCGTGTGGTCGCTGCCGTCGGCGTCGAGCACCAGCCCGCCGGCCTCCCGGACCAGCAGGACACCGGCCATCGTGTCCCACGGGAGGTTCGACAGGATCATCGTCGCATCCAGGCGGCCGTGCGCGACCCACGCCAGGTCCGTCGCCGCGGTCCCGATCATCCGCACCCGCTGCGCCCGCGCGCCCAGTTTCTCCAGCAGCGACAGGCGCAGGCGGTTCTTCGGCCCGGCGTCCGCGCCCACCGCGAAGTCGCCCACCGACACCATCGCCTCGGCCAGCGCGCCGGCCCTGGACACCTGGATCCGGACGTCACCGGCGTAGCACCCGAAGTCCTCGACGGCGGTGTAGACCGTGTCGAGGAACGGCAGGTCGATCGCCGCCACCACGCTGCGCTCACCGGACACCAGGGCCAGCGAAATCCCGGTCAGGGGGATGCCGCGGGCGAAGTTCGCGGTCCCGTCCACCGGGTCCAGCGCCCACCACAGCGCGCCCGGCTCGCCCCCGTTCTCCTCGCCGACCACCCCGATGCCGGGCGTCTCGCGCGCCAGGAACTCCCGAACCGCCTCCTCGACCGCCAGGTCGATGTCGGTCACCAGGTCGCGCTCGCTCTTCTCGGTCACCGACCGCGGCGCGCGCGAGGTCACGATCCGCCGCCCGATCGCGACGGCCTCGCGGGCGACGGGCAGCAGGCTCAGGTGGTCCACGTCAGGGCTCCGCGACGTCGAAGGCGTCCACCTGCGGCAGCAGGTGGCCGAGGCGGTCGCGCTTGGCGGTCAGGTACCGGATGTTGTCCGAGCTCGCCGGGGCCAGCAACGGAACCCGGGCCGTCACGTGAATCCCGTGCGACTCCAGCGCCTCGATCTTGTCCGGGTTGTTCGACAGCAACCGCACGGACCGGACGCCGAGGTACTCGAGCACCCGCGCCGCCGGTCCGTAGTCGCGCACGTCCACCGGCAGGCCGAGGCGCGTCGCCGAGTCGATCGTGTCCAGACCGCGCTCGTCCTGCAGGACATGCGTGCGCACCTTCGCCACCAGGCCGATCCCGCGCCCCTCGTGCCCGCGCAGGTACACCAGCACACCGCTGCCCTCGCGCACGATCGCGTCCAGCGCGGCGTTGAGCTGTTCGCCGCACTCGCAGCGCACCGCCCCGAACACGTCACCGGTGAGACACTCCGAATGCAGGCGCACCAGCACGTCGTCGCTCGGCGGCCGGCCGTGCACCAGCGCCAGGTGCTCGGCCCCGTCCCGGAACGCCACGCTGCGGAATGTGCCGCGGCGGGTGGCCAGTGTGGATTCGGCGATGTCCTGCTCGCGCATGGGTCCCCCTCGTCGTCGACCGGGAGTTGCCCTCCCCGGTATACCTGAACTGATGAGTTCGCTGCCGCCGGACACCACCGACGACGTCCGCGACCGCGGGCCGGCCGTGGCCGTCCTGCCCGTCGGAAGCCTCGAACAACACGGCCCGCACCTGCCGCTGACCACCGACACGCTGATCGCCTGCGCGGTCGGCGCCCGCATCGCGGAGGAGCACGGGTTCTGGCTGCTGCCACCGGTCACGGTCTCCTGCTCGCACGAGCACGCCGGCTGGCCCGGCACGGTGAGCGTCTCGGCCACCACCCTGATCGCGGTCGTCGAGGATATCGCCGCATCGCTCAAGTCTTCCGGCGTCGGCAAGCTCGTGCTGGTCAACGGCCACGGCGGCAACCACGTCCTGGCCAACGTCGTCCAGCAGGCCGGTGGTGCGATGGTCCTGTTCCCCACGTTCGGCGAGTGGCAGGCGGCGCGCGCCGCGGCGGGCGTGGCGACCTCCAACGACGAGGACATGCACGCCGGCGAACTGGAGACGTCGATCCTGCTCGCCACCACTCCCGAGCTGGTCAGACCGGGGGATGCGGCCGCGGACTCGGCACCCGGCGATCTGCGTCACCTCCTGACACTCGGCCTGGCCCCCTACTCGAAGTCGGGCGTGGCCGGTCATCCGTCACTGGCGTCGGCGGACAAGGGTCAGGCCGTGCTGGGCGCACTGGCCGCGGCGTTCCGGGCGCACCTGCCGGTTCTCGGGTCCTGAGCGCCAGCACGCCCGGCAGCACCGCGACCAGCGAGAGCACCCCGTAGACCACCGCGGTGGTGACGCCCGCGCCCGCACCCAGCCCGGCCGCACCGAAGGCGACCGCGGCGAATCCCTCGCGCGGGCCCCATCCGCCGATGGTGAGCGGCAGGGTCATGACCACCAGCGCGGCCAGCACCAGGGGAACGAGTGTGCTCACCGGCGCGGTCACCCCGGCCACCCGCGCCGCCACGACGAACATCGCGATATGCCCGGTGGTGGTGAGGGCGGACAGCGCCACGATTCCCGGACCGGTGCGGCGGCCAAGCAGACCTCGGGCATCCGCGAAGGTCGTCACGACGGCCCCCCGCCACGACGGCCGCACGGCGAGCACTCCGGCGACAGCGAGCGCGATGCCCAGCAGGACCAGCGGTCCGGGTCCCGAGGTGAGCCCGGGCAGCAGGCCGGGCTGGGCGAGCAGGGTCACGAGGCCCGCGACCAGCAGCACCGCCTGGCCGGCGAACCGTTCGAGCACCACCGCGCGGACGCCCCGGCCGACGTCGCCGGAGCCGCGGCCGTGGCTGACCGCGCGGTCGACGTCGCCGAGCACGCCGGCCGGCAGGACCGAGTTCAGCAGCGTGGACCGGTAGTAGGCGCGGACCGCGGCGGGCAGGGCCAGCGGCAGCCCCAGGCCGCGGGCGACGAGCACCCAGCGTCCCGCGGCGGTGACGGTGGTCAGCAGCCCGAGGCCCAGCGCGAGTGCGACCGATCCGGGGTCGATGAGCCGCACCCCCGCCAGGAACGCGCCGGTGCCGACCTTCCACAACAGCGCGGCGAGGATCCCGCCCGCGACGAGCAGGCGCAGCCACGGCCACAGGTACCGCATCACGACGCTCCGATCGCGAGCAGGTCGGTGTGGTGCACGACCACCCGCAACTCGCCCGCCGCGCAGGCCTCAAGGCGCCGTCGCGAGTAGGCCTCGACGTCGAGCGACGACTCCTGCGTGTGGGCGGCCGCGACCCAGCCGCGGAACCACTGTTCGGTCAGCTCCCGCTCGTCCGGTCCGAGCCGCCACGGGCTGGGTGCCCGGTGCACCACCGCGCCCCGGCGTTCGAAGGCCCCGGTGGCGACGGCGATCGCGTCCGGGCCGAGCAGTGCGCCGCGCCGTTGGTGGGCGTTGAACGCGGCGGCGACGACGGCGTCGAACGGGTCCTCGGGGGTCAGTTCGACCCGGCCCGCGACCGAGAGGGTCAGCAGCGCCGGGCACCCGCCCGCGGCGCACGCGGCGGCAAGATTGTCCAGTTCGGCGGTGGTCAGCAGGTCCAGCAGCGCCGAGGTGGTGAGGAGGTCGGTGCCGGTCAGATCCAGCCCGTCGAGGTCGCCGCGGTGGGTTTCGACCGTGACGTCCGGGCCGGTGACCGAGGCGCGGGCGAGCAGTTCGGCGTCGCGGTCGTGCAGCACCCAATGCTGTGGGACGGGCAGTCGCGGGGCGAGCCAGCGGCCCATCGATCCCGTCCCGGATCCGAGGTCGCGGATGACGAGCCGCCCGGTCGCGCCGCTCAGGCAGTCGTTCAGCGGGCCGAGCAACGAGGTCGCGCGGGCGGCGGCGTCGGCCGGTTCCCGCAGCTCCAGCCAGTCCGGTGCGCAGCGCGTGGTGCCGGGGCTGCCGGGCGCGCCGGGTCCGGCGCCCGCCCATCGATCGTGTGCCACACCCTTTGTCACGTGTGGCGACCCGCATCCGGTTCAACCAGGATCCGGTCCATCACCCGGGCGGCGGTGTCCCAGGTCACCAAGGAGTCGCGCCGCGAGCGGGCCGACCGGCGCAGCGACTCGCGCAGCGCGGGATCGGTGAGCCACTCCCGCAGGCCCTTCGCCAGGGCCCCGGCGTCGCCCGGCGGGACCAGGATGCCGGGCACCGAACCGTCCGGAGCCCGGCCCAGAGCCTCGGCCGCGGCGGAGGCCAGCACCGGGATTCCCCGCGCGAGCGCCTCCGTCACCACCATCCCGTAGGTCTCCGACCGGGACGGCAGCACGAGCAGACCGGCCCGCATCCAGGTGCGCGCCAACCGCTGCCCGGTCAGCGGACCGGTGATCGTCACGCGACCGCTGAGCCCGTGACGTTCGACCAGGTCACGCACGTGTGCGGCGAACGCGGGGGAGCGGCGAACCGGGCCGGCCAGCGTGCACGCCCAGCCCAGATCCGCCACCGACGCGAGCGCCTCGACCAGCACGTCCTGTCCCTTGTGCGGGGTCAGCGAGGCCAGGCACAGCAGCTCGTCGCCGGACGACAGCGGCGTCCGATCCGTGCCCGGCGTGACCACGTGCACGCGCTCCGCGGGCAGCCCGTGGTGCCGCACCAGCCGGTCCGCCGTTCGTGCGCTCGTTGTCACGACGGCCCACGCCGCGTGCAGGGTGGACCGCTCCAGGGCGTCGAGCGACGGATCCGCTCCGGTCTCGTCGCCGAGGGGCATGTGCACCAGCACCACCAGCCGCAGCCGCGACGCGTGCGGCACCACGATCTCCGGAACGCCGCAGGCCACCAGCCCGTCGACCACCACCAGCGTGCCCGGCGCGGCCGACCCCAGCGCACGATCCAGGGCGTTCCGCGCCGCCGGATCCGGCCGTGGCCACGTTCCGCCGACCGTGACTTCCCGCACGGAACGGCCGAGCGCGGTCAGCTCCCGGCTGATCCGCCGGTCGTAGACGTTGCCGCCGCTGGGCAGCTCCGGATCGTCGACGTCACCGGGCAGGATGAAGATCACGGTCGTAGCTCGCCCAGGCGACGTGCGATTCGTGCAGCGTCACGGAGATCCCGGCCAGGCCGCGCGCCCCCTCGCCGAGCGCGCCCTCGTGCACGCGGTCCGCGAGCCGGTCGGCGATCACCCGCGCGAGGAACTCCGTCGACGTGTTGATCCCGGCGAAGTCCGGTTCGTCGTCGAGGTTGCGGTAGTTGAGGTCGCCGAGCACCGCCCCCAGCTGCTGGGTCGCCAGCCCGATGTCGACCACGATGTTGTCCGCGTCGAGGTCGGCGCGGCGGAACGTCGCGTCCACCACGAACGTCGCGCCGTGCAGGCGTTGCGCCGGGCCGAACACCTCGCCGCGGAAGCTGTGGGCGACCATCACGTGATCGCGGACGGTGACGCTGAACAAGTGCCCTCCTACGGGTAGACGACGCGGTGGCACAGCGCGGGAATCTCGCCCGAGGCCAGCTTCGGCATCACCGACGGCAGGTCCTCGAACGCGCACTCGCCGGTGATCAGTGTGTCGAACACTGGATCGGCGAGCAGGTCCAGTGCGAGCCCGAGCCGGTCGGCGAAGCTCCGGCGGGACCGCCGCGCGGGCGCGACCATGCCCACCTGGCTGCCGCGGATCGCCAGCCGCCGGGAGTGGAAGAACTCCCCGAGCGGCACGGCGACTCGCGCCTCGCCGTACCAGCTCAGCTCGATCACCTCGCCCTCCGGGGCGAGCAGCTCCAGCGACCGCGCCAGCCCCGCCTCCGTCCCGCTCGTGTGCACCACCAGGTCGCAGCCCGCCGCAGCGTCCTCCGGCAGAGCGAACCCGGCGCCCAGTGCCGCGGCCACTTCCGCCCGTGCCGGATCCACGTCGACGAGCTGTACCCGCGCGGCGGGGAATCGCGCCAGCAGCGCGGCGACGGCGCAGCCGACCATTCCGCCACCCACCACCGCGATCCGGTCGCCGAGCAGCGGCGCCGCGTCCCACAACGCGTTCACCGCGGTCTCCACGGTGCCGGCCAGGATCGCCCGGCCCGCCGGAACCCCGTCGGGCACGGCAGTCACGGCGCCGGCCGGCACCACGAACCGTGTCTGGTGCGGGTACAGCGCGAAGACCGTGCGGCCCCGCAGATCCGGCGGCCCCTGCTCGACCACGCCGACGTTGAGATAGCCGTACTTCACCGGGCCTGGGAAATCGCCCTCCTGGAACGGCGCGCGCATCAGCTCGTGCTGGCTCGCCGGAACGCCACCGCGGAAGACCAGCGTTTCGGTGCCGCGGCTCACGCCCGTGAACAACGTCGCGACCTCGACCTCGTCCGGTCCGCGCGCGGACACTGGGACCGGCCGGATCTCACCCGGCCCCGGCGGATTGAACCAGAATGCCCGTGCGGCACGTGTCATGGGCGATACCTCCGTCGAAGGGACCACGGTTCGCGATGATCGTCCAGACCCAGCGTGGCACGATTCCGGCCCGCCAGGAACAGGCCGTGGCGGCGTGTGCCCTGCTCGTGCTGCTGAACTCGCTGGCGATGGTGGTGGGCCTGACTCCCGTGGGCTGGCTCGCCGGCGCCGCCTACGGTGTGACGCTGTGGGGCCTGCTCGCCGGCGCGTTGCGCCGCGCCGGCCACTACGCGCTGGGCCCCGCGGACCGCGTCACCCTGGCTCGCGCGACTCTCGTCGGGGGCGTGGTCGCACTGGTCGTCGCGGGCGTGTCCGGCCCGGTTCTCGTGCTGCTGGCGGGGGTCGCGCTCGCCCTGGACGCCGTCGACGGGCGGGTCGCCCGCCGCACGGGCACGGTGTCGCCGCTGGGGGCCCGGTTCGACATGGAGGTCGACGCGTTCCTGATCCTCGTGCTCTGCGTGCCGGCAGCGGTGGCGCTGGGGCCGTGGGTGCTGCTGATCGGCGCGATGCGGTACGTGTTCGCCGCGGCCGGGTGGGCCGCGCCGTGGCTGCGCGGACCGCTCGCGCCGAACCTGGCCCGCAGGGCGATCGCGGCGGCGCAGGGCATCGCGCTGGTCGTCGTGGTCGCCGGTGTCCTGCCACGACCCGCGGCGACGGTCGTGGCGGCCGGCGCGCTGGCGGCGCTGGTGTGGTCGTTCGGGCGCGATGTGGTGGCGCTGTGGCGGAACCGGTGAGCGCGCGCCGGGTGGTGGTGGACGTCCTCGCGGGCGTGCTCGTGTTCGCCGCGCTCGTCGTGCCGGACAACCTGGCGCTGTTCGGGCCGGCGGCCTTCGTGCGGATTCCGGTGGAGGCACTCGCGGGCGTCGCGATGGTGCTGGTGCTCCCGCCGCGCGCACGCGCGATCGTGGCCGCCGTGGCGGGTGCGTTCCTCGGGGTGCTGATCCTGCTCAAGATCGCCGACATCGGGTTCTACCGCGCGTTCGACCGCCCGTTCAGCCCGGTGTTCGACTGGAGTTTCGCCGGCCCCGCGCTGAGCCTGGTCGGTGGTGCGGTGCGCGTCCTCGCGGTGGTGGGCATGGTGCTGGCCGCCGTCGCGATGGTGGTGCTGACGACGCTGGCGGCGATGCGGTTCGCCCGGGTCGCGGGTGAACACCGCACCGTCTCGGCGAGGATCGTCGCCGTGCTGGCCGTGGTGTGGCTGGCGGCCGCCTTCGCCGGGCTGCCGCTGGCGTCGTGGTCGACCGCCGCCCTGGCCTACCGCGACGCGCGTGGCGTGGCGTCGGACCTGGCCGACCGCCGGGAGTTCGCCGCCGAGATGGCCGCCGACCCCTTCGCCGGCAAGCCGCCGCAGGAGTTGCTGAGCGGGTTGCAGGGTAAGGACTTCCTGCTCACCTTCGTCGAGAGCTACGGACGGGTCGCGCTCGGCGATCCCGGGGTGACCGCGCTGCTGGACGAGGGAACGAACCGTCTCGCGGCAGCGGGTTTCCACGCTCGCAGCGCGTTTCTCACCTCGTCCACGAGTGGCGGGGGCAGCTGGCTCGCACACTCCACAATGGAATCCGGGCTGTGGGTGGACAACCAGCAGCGCTACCGGACCTTCGCGGCGAGCGACCGCCTGACGCTGTCGGGCGCCTTCGCGCGGGCCGGCTGGCGCACGGTGAACGTGCAGCCGGAGAACGCCGTGGATTGGCCGGACGGCCGGGTGTACGGCTTCGACCAGCTCTACGACGGCCGGAACCTCGGCTACCACGGCCCGAACTTCTCCTACGCCGCGATGCCCGACCAGTTCACGCTGTCCGCGTTCCAGCGGGCCGAGCGGCCCGGCCCGGGGACCTCGCCGCTGATGGCCGAGATCGACCTGGTGTCGAGCCACTGGCCGTGGGCGCCGCTGCCCCGCCTGGTCGACTGGAACGCCGTCGGCGACGGTTCGTCGTTCGTGCCGACGGGGCCCTCCGTGGACGAGGCGTGGTCTTCTCCGGCCGGCGTGCGTGCCGCGTACGGCAACTCGATCGAGTACTCGTTGTCGGCGCTGATCTCCTACGTCGAGACCTACGGCGACGACCACACGGTGCTCGTGTTCCTCGGGGATCACCAGCCGAACACGTCCGTCACCGGCGAAGGCGCGGGACGGGACGTGCCGGTCACGCTGGTGGCGCGGGATCCCGCGGTGCTGGACCGGATCTCCGGCTGGGGCTGGCAGGACGGCCTGCGGCCCCGGCCGGACGCTCCCGTCTGGCCGATGAACGCGTTCCGGGACCGGTTCCTGACCGCCTTCGGCTCCCAGCCGGTCAGTGCGGTGCCGGCGCGGGTTCCAGCAGCAGGACCGGGATGACGCGCTCGGTGCGCTCCTGGTACTCCGCGTAGGGCGGGAACGCGTCGACGGCGCGCTTCCACCACAGGTCGCGCTCCTCGCCGGTGGCCTCGCGGGCGATCAGGTCGAGGACCCGCGTGCCGTCGCGAACCTCGACGCGCGGCTCGGCGATCGCGTTGTGGTACCAGAGCGGGTGCTTGGGCGCGCCCCCGAGCGATGCCACGGCGGCGTAGACGCCCTCGTGCTCGACCTTCATCAGCGGCGACTTGCGCAGCTTCCCGGACTTGCGGCCGAGAGTGGTCAGCACGATGACCGGCCGCCCGTTCGTCGTCGTGCCCCGGGAGCCGCCCGAGCCTTCGTACACCTCGACCTGCTTGCGGGAGAAGTCCATCGGGCTGGGCTCGTACACACCGTCGAGTGGCATCCGCGGTCCTTTCCTGGTGATCACCGTTTCCGGTGGCAACGCGCCCGGGCCCGCGTTATTCCGCGTTTGAACGGCGTTCACGGCGGGATTCCGGACCGAAGTGTGGCGAACCTGCCATTCCGCAGGTCGTCCCGCCAAGAAGTACCCGGATATGCGCACTCGAGGTTGCTCATTTCCGTGCCATCGGTAACGGTGGGTCGGCCAACGCATGACCCGTTCGAGTTACCGCACCGGAAAGGAGGCCGCGCCCTCGCGAAGGCGCGTGCGTATGTCTGCTGACTCTGAAACCGAGGCCCCCGCAAGAGTTCCCGAGGAGACCGGCATCGCCGGGCACCTCCCGGACGAGCATGTGCCTCCGGTCGGCGATGGCGGCAAGCCGCGCACCGACCGCACGGTGTTCGGGGTCGCCGCGGGACTCGCACTGGCGATCATCGCCTGGGGGATCGCGTCGCCGACGAGCCTATCGAGTGTCGCGGACACCGTGCTCAACGGCGCGGTGATCCCGTACGGCGGCTGGGCGTTCGTGCTGGCCGCGAGTGGGTTCGTGGTCTTCGCAATCGGGCTGGCGGTGAGCCGGTACGGGCGCATCCGGCTGGGCCGGGACGACGAGAAGCCCGAGTTCCGCACGACGTCCTGGATCGCGATGATGTTCAGCGCCGGCATGGGATCGGCCTGATGTTCTTCGGCGTGTACGAGCCGGTGTCGCATCTGGCGAGCCCGCCGCCGGGCACCGTCGCCCCCAATTCCGACGAGGCCGTGCACACCGCGATGGCCACGACGTTGTTCCACTGGACGGTCCATCCGTGGGCCATCTACGCCGTCGTCGGGCTGTCGATCGCCTACAGCACGTTCCGGCGCGGCCGCAGCCAGCTGATCAGCTCGGTCTTCGCGCCGCTGCTCGGCAGGCGCCGCGCCGAAGGGCCGCTGGGCAAGGCCATCGACGTGATGGCGATCTTCGCGACCCTGTTCGGCTCGGCCGCCTCGCTGGGGCTGGGTGCCCTGCAGGTCGGCGGCGGGATGGCGTCGGTCGGCTGGATCGACAACCCCGGCACCGGACTGCTCGTCGGGATCATCGCCATCCTCACGGTCGCGTTCATCGCCTCGGCCGTGTCCGGTATCGCCAAGGGCATCCAGTGGCTGTCCAACATCAACATGGTGCTGGCCGCGCTGCTCGCGGTGTTCGTGCTCGTGGTCGGCCCGACCGTGCTGATCCTCGACCTGGTACCGAGCGCGATCGGCGACTACTTCCGCGAGCTGGCCGAGATGTCTGGCCGCTCCGGCGTCACCGGCGGCCACCAGATGCAGACCTGGCTGTCCGGCTGGACGGTCTTCTACTGGGCGTGGTGGATCTCCTGGACCCCGTTCGTCGGGATGTTCATCGCCCGGATCTCGCGCGGCCGCACCATCCGGCAGTTCGTCATCGGCGTGATCGCCGTGCCGAGCGTGGTCAGCCTCGTGTGGTTCGCGATTTTCGGCGGCGCGGCGATTCAGCAGCAGCGCGCCGGGGTGGACATCGCGGGCGCGGACAGTTCGGAGTCCGCCACCTTCACGCTGCTCGGGCACCTGCCGTGGTTCGTGCCGATGGCGATCCTGGTGATGATCCTGGTGTCGATCTTCTTCGTCTCCGGCGCCGACGCCGCGTCGGTGGTGATGGGCACGCTGTCGCAGAAGGGCGCGGTGAACCCGCACCGCAACCCGGTGATCTTCTGGGGCGTGCTGACCGGGGCGGTCGCGGCGGTGATGCTGCTCGTCGGCGGGGAGGACGGGCTGACCGGCCTGCAGAACCTGACGATCCTGGTGGCGGTGCCGTTCGTCCTGGTGATGATCGCGTTGTGCGTGGCGCTGTACCGCGATCTGCGGTCCGATCCGCAGGTGATCCGGGAGCGCGAGATGCTGCGCTCGCTGGCGGAGATCCACGACGAGCGCACCGGCCCTCGGCCGGGGGCCGGCCGGACCTGACTCCCGGGTCAGAGCATCCCCGCCGCTTCGAACAGGCGGTCGTAGATGGCGCGGATCGTCTTCTCCTTGCGCGCGTTGTAGTCCATCACGTTGCCGCCTCCGGGGACCGCGGCCCGCTTCGCCCGCTCGTACCGGGCGCGGTCCTCGGGGTGGGCGCGCAGCCAGTCGCGGAACATGCGGTGCCGGATGCTCTCGGGGCAACCCGGCCCGTACACGTGCAGGTTCGCGCGCGGGTCGGCCAGCCTCAGGCAGCGGTGCTCGCGGAAGGACGGCTCCCGCACCGTCAGGAAGTACCCCAGGCGCTCCAGCGGCGGCAGGTAGGAGTCCTCGTCACGCGGGTCGGCGAGGGTGAGATCGATGTCGATGACGTCCTTCGCGGCGAGGCCCTCGACGGAGGTGGATCCGACGTGCTCGAGGCCCAGCACGGCCGGACCGAGAGCGGCGCGGATCCGCTCCGCCAGCGCCCGGTAGCGGCGCGGCCAGTCCGGGTCGTAGGCGACGATCCGGACGGTCTCGGGTGGGGGCGGGCCGTTGACCCAGGGGTTGTCGTCCGGATCGGGGTCGTGGTGCCGGGTGATCTCCTCGTTGGTGACCATTCCCCGGAACCTACCGGTGCCGGGCGCCCCAAATCCGGCCTTCCAGCTCGTCATCGGGGGTGTCCGGGGCGCCCAGGTGACCGGCCGCCATGCCGAGCGCCGTCATCGCCGCGTCGAAAGCGTCCTCTGTGGACGCCGCGATCGTCCGCAAGGGCAACGGAAGCGACGCGACGGCGCGGGCGCGCGCGGCGGGATCGCTCTTCGTGACCCCGCCGGTGAACATCCGCGGATACACCTCGGCGACGAAGGGCGGCCGCGGCGGGTGGAACGGCCAGATCCGGAACCCGGCCGCCGCCAGCCGGTGCAGCGCCCGCATCCCGTGCAGCGAGCCGCGGCCGACCTGTCCCGCGCCGACGAGCTGGAACACCGATTTCGCGGGGAAACCCGCCGCGCGCACGGCGACCTCGGTGCGCCGGTACTCCTGCTCCGGCCGCAGTCCGGAGTCGGCCTTGCGGGTGCTCCAGAACGGCGGTTCGGGATCGGCGAGCCACCGCGCCAGCCCGCGCTCCCGCATCCCGGTCGTGAGCGATTCGTCCGCGAGGGCCGCCCACAGTCCGACGGCGGTGAGTCCGCGCTCGCGCAGGTACCAGGCGGGCAGCGAGAACGCGAAGTCCAACCCCACCACGAGATCCGGCGTCGCGGTCGCGATCAGCCAGTCGACGACCTCCTCGCGCGTGCGGCCGTTCTCCAGGCGCACCAGTTCCCCGCCGGCCACCTCGGCCACCCAGATCGCCCGCCGCTGCGCGGGCCCGTTCCGCCCGGACCAGTCCACGGCGACGACGCGTGCCACGCCGCGATGATGTCATCCGGCTGGAGCCGGGCTCGGCGCCCTGGCCGCGACCGACCGGACCACCAGGTAGGTCAGCAGCCCGAACGGTGACAACAGGATCGTGAGCACGAGGATCGGCGCCAGGAACGCGTGGTGGACGCCCCGCTCCCGCGCGTCGTGGTACATCCAGCGCCCGATGAACAGGTCGAACGCGATCAGGTGCGCCCAGATCGCCGCCGCGCCCTCCGGGGTGCCGAGGAACGCCCGCAGCGTCTCGACGTCCGGGCTGCTCACCACGGACCACAGTGTGGCGAAGTCGCCGACGGCGAACACCGTGTAGATCACCAGCGGCGGCAGGACGATCCACGGCGAGGCGACGACCCGCCGCGTCACCGGCCACCGCGGGACGAAGATCATCAGCGCCCAGAACGGAGCCGCGAGGTAGAAGGTGATCTGGAACAGAGTTGTCGTGCTCACGCGACACTCACTTCCCGGCGCTGCGGGAGGAGGGACCACGAGGCGCCCGCCGCCACGGCGACGACGAGCCCGGCCAGTGCGAGCAGCGTGACGGCGTCGGGCTGGATCAGCGGCTGGCCGCGCAGCGCCTGCCAGGTCACCAGCGCGACGAGTCCCGCGTAGCCGGATCCGGCCACGATCACCAGCCGCGCCCGCACGAGATCGGACCGCAGGCGCGCCCACCGCCGGGCCAGCACGGTCAGCAGCAGGGCGAACAGCGGCAGCGCTTGCAACGCGTGCATGCCCACGAAGTGCGGGATCCGCAGGTCCCCGCCGGTCGTGCTCCACCCGGTCACCGCCATGGTCGGCCCGCCGTCGGCCACCCCGACGCTGTGCGCGCCGATGAACCCCTGGAATGTCCCGTCCCGCCTCGACTGTGCCTGCTCCGCCGTGGGGCCGACCATCAGGCCGCCGAGGGCGATCCCGGCGAGCGACATGAGCGCGCCGAGCCGGATCGCCCACCGTGCGGCGGGATCGGCGATCTTCGTGCGCAGCACCAGGATCGTGAGCACGAGCGTGCCCGTCCAGAGCGCCGCGATCGAAACGCCCATGATCGAGAACAGGGTGGCGTCGAACGGGGTCGCCGCGTTGAAGTGACTCGCCCGGCCGCGGACCACCTGCGTCACGATGATCGCGTACTCGACCAGCATGATCACCACGATCGCGGTGGACACGCGGTCGGCCAGCCGCCTGCGCCGCAGGACCGTGAGCATCCACGCCCACGTCACGCAGTACACCGCGATCGAGACCGCGAACTTGAACGGCTTCAGCCAGATCGGCGCGCCGAGCAGGATCCGGTCGTCGAGCACGAGCCCGCCGAGCGACACCACGGCCATCGCGGCCATGAGCGCGGCGGTCCACATCATCGGGCGGTGCCAGGCCGAGACTCGGCTGAGCAGGGTTGCCATGGATGTCTCCTCCCAGTCGGATAGCTTCACTATCCACTACGGGAAGCTACACTATCCATCCTGAGGGAGTCCACAGGCAACGCCGTGACGCCGGACGGCGGGTCAGGGGAGGAGGGCGGCGCCGAGTTCGCGCCACTGCGGTCGCGCCGACGTGCCCGGCTCGATGCCGATCACCTGGACGGCGACGTGGTCCGCGCCCGCCCGCACGTGCTCACGCAGCTTCTCCGTGATGGTTTCCGTGTCGCCCCAGAACACGAGGTCGTCGACGATCCGGTCGCTTCCGCCATGCGCCAGGTCATCCTCGGTGTAGCCGAGTCGCCGGAACTTCGCGATGTTGTACGGCGTGGTGAGGTAGACGTGCAGATGTTCCCGCGCGATCGCCCGGGCGGTGCCGGGGTCGGTCTCGAACAGCACCGCCTGCTCGGCGGCCAGGAACGCGTCCGGCCCCAGGATCTTCCTCGCCTGCGCGGTGTGCGTGGCGGTGACGTGGTAGGTGTGCGCGCCCCCGGTGCGATCGCGCGCCAGTTCGAGCATCTTCGGTCCGTATGCGGCCAGGAGGCGCCGGCTCGGGACCTCCGGTGCGGGGCCGGCGGTCTCGGCAGAGTCCAGTGCATCGAGGTACTCGCGCATCGCCGCGAGCGGCTTGACACCCGGGCGCGGACCGCCGAAACCGAGGCCGAGGACATGCCGGCCGGGGTAGGCGTCGGCCAGCAGCAGGGCGGCGCCGTGCGCGCTGTCGGCCGGGTGCGACGAGATCTGGGCGATGCCGTTGACGATCCGCATCCGCTCGGTGGCGGCCAGCAGAAGGCCGGCCAGCGTGAAAGCCTCACGGCCACCGACCTCCGGGAACCAGAACGCGCGCCAGCCCCGCTCGTCGAGTTCCCGCACGCTCTCGCGGATCAGCGCGGCCGGCTGGTGTTCGAAGTCGAAGGTGTAGATCCCGAAGGTGCCGAGGTCGTCGAGTGTGCTCATGAATCGAAGTATCGCAGATTCTCGATATGAGGGGCAATCAACCCCCCGTGACCGGGGCGTGGAGTCACTAGAGGGTCTGCTCGAGCACGGCGACGAGCTGGGCGATGCGCTGCTCGTCGCGCTTGTAGTGGGTCCACTTGCCGACCCGGGTCGCCCGCACCAGGCCCGCGCGCTGCAGTTCGGCCAGGTACGCCGACACCGTCGACTGGGCCAGTCCGGCCTTGGCCTGGAGGTGGCTCACGCAGACCCCGACCTCGGCCGGGTCGGCGATCACCTGGTCCATCGGGAAGTGCCGCTCGGGCTCGCGCAACCACGACAGCAGCTGCAGGCGCACCGGGTTCGACAACGCCCGCAGTGCGCGGACGATGTCTGGGTCCGGGGTGACCGCGGCTTCCGTCATGGTGTTCAGGTTACTGGGACGGGTTGCGGCGCGGTGTGATCCGGACGCGCGGCAGTGCGGGCGCCGGCAGCCGGGAGACCGCACCCCGATATCCCTCGACGCGGCCGAACTGGTCGGACTCCGACTGCCAGGCTTCGCGGTAGGCGGCGATCTCCTCGTGGGTGCGGCCCACGAAGTTCCACCACATCACGATTTCCTCGGTGAACGGTGTCCCGCCCAGCAGAAGGACCCGGGCCGGGCCGGTGGCGTCACCGGCCAGTTCGAGCCGGGTGGCGCCGGGGGCGACGTAGGCGAGGTCACCGCTGGTGAGTGCGGTGCCCGCCACGGTGACGCTGCCGATGTCCTGCAGCACACCATGTTCGAAGGCCGGATCGACGTCGAGCACCACGCGGGCGCCGGGGTCGAGGGTGAGCTCGGCGCCGAGCAGAGGCGTGAAGGTGGCGACCGGGGAGGTGCTGCCGGCGAGGCTGCCGAGGAAGGCGCGGACCGACGCGCCGGGCAGGGTGACGACCGGCGGCGCGTAGTGCCGGAAGTCGCGTCCGGTGTGCCGGTGCTCGTCCGGGAGGACGATCCAGAGCTGAACGCCGTGCAACGTGGTGGTGTCCCGTGTGGACACCTCGGAGTGCGCGATGCCGTGCCCGCCGGTCATCAGGTTGAGCTCGCCGGGGCGGACCAGCGCGTGGATGCCGAGACTGTCGCGGTGCTCGACCTCGCCGCTGAACAACCAGCTCGCCGTCTGCAGCCCGGTGTGCGGGTGCGGGGCGACGTCCATGCCGCCGGTGGCGGCGACGTCCTCGGGACCGTAGTGGTCGGCGAAGCACCACGCGCCGATGAGCGATCGCTGACGCTGCGGCAGCGTGCGCCGCACCCGCATCGCGCGCGGGCCGCCGAGGGGCACGTCCCGCGGCGCCAGTACGGTCACGGTGCTCGGGGGCGCGGGCCGGTCCCCGCAGACCAGCTCGGCGGGGTCAGCCTCGACGTTGCTCATGTCCTCAATCCTGCCATCCGCGGGGCGCGGAACCGTCGTCGTCGCTCACGGTGGACGTCAAGCCTCACCGGTCCCGGCGAGGGGTTCGGCCGACGGCCAGCGGCCGTCCGCGACCGCGCGCCCGATCTGGTGGATCAGCTCGCGGGCGACCACGTCGACCGCGGGTGGAACGCGCCCGGGCCGGGGCGTGGCGACGACGATCGAGCGCCAGACCTCGGGCTCGCACACCGGCGCGCCGCTCAACACCCCGGCCGCGATGTCCTCGGCGATGCCGACGCCGGGCAGGACCGTCCAGCCGTGCCCGGCGAGCACGAGGCGTTTCTGGAGCTGCATCGAGTTGGTCTGGACGCTGGGCGTGAGGTCCGCCCCCGCCTGCCGCGCGGCGGTGTCGATCAGGCTGCGCAGGCCGTGTCCCGGCGAGGGCAGCACCACCGGATTCTCGGCGACCCGCGTGAACGACACCGGCCGCGCCGGATCGAGGCCGGCGGACGGGGGAGCGAGGACCCACAGCAGTTCCCGCACGACCGGCATCACGGTGAGGGACGGCGAGCTGGTGAGGTTGTAGAGCAGGCTCAAGTCGAGGTCGCCCTCGTCGAGCCAGCGCCGCAGATGGCCGGAGTACGCGGTCTGCAGCCGCAGCTCGATGCCGGGATGGTCGCGCAGCACCGCCGAGGTCAGCGGTTCCGCGAGCAGGCCGGCCGTGCTTTCCAGCAGGCCGAGTGTGACGATGCCGGTGACCACGCCCCGCGCGGGAGCCACCTCGGCGCGCGCACGATCGAGCTCCGTCAGGGCTCGCCGCGCGCGTTCGGCGACCGTGGCGCCGGCCTCGGTCGGCCGCATGCCCTGCCGGGTCCGCTCGAACAACGGCACCCCGAGCTCCTGTTCGAGGGCCTTGATCTGCCTGGTCACGGCGGGCTGGACGAGGTGCAGCAGCTCCGCCGCGCGGGTCACGCTGCCTACCTCGACGACCGTCACCAGTGCTTTGAGCTGCTTGAAGTCCATTCGCGCCCCTGACCGGCATCACCGATTGGTATTAGTTGCACACTGCCATCAGTGCTGATGATAGTTCATCGCCGTTCGAGGTCCACTGTGGACGTTCACTCGCCGGCACGCGGGTGGCGGGGACGCTTAGGCTGCTGTCATGAGCGTGCCCCCTGCCGACCACGCCGCCACGCGCGCCTTCTTCGGGCCCCGCGCGGCGACCTGGGAGACCCGGTTCCCCCACGACGGCCCCCGCTACCGGCGCGCCGTCGCCGATCTGGCACCGCCAGCGGGCGGCGCGGTGGCGGATATCGCGTGCGGTACCGGGCGCGCCCTGCCGGAGCTCCGCGACGCCGTCGGTCCGAACGGGACGGTCATCGGGCTCGACGTGACACCGGAAATGCTCCACGAGGCGACGGCCCGGGGACGCCACCACGTCGCGGCCCTCGTGCTCGGTGACGCCCTGCACCTGCCGATCGCCACCGGCGCACTCGACGCCGTTTTCGCCGCGGGTCTGGTCTCGCACCTGCCCGATCCGGTCGCGGGGCTGCGGGAGCTGGCCCGCGTGTGCCGGCCCGGTGGGCGGCTCGCCCTGTTCCACCCGATCGGCCGCGCGGCACTCGCGCGGCGGCAGGGGCGCGAGCTGACCGCCGACGACCTTCGCGCCGGGCCGAACATCCGGGCGGCCCTCACCGAGGCGCGCTGGCGCCTCGACGAGATCGACGACGGCGAGGAGCGCTACCTGGTGCTGGCCACCTCGGCGGCGGGCCAGGGCCGGTGACCGCCGACGGGCGCCGGGGAACCAGCTCGCACTGGTAGCCCCGTGGACGCAGGCGGCGGCGGTATCGCCCTCGGCGAGGCTTTCGGCGCTGCGGATCGCGCGTCGTCAACCGGCGCGCTGTAGCCACGGCGCGGGCCCGTGGACATCGGGTGGCGTTGGTCAGCCGGTGTCGAGCAGTTCGAGGGTGACGGTGGCGGTATCGCCCGCGGCGAGGCTTTCGGCGCTGCGGATCGCGCGTTTGACCGGCAGCACGTAGTGACCGCGAGCGCTGTCGGGGAAGATCGACGTGGTCCACGTGGACGCGCCGATGCCGGCGCGAACCCGCACGGAACCGAAGCCGCGGCGCGTGGGCTCGGTGAGATCGCGGATCTCGTCGGAGACCCCGGCGGGCAGGCTCACGAACGTCCAGGTGTCTGCGCGCCGCGCATCCCACACCCACAGCTCCGCGTCGAAGACGATGTTCATCCCGTTAGCGTCGCACGGGCCACCGACAGTTTCGGGGTCACGACTTCGCGGGTAGCGCTCGCGCGTAGGACACGCCGCGCCCCACCCACTTCTCGAGCTGTCGCCGGGTCCGGACCGCGGCGGTGTCGACGCGCAGCCAGCCGGACATCTCCCGCCCGCGCATCACCATCGGCCGGACACCCTCGCCGAGGAGCTTGTCCCCGTCGGCCGGGTCCACCCGCACGAGGAGGCCGCCCTCCGAGCTGGCGGCGACGGACATGTTGCCGTTGATGAGGAACGCCAGCCCGCCGAACATGGGCTTCTCGGTGACGCCGTCCTCACCGGACACCATCTCCCGGAGGCGCTCGGCGAGTTCGCGGTCGTAGGCCATGCCCGAGTATGACCCCCCGGGCCACCAGTCCGCAGGACCACGCGCGCCTGCTACCGGTGGCGGGGCTTCCCGCGCCGGCCGCTCTTCGTGGCGCCCCGCCCCTGGTTCCGCCGCGGCTTGCGTTCCTCGGCGGGGCGCTTCGCCTTCGGCTGTTTCGGCGTGGGCGGGCGTCCGCGGGTGCTGTTGACCGTCCGCCCGCGCACGATCCCGATGAACTGCTCCATCAGGTCGGTCGTCTCGTCCTCGAGCCAGGACAGCGCGACGCCGGACTGCGGAGCGTCCGTCAACGGCCGGTAGGTGAGGTCGCGCCGGTGGTGCAGCCGCGCGAGTGACTGCGGCACCACCAGGACGCCCACCCCCGCCGCCACCAGCTGGATCGCGTCGGCCGTCGTGGCCGGGCGGTCGATCGCGGGACGGCCCGGCGGGCGCTCCCAGTCCAGGGTGTCGTCGAGCGGGTGCAGTACCACTTCGTCGGCGAGGTCGTCCGGGGTCAGCTCGTCGGCCGCCTCCGCGAGGTGGTCCTTCGGCACCACGACGACGGTCGTCTCGGTGTAGAGCGGGATGGCGTGCAGCCCGGTGCGGTCCGTGGGCAGACGCAACAGCACCGCGTCGAGCGAGTGGTCGCGCACCCGGCCGGCCGCCTCGGCGGCGGTGACCTGCACGAGATTCAACGGGACTCCGGGCGTCCGGTCCTGCCAGATCCGCACCCACTTGCCGGGCGTTACGCCGGGGACGTACCCGAGGGTGAACGAAGGGGATGCGTCCGGCTCTGCCACCACGCCAGGCTACCGGCCGTGATCGGGGCCGATACCCTGGACGGCATGACGTCGCAGAAGACCTCCCAGACGATGAAGCCCGCGACGGCGGCGAAGAAGCTGGGCGTGTACCTCGAGGCCACCCCCGCGGAGTTCCAGGAGGGTGTCGTCTCGCGCGACGAGCTCAACGCCCTGCAGTCCGAGCCGCCCGCATGGCTGCGGGACCTGCGCCGCAACGGCCCGCACCCGCGGCAGGTCGTCGCGGCAAAGCTGGGCGTATCCATCGGCGGACTCGCGCGCGGCGGGATCACCGAGGCGCTCACCACCGAGCAGATCGACGCCCTCAAGGCGGAGAACCCCGACTGGCTGCAGCGCGAGCGCGCCACACAGGCGGAGGTGCGCAAGGAAGTCGCCCGGGTCAAGGAGAAGAACCAGCGGTAACCGCGCCTGGACCGGAAAAGCCGGCCTGCCCGACCACGGGCGGGCCGGTTTTTTCGTGTCCACGCCTTGACGCAACCCAGCGGTTGCCATAATGTAGCAACCCAACAGTTGCTATATGAGGAGGCATCATGGCATTCCCGGATCGCATCGAGCGGGTCGTGGAGCTCGCGCACCCGCCGCAGAAAGTGTGGGCCGCGCTCACCAGCGCGGAGGGACTCGGTACGTGGTTCGGTCACGAGGCGTCGATCGACCTGCGGCCGGGCGGTGCGGCGCAGATGAAGTGGGACAACGGGTTCCGTCAGGACATGCGGATCGAGCGGGTCGAAGAGCCGCGCGTGTTCGGCTTCACCTGGCGGATCTACGGCCTGCCGGAGGACGACCCGCGGCGCACCTACGTCGAGTTCACCCTCGAACCGGCCGCGCGGGGCACGCGCCTGACCGTCGTCGAAACCGGCTTCGCGCAGCTGCCGGACGACGAGCACCGGCAGGCCTACGATGGCAACACCGGAGGCTGGGCGAGTGAGCTGGGCGAACTGGCCGACTACCTCGATGCGGCCTGACGTCGAGGCCGTCGCCGAGCAGGTCTTCGCCGCGCTGGCCGATCCGACGCGGCGCGGGATCCTGGCCGAGCTGGCTGCCGGCGGCCCGGCGACGGCCACCGATCTCGCCGGCCGCGTGCCGATCACCCGCCAGGCGATCGCCAAGCACCTCGCGCTGCTCGCCGAGGCGGGCCTGGTGACGGCCGAACCGGGGGAGCGGCGTCGCGTCCGGTACCGGCTCCGCTCGGCGCCCATGCAAGTGGCGCAACAGTTTCTGGCCGCGCTGGCCCGCGACTGGGACAGCCCGCTCGAGAAGCTGCAGGACCATCTCGATCGATGAGGAGACAACCGAAGGAGGAGACCATGAAGACACCGGCGATCGTGTCCCCGCAGGAGTGGGAGGCCGCCCGGCTCGAACTCCTTGCCAAGGAAAAGGAACTGACCCGCGCGAAGGATGCGATGGCCGCGGCGCGGCGCCGCATGCCGTGGGTCGAGGTGGACCGCGACTACCGGTTCGACGGCCCCGATGGCCGGACGGACCTGCTTGGTCTCTTCGACGGCCGCCGCCAGCTGATCCTCTACCGCGCCTTCTTCGAACCCGGCGTGCACGGCTGGCCCGAACACGCGTGCGTCGGCTGTTCGCTCGTGGCCGACCAGGTCGCGCACGTCGCCCACCTCAACGCCCGCGACACCACGCTGGTCTTCGCGTCGCGGGCGCCCCAGTCCGACATCGCACGGGTCAAGGCGCGCATGGGGTGGACCGTGCCCTGGTACACCCTGCTGGACGGCTTCGACGCCGATTTCGGGGTGGACGACTACCACGGCACCAATGCCTTCATCCGCGAGGGCGACCGCGTCTTCCGGACCTACTTCGTCAACAATCGCGGCGACGAGGCGATGGGCGGCACCTGGAGCTACCTGGACATCACGGCCCTCGGCCGGCAGGAGACCTGGGAGGACTCGCCGGCGGGCTACCCGCAGACGCCGCCGTACGAGTGGTGGCACTGGCACGACTCGTACCCCACTCGTCAGCCCTCGGCCTGAGCGCCGACCGGCAGATCCGCGTCCTCGACCCACTCCAGCAGGTCGCCGGGCTGGCAGTCGAGCACCCGGCACATGGCGTCCAGCGTGCTGAAGCGCACCGCCTTCGCGCGGCCGTTCTTCAGCACCGCCACGTTGGCCGGCGTGATCCCGACGCGTTCGGCGAACTCGCCGACGCTCATCTTGCGTTTCGCGAGCTGGACGTCGATGCGCACCACGATCGGCATCAGATCACGGCTTCCATGTCGGTGCGCAGGGTCGTGGCCCGCCGCAGCAGCGCGCGCATCACCACCATCAACAGGCCCACCACGGCGACCCCGACCACCAGCAGGAACAGCACGAGCGGCAGGCCGGGGTCGTCGGCGGTGAACCCGACGTAGAGGAAAACGCTGACGAGCACGACCCAGCCGGCGGCGATCGACCCCACGATCACGTCCACCCAACGCATCGAGCCTTCGCTGAAGATGCGGTCCTGCCGGACCAGGGTGAGCAGGCGCCACATGGACACGATCACCACCTCGACGCAGAGCACCCAGAACACGGTGACCGCGGTCGCCGGCCACCTCAGCGAGGCGAGGTCCGGGTTCTCCCGCGCCAGGTGGGCGAACTGCCCGGGCAGGGACATCACCTGGAACACGACCAGGATGCCGAACAGCACCACGAGGAAGATCCGCAGCAGGGGCACCACCCAGCGTTCCGCGAGCATGCGTCGAGTATCGCGCGAAATCTATCGAAAAGCAATCGATACCGGTTGTCTTGCGGTGCGCGACCGGTCGGGTGTGCCGGGCGCTACCGGCGGGCCAGGATCGCCTGCGCGCGCAGGATCACCGGCCGGTCGACCATCTGGCCATTGTGGACAGCGACGGAACCGTCGCGCACCGTGGCCAGAATCTCCTGGGCCCATCGCACTTCCGCCTCTGTCGGGATGAAGGCCTCGTTGACCGGCGCCACCTGGCGGGGGTGGATGCACAGCTTTCCGGTGAATCCGAGCTCGATCGCGTGGTCGAGGTCGGCCCGCAGCGCGTCCGCGTCGTCCAGGGCCGTGGTCACGCCGTCGATCGGCGCGCCCCGCCCGGTCGCCGCGGCCGCGAGCACCACGGCGGAACGCGCGTGCCGCAGGGCGGCTTGCGACCGGTGGTCGACCCCGATCTGTGCCGCCAGGTCGATGCTGCCGAACGCCGGCCGCACCACCGAGTCCGCCGCGCAGACCTCGACCGCCCTGGTCACGCCCAGTGCCGTCTCGATCAACGGAATCAGCCCGCCGTCCGACGGCAGGCGGCTCGCGATGGTGTCCAGCCGCGCCCCGTCCTCGGCCTTGGGCACCATCACCGCGGCGGCCTGCCCGGCGACCGCGTCGAGGTCGTCCTCGAACCACGGTGTGCCGGCACCGTTGATCCGCACCACGGCCCGGTTCCCGCCGGCCAGCCACGACCGGACGTGCTCCCGCGCTTCGGCCTTGCTGTCCTCACCCACCGCGTCCTCGAGGTCCAGCACCACCAGATCGCAGCCGGAGGCCGCGGCCTTGGCGAACCGGTCCGGCCGGTGACCCGGCACGAACAGGAAGCTCCGCGCGTTCGCGATCACGCTCACCGGCCCGCACCCCGCAGTGTCCCGGTCGCGGTCTCCCGCCCGTGGATGTCCCGGACCGCGGTGGTGGTCGCGTCCTGCTGCTGCACCGCGCGGACCACCAGGCCCTGATGGTCGAACAGCGGGGAGACCAGCCGGTACTCGAACAGCTGGTCACCGCCGGCCCCGGTCGCGCGCGCGGCTTCGGCCATGGCGATCGCCTGGAGCGGGCCGTGCGTGAGCAGGCCGGGATACCCCTCGACGTCGCGGGCGTAGTCGCGGTCGTAGTGGATGCGGTGCGCGTTGTAGGTCAGTGCCGAGAAGCGGAACAGCAGCGTCGGGGACACCTCGATCGCCCACTCGCCGGGCCCGGCCGGCCGGGCCGGCACGTCCTCGGCCGCCGGCGGAGCGCCGGCGGTGGCCGGCCGGTACACGATGTCCTGCTGCTCGTCGACCACGACCCGGCCGCCCTGCTCGATGAGGTGCTCGACCACGACGAACGTCAGCGGGCCGGACCGGCCTTCCTTGTCCCGCACCGACAGCACCCGCGTGCGGCGCGTCGCCGGTTCGCCGCACCGCAGCGCGCCCCGGGTGCGCACCCGGCCACCCGCCCACATGCGGCGCCGGCCCGGGCCCGGGGGAGCGGGCACGCAGTTGCGGATGGGGTGCCCGTCCGGCCCCAGATCGCTCTGCGCGGGTCGTTCGAGCAGGTAGATCCAGTGCCAGAGCAGGGGCAGCCCCTCGCCGCGGTCGAGGTCCGGGACCGGCACGTCGAGCAGCGCGCCCAGCGCCTGGGCGGGCCCGGTGAGCAGGAGTTCGGTGCGCTCGAGGACCTCGCCGGTCTCCGGCCGTGGTTCCGACATGACCTTCCTTCTCAGATCTGGTGGCGTTTGACGAGCTGGCGGGTGATGACGTTGCGCTGGATTTCGTTGGTGCCTTCGCCGACGATCATCAGGGGTGCGTCCCGGAAGTAGCGTTCGACGTCGAATTCGGTGGAGTAGCCGTAGCCGCCGTGAATGCGCACGGCGTTGAGGGCGATCTCCATCGCGGTTTCGGACGCGAACAGCTTGGCCATGCCGCATTCCAGGTCCGCCCGGGCGCCGGAATCGTAGCGGCGGGCGGCGTGGTGGGTGAGCTGGCGCGCGGCTTCCAGCTTGGTGGCCATGTCGGCCAGGTAGTTACCGATCGACTGGTGCTGCCAGATCGGTTTGCCGAAGGTGTGGCGTTCCTGGGCGTAGCGCAGGGAGTCCTCCAGCGCGGCGCGGCCGACGCCGAGCGCGCGGGAGGCGACCTGGATGCGCCCGATCTCCAGCCCGCGCATCATCTGCGCGAATCCCCGGCCCGCCACACCACCCAGTACCGCCGAGGCCGGGACGCGCAGGTCGTCGAAGCTCAGCTCGCAGCTCTCCACGCCCTTGTAGCCCAGCTTGGGCAGATCCCGGGAGACGTGAAACCCCGGACCCTTTTCCACCAGTAGCACGCTGATGCCGGTGTGCGGCGGGTCCGCGGCGGGGTCGGTCTTGCACAGCAGCGCCACCAGATCCGAGCGGCGGGCGTTGCTGATCCAGGTCTTGGACCCGTTGACCACATAGTCGTCGCCGTCGCGGCGCGCGGTGGTGCGCAGGGCCTGCAGGTCCGACCCGCCGCCCGGTTCGGTCAGCGCCATGGTCGCCCGCAGCTCGCCGGTGGCCATGCGTGGCAGGTACTGGTCCTGCTGCTCCCGGGTGCCGTGGGCGAGCAGCAGCTTCGCCACCACCGTATGCCCGCCCATCGCACCGGCCAGGCTCATCCAGCCCCGGGCCAGCTCCTCGGTCACCGCCGCGTAGCACTGCGCCGAGACGGCCGCCTCGCCCCATGGTTCGGGGATCGCGAGGCCGAAGATGCCCATCCGCTTCATCGCCTCGATCAGCTTCTCCGGATAGGTGCCGGCGTGCTCCAGCTCCCGCACCACCGGCCGGACCTCGTCGTCGACCCACTCGCGGACCAGGCCGACGATCGCGACCTCATCTTCGGTCAGCCCGTCCACCCGGTGTCCTCTCTGCACGACGTCGTCCGTGAACATCATTGTTGGCGATATCGGTCAGCGAGAAATACCCATTTGTGATCGGGCCATGCCCGGGCGTGATGGCGGGTTGCGGGGGGATCAGTTCATCGTCACCGAGAAGTCGGAGACGCTGAAACGGGCCTGGGTTCCGTTCGTCGAGCAGAACTCGATGCCGTAGCCGATCTGGTTCACGGTGGGGTTGCGCGGAATGAAGTTCTGCCCGACCGACCAGTCGATCATCGCCTTGATGTCGATGTTGCCCGAGTACAGGGTGGACTGGGCGACGAAGGCGATGTAGCCGCTGTCATTTCGCCACACGTCGTAGGTCACGCCGCCGGCGGAGTAGGTCGCGACCTTGCGGCCCGAGGGCACCTGGCGGACGTTCTCCGTCCACACCATCAGCTCGGTGACCCCCGAGCCCTGGCCGACGCCGTTGAGCCAGATGTCGTAGGCCACGTCGTAGATCCCGGTGCCCGGACCGCGGCCGGCGAACGTGGACGTGATGGTGGAGTAGCTGGACAGCGGTGAACCGTCGAGGTTGTTGATGTCCTTGTGCACGTTCGGATACGTCTTCACCGACGTCGTGTTCGGCTGCGTCGAGTCGACGTACCAGTTGTTGTAGGAGCAGGCGTGCAGGGTCTCCGGGCCGGCTTCGCCCTGGTTCCACATGTTGTTGTGGACGTAGTACCCGCCGGTGGACCAGCCGCCGTCCGGGTCGCTCGTCGTGAACGCCGGGTTGGTGCAGGTCCGGGCCGGGGCCGGCGCCGGGGCGGCCGCGGAGCTGGAGGTGGTCCGCGGCGCGGACGTGCTGCTCGACGTGCGGGGCGTGCTCGTGCGCGTGGAGGCCGGGGTGCTCGGGGCCGGGGGTGTGCTGCTCGCGGCGGTCGTCGGCGCAGCGGGCGCTGCGCTGGACGTGGGGGTCTGCGAGGACCGCGAGGCCTGTGCGGCCAGCGAGCTGAGGGGCTGGCAGGCGGTGGTGCTCAGCAGAACCAGTGGCGTGGCGAGCAGGACCGCCGACATCATGCGTTTCATGCGCTACTTCCGTCATTTCGCGGGCTGTCTACGGGCGGGTGCCCGTCCCCCAGCGGAACGGCTCGGAAAGGTAGCACGGATAACGGTAAGATCACAGCAATATCACGGGAAAGGCGCCGCGAGACGCCCGTCACGCTCCGGCCATGAAGCGCTCTCGCCCGCCCCGGGTCATCCCCGGAGGCGGGCGATGGCGCCACGTGGTCAGTCGGTGCCGGACTCGATCGCCGCGTGGTCGAGCAGCTCGGCCTCCTCGGCGGTGCCGCGGGAGGCGATCGCTTCGGCGCCGCCCTCGGTCATCGCGCCGATCAGGCCCGTCGAGGCGGCCTGGGCGGCGCCGACCAGCGTCGGCTGCGTCCCGATCGTGCCGACCATGCCGAGACCGGCGTACTGCTCCAGGCGGGCCCGGGAGTCGGCGATGTCGAGGTTCCGCATGGTCAGCTGGCCGATGCGGTCCACCGGCCCGAAGGCCGAGTCCTCGGTTCGCTCCATCGACAGCTTGTCCGGGTGGTAGCTGAACGCCGGGCCGGTCGTGTCGAGGATCGAGTAGTCCTCGCCGCGGCGCAGCCGCAGGGTGACCTCGCCGGTGACGGCCGTGCCGACCCACCGCTGCAGCGACTCGCGCAGCATGAGCGACTGCGGGTCGAGCCAGCGCCCCTCGTACATGAGGCGGCCCAGGCGGCGGCCCTCGTTGTGGTAGCTGGCGACCGTGTCCTCGTTGTGGATCGCGTTGAGCAGCCGCTCGTAGGCCGCGTGCAGGAGCGCCATGCCCGGCGCCTCGTAGATGCCGCGGCTCTTGGCCTCGATGATCCGGTTCTCGATCTGGTCGGACATGCCCAGTCCGTGCCGCCCGCCGACGGCGTTGGCCTCGAGCACCAGGTCGACCGAGGAGGCGAACTCCTTGCCGTTGATCCGCACCGGGCGGCCCTGCTCGAAGGCGATCGTGACGTCCTCGGTGGGGATCTCGACCTCGGGGTCCCAGAAGCGGACACCCATGATGGGCTCGACCAGTTCGACGCCGGCGTCGAGGTGCTCCAGCGCCTTCGCCTCGTGGGTCGCGCCCCAGATGTTCGCGTCGGTCGAGTAGGCCTTCTCCGTGCTGGCGCGGTAGGGCAGGTCGCGGGCGGTCAGCCACTCCGACATCTCGGTGCGGCCGCCCAGTTCGGTGACGAAGTCGGCATCCAGCCACGGCTTGTAGATCCGCAGCGCCGGGTTGGCCAGCAGGCCGTACCGGTAGAACCGCTCGATGTCGTTGCCCTTGAAGGTCGACCCGTCACCCCAGATCTGGACGTCGTCCTCGAGCATCGCGCGCACCAGGAGCGTGCCGGTGACGGCGCGGCCGAGCGGGGTGGTGTTGAAGTAGGCGCGGCCGCCGGAGCGGATGTGGAAGGCGCCGCAGGCCAGGGCCGCCAGCCCCTCCTCGACGAGCGCCTCGCGGCAGTCGACCAGCCGGGCGATCTCCGCGCCGTAGGTCGCCGCGCGGCCCGGCACCGAGGAGATGTCGGGCTCGTCGTACTGCCCGATGTCGGCCGTGTAGGCGCAGGGCACCGCGCCCTTCTCGCGCATCCACGCGACCGCTACCGACGTGTCGAGGCCCCCGGAGAAGGCGATCCCGACACGTTCACCGACAGGCAGAGAGGTGAGCACCTTGGACACCGGAACAGTATATGCATGCCGATGCATGATCATGCAAAGGGGGTGGACGTGTTCCCGCCCACGTGCGGCACATTTTCGACAAAGTGCCACGCGTCGGGGGGCAAAGGGCGGCACTTTTTCGACAAAGTGCGACGGTCAGGGCGGCGGGGGAGCGGCGACCGGGATGTCGTTCGTGGCGGCCCATGACCCGACGTCCTGCTGCTGGATCGCCGCGGCGAGCAGGTCCGGGAACGCGTCCGGGGTGCAGGCGAAGGCCGGGATGCCGAGCGCCGCCAGCGCGGCCGCGTTGTCGTGGTCGTAGGCCGGGGCGCCGTCGTCACTGAGCGCGAGCAGGCAGATCACCTGCACGCCGTCGGCCCGCAGCGCCTGCGCGCGCCGCCGCATCTCCTCCTCGTCGCCGCCCTCGAACAGGTCGCTGATCAGCACCAGCACGGTCTCGCGGGGCGAGTCGATCCGGCTCTGGCAGTAGGCGAGTGCCGCGTTGATGTCCGTGCCGCCACCGAGCTGGACCCCGAACAGCAGCTCCACCGGGTCGGACACCGCGTCCGTCAGATCGGCCACCGCGGTGTCGAACGCGATGACCTGCGTGCGCAGCGACCGGATCGACGCCAGCACCGCGCCGAACACGCCCGCGTACACCACCGATGCCGCCATCGACCCGCTCTGGTCCAGGCACAGCACGATCTGCCTGCTGACGTTCGGCAGCCGCCGCCCGAACCCGACCAGCCGCTCCGGCACGACGGTCCGCTGCTCGGGCTGGTAATGCTTCAGGTTCGCGAGGATCGTGCGGTTCCAGTCGATGTCACCGTGGCGGGGCCGGTTCGTGCGGTTGGCGCGGTGCAGCGCGCCGCTCACCGCCTGGTGCGTCGGCTGCGCCAGCCGCTTCTCCAGGTCGTCGACGACCTTGCGGACGACCGCGCGCGCGGTGTCCCGCGACCGTTCGGGAATGGCCCGGTTGAGCGACAACAGCGTGCCCACCAGGTGCACGTCCGGCTGCACGGACTCGAGCAGCTCCGGCTCCAGCAGCAGCTCGCGCAGCCCCAGCCGGTCCATCGCGTCGCGTTGCATGACCTGCACGACCGAACTGGGGAAGTATCCGCGGATGTCGCCGAGCCATCGGGCCACCCGCGGCGACGACCCGCCGAGACCGCCGCGACGGTCCTTTTCCTTGTCGTACAACGCCTCCAGCGTGGCGTCGCGCCGCGAGTCCACACCGGACAGTGACACGCCGGTCCCGTCGGCGTCCGCCCCACCGAGGATCATCCGCCAGCGCCGCAACCGCTCGCTCATCCCAGCAGCTCCAGGATCCGGGGCACCACCAGGGCCGCCCGCTCGTGGTCCAGCGCGTCCTCGGCCGCGCGTATCCCGGACGCGCCTTCGCCGCGGTCGATACGCCGGACGCGGAGCCCGATCTCCCGCCGCTCGGCGGCGGTGAACCCGGCGAACGTCCGGCGCAGCAACGGAAGCAGGTGGTCGAACACGTCGGCGCCGACGCCGGCCGCCCACCGGTCGACGATCTCCAGCAACTCCGGCTCGTGCACCAGCAACGCCGCCTCCCCGGACAGGAACCCCTCCAGCCACCCGGCGGCCTGCGTCGCGTCCGCGGCCAGTGAGAGCTGGCGGGACAGCCGGCCGGCCGCATCGGCCACACCGATCAGGCCCGCGTCCAGCAACAGCCGCACCGCGCGGCCGGTGATCAGCCCGGGCACCCCGAGCCGGCCGGCGACCGTCCGCAACGCGCCGTACCACACCTCGCGCAACTCCGGCTGGTCGAGCAGGCCGATGCCGCGCTGCACCCCGTCGAGAAGCTCCCGCACCTCGTGGCTCGCGTGCTCGTCGAGGTTCGCGCACGCGGCGGGCAGCCCGACCGCGACGCGCGTCACCACACCGGTCAGCACCCGCTGCACCAGCTCGGTGTCCGCGCGGCGCACGTTGCCGTAGCGGCGAACCCGCGCCATCGGCTCCACCGCCGCCATCAGGCGGGTGATGTCGTGCTGGCGCGCCGCGCGCTCGTCGAGCGCCGCCAGCACCCCGGCCAGTGCCGCGGGCAGATCGGCGGTCAGGGTGTGCTCCACCAGCGCGCTCAGCTCGGCGATGTCCGCGTCGGCGGTGCGCTGCGCCACCACCGCCGTGGCCGCGGACTCGATGGTCGTCCCGTGACCGCTTGCCTCGATGAGCGCGACCTCCAGTTCCGGCTTCCACTCGAGGATCCACGACTCGCGGAAGGTGCCCTTGGTGCGAGCGGTTTCCACGGGCTCGCCCCACCGCACGTCGAGCAGCAGCAGGCGGTGCAGCAGCTTGCTGCGGTCCAGGTGCGACGGCGTGCGCAGGTCGAGGTCCAGCTGCTGCTCGGCCGCGCTTTGCTTGAGGCGCAGTCGTTTCCGCGTCGCGGCGAGGTCCATCGCGAGCGGCACCATCGGCGTCTGTTCCGGAACCCGGCCCAGTATGTCGCCGACCAGGAGCTTGCGCGCGACCAGCCGCATGGGGACGTCCGACCCTCCACAGAGGACTGCCTGGCACGCCTCGAGGACCTCCGGAAGGCCGGGGTGCGGGCGGTTACGCAGCGCGGCGAGCGCGCCGGCCAGCCGGACGCCCTCGATGACCGCGGCCGGTGACACGTCGTGCTGCTCGCGGCGCAACAGGTGGGCCACCCGCACCAGCCAGCGGCCGACGGCCTCGTCCCGCGCCGTGGTGAACAGGTGGTGGTACCAGCCGGGGGAGGAGATGCCGGCACCGTAGCCGCTCGCCCTGGCCAGGCGTGACGACGTCCACGGCACCCAGGTCGCGGCGACCTTGGTGGTGCGCAGGCCCTTGAGCAGCCGGTTGTCCGCGGCCTGCGTCGGGAACTCCGCGGGCACGAGGACCGGCGCGTGCCAGGCCCCGCACACGACCGCGATGGTCTCCGCGCCGCCGCGCATCGTCGCCCGCAGCACCCGCCGCATCGCCGCCTCGCGCCGCTGGGTGCGCAGATCGGGCACGTGCCCCTCGCGGAGGGTGCGCATGGCGTCGAGGAGCGCGTCGAACACCTCCAGCCCATGATGACGCAACTCGACCGCGTCCTCCCACCAGCGCTCCGGATCGTCGAACCCGGCGGCCTCGGCGAGCGTCGCGATCGGGTCCAGTGGTGGCTGCGACGCCGGGTCCTCCTCGTCCTCCAGCACGAGCGCCACGTTCGCCGGCAGGTCCAGGAACCGCACTTCCCGGTCGCGCTCCAGAGCCCAGCGCAGCGCCACCCACTCCGGCGAGAACACCGCCATCGGGTAGAACGCCGCGGTCGCCGGGGCGGCCGTCGAGTACACCAGGCCCGCGACCGGCGGCCGCATGCCCGCCGCCGCGGCGAGCGGGGCGACCGCGTCCAGCTCGGGCGGCCCCTCGATCAGCACGACCTCCGGATCGAGGCGGGCCAGCGCGTCGGCGACCGCGCGGGCCGAGCCGGGCCCATGGTGCCTGATCCCGAGGACGTGAACGCTCACACCAGTTCCCGGCAGGCGCGGTAGAGGTCCGACCACGGCTTGCGCTCGCGGACCACGGTCTCCAGGTACTCCTGCCACACGATCCGGTCCTGGACCGGGTCCTTGACGACCGCGCCGTGCAGACCGGCGGCGACGTCGTCGGCCCGCACCACCCCGTCGCCGAAGTGCGTGGCCAGCGCGATCCCGTTGGTGACTACCGAGATCGCCTCGGCCGTGGACAGCGTGCCCGACGGTGACTTGATCTTGGTGCGCCCGTCGGCGGTCACCCCGTCGCGCAGCTCGCGGAACACCGTGACCACGCGCCGGATCTCGTCGATGTTGTCGGCCCCGGCGGGCAACCGCAACGACTGCCCCAGCTGCTCGACGCGCAGGCGCACGATCTCCACTTCGGACTCGGCGTCGTCGGGCAGCGGCAGCACCACGACGTTGAACCGCCGCTTGAGCGCCGCGGACAGGTCGTGCACACCGCGGTCCCGGTCGTTCGCGGTGGCGATCACGTTGAACCCGGCCCGCGCCTGCACCTCGCTGTCCAGCTCCGGGATCGGCAGGGTCTTCTCGCTCAGTACCGTGATCAGCGCGTCCTGCACGTCCGACGGGATGCGGGTCAGCTCCTCGATCCGGGTGATGCCGCCGGTCTCCATCGCGCGCAGCACGGGGCTCGCGACCAGGGCCTTCGGTGACGGCCCCTCGGCGAGCAGGCGGGCGTAGTTCCAGCCGTAGCGAATGGCCTCCTCCGGGGTGCCAGAGGTGCCCTGCACCAGCTGCGTCGAATCGCCGGAGATCGCGGCGGCCAGGTGTTCGGACAGCCACGTCTTCGCGGTGCCGGGCACGCCGAGCAGGAGCAGGGCGCGGTCGGTGGCCAGGGTGGCGATCGCGACCTCGACGAGCCGGCGCGACCCGAGGTACTTCGGTGAGACCGGGGTGCCGTCCGGTGCCTGCCCGCCCAGGATGTACGTGGCGACCGCCCACGGTGACAGCTTCCAGTTGGGTGGTTTCGGCCGTCCGTCGGAGGCCGCCAGTGCCGCCAGCTCGCCGGCGTGCTGCTGCTCGGCGTGTGCTCTCAGCACATCCGTCATGTGAACTCCTGGAGGATGGTCGCTCGGATGGTCAGCGCGTGGGCGATGCCGCGCAGGGTGCGGGAGGTGGCCTGGTGGCCGGTCCCCAGTGCGAGGAGCCAGTCCTCGACGACGGCGAGCGCACGGGGATGCAGGTGCTCGGCCAGCGCCCGCGCGGCCAGCCGCAGGACCGCCTCGGCCTTGCCGGCGCGCAGGCGGCCGACGATGTCGAGGGAGAATCCCGCCGGCCACGGGCCGGGCGCGGCGGCGAGCAGACCGCCGAAGCGGGCGTCGAGTTTCCCTTGCCCGGCGAGGATTTCGGTGGCGGCCTCCGGCGTGAGCGCGGCGATCAGCTCCGGCGTCGGCTGGTGGCGGGCGAGCGCGGCGAGCCACGCCGGGTCTCGCTGGTGTAGCGCGGCTTTCGTCCAGCCGAGCACCACGTCGCGGTCCGCCGTCTCAATGCTCGCCGCCACGCCACTGTCGCAGGTGGACAGTGGCGTGGCGGCGAGGATCTGGATCAGCCGGGACGCGCCACGGCCGAGCCCCGGCTCGCGGTGGTCGGTGACGCCGTCACGGCGAGCCGACTCGTCGGGTTCGCCGGGCAGGTCGAACGAGCCGTCGTCGCGGCGCAGCCGCTGGGCGCGTTCGGCCATGCGCCCAGCGCGGGACGACGCGGGCAGGTGGTCGAGGAGTGCGGCGGCGGCCGCCCGGACGGTCGCGGCCCGGTCGTCGAGGGCGCGTTCGAGCAGCGGCTCGTCACGGCCGGACAACCCGGTGCGCAGCGTGTCCAGGAAGCCGGCCCGGGTGGCGGCCGGCTCGGTTGTCCAGGTCTCCTCGACGAGCTCGCGGGCGCGATCGGGCTCGGCCGACCGCAGATCGGCGAGCAGTGCGAGACGTTCGGCGCGGGTGCCGGTCGCGAACCGCCCGGCCACCTCACCGGGCGGGACGGTGACCGCCCAGCTCCACGACGGGTTGTGCCCGGCGAGCCAGGCACCGCGCGGACCGGCGACGTCCTTGACCAGGGCGCGCGTGGCGGCGGCGGTCGTGCCGAACCGGAGCAGTTCCGGCAGCAGCCGGTGGGGCGGGCGTCGCCCGGCTCGGCGCGCGGCGCGGAGCCAGTCGAGCGTGAGCAGCTCGGTGCCGACCTCGAGCCGGATGCTCCGGGTGAGCAGCAGCTCGAGGATCTGGGCCGCGGCCGGGGTGCACTCGGGGCGTTCGTCGGGCGCCGCGGGCGGGGCCGGGGTGCCGCGCCAGATCCGCGGGGTCCAGCCCGCGCGCCGGTAGCCCGCGGCCAGCGCGGCGGCGGCCAGCACCCCGGCTTCGGGGGAGTCCGCGGTGACGCGAGCCGCGCCCTCGATGGCCGAGTCCCCGAGGTCGAACGGGCGGCGACCGGTGCCGACCAGTGCCGTGCCGAGCAGGTCGTCCCAGGCGGTCACAGCGCCACCAGCCGGTCGTCGACCTGCACGCTCAGCGGGTGCAGGCGCTCGTCGATCCACTCGCCGAACACCGGAACCGGCTGACCGCCGGACAGGGCGAGCAGCTGCCAGAGGTCGGTGCCCGGGGCCAGCGTCAGTGCCGCGCCGCCGGGGTCGGCGAGCAGCGGCGGGTCACCGGGGACGACCGTCATGCCTGCCAGCGCCAGGGGGATCCGGCGCAGCCACGGGTTCCCGGCGAGCCACCGCGCGGCCTGGCCGAGCGCGGTGCGCACGTCGGTGGCATGCGGCAGGCCCGAGCCGGGCGTGACCTTGTGCTCGTCGCCGGTCAGCAGCGCGCGGCGCGGTGAGCCGCCGGGGTAGCGGGCGACCTCACCGTCCACAACGGACCCGAGCACGTGCGCGACCTTGAGCGCCTGCCCGGCGGCGGCGAAGTCGAGCAGCACCACGGTCTCGCCGGTGCGCTCGCCGTACAGCCAGGTGCGCTGGGACAGCAGGCGCTCGTCCTCCTCCAGGCTCAGCCCGACCACCCACCAGCGGTCGGACACCCGGTCGCCGATCTCGTCCCGGCGGCGCGGCCAGCCGAGCACCGTGCGCAGGTCGCCCATCGCCGCCGCGTCCAGTTCGGACCGGTGCCGCCACGCCCTGATCGCGAGGTACCAGCGGCCCAGCTCGCCGAGCAGGTGCGGCGCCCAGTCGGCGCGGGCGTGGATGTCGGCGCCGGCCGCGCGGACCCGGTCGGCCAGGCCCGGCAGCTGCGCGTCGACCAGACGGGCGGCGGCGGTCTCCCAGAACCCGGCCGGCTGGCGGCGTGCCGTCGCGAGCCCCTGCCGCACCAGATCGTGCAGCCACAGTTCGAAGTCGTCCACGCCGGCGGACATCAGCGACTCCCGCTCGGCGACGCGTTTGGCCTGCGCCGCGGGGTCGGCTTTCGCGGGCGCCGTGCGAGTCGTGCGGTGGGCGGCCCAGTCGGCGGCGAACGGTGCGGCGTCCTCGAGGTCGGCGACCGAGCCGTCGCCCGCCGCCCACATCAGCAGCAGCGCCAGGCCGTGCTTGCAGGGGGATTTGCGGCTGGGGCAGGTGCAGCGGAAGGCGGGCTCGGTCAGGTCGACGGTCACCTGGTAGGGGGCGCGGGCACTGCCCTGGCACTTGCCCCAGACGAGCGATTCCGTGCTGCCGAGTTCCGACCAGGTGCGCGGGCCGGCCAGCCCGCGGGCGGCTTTCGCGGAACCGGCGTCGGGCGCGAGCGCCAGCACCCGAGGCACCGTCCACCGCGATCCCACGCCCTGCCCCTTCCTGGTCCGCCGGTGGCCAGCCTATCCGGCGGCACCGACAGGGGCGGCGTTCGCCGGCCGGGGCGGTCCGCCCCGGCCGGCGTTCGCGTCAGGCCATCTCGGGGACGCGCAGGTGAGCCACGGCCAGCTCGAACTCGGCCACCTCGAGGATCTCCACCCCGGCCTCCGTGGCGCCCCGCGAGCGGAGGGCGTCGGCGCGGTTGCGGGTGCTGGCCATCGTCTCCCGGTTCTCGTAGGTCACCGACGACACCGCGATGCCGGCCTCCCGGTCGATCATCAGGCTGGCGCTGCAGAACCCGTCGAGCCGCTCCAGCTCCGGCAGCAGGCCCATCCGGTAGGTGTCGATGGCGCGGTCGAGCTCGCCGAAGCGGGTCCAGGTGACGCGGCAGCAGGCGCCGCCCGGAGCGGGGTGGGTGCGGTGCAGGACGGCGATCTCCCACTCGTCGACCTGGGCGCGGTTGCCGCCCATCACTTCCGCCGCGTGGTCCCGGAGCGGGCGCACCCGCTCCCCGCTGTCGCGCATCGCTTCCGCCGACTCCCACGAGCTGGTCGCGATGCAGCGCCCGGAGTTGCGGTCGACCAGCATCGACAAGCCGACGCAACCGGGCATGTTCATGAGCTCCGGCATGACCTCGTCACGAATGTGGGCAATGCCGGCATCGATGGTGTCCTGGTGAGCTTGAACCGTGGTGGAACGCGCGAACACGCCTCCCACCCCCTCTCCGGTCGAGGCGGCGTCCCGGCGGCGCCGCCGGTCGCCTACACCTTGCGCCGGTGGACCGGCGAGCGCAACCAGGGGTGGCGGTGGGTTCGTGGTTTCAGCGTCCCGGCCGGGAACCGGTCTCCAGGCGCTGCTTGAGCCGGTCCAGCGCCGCGGGGACGTCCTTGCGCGCGTTCCGCCGCGCCAGGACGGCGATGAGCTTGCCGACCCCGTGGCCCTCGAAGCCGATGCCGTACTCGACGTGGGTGCCGGTGGCTCCCGGGGTGAACGTGACGTCCACGTGGGCCCGGACGGGGCCGTCGATCCCGCGGACCGCGTAGCGCCGGTCCGGGTCGTAGACCGTGACCTCCCACCCGATCCGGCGGTCGGTTCCCATCACGTGGCGAACCTCGTGCCCCCGCGTGCCGACGCGGACGTGCGCCGGGTCGTCGAGGGCGGCGGTGCTGACGTCGGGCTGCCAGTCGGGCAGGTGGGCGGCGTCGGTGACGTAGCCGAACACCTCGTGCAGGCCGCGCGCGATGTCCACTGTGGCCGCGATGGTCTTCCCAGGTGTGCCGGACATGGCCCCACTCCTCTCGCGGGTGCGCAGCACGAACGTGCGTTTCGAGGGTAAGCCGGTCCGCCCGTGCCGCGGAAGTCATGGACCGCGACGTCAGGGCTGCGCCGCCGGCCCGATGCCCGTGCTCAGCGCCAGCGCGGCCGCCTCGCCGCGCGAGCTCACCTCCAGCTTCTGCAGCACCCCGGTGACGTGGAACTTGACCGTGCTCTCGGTGACGCCCAGCTCCGCCGCGATCGCCTTGTTGCGCTTGCCCTGCGCGAGGAGTGTCAGCACCTCGTGTTCGCGGCGGTTGAGGTTGGTCAGCCGGGTCCGGCCGGAGCTCCCGGCGGGCGGATCGAGGGGCATCCCGATCGTCACCCGGCTGCCCCAGCCGGGTGCCGCGTCGATGTCCACCGTCGCACCCAGCGCCCGGGCCCGGCCCTGCAGCTCGCGGCGGAGCGCGCCCGCGTCTAGCTCACCGGGGCCCTGGTCGCGGACGTCCACGACCAGGGCCGCGCCATCACCCCGCCACGCGATCCGCAGGCGCGCGAGGCTCGGCTGGGCGGTGAAGGCCAGCACCGCGGTGCGGGTCATCGCCCGTGCGGCGTGCGCGACCTCGCCGGGCAGCGGGCGGCCGGTCCCGGACGGGGCCACGAACTCGATCGGCGCCTCGTGGTGGCGCAGCATCTGCCGGATGTCCTTGCGCAGCCGGGTGAACGCGGCCGGCGCGGGCTCCTCGGACAGCGCCCGGTCGGACTTCTGCGCCGAGCGCAGGGCCAGCAGCGCGGCCGACGCCGAGTCCGCGGCGGACACGCGGGCGCGGCTGTCGTCCAGGCCGGTGGAGCGCAGTGTGGTCAGGATCGCCACGAGCGCGGCCTCGTGCGCTGCCGCCAGCTCGGCAATCGTTCGTTCCCGCTCGCTCGAGGCGGCGCGCGACTCGGCGAGGTAGTCGGGGCTGGCCTGCGCGACCTGCTGGCTGATCGACGTCGCCACGAGGCCGAAGATCGCCGACAGCAGCGCCGGTTCCGGGAACCGCCGCCGTGACGGGCGGGGGATCAGCACGAGCAGCGTGTCGGCCACGTCGCGCACCACCCACACCGTCCGCGCGGCACCCGCGATCGAGGCTGTCGTGCTCACCGCGCGTCCGCGGGCGACGGCCGACTTGAGCTCCTCCAGCTCGCCGATGGTGACCTTGTTGACCATCTCCGTCGCTCCGGCGACCTTGCGCGGCCGCCCGGTGCATTCCCGCGTGAAGACGACCAAGGCGGTGTGCGGCCACCGCTCGGCCAGGTACCGCGACAGGCGACGGGCGATGTCGTGCAGCGGGCCGTCGATGACTTCGCGCAGCGCGGCGAGATCGGACACCGGATCCATCCGGGCACTCTAACCTGGCGGGAAGTCGAGGTTTTTCTGATCCGACGGCCAGGTCGCCGGAGGGGCCGATCGGAGTTACCGTCGCGAGCGGTATGCGCCACCGCGCATGCATTTCCCTCGACGCCGAAGGAACAGCCCCGATGCCCCAGACGGTCCGCGGTGTGATCGCCCGTTCGAAGGGAGCTCCGGTCGAGCTCACCGACATCGTGATTCCCGACCCCGGACCCGGCGAGGTCGTGGTCACGATCGCCGCGTGCGGCGTCTGTCACACCGATCTGACCTACCGCGAGGGCGGCATCAACGACGAATTCCCGTTCCTGCTCGGCCACGAGGCCGCGGGCACCGTCGACAGCGTCGGCGAGGGCGTCGACTCGGTCCGGCCGGGCGACTTCGTCATCCTGAACTGGCGCGCCGTCTGCGGGCGGTGCCGGGCCTGCCGGCGCGGCCGGCCGCAGTACTGCTTCGACACCTTCAACGCGGCCCAGAAGATGACGCTGACCGATGGCACCGAGCTGACCCCGGCGCTGGGCATCGGCGCGTTCGCGGACAAGACGCTCGTGCACGCCGGGCAGTGCACCAAGGTCGACCCCGCCGCCGATCCCGCCGTCGCCGGCCTGCTCGGCTGCGGCGTGATGGCCGGGCTGGGCGCGGCCATGAACACGGGCGCGGTGAGCCGCGGTGATTCGGTCGCGGTGATCGGCTGCGGTGGCGTCGGCGACGCGGCCGTCGCCGGGGCCCGACTGGCCGGCGCAGCCAAGATCATCGCGGTCGACCGCGACCCGAAGAAGCTCGACTGGGCGGTCGAACTGGGCGCCACCCACGCCGTCAACGCCGCGGAAACCGATGCCGTCGAGGCGGTCCAGGGCCTGACCGGCGGGTTCGGCGCCGACGTCGTGATCGACGCGGTGGGCCGGCCGGAGACCTGGAAGCAGGCCTTCTACGCCCGCGACCTCGCCGGCACGGTCGTGCTCGTCGGGGTGCCCACCCCGGACATGCGCCTGGAGATGCCGCTGCTGGACTTCTTCTCGCGCGGCGGCGCGCTCAAGTCGTCCTGGTACGGCGACTGCCTGCCCGAGCGCGATTTCCCCGTCCTCATCGACCTGTACCTGCAGGGCAGGTTGCCGCTGGAGAAGTTCGTCACCGAGCGCATCGCCCTCGGCGACGTCGAAAAGGCCTTCCACACGATGCACACCGGTGAGGTGCTGCGCTCGGTGGTGGTGTGGTGAGCTTCCGGATCGAACGGGTCGTCACGAGCGGAGTCTTCCAGCTCGATGGCGGCAGCTGGGACGTCGACAACAACGTCTGGCTGATCGGCGACGACGAGGAGGTCCTGATCGTCGACGCCGCCCACGATGCGGAGGCGATCACCGCGGCGGTGGCGAGCCGGCAGGTAGTGGCGGTGGTGTGCACGCACGGCCACAACGACCATGTCAATCGCGCCCCGCGGCTCGGCGAACAGCTGTCCGCGCCGGTGCTCCTGCACCCCGCCGACCAGGCGCTGTGGGACATGACCCATCCCGGTCAGGCGTTCTCGTCCGCCGCGGATGGACAGCGGGTCGCCGTCGCCGGCACCGAGATCGAACTCGTCCACACGCCGGGCCACTCGCCCGGCTCGGTCTGCCTGTACCTGCCGGAGGCGGGGGCGCTGGTCTCCGGCGACACCCTGTTCGCCGGCGGGCCGGGCGCCACCGGCCGGTCGTTCTCCGACTTCCCGACGATCATCGGCTCGATCCGGGAGCGCCTGTTCACCCTGCCCGAGGACACCCGGGTGCACACCGGGCACGGCGACGGCACCACCCTCGGCACCGAGGCGCCGCACCTCGCCGAATGGATCGCCCGCGGCTACTGAGCCGTCGCGGGCGCGCGGCGCACGAACAGCGAGGTCACCAGGGCGAGCACTCCGACGACGCCGGCCACGACGAAGGCCATGCGCAGGCCGGCCGCGTCCGGGGTGCCGGCCGGGCCGGCGCTGCCGAGCGTCGCGACGCTGACGAACACCGCGGTGCCGAACGCGCCCGCGACCTGCTGCAGGGTGGCCAGGATCGCGCTGCCGTGGGAGTACAGGTGGTCGGGCAGCACGCTGAGCGAGTCGGTCATCAGCGGCGTCATCATGAACCCGAACCCGGCCATGAGCAGCACGTGGATGGCGATCACCGCGATGAGCGGCGAGCCAGGGCCGAGCAGGACGAACAGCCACATCGACACGGCCAGCGCCAGCGTTCCGGGGATCACCAGCGGGCGCGCGCCGTACCGGTCGAACAGCGCGCCGACCGGGCGGCCGAGCAGGCCCAGGGTCAGCCCGCCGGGCAGGACGGCCAGCCCGCTGACGAACGTGCTGGTGTGCAGCACCGTCTGCAGGTACAGCGGCAGCATGATCGACGCGACGCCGAGCAGACACACGAACAGCAGCGCGGTCAGGACCAGCGCGACGACGAAGCTGCCGTGCGTGAACGGGCGCAGGTCGAGCAGCGCCCGGTCCGCGCGCTGCAGGCGGGTCTGGCGCCAGGTGAATACCGCGAGCAGGGCCAGCCCGGCGACGACCGGGATCCACGGCGGGACGGGGGAGTGGCCGCCGCCGTCGCCGATGCCGGCCAGGCCGTAGAGCACGCCGCCGAACCCGAAGGCGGACAGGATCACCGACGGCACGTCCAGCGGCACCTTGCGGGTGGCGCTGTCCAGCCGGAACCAGACCGCGCCGGTGGTCAGCGCGGCCAGCGCCAGCGGGAGCACGATCCAGAACATCCAGCGCCACCCGAGCGAGGACAGCACCGCGCCGCCGATCGTCGGGCCGATCGCCGGGGCCACGGCGATGACGATGGTGATCGTGCCCATGGTCGCGCCGCGCTTGTTCGGCGGCACCAGGCGCATGACCGAGGTCATCAGCAGCGGAATCATCACGGCGGTGCCGCACGCCTGGATGACGCGCCCGGCCAGCAGCACCCCGAAGCCCGGGGCGAGCCCGCTCACGACGGTGCCGAGGCTGAACAGGGTCAGCGACGCGAGGAAGACCTGCCGCGGCGTGAACCGTTCGAGCAGGAACCCGGTGGTCGGGATGACCACCGCCATGGTGAGCAGGAACCCGCTGGTCAGCCACTGCACGGTGGTGGTCGAGACGGCGAGGTCGGTGGTGAGGTCCCGCAGTGCGATGCTCAGGATCGTCTCGTTGAGGATCATCACGAACGCCGACACGACCAGGACGCCGATGAGCAGCCCGGACCGCGCCGGCGCGTCGTGGCCGGCGTCGGGCGGAGTGGTCGCGGGGGCGGCCATTGCAAGCACCTCACAGCAAACAGGGGAAGGGTCGCGGCACCGGTGCCGCAGGAACGGCCGTGACCCCGTCACCGCGAAACGGGCGAACGGGATCCAGCCCCGATCACTGTATACGGCGCAGGGGCGTGGTTCGTCCACCGAATTTCCGGCGCGCACCCACGGCTGTCCGGGGTGGACAGACACCCACCCCGCGTCACGGTTCGATGTCGGGGGACAACCGGAGCTCCGCTCGCGCGCCTAGGCAGCATCAGACTTCGTCGCTCGATCGGAGGCTGCCGTGCGGATCCGGGCGTGGTTGGCCGTGTTGCTGGGGCTGGTCCTGCTGAGCGGGTGCGCGGCGCGGCCGGTGCCGGTGGCGCCGGTCCCGGCTCCCGGTGCCGGCACTGTCACCCCGCAGACGGTGGGTCTGCCACCGGCTGAGCCGGAACTGCTGGACATCCCGCGGCTCGGCGCGCATTCGACGCTCGTCCCGCTCGGCCTCAACGCCGATGACACCATCGAGGTGCCGCCCGTGGCGCGGCCGATGCAGGCGGGCTGGTACCGGTACGGGCCCACACCGGGCGAGGTGGGACCGGCCGTGGTGCTCGGTCACGTCGACGGCGGCGGGCAGCGGGGGATCTTCTACCGCCTCAAGGAACTCGCGCCCGGCGACGAGGTCGTGGTGTCGCGGAAGGACGGTTCGACGGCCCGGTTCGCGGTGTCCCGAGTCCAGCAGGTCGACAAGGACCGCTTCCCCGCCGAGGCGGTGTATGGCGACACCAGCGAGCCCGAACTGCGCCTGATCACCTGCGGCGGCAGTTTCGACCGCGCCGCGCACAGCTACCGCGACAACATCATCGTCTACGCCGTGCTCCGGTGAAGATCGATGATGGTGAGGGCATTCGGCCCTAGCCGGACCAGTGGAGACGGTGTGCGATCGGGCTGGTGCAGACCGAGTTCGCCGCCGTGCCCGACTGGTTCTCGTGGGAGAACAGCGGCGCGTCGATCGCCGTCGCCGGGCGGGACGTCGTGCTCCTCATGGTCGACAACCCGTCCGGGCGCAACGGCGGGTTCTACCGGCTCGGCAAGCTGGACGACACCGGCGCCGTGACCGGCTGGACCGCCTGGCAGGGGGTTCCGGACTGGTTTTCCTGGCAGAACGACGCGGCCGGCGTCGCGGTGGCGGACGTCAACGGCGACGGCACCCTCGACCTGATCGTCTACCTGGTCGACGCGCCGGACGGCCCGAACGAGGCGTTCTACCGCGTCGGCTGGTCGCTCGACCTGGAGACGGGCGCGGTCACCGGGGGCTGGACACCGTGGCAGCCGGTGCCCGGCTGGTTGTCGTTCCTCAACGCCGGCGGGGACATCACGGTCGCCCGCACCACGGCCGGGCTCCAGCTGGTCGTGTTCATGGTCGACAACCCGCCCGGGCCGAACGCCGGGTTCTACCGCAGCGGCCCGCTCGACTCCGGCGGCACGGTCACCGGCTGGCGGCCGTGGCATTCGGTGCCGGACTGGGGGTTCTGGGAGAACCAGGGCGCCGCCATCGCGGTCGCCGACCTCGACGACGACGGCCATGACGAGCTGATCGTCCTCACCGTCGACAACCCGGCGGGCCAGAACCGCGCGATGTGCACCGTCGGCTGGCGGCTGGACGACGACCTGGGCCCCGTGGACGGCTGGGGGCCCTGGCTACCGGTGTCGGACTGGGGTTTCTGGGAGAACCAGGGTGGCGGCCTGGCCGTCGCCGACCTCGGCGGTGAACCGCGTTTCCTCGTGCTCGCCGTGGACAATCCCGCCGGGCAGAACGCCGGCTACCTCCGCGTGGTGGACCCGCTGACCGACCTGCCGGACGCGCCGGAGATGGGCGCGTGGCGCCTGCTCGAACGCGACTCCGGCACCCTGGCGGTGCATGCCGCGCTGCTGCGCACCGGCGACGTCCTGTTCTTCGCCGGGTCGAGCAACGACCCGGACCGGCACAACGCACATCGCTACGGCACGGCGGTCTGGCACTATCCCGGGCCGGACATCGAGCAGCCGCCGACGCCCGTCGACCTGTTCTGCGTCGGGCACGCGTTCCTGCCTGACGGCCGGCTCCTGGCCGCCGGGGGCACCGGGCAGTACGACCCGTTCCTCGGGCTGCGGCAGTCGATCACGTTCGACCCGGACACGCGGACGTGGACGGCGCGACCGGACATGGCGGGCGGCCGGTGGTATCCGTCGCTGCTCGCCCTGGGCGACGGACGGGTGCTGGCGGTGTCCGGGCTGGACCAGACCAGCTCGCTCAACCTCGTTCCGGAGGTCTACACCGACGACGAGGGGTGGACCGCGCTACCACCGTCGCCGCATTGGCCGATGTACGGGCACCTGTTCCTGTTGGCCGACGGCCGGGTCTTCTACAGCGGCGGCCAGTACGGCAGCAACAACGGCGTGCGGCCGGCGGTGTGGGACCTGGCAACCAACGAGACCATCGACGTCGGCGACCTGCCGGACGCGGGCCGGCGCAACCAGTCGGCCAGCGTGCTGCTCCCGCCCGCGCAGGACCAGCGGGTCATGATCATCGGCGGCGGGTCGTGGGAAATGCACGACCACTCCGGCGCCACCGCGTCCACCGCCATCGCCGACCTGACGGCCGCGGCGCCCCGGTACACGCCCGCGCCCGACTTGGCCATGGCCCGGATGCACCTGTGCGCCACGCTGCTTCCCGACCGGACCGTGCTGGTCAACGGCGGGTCGATGATGGAGGAGTCCAGCGCCACCGCCGCTCTCGGCGCCGAGATCTACCACCCGGACAGCGGGCACTGGACCATGGCCGCCGCGAGCCGGGTGCCCCGGTTATACCACTCCGTCGCGCTCCTGATGCCCGACGGCAAGGTCGTCACGGCGGGCTCGAACCCGGCGCGCAAGACCGAGGAGATGCGGATCGAGGTGTACTGGCCGCCCTACCTGTTCGCCGGACCTCGGCCCATGATCACCCCGGCTCGCACGGAGCTGCGCTACGACGACACGCTGGACGTCGCGGTGGCTGAGGCCGCTGACATCGCCGGCGCGTCACTGATCCGGCCCGGCGCGACCACGCACTCCAGCGATCTGGAGCAACGGCTGGTGGACCTGCCAGTCACCGTGGCCGGGGCGGACGGCCTGACGCTGCGGCTGCCCGGTTCGCCGAACCTCGCGCCGCCGGGCTGGTACCTGCTGTCCGTGGTGAACCGCGCCGGGGTCCCGTCGCCGTCGGTCTGGGTGCGGTTGAGCTGAGGGACGCGAGTGCCGGGGCGGTGCTCGCGCAACCCCTCGTCCCATTCAACCCACCCGCGTAGCGGCGCCCGAGGCGCCGGCGGACGCCGGATTTGTCACCGGGTCTGTCTAGGCTGGGCCGGACAGTGTGGGGTGGGCGGATGAGCGTGGGCGAGGCGGAGTTCCACCGGATGGTCGGCGCGCTGGCGGAGGTGGGGCGCGCGCAGGGCGCGGAGTACACGTCGTTCAGCGTGCGGGGCAAGCGGTTCGGCTACTTCTGGCCGCGGACGCAGACGGTCGGTCTCAAGCAGACGCTGATCGAGCAGCAGGCGCTCGTCGCGGAGCGGCCGGATGTTTTCGAGGAGCAGTTCACCGCCGGCGGCTTCGGCTGGGTCGTGGTCCAGCTGGCCGGTGTCGAGGGCGACGAACTCGCCGAGCTGGTCTACGAGGCCTGGCGGTTGTCCGCGCCGGAGGACCTCATCGCCGAGCAGCCCTTGCCCCGGTAGCGGTTTTCTTCCGCGTCCTTGTCGAACCGGCTCGTCCCGGCTCGACGTACCGGTATCGGATGCCGAGCGGGAGAGGACGAGAGCGATGACCACCACGACGTTGCTGACGCGGATCGCACTGGACGACGCGCTCGTCGCCGAGGACCACGCCGAGGACAGCGGTTTCCTGGACCCGCTGGACCGGGTCACGTGCCCGGTGCACCGGCGCTGGGTCCACCAGTGCTGCCACAGCGATCTGCACGTGAGCCAGGTCAGCGGACACCGCTGGTGCCGCCCCTGTAAACGGGCGCTGGAGGTGGCGGTCGACGAGGTGCTCGGGACGGTCACCCTGCACTGCCCCCGGTGCGACCGCGGCGCCCGCACCCGTGCCGACGCGCAGCTGGTGACGGCCTGCGAGGCGAGCCTCGCCGCGGCGAGCCGGGCTGTCCGGCGCGCCGCCTGAAATCCTTCGTCACCTTCCTGGCCCGCGCGTCACTTACCGGTGAAGCTCGCGAGGGAGGGTCACATGAGCAGACGGACGGGCCGGACAAACGGACTCGCCGGCACGCGGTCCCGGCTGGAGCCGCGGTGACGGACGAGTTCGCTGCCAGGCCGGGCGATGCGGCCGAGCGGGCACTGACGCTCCGCAAGCGCTACTACGTCGAGCTGGCCGGGCACGCAGCCAAGCTGGGTTGTTCGATCTCCGACGCGCGGACGATCGCCGAGGACGCCGTGACCGAACTCGTGCTCCGCGAGCTTCGATGCGGCGCGGAGCTGATCGTCAACGAGCGGGCATGGCCGTGCTGTGGGGGCTCCTGGCCCAGCTCACCGGCCCGCGGGCCGCTCTCGCGCTGGCCGGAGCTGTCCTCCTGATCACGCCGCTGCTGTTGCCTGCCACCCCAGTGCCGGTGCCACCGTCTCCGCCACATCGGTCAGCAGCCGGACGTTCTCGGCGAGCGTGAACGCCGGCGGGAGGAACAGCACGATCTCGTCTGCCGCGGCGAGGCCCGGATCGGCCAGAACCGCCCCGGCCACTTCGGCGGGTGTGCCGTGGAAGACCGGGCTGATCCGCATCCCCGCCGGCAGGTCCGCTGTCACGACCGGCGTCAGCGCGCCGCCCGGCCGGGACGCGGCCATTCCCTCGGTCCGGCGCTGCCGGTCGTAGGCCGCGTACTTCCTCCGCTGCTCGGCGGACGTGCCGGGCAGGATCGACGCGGGATTCTTCAGCCACGCAATGATCCAGTCGGGGTTCAGGCGCTCGGATGACATCCGCAGGTCGGGCGCCAGGTTCGACGTCGGCTGATCCTTGGGAATCGTGCCGAGCACGTGGCACTGCTGACACTTGAGCAGCTCGAAGAGCGCCTTCCCGTTGGCATCACTGGGCGCCGACGCGTTGACCACCGCGTGCGTCTGGAACGGCCCGATCGTGTCGGACACCGCACCGAAGTAGCGAATGACACCGTTCAGATTCTGGTCGTCGAGCCCGAAGGTCGGCATCCGGACGCTCAGCCACGGCCGAATCGTGATCGGACCGCGCAGGAATGCATAGAGCCATTCCGGCTGAACGCGCGCGCCCTCCGGCGTCAGCATCGGCGGCCCGAGCGTCGGCTCGGCCACGAGCTTCAGGTAGTCGCCGCCGTCACCCTCGATGATGTGGCAGCCGACACAGTTGCGCCGATGCACCAGCGTGCGCCCGTTGACCTGGTAG
>Ga0081455_10000122_pt1 | contig 89500 bp, 91 predicted proteins | sample TabmetS3T2R1_FD_70207 | JGI IMG/M metagenome (GOLD analysis project Ga0081455, IMG submission 70207) | Tabebuia heterophylla rhizosphere microbial communities from the University of Puerto Rico - S3T2R1 | ecosystem: Host-associated > Plants > Roots > Rhizosphere ... | reverse complement strand
TTTGAATGGCCTTCCGAACCAGTGTTCGATCAATCGAGCAGTGAGGAGGACTTGCCCCGCATTTGCCACGCCGAAGGCAGCGACGAGCCAACCGCTCTTACCGACCATGAGATTGGCTATCGAGCCTGCAACCACAACCGCAACTGCCACCGGCAAGTGCGTCCTGCGTCCTCCCACGACTAACGCACCTACGGCGATCCCTGCGGCTGGCCAGAACACGGACGTTCCCGTGCTAGCCAGCAGGGCGAGACCAAGGCGAGCTGCTATGAAATAGGCGGTGCCGATCACTATGGCGAAGCCGACAGTGCCGAGCCGTGATTCATACGGATCGAAGAGTCTCCCCATGCTCTTACCGTGAAGCATTCAACATGCTTTCGATGCGCTGACCCCGCGACGGATAGATAGATTGGGCCCTATCACCATCCGGGATTGGCTGTAGATTGCTCAGGGTAATAACCCTGAGACATGGACTGCTGCAATCTCTCAGATCTGCAAGAAAGCGCAACCTGAGCTAGGGGCAATTGCTAGCGATGAGATACGGTTAACCAATGGAGCCGACCAACCGGTACGACCATACTGTTAATGCAAACTTAGGTTCCTTCTAAGTCTCTACAGTCAGGTTGTTTACTGACGATCGCCTCACGGTGCAACTAGTCTCCGGCGAGGCTCAAGTCCGGCACACTAATTGCCCCTGAACAATGACACGCATCCTTATTGCTGACGATCGCGATGTAGTCCGCGCTGGATTGCGCAGACTCATGGAAGCTCAGCATGGTTGGGAAGTTGTAGCTGAAGCCGCTGACGGGAAAGACGCCATAATCAAAGCGGCTGCCACGAAGCCGGACGTGGTGGTGCTCGACTGCATGATGCCGGTGATCAACGGGGTGGAAGCGACGCGGCAGATTCGGGCTCGTGTGCCCAAAACTGAAGTTTTAATCTTCACTGCACTCGAGGACGAGCGCCTCACTGCCGATCTGTTGAAGGCTGGAGCTAAGGGCTATCTGCTGAAATCGGATGTGACCGGGCAGCTGCTCAACGCGATCACATCAGTCGCGAAGCACGAGCCTTTCTTCACCTCCGCGGACTCTGAAACCTTGCTCGCTACCTTCCTGAGCCAGCAGCCACGTGAGAGTCTCACCGACTTGGAACGGAGCGTTCTGCGCTTGATTGCTGACGGCTACACTAACGGTCAGATCGCCAACATCTTGGAGGCTGGCCTTAAGACCGTCGAGACCCGTCGCGCCGCGATCATGAGAAAGCTGAACTTATCATCGGCCGCGGGGTTGGTTCTCTACGCCATTCGTACCGGCCTCGTCGCGCCGTGATGGCCAATCGGGGCAAAGCGTCAACACCCACGCGTCAATCACGGAGTCATGCAATGAAAGCGCGAAATGTAACAACCCTCATGGCCGCGACGGCCTTCAGCCTGATGATTATGGTCGGCTCCGCCAATCGTGCGGAAGCGCATGGATGGGGCTGGGGTGTTGGCGCTGGTATCGCTGCAGTGCTGATCATAGGCGGCATCTATCGCCACCATCACCGCCACTACTACGGCTACGGCTATCCCTATTACGGGTATAGCTATTACCGACCTGTCTACCGTCCGTACTATGCTGGGTTCTATTACCGGCCACGTTGGCATTACCGTCACTATCATCGCCACGGGCACTTCCGTCGCCATTGGTGACACACTGCAAGCGGGCCCTTAGATGCCTCTTTATGCATTCTGCTGACTGCGCACAGGGTGCAAGGGAGGGGGAGTTGCCTGTGACAGGCACTTCCCTGGTTTGAAGTGATCCCCACTGTATCCGGTCAATACCGTCTGGTCGGAACCTCTCCTTACCGTTGGCTTCATCTGCTCGCGCGCCTCAGGCGTTCTCCGTCGGCCAGTTCACTCCGCCGTCGCACCCACGGACAAAGCCACCCTCCGGTATAGACCATCAATGTGTGGTGCGTTCCAAGAGTGCATTGAACAGGGCTGCCAGCGAGCAACCAGGGTTTCTCCCGATTTCATTCTGTGGGTTCGTCGGAGACGATAGCTCTCGCCGTGAAGTTCGTCGACACCTCCACACTCTGGGGGGTCGACGCAGAGACCCTCTCCCATGGCGGAAAACGGTAAGAGCAAGCACCAGCTGCGAGTGCGCCGCGTGGTCGACGTGCCACTGCGCGAGGTCTCTGGTATTTGCTTGCGTCGCAGCCGAAACGGTCGAATGTCTCTGATCGCGGTCGGCGACCGGGTGGCGAAAATCGCCTGGTTTTCCCAGCCCCGCAGCGATGAGGGCCAAATCGATTGGCGTACGAGCAACATTGCGAAGCTCTCAGGTTCGATGCTTCCCAGGCATGATCCCCAGGTCGAGGCTATCTGCGCTGACGGCCTCGGGCGCGTATTGCTGCTCCAGGAAACACCTCCGCGGGTCGAACTCATCGACCCCAAGGCGCTAAGGGTGATTGCGTCGATCGATCTTGAAGTGGAAGGGCGCGGCGAAATTGCACGAGCGTGGTCCGAGCCGAAGGGGGCGCGGGGCGAAGGAATGGCGCTACTGCCCGGCGGGCATTTGCTGGTCGCGAATGAGAAGAAGCCGGCGGCTTTCATTGAGTTTGGCCCGCCACATTCGCGGTCGCAGGGCTTAGCCCGCGGCGGCGCACTGGCGGATGGCAAGCGGTGGCCGATTAAAGAAGGCCGCCACCGATTCGTTGCTCTCGCAGTCTGGCTTCCCGACAAGACGCTGGCTAAAACCTGCGCCGACTTCAGTGACCTCGAAATCGGTCCGGATGGTCATCTCTATCTGCTCAGCGATGATTCCTCCACGATTGCGCGGCTCGATGATCTCCCGGCGGGTGGTGGCACCGCTGCACTCCTTGATGCGTGGCAGCTCGGCGATCTGGGTGGCAAGCCGGAAGGTCTCACATTCACCCCACAGGGTCGTGCGATCGTCGGGCTCGACACGCACAAGCCGCGCCGAAATCTCGTCCTGCTAGAGCCGGCGGTTGCGCAGCTACGCGGTCGTGGCCGGAGCCTGAGTTGATCCTTCAATCGGCTATCTGCCCCGGCTCGTCGTCTAAGACTTCAGCCGGGAAAGGCGTGGGCGTAGTCAGCCTGCGCTGCCATGAGGACACCGCGCGCTTCCATCGCGTCGTACACCGGGTCGACCGTAATGGGGTTCGGTGCGTCGCCAGGGATCGCCTTATACGTGAGGAAGTAGTGCCGCAGGCGGTCGATGATCGGACGCGGCAGCTGCGCAACGTCGGTGATCTCGCCGTAAGTCGGATCGCCAAGCAATACGGCGAGGATCTTGTCGTCGGCCTCACCTCGCTCGACCATGCGAAGACCGCCGATTGGCCGCGCCTCAAGAAGGATCTCGCCACGCGAGATGGGTCGGTCTGTCAGTACGCAGATATCGAGCGGATCGCCGTCGCCGTGAGAGACGGGCGGGCTGCCAGCGAGTGTGTACGCCGCAACCCGATCGCCACAGTACGTGCGCGGGACGAATCCGTACAACGTCGGACAGAAGCTCGAGAAGCGCTGGGGCCGATCCACCTTGAGGTAACCGGAGTGCTTGTCGATCTCGTACTTCACCCCGTCGCTGGGGGCGATCTCGATGTAGGCACGGACGATTTCGGGAAAGCGCTTCCCCGGGTCGACGCCATGCCACGGGTGGGGACGATACTCAAGCGGCCGATCATGCATAGGCCGGAGCTTACCGCGAATCGGCCGCCGCGTCGCCGCGATCGTAAAGACGCCAGTGCCGAGCGAAACCCAAGGCGAACTCTCATCGGGTCGTCGATGCAGAGCCACAAGCAGGGGTACAAGTTTTACGCGGGGAGCGGCGTTGATGCGCGGTCAGCCCCCACGCCGATGTGCTTTGTGTGTAACGACAAGTGGCCTTTCAACCTGCGCCCGCGTCCTCCCAAGGTGTGAGGGGCGTATGCTGATCCATTATTTTGCGATCTGGCGCCCCTCAGCTTCGGGGGCCCAATCGCCTGGACGGGCGTGCATGTAGACCGACGTCGGCTCAGCGCCGGCGCCATGTCCAAGCGCAAGATCGGTGCCAGTCTCGATGAGCGCGACGGGCCGCCGAGCGCTACGGCATTACCGACCCACGACGCGCTTGACCACCATGGCCGCGATGCCTGCGAGCACGGCCTTGGCCATTGGGGACGCCAGCATAGCGCCAATCGGGCTCGACTCTGGCGCTTGCCCTCGAGACTGGACGTCGCCACCGCCGAGCATATCCCGGAGCTGCCCCGGCTTCTGATGGAGATCAGTGAGAATCTGACCCAGTTCCTTCGGTTCGGGCTGCACCTCTCGCGACAGCGTCACGCCGCGCACCGCGGCTCGCTCCTGCAGCATCTTCACGAAAGCCGCTCGCTCTTCCGGCGACAACTTGCCCAGCGCTTCTTGCGCCGCCTTAGCGTACTGGTCGGGCGGCACGGCGTGTGACACTTCGCTATACCGCTTCAGAACCTCTTGATCGGAGTAGCCCTCGGACGGGTGCCCTTGTTCGTATCGATTAACGAAATCGTTGTACTCTTTCTGACGTTGCCCACCGCCGAGTAACTCGTCGAGGATACCCATCTGTAGCTCCTTCATTGCGGTTCGGCAGTCATGTCCAAATCTTATTTTTCCGCCGACAGGAGCGAAGCGATCTGCTTGGCTCAAGTCGAATTCGATCGGGCATCAAGCAAAAGTCTATACAGTTAAACCCCTAGTTGGTGTGGCAATGCACCTTAACCGCGACAAAGGTGTGTTCGTCTTGAGCAGGTTGCGCGAAGCGGGCCGCAAGTCGGCAACCGTCTGACGAGCAATTGCTGCTCTGCGATGTTTGCGCGTGGCCTTAGTCTGGATAGGGTCAAGCCCCTGCCGTCTGCAACCGGCTTTTCGATCTCGAGTCCTTGTCCGAACTACCTCGGATACCTGCCATGCCGAGCGTCGACCGTGCCAAAGGCGGCCGTGAGCGGTTGCAATATGTCGTGATTAGCCACCCCTGGGCTCGCTGCTGCGTGAGATCAGCACATCGTACCAGCCTTGATGAGAACTTGCCCGCGCATGTACTCCGAATAGATACGCACGATCTCGTTCGATACAGACGATACAAATTCGAAGAGGGGGCGACAGCGAGACAATACGAACGGGCGCTACACTAGGCTTGCTTCACTTGGAAATACGACCAAAGCGTTTCATGAGGAAGGACAAACCTAACGGGCACGACAGTTGGCGACGGAGTATCTATTGAGTAGCACCCGGAGAGTAGCCTGTTCCAATTCGGACCGTGTCATGCAAATGCCCGAGATCACCCTTGCACTGTTCTCGATTTTCAATGTCCTGCGGCTTGGCTCCTATCTGCCACAAATTGTTCGTGTAGCCGCCGACAACGAAGGTGCCAAGGCGATATCCTACTCGACCTGGAGCCTATGGATTGGCGCCAATGCGTCCACAGCTGCTTACGCGCTAGTCAATATCACTGACATCACGCTCTTCACCGTAAGTGCATTGAACGCTATCGGGTGCGCCCTTGTCGTTGGCTTGACCGCGGTCAAGCGTTATCAACATGCAAGGGCGCTGCAAGTGGGACAAGCACACGCATGAGCAGATTCACATCGGTCGATGATCGGTTAGGATGACGCCTGGAACCTGGCGATGATGAAGAGTCTCGCTTTTCTCCTTCCCCGGCTGCGGCGCCGTTCAGGGCTTTGATTTAAAAATCAAAAAATTAAACTCAGGCTTCAAGCCGGCGCCGACCCTGACCCAATCGGCTTCTCTTAAACTGAACCATTGGGTGGATCCTACGTTGTGTATTCCAACGGTATGACAACGAGGCGGCACCATGCTCAAGATGTTCGCTGGCATTGGCACGATTGCGCTCACGATTGCTATTACGCTGGGTATCGCTAGTGCACAGACGGACGGTCCGCAACCTAGTCGTAATGATCCGCCTCCTGCAGCCCCGAATCAAACCGGCAAAGATCCTGTTCCCCCGGCGACTGATCCATCGCTGCCTACACGCGGTGGGAAACAAGAACCCACCTCGAAGATCGAGGGCACCGAAGCAAACGCTCCTATTCTAAACAATGGTGTTTTGACGGTCCCCGGAGCGCCGCAGGATAGTCAGATGGCGCCAGCAAAATTCTCGCAACGGACTGATGCGAGCGATAAACTCCCCATCGCGGCATACACCCTCCGCCATCTGGGCGGGCAACAACGCTACCGGATCTATAGCGCCCTGCACAAGCCAATGGCGCTATCCGATGAAGAGCTGGGTGCCCTAGCGGAGGTTGGCGCAGAGGTCAACGCAAGCGCTCTGAAGCGACTGGAACCGCTGCCCGAGCAATTGCTCTCCGAATTGCCTGAGCTCAAAACTCTAATTTTTAGCCGAGTTGGCGACAAAATCGTTCTCGTAGACCCGGTTCAGCATCGGGTGGTCGCGGTAGTGACGAGCGCAAACTGACCGGGGTTTTTCTTGTCAAGGGGGAGAGGCAGCACGACCTTCTCTTACTTTCTTCGCTTTCTTAGGCCCGCTCCCCCTTTTTGTTCGACCGCGCCGCAGGGCTTTCTTCCGCCCCGACCGCAATACCAAAGCCGACGCGCGCAGCGGGCGGTCAAGGGCGGCGCGTTTCTTCAGTGCCGCCCGAAGGGCCCTTGTCCTTGACGGACGTGAGCACGGCGGCATGCTGTGACGATCGGGTACGGGCTCGAGTGATGATCCGAGGGGAGCCTGCCTGTGTGCGCGGGAACTCGCGCCACACGCTTGTATTCGGTTGGGTCCGAAGGACCCCTGACCATGAAGCAGTGATACGCTTCTACGGGCAAGGCTCCGAGGCGGCGGGTCCATTCTCTCCGCGGCATTGCAGCCATAGCCGGATTCGGATTGCCGCCACCTCGGATCGTCATCGGCAGCCCGTCGCGTCAGCGCGACCCAGTGCCGAACCCCTGGCATGTCCTTTCTTGTTTGAGGGCGTTGCTCAGACCGCGCGCAGCACGACGCCCTCGGGCACCTCGCCGGTCGTGACCAGACGCCACAACGCGATCAACAGCTTACGCGCGAGCGCTACAATCATGGTCGTCTTGCGCGCGCCGCTGGGGCCCTCGGTGCGTGACCAAAACCATTTTGCGAGAGCGCTCTCTTTCTGGAATTGGAGGAAGCGCCAAGCGAGCTGGATCAGGCCACGGCGCACCCGGGCATTGCCCGCTTTGGCGAGCCCCTTCTCGCGACGCTTCGTACCACTCTCATCAGGCGAACCGGTGAGCCCGGCGTAGCGCGCCACAGCTCGTCGATCCCGCCAGTTCCGCGACAAGATCTCCCTGACCAGCATGTCCGCGGTCTCGATGGAGATACCGATGACGCGAGCGAGCAGCCGCACCATCAGGTTCGGGCCAGTGTTCGGTGCTCGCTGAAGACGCTCGATCCGCGCCTTTTCGATCGCAGCAATCTGCTCGCGGACCAGCGCCAGCCGTGCCATATCGCGGCGGAACTCCTCGGTGATATTCGGAGGCAACCCGGTACCCTCGGGCGTTCGCAATCCCTCAAGACGTAGCGCCGCCTTACGCAAGTGCGCCTTGAAGCCGCGGATACCGAGCCGTGTGAGCGCGCTCTTCATACGATTGGTGATCCGTGATTTCTCATTGACGGGCTTTCGCGTTCACGGCTCGGGCGTCCTCCTCCTCGAGCGTGGGGACCGCCACCATCCCGCAATGGCCGCGTTCACCGCGCAACCAGCCCAGGAACACGCGCATAGCATTGCCGCATCGAGACGGTCCGTCTTGGCACGCTTGCGTTCGCGCGAGACCGCGACACTGGCCGAATGAATGACATGCACCTCGATCCCGCGAGCGATAAGCCATCGTGCCAGCCAGAACCCATCGCGCCCGGCCTCCTAGGCCAGCACCACCCGGCTGATCGTCTGCCCGGCCTTGATCGCCTCGCCACGCCAGCGCATGATCAGCCGCAACAAAGCCGGTGCGTCTGGCTCCAACTTCTTCAATGGTTGGCGCTCGACGCCGGGCACCGTCCCGGCAACCAGCCAGCTCTGCGCGCCCATCTCGACCACCAAAATCAACGTGGTCGACTGCTCGAAGGGAATTACGGCGCGGCTCATGTCATTCACACGCATAATGGGACAACCTCCATCGGTTCAACGAACGACGATGGTGCCACGACCTCCGTCGTTGCCCTATAGCTTGTCCCACCTCGGGTAGTGACGGCAGAACGCTGCCGTATGCCAGCAAACAACTGTGTCACGGCGGTCCTGCTCTGAGTCCGGGGCGTGCTTAGTTGGCTCGCATTCCCCTTGGTCCCTTGTTTTTGGCTCCGCCAACTCCGCTGCGGATGGCTCCGCTTTGTTTGTCGGCTTCCCAGCTACTATGACAGGGTCAGACTTCTCGGGTCCGTGCATCATCGGCTAGTCGGGTAGGATCGTGGCGCTAAGCGGGCTTCGAATGATGCCGCCGTTTCCACGATCCCCCCGCTCATTCCGCAAGGCGGGTTTTCCCCGTTACGGCTGGAAGGTTGGCATTTCAGGCGAGACCTTCCCGACCCATCCGCCGGCTTAAGCCTGCTCCCGGCATACACTGACCGACGTCCGGTTTGTCTTCGCCCTTCGTGCTTCAGCGTTGATCCGCCCAAAGTCGGATCGGTCGACGCGATAACTGCACCGCCACGCGGCGGAATACTCCGCCTACCCCGGGGGTCCTCGCTCGAGGCCAGGTTATGCTTTCCCGGCCCGTCATCACTTAATCAACCCCATCCGCCCCACTCGTGGGCACAGCACAACTTCATCGCTCTGCGACTTATATGTGCTGCCTTCGCTGTGCGGGAGCGCCTAGGCAACCCCCGAGTGGTTCCGGGCTTTCGCTGCACATTCCGTCCTGACATGCCATCCTCTATGACCCCGGGGAGTTCGACGATGATAAGTTCCAGCGCAGCAACGTCGATGTTAGCCTTCGCCGAGAACCGAGCGGCTCGGCACTCCCATTGATCCCGCAATCCGTTTCACGCGGGGAAGGTATTTCGGGGCTTCCTGGTTTACTCCTTTGCTACGGCCTGCCAGGTTGCTCGACGCCCTGCACGGATCTGACCGGTTTCCCAGCCAGCGGCGCCTTTTACATCCAGGCTTTCAGCGGCTCGGTCGCCCTCCCCGCTGCTGGATATGACTACAACAGTGACTGGACTCCTCTGTTGATGGGACTTTCACCCACTGGAATGGCAACTAGCCTCGCTGCACCGGCTCCTCGCCTTCCCGATGCGGGCCGGTAGCGGCAACGCCGCTCCGGTCAAACCCGAGATCTCCCAGCTTCCGATGCGATCCCTTTGCACGTGATGTGGCCTTAGACCCCGGCAGGGTGACAGCACCTCGCATAACGGTGCTGCACATGTTGCCTTCGAGCGAATAGAAACTCTCGGCCCCTGCGATGGCTGATCTTTCGTGGCTCAACCCCACACCCCATGCAATCGCTGTGTACGCTTCGCAGCCACTGTCACCAGTGGCTCCGGTCGGGTAGGACCGAGGCGCGGATCGGGCTTCGAATGATGCCGACGTTTCCTCGGTCCCCCCTAAGATTCCGTACGGCGGGTTTTCCCCAGTACGGCTCCAAGGCTGGCATATCAGGCGAGACCTTCCCGGCACGTTATTCAGGTTAAGCCTGCTCCCGGCATTCACTGATCGACGCGTGGTTTGTCTTCGCCCTTCGTGCATCACGTGGTTCATGCAACAGCCCGCACTAAGTCGGACCTGTGGACTCGACAATGCACCGCCTCCGCCCCAGGGGCCCTCGCTCCGGATCGGGTTATGCTATCCCGCTCCATCATCACTTAATCGGCCCCATCCGCCCCGCTCGTAGGCACACCGCGATTTCGCCGCATAGCGGCTTATACGCAGTGCCTTCGCTGTGCGGGAGCGCCTAGGCGACCCACGAGCGGTTCCGAGCTTTCGCTGACCATTCCGTCCTGACATGCCGTCCTCTCCGACCCCGAGGAGTTAGACGTCCATAAGTTCCAGCGCAGGGACGTCCACATTGGCCTTCACCGAGTGTTGACCGGTTCAGCACTCCCAAGACTCCCGCAAATCCGTTTCACGCGGGGGTAGATTTCGAGGTTTCAGTAGTTCGCGCTTTGCTACGGCCTGCCAGTTTGCTCGCCCCCTGAACGGATCTGACCAGATGACTCCAGCCATCGGGACTTTTACTTCCAGGCTTTCGACGGGTTGGTCACCCTTCCCGCCGCTGGATATCACTACAGCATCGACTGGACTCCTATGCTGACGGGACTTTCACCCGCAGGAATGGCAGCTAGCCTCGCTGCACCAACACTCGCTACCGGCCTGCCCGCTAGGCTTTGACCGGACCGGACCTTCCCCGGCTGGACTTCTTAGAGAAGTTTCACCGACTCATCTCGGATTCCCCTCTCCTGCGCTTTTCCCAGCGCGATAGGTCGTGAACTCATAAATAGAAGTGATCGTATCGAGTTGGGTTCCCGGGGGTTGAAGGCCCGAGGCCACCAACATGTCGTGCGACGTCAGCAAGGCCCCCGAAGCAAACGGAATCGCTGCAGTGCGGAAGTAGTCAAGTTGGTGCCAATGAACAACCGACTCGTGCAATGCAGCGATGAGGCACGTGTTGCGCGGACGCCTCACGGCGCCGTTCACAGGTTAAGAGCCGCCGGAAGTTCGGGACGGCCAACCACGTCCTCGATATTTTTGAGGCCCTAAAAGGTCTCGCCCTCGCTGGCACGTCAGCGAAATTCGTTGGCCGCGGCAATGCAAAGGCTGCCGTGGAAGCGATTGAGCGGCAGGGAGATGATGGCAGCTGGGCACGCGCGGTTCTGGATTGGCTCGACGCTTCGGCAGGCGCGGCTTATGATTGCGGCGTTCAACGGATCATCGGCTCGAACGGTAAGTGAAATGGCGGCGACAGCGCCCGAAGGCTTGGAAGGGCCGTAGAGCCGGCGGGTTGCACGGGGAGTGATTGCTTTCGCAGGCGGAGGGGTAGCGCGGGATGCACATCATAGCTATTGCCGTAGCCATAATTGCGCTGATCGTCATCATCATCATGACCCGTGGGACGCATCGAAGGGGCGACGCTCGCAGCGCTGCGGCGCAACCCAGCGCGTTCGCAAGGCCGCTGCGGCACAGCCTGGCCTTCATCTCCGACGGCAAGCTGTTTTACCAGGCGCCGGGACAGGAACTGCGCGAGCTGCAGAGCCCCCACGTCCGCACTGTGATAGATCGCATGGAGCGGCACCAACAGCTGCACGGCTGGAAGGAAGGAACGGCTTTCTCCAGTTCATTCACCGGCCGTGACCGTCACATGTCCACCGATGCAGTGGGAATACAGGCGACCTCAGCGCAGTTTGCGGCACACGACCGGGTTTTGTACTTTCTGAGGGACGTTAGCTTCGGCGGCCTGTTCGAGTACGACCTGTTGCAGGACACGGAAAAACGCCTGCTCCACAAACAGTATCTTTCCCTGGAAGACCTCCGCTTACACCCCGACGGTCAGCAGTTGCTGTGTGCGCAGCATACCAGGAACGGGGCGGCCAATATCGTCGTCATGGACGCCGACGGAGGCAACTATCGCGAGCTGACCAGCGGCGACACGGTTGACACCTCGCCGGCCTGGGTTCCCGGTCAGGCGAATGCGGTTCTGTTTCAATCCTCGGGCCTTGCGCGCAACCCGGAAGGCTATGTGCTTGCCCAAGGCCCCACGTCGATCCAGATGGTCGATACCGCCGCCGGCTCGCTCACGACGATTCTTGAAGATCCGTGCTTGGATTTCTTGCAGCCCCGTGTTGGCGCGAACGGTTTCCTGTACTTCATACGCAGACCTTACGAAGTGCCCCGGTACGGCATGGAAAGCGCCGTGGCCGATACGCTGCTGTTCCCGTTCCGCGTACTGCGGGCTCTGTTCCACTATCTCAATTTCTTCTCACTCATGTACTCGCGGAAACCCTTGATTACGGCCTCGGGACCAGCGGTACGGGCCGATCTCAAGGATATCCTGATCAAGGGCAAACGCCTCGACGCGGAAGCGGCGTTGCGCACCGGCGTCCCGCTCAATGGTGTGCCGTCCCTGGTGCCGGCATCTTGGAAACTGGTTTGCCGCAGCACGCAGGGCGAGGAGCAAGTGCTGGCCTCGCATGTGGCGTCCTTCGACATCGCCTCCGACGGCACGATTCTATTCTCCAACGGCTACGGTGTGTTCGCCCTGGAGGGCGCCAATCCACCGCAGGTCCTGCTGAGGGACAAACTGATTGCAGACGTGATCGCCGCGCCAGCGGCACCCTCGCCGGAAATTCAGGTCTGGCGATGAGGGCTTCAGATCATACCGGTTGTCCCATGTCCGCCACAAAGACCGAAGCGGTATGAGCTCTCCGACAAGGAGTGGAGCAACATTCGTCCGATGCTCCCTACCAAGCCGCGCGGCGTACCCCGCGTCGATGATCGGCGCATTCTCAATCGCAACTTTCTGGGTTCTGCGGTCTGGCACCCCCTGGCGTGACCTTGCAGGCATCTATGGTCCCACACCACTTGCACGCTTCGTCCGTGTACGGAGAGCCGCTCTCTGGGACGGCATCATGCAGGTGCTGACGGCTGCGTGGGATGCGACCGTGCAGATGATCGACACGTCAATGGTGCGCGTCCACCAGCATGCCGCGTGCACCGCGGACAGCGCCACCAGGGCCGTAGGACAGTCGCGGGGTGGGGCCAACAAACGACATCGCGCCTACATCTTCGCGCTATGGACCGCCATCGTGCGGCGGATCGCGGTCGAGCAACTCTTGAATCCGCTGCAGATCAACTTCGACCTTGAGGCCACAGCATTGTTGCGGGAGCAGCATAAGTGAGCGGCTGTTGCGGTCCAACCCCGGTAGAGCGCCTCCGTCATCTCGGCGAGTGCCATATTGGCAAGTCCCGCTTGAACTTGCGACGTGCCCACCGATTGGCATAGGCATCGATCCTAATCAGGGTCGGACGCAATTGAAAAAGTGACTGTAGTAGTTGAATCAGCCGCGCCCCCGGACCCCCCGTAACCTCCCCGTGCCTTCGGCGCATAGGCGGGCTCGTATCTCGCGTGCTCTATGCGGCTGCTTATTTGCTCCACGTCCCGACACTCACCTTCCCCTTCATTACGGACCACTTTTTCTCACCCGCGGTCACCAGCGTGAAGCAATTCTCCTTGCTGCCCTTCCAAGTCGTGCAGAAGCCGTCTTTCGACAGCTTCCAAGTCCCCTCACCTCCTACCCCGGTATTACCTTGTGGTTTGCGCGTCACCTTGCCATCTGCCTTGAACACCATCGTGAACTTGGTATTCGAAGGCGTTAAGGACGTGAACGGCGCGCCATTGAAAAATTCGACTTGGACCTCCTTCGGCGACAGTCGGTTTGCGGCATCGGAGCCGTTGTTGGTCGCAACTAACAGAACTGCTGCTGCTAATATGCTGATTGAAGCTCGCATCGGTTCTCCTCCGAAGCTCATCAGCTGCGAATCATACGTCGCAGAGGCGACAAGCTACGCTAGCCACACGCCGGCATTGCCTGTGGAGAAAGGTCACGTATTTTCTTCCACAGCTCTTTGCCGCAAACATCGTGCGGCAATGGGGCATGGGCGGAAATGGCTGGAACTGTTCAAAGAGATCACCGGGAGTCCAGCGGGTGGGAGTCAATCGTGACTCTGACCTCGTGGTCGGCATCGGGCAACTGGCGTCAATTCAATCGGCGGCAGCGTCCTTTCGCGTGGAATAACCCCGGTCGATGCGCGCGAGGCCAAGGAGATCCCGCCGCCCTCGCTCCTTGCCCGCGCCGCGGAGGTAATCGAGTAGCTCGGCATTTGCTGCGCTGCATGAATCAAAAATTGGCACACCTCGGAAGGCTTCGGCGCTGTAAGCACTTGGTCCGCTTTATGATCAACTTTGATCGTACCGGCGGAGACCAGAGCGCACGAGATCTATTGATGTTGGCGAGAACGAAGCCGCCGCTCGTTAGCCGACAGGATCGAGGGGTAACGCGATGGGCCGTACTGAATTCGAATCTATGCTTCATTTCAGTTTCAGTATGAAAAGGTGGGAGATTTCAGTACGATCACGTTCGCATCCGCCAACTTCTCATCGTTGAAATCGATTTGGATCAACCATCTCTGAATGTAGTCAGGTTGATAGTTGAGGTAGCAATCGAGGGCATGTTTGCTCCGACGACTATTCCATCTCCTGCAGAAAAGACCCTCGGAGGCCAGTGCACGGATGGCTTCCGGTTCGGTCGTTCCTAAGGGGATGCTTTGGAGGAATACAGATCTCTTGATTGCGCGCAGATCAGATTTCCAGGGATCAACGCCCTTTGTCGCATCTCGAATTCGAGTTAGTAGCTTGTGCTTCTCGTAAAATGCACGCGCCCGACTTAGCCCTATCGTGTCCATCACTGCCGCATAGGCGAATACCAGTCCAACGGACACCAGAAGGGTTACGACAACGACGATTAGGCCGCGTTTGATGCACCGCATGCAAAGAGCTCTGAGTCGTGACGTCTGCGTGACTGCCTCCACGGCCCAAGATGACGCGGGTTTCGAACCGCCAACGCGCGCTAGCGTTCCACACCTCCTGCGAAACGCGACCCGACGGATCTAGATCGGGGGGTATCCGCCGTCAGCCTTGAATCGCAAGGTGCTGAACGAACATGGACGTTTCGCGGCAGCGAGGGGAGGTGATCGAATAGGATGGTGGCAGTTCATGGTATCGAATATCCGAGGCTGGCCCTGACGATCTCGCTCATGCAGCAAAGCCAGTCCGGAATTGGGGTGAACTGTCGCGCTGGAAGGTCCCTGGAATACGTTCGTGGCAGCCGCAAATGACCCGGCTGACTCAAGGCAATGCCCACCGATTGCGACGCAGCGATTGCCCGGGCGCAGGTTACGAAATCATGTGATAGTCTGCTCCCGTCATTGGAGAGAGGGTTTCGAGTGAGGCGGCGGCAGTTCATCACGGTTGTTGGCGGCGCGATAGTCTGGCCACAGGCAGTCCGGGCTCAGCAATCCGCGCGCGTCCGGCGCATCGGCGTCCTTATGCCCTTCACTCCAGGCGATCCCGAGGCAGAGGCACGCAAGGCGGTGCTTGAGCAGACGCTCGATCCTCAATCGGGCTGGAAGATCGGTCAGGACCTGCAGATCGATTATCGCTTCGCCGGCGGTAGTGCCGAGCCCCTTCGTAGCCACGCGGCAGAACTGGTTGCGCTCACGCCGGACGTGATTGTGACGATTGGCAGCCTGACGGTTGCCCCCGTGCAGCAGGCGACCCGCACCATCCCCATCGTTTTCACGAATCTCGCCGATCCGGTGGGCGCCGGCTTCGTGCAAAGCCTGGCACGCCCGGGCGGCAACACCACGGGGTTCACGAACTTCGATTACAGCATGAGCGGCAAATGGGTGGAATTGCTCAAACAGATCGCGCCTAGCGTCACTCGAGCGGCAGTGCTTCGTGATCACGCCACAGCGGCGGGCATTGGCCAATTTGCAGCCATCCAGTCCGTGGCGCAGTCGATTGGGATCGAACTCGTCCCGATCAGCGTGCGCGATGTCGGCGAGATTGAACGCGGCGTTGGTGCCTTCGCACGCTCCGCGAATGGTGGGCTCATTGTGACGGCGGGCGGGACAGGGTTTCGTCGCGACCTGATCATCAACCTTGCTAGCCGCTATAAGTTGCCGGCGATCTATCCCTTTGGCTATTACGCTAGGGGCGGTGGTCTGATCACTTACGGGCCAGATACGCTCGATCCGATCCGTCGTGCGGCAATTTACGTTGACCGGATCCTCAGAGGAGAGAAGCCGGCCGACCTTCCAGTACAGTCGCCGATCAAGTACGAACTGGTGATCAATCTCAAGACCGCAAAGGCGCTCGGGCTCACCGTGCCACCGACACTGCTCGTGCGCGCCGACGAAGTCATTGAATAGAGCGCAATCAGTGCACCTGGTTTTGCTGCGGTGCGTAATGGAGGTCGAATGAAGCGGCGCGAGTCAGGTTGACACCCCTTCACCGCAGCGATTCCATCAGCGATCTGAGCGATTCCGCGAGCTATATTAGGTACTTCTGCCGTGCTTAGGATACGCACGGCGTGCTGTTGACCTGCCCCCTCCACCTGCGGTGCCGGTCGCGACGCATCCGTACGCGTGCGGATTGAAAACGGAAGTGATAGCCTCGCCCTGCAAGGTGGTCGATGTCCGCAGCGGTAGTCCAATTGGCGCTTGTGGCCTGCGGCCGCTGGCAAGCTGCTCGCAATGCATAGTGTGAGCCAGATGGATGAGGTGACCAAATGACTGCGCTCAGACTTGGGCTGCAAGCGACTGAGCCTTACCGCAAGCTCGCGGCCGCGTTGCTCGTTTTGGTTGGCGGGGCATTAATCGTTAAAGCTAGTACAGAGATGTACAAGTCCCGCAGCGAAGGTCGTGAGACACTCGTTGCTTTGCAACGTGAAAGGGCTGAGAGCGCAGCCGCACTCATTGAGCAATTTATCAGGGGTATTGAGGGCCAGGTCGGAGCGGTAGCCTCGTTGCCAGCGGGGACCACGCTGGATCAGCGCCGAGCTGAGTTTCTGCGCGTCCTGCGCCAGGCTCCGGCCATCACCGAACTAAGCTATCTCGATTCGGAAGGCCGCGAACAGCTCAAGGCATCTCGTCTTGCCATGGACCGGCTCGCAAGCGAATTGGACATGAGCCAAGACCCGAAGTTTGGTAACGCGCGCGCTAACAAGCGTTATGTGAGCCCGGTGTATTTTCGTAAGGTGTCGGAGCCCTATCTCACGATCGCTATGGCAGGTCCCGGCCTTGCGCCCGGCGCTGTAGTTGCGGAGGTCAGTGCGAAAGCCATCTGGGACGTGATTTCACGCATGAACCGCGGTATGGCCGCCACTGCCTACGTGCTCGATGAACAGGGCTTGATCATTGCCCACCGAGACATCGAACTTGCGCTGAACAAGACAGACCTGAACCGACTACCCCATGTTGCCCTGGCGCTCAAAAAGCTGCGCGATCCGAATATCGAGGTTCCCAGCGTCGCCCGCGACCACCTAGACCGCGAGATTGTCACTGCGTCCGCGCCCATCGGCACGCTTGGAATGCTTGTGTTCGTCGACCTTCCACTGAGCGAAGCTTTGCGTACGGTCTACGACGCTTTCAGATGGACTATCATGCTAACTCTGGGTGTGATGCTCGCACTGTTAGCCGGCGTCTGGTTGAGGGGGCATTCGGCGCTGGCGGCTGACTGAAGCCTCCCGCGCTGGTCAACGGCCGGACGGCACAAGCGAACCGACATGCGACGGCGCAACTTCATTGTGCTCCTGGGGGCGGCTAGCTTACCGATCAGCGCGCGGGCGCAGCAGCGCACAATCCCAGTGATCGGCTGGTTGCACAGCCTTTCTGGCGACCGAAGCGCACCCGTAATCGCCGCTTTCCGTGAGGGGCTGCGAGAGGCCGGCTACGTTGAGGGCCGGAACGTTGTGATCGAATACCGTTGGGGAGAAGGTCACTACGATCGGTTGCCCGCCCTGGCCGCTGACCTCGTCAGCCGCAAAGTCGACGTGATTTTGACTGGTGTTGGCACCGTCCTTGTGGAGACGCTAGCCCAAGAGAGCGTAAGCGAGCCCCGGAATATCGGAAATCAGTGCGAGGTCGCCGGTTGCGATCTTGCGTCAGGCGATAGCGGGTAACGAGACCCACTGAAAGCTGTCGACCGATCGAGACCAGCGTCCTTTGCCAAAGGGAACTCGATCCAGCACTGAAGGCCGTCGGTCAGATAGTTGATATCCACCCTACCGCCTAGCTCGTACGGAATAAGTTCGCAGATCACGCTCGTGCCGTAGCCGCGCCGGGTGGGGGCCTCAACTGGCGGACCACCGATCTCCCGCCATCGAATCGTGAGTACAGATTGCAAGCTCCCATTGGAATGACATTTCCAGTGCACACAGACCCGACCATGAGGCGTCGACAGCGAACCATACTTGGCAGAATTGGTGACCAGCTCGTGCAGCACCATTGCCAGCGCCTGTGTGGCCTCTTCGGGAAGCAACACATCAGGGCCCTCCACCGTTGCTTCGCATACGCCAATGCATGGTTCCAACTCGCGGCGCACGAGGTCTGCAAGATAGACCCCTTTCCAACGGCCACGGCTCAGGAGTGCATGCGCATTCGCCATTGACTGGATACGTCCATCGAGGACCTCGAGAAATTGGTCCATCGAACAGCTGCTTTCGCGCGAGCGCTGTGCGACCACAGCGACACGGGCGAGCACGTTTTTGACACGATGGTCGAGCTCGGCAATCAGCAAGTTTTGCTGCTCTTCCGCCTTCTTCGCTGCGGCGATATCGCGAACAAAAGCTGCTGTCCGTCGTCGGTCCCGTCGATCGAGCGCAACACCAACTAGCGTCAGCGTCAGTATGGCGAGACCCGCCATCGCGACGCCGACCGCCATCAAACCCGGTGGTATGGCGGACCCAGCTACTATTATAGTCGGATCGCGCACAATCGATGCTGCTCCCATTGCGGTGAAGTGATGGCTAAAGATCGCGAGCGTAAGGAGAAGCGCACCTTGCAGACGCTGAAGTAGCGTCGTGTTGCCGGCTCCAACGACCAACGCGGCAGCGCCAAACACGCAACCGAGTGCGATCGACGCCGCGACCAGAGGCTCGTCCCATACAATGAATCCGGTGATGTGGAACGCCGCCATGCCAGTATAGTGCATGGTGGCGATGCCACCGCCCACAAGAGCTCCACCGAGGGCTCTCATGGGCAAGCCCCCGTGGATTGCAATAAAGTACGCGAATCCTGTCACGCCAATGGCCGCGACAAGTGACAGGAGGGTGAGGACGAGATCGTATCCCGTTGGCCCATCGGGACTGAAGGCAAGCATCGCAATAAAATGCGTAGCCCAAATGGAAAAGCCGTTAGCCACTGCCGTTGCGGCCAGCCAACACCAACGGCTACGCCCTTGCGCAACGCGCACGTGATTGAGGAGCGTGATCGCGGCGTAGGAACCGAGCGCGCATACACCAAGCGCGAGCACGACCAAGCGATAGTCGTGCTGCTGCGTGAGGCAATCCAGTACTCGGAGCATGGTTTCCCTCAACTTTGCGAGACGCAACTTAGTATCTACACCCGCGTCCCGGGTGGCTCAAGCAAGCCCTATCGGGGCGTCGACTAGAGCTTGCGGGGTCGGAAGGTTTGCAAAGCAAAGGCGCTGCTCATCTATAGTATATTCTACTCTCGTCATAACCGTACGGCTCTGCTAGCCCTGACGTTAACCATCAAACCGCAGCGACGCGATTGAGCCGCAAGAACAAGAAACCGAAGACGCAACCGTCCTGGCCAACGGCTCGCATCGGAAAGGCTGCGCTCGCCGACGGATTTCGATACCGACTGGGAATGGATGAGAATCGGCCTTGTGACACACGACCCAACTGAGACATAGGCGCCGCGACTGATTGTGCCGCAGCATGATTGGCCTTAAGTGCTAAGAACGCTCGTATCGGATACTTGGTTTTTTGGGTTACGCGGGGGATCAACATGCTGAGGCGGGAATTCATTGCAGCTGTTTGTAGCGCGGCAGTCGCGCGGCCGATCGTGGCGCTCGGGCAGCAGACGGGCAAGGTCTACCGCGTCGCCCTGATCAGCGCGGCGGCCCCAGTGTTGGACATCGCTGGACCCGAACCTGTCCATCCCCCAACTAGAGCGTTCCTGCAGGGCTTGCGTGCCCGAGGCTATGTGGAAGGGCACAACCTCATCCTGGAGCGCCGGTCCGCCGAGGGGCGCTATGAGCAATCCGGCGACATCGTGGCCGAGATGGTCCGGCTCAATGTGGACGTGATCGTGACCGTGGGTGCGCCGATGGCGCGGGCGGCCAGGGCGGTGACCACGACCGTCCCCATCGTCATGGCGACCAGTAAGGATCCTGAAACCGAAGGGCTCGTGCAGAGCCTCGCGCAACCCGGCGGCAACATCACCGGGCTTTCGACCTCCGTTGGGCCGGAACTGGAGGCCAAGCGCCTGGCACTCTTGAGAGAAGTGGTACCGGGCCTCTCTCGCGTCGCCTACCTCAGCAGTAAGGCGGACCAAGACTGGGAAAGACCTTGGGGAAAGAGCGTTCGGATGGCGGCAGAGACCCTTGGCGTGACGCTGGTGCTGGCCGAGCACGCCGCCCGTCAGTATGGCGACGCCTTTGCACTCATCAGCCGCGCCAATGTCGACGCGCTCTTCGTATCGTGGAGTCCCCCAGCTTTCGCCGATCGGGCGCACATCGTAGACTTCGCGACTCGGACGCGACTGCCAAGCAACTTCGCTTATCGCGAGCCGGTAGAACTTGGGGGGTTAATGTCCTATGGAGTGAACGTGGCGGAGCTCTTTCGACGCGCCGCGGGGTACGTGGACAAGATCCTGCTGGGCGCCAAGCCCGCCGACCTGCCCGTCGAACGACCGACCAAGTTCGAGTTCGTGATCAATCTCAAGACCGCCAAGGCGCTCGGCCTGACCGTGCCACCTACGCTACTCGCCTCCGCCGACGAGGTAATCGAATGAAGCGGCGCGAATTGATTGCGCTGGTTGGTGGGGCGGTGGCCGCGTGGCCGTTCGCGGGACGGGCGCAGAGCCAGATCCAGGCTCTCGATCGCACCCAGCCGATGCTGCCGATGGCCGCTGCCAGCGGAGATGAGCGATGGCGAGCTCGAAAGTAATCCAGAGGGCTACCGCTACTCCCGTTTTTGCGAACTCTATCGCAGCTGGGAAGCCAAGCTTTCGGTGACAATGCGCCAGACCCACGTGGCTCGCGACAAACTGTTCGTCGATTACGCAGGCGACAGTGCCCGTGATCGTCGACCGGCTGACAGGCGAGGTGTGCAAGGCGCAAATTAAGGAGCCAATGCGCGGCTAAGGCCGCTGGTTGAGCCACGTCAGACGCTGGGCCCGCTGACTGAACAGATCGTCATGCCGCTCTGTGTTCTCCGCATTCGCCCTCACTTTGAAAAACCGCATCATTGTACTGGTCGCTCATCGGCTGCAAGCGTGAAACGGTTTTCGATACCAAGCAAGTACGGATTGAAGAGCTGCGCCGCAATGAAGACTGCCCATATCAATCCAAGAGCGGCAAGCACGTATCCGGGGTTGGTGATCCCTCCCAGCGCTCCTCCCGCGGCTGTCGAGATTGGGAGGATAGTCCAGGCTATAAGACGGCGAATCGAAAATACGCGCCCCTGCAGCTCGCGTGGTGTATAGGATTGCCAAATCGACTGCGAATGCGCGTTCAGGATTGGGTGCATTGCGGCCCCCAACGAGGCGACCGCCGCACTGAGAACTAGGAGAGGCGAGAGGCCGTACACGACCTGGAGAATTCCGGCGATTAGCATCGGTATGAGCACGCCGTAGATGCGCTTGCGCTTGAGACCGCCCCAGGTGCTCACTAGCAGTCCGCCGACTACTCCTCCTATTCCGCTCACAATGCCAAGCAGGGCAAGGGCCGTTTCGAAGGTGTACCCACGCGCCGTCCAATCGGCTGCAAGATTGAACTTGACGAGCAAAGGCGCGATTACCCCGGTCGGAGCTCCGGCCATGTTGGCGACGGCAAACGCACCAAGTAGCCACAAAAGCGCAGGCCGTTGCCAGATAAAATGGGCTCCTTCGCACATGTCCGCCCACACGCTCTGCTCAATCCTGCCGCTTGTGCTGCGATCGATGCGTGTTGGAGAAGGTATACGAACGAGCAGCAGCACCATCGCGCACAGAAAAAAAGTAAGAGCATCGACGGCAATAACGAACGGCGTACCACTGGAAAGCGCAGGGGCGCGAATGTCCCCTGGAAGCAGGGAAGGCAACGCGATAATGAGCGCCGCAAGCGCGGGTGAGACGATGCCTGAGATTGACCATGTCGTCTGCATCATGCCATTCGCCCGCGGCAGCAGGTGGTCGGGCACAAGCATAACGTAAGATGCATCGAACGCGGCATAGTGAAAGGCGCCCGCCGCGGCGGCAAGCACGCCGATGCAAACAAGCATCCAAACGTGAAGGGTGCTGGATACCATCAGGAGGAATGTCAGGAGCGCGAGCAAGCCATTGGCGGCATTCGTCACGATCATGATTTGTTTGCGATCATGGCGGTCTGCCCAGGCCCCTGCCAACGGGCCACCGAAGACGAAGGGGATCGTAAAGGCGAGATTGAGAACCGTAAGAGCGAGCGCCAGTTTCCCCTTCTGCTCAGGCGTGGGATAAAGTACCTGAGCTAGATAGACGTTAAGGGCAAATCCGGTCATGCCGCTGCCAATCACCGACAAGGATTGGGCAGCCCAGATAACAAAAAAGGTGCGGAAACCGCGGTTCGGAGGAACATAAGTCATGGGCACAATCGTCCAGATCGTCGAGGCCAATTAACGGTGACAATGCGAAAACCCAATTAGGCCTTGAGAAGTTCTGTCACCCAACGCACCCGGCAACTTTTCCCGCGTGCCCGTGGTTCAATTTGCCTGCGCTATCGGTGCGATAACGCCCTCCTAAGCTGGCGGCGTCAGCTCCTGGCACTACTCCGACTCATACAGCATCGCGATAGCTAGTGCTAAGTCGGTCTGTTGTTAGGGGTCTTCCGGTCTCGCGCTCTATCACCTGCTTGCCTGTCTCACGAGCTCAATCGGGGAGCCCCGCTCGGCGCAGTCCTTCCAGCAACAACGATAGCCGACCCGAATGTTTGAACTGAGTCTCGCGAGCAAACTTCCCGATAGTCAATTCGGGCACTATTTCGCGCAATTTGGCGACAACGGCTCGCGCCTCGTCTAGCCGACCGAGGTGCGCAAGGGCAGCTGCCAGCGCTCGGTGCGTGGGGGAGAAACTTGGATTCTCCGCCAGCCCCCGCTGTCCCCAGACGACGGCCTCGCTAAAGCGCCCTTGTAAAAGGTAGGCGAACGCGAGTCCCGCATAAGTTCGGAACATGGTTGGATCGAGCGGGCTCAGCCGCATGGCGCGCTCGAAGTCAGCCACAGCCGCCTCCACCTGACCGAGATAGCTACGCACCCAGCCAGCAAACGTTTGAGCCTGGGCGCTGCTAGGGTTGAGGTCGACGGCCCTTTCAATCGCGCTAAGACCGGTCACGAATTCTTCGCCTAGGAAAGCCATGGTGTAGCCGCCCATCGCAAGTGCGTCGGAGTCACCCGAGCCCTTGTCGATTGCCAGGCGCGCGAGGTTGACGCCACGGCAGCGCTCTGCTTCTTGGTGCTTCCACCAGCCGTGCGGGAGCCGTAGCCCATAACACCAGGCTGCCAGCCCAGCAGCTGCGGCATAGTCGCCCTCAAGCCCCAGCGCCCGTTCGAGTAGCAAGACGGCTCTGGCATTGGTCTCGGCCGTCATCGCGCGCGCCTCCGGCAGCGCACGCATAAAGAGGTCGTAGGCATCCAAGTTGTCAGGACGCTTGCGCCGAGCCCGCTCGATCTCCTCCTGCATAAGCCGTGGCTCAATCGCCCCGACGATACTCTCGGCAATTTGGTCCTGCAGGTCAAAGATATCAGCGAGAGTACCATCGTACTTGTTGGCCCAGATGTGACCGCGGGTCTCTGCATCGATGAGTTGGGCCGCGATGCGTACGCGGGTGGCCGACTTTCGGACGCTGCCTTCCAAGACGTAGCGTACACCCAATCCCCGGCCGACTTGCCGCACGTCAACGGTGCGGCCTCTAAATGCGAAGGCCGAGTTTCGTGCAATGACGAAGAGACGACGAAAGTGCGCAAGACAAGTGGTGATGTCCTCGACCAGGCCGTCCGCGAAATAGTCCTGCTCTGGGTCGGCACTCAAGTTTGCAAATGGCAACACCACGATCGAAAGACGCGACGCGGGTAGGGTCTGTTCCGAGGGCTTGGCAGCAGTTGGGGGCGCAATAGGCGGCAAATTCGCGATTGTGGTTGCACTCAACGCGAACACGCTGACGGGACGCGTAATATTCTTCAATTGCTGAGGTCCGAGGTCTTCGCAGACGAGATCGAACTTACCCTGGATCTCCTCGTAGACCTTGGCCGATAAGCCGATGCTACCGGGTTCCGCAATGCTCTCCAGGCGCGCGGCAATGTTAACGCCATCACCATAGATGCGGGTTTCGTCATGAACCACATCGCCGAGATTGATACCGATCCTGAATAGCATCCGACGTGCGGGGACGGCGAGCGCATTGCGCTCGGCCATGGTCTTCTGGATTTTCAGGGCACATTTCACCGCACCAAGCGCACTTGAAAATTCAGCCAAGATGCCGTCGCCGGCGGTGTCGATGATCCGACCCCCGTGGTGCGCAATCATTGGCAAGACAACGGCTTGGTGTCCTTTCAGATCACGGACGGTGGCCTCTTCGTCGGCACCCATCAAGCTGCTGTAGCCGTCGATGTCGGCCGCAAGGATCGCGGCCAGCCTCCGTTGACCGTTAGCGTTGCCGGAGCTGTCCATGCGATAGACGATATCTGTCTTGATCCGTGCGGAGCCTACCACGATCTGCATTGCTTACGAATAGCGGCAGAGCGCGCGTGGGCCGTTGTTTACGGAAAAGCGAAGAAGTGTGACCCGGGAGTTGATGCGGGCACGTCCCGCCGCCGAGCCCAATGAGCCGCAGGCACGGGCGCGAGTTGCATCGGGAGCTGCTATTCGCGAGGTTGGCGAGATTGAGACAGCAATCCCCTCTTCGCGATTGCGGCCAAAGGTCTGCTCAAGGAATAGGTTGAATGTCCATGTGACGTTGATTTGTGCTGCGGCTCATCAAGCTGTGGCTAAAGGCGCCGATCGAGGAACGGGATGCCGATGGAACTCGGCGCATGAGGGGCGGCAAGCGGAACAAGCTCGGCACGCCGCAAGGCGGCGTTGTATATCTCCATGACCCGGTTCCTGAAGTACTGGCGTCTAAGCGGATACGGTGAAGCGTTGCATGCGTATGGCGTCTCCTGTGCGGAGGACTTCGCTCATCCCCAGCCGCGGTCATGCAGCCGAGGCACTGGCGTGGACGAAGGGGGTGACGACCAAGCTGCGGCTGACGCTTTACGAGGCAAACGTCGGTCCCGAGCGCGGTGATCGCCTTGTCAAGCTGGCGGCGACCCATCGTGCTTCGTGATGCCACCGCAAAGGCGATAGGATCAACGACGCTCACTTGACCGCTCGTCGGGCGGCGACGGTGTCGTCGAGCGCGAGCAGCTCCCGCAGCTTTGACCAGCGCCGCCGGCCTTGAGTGCCACGCACGGCAATGGCAACAGCCTTGCGCTGGCCGACGAGTACCACCAGGCGTTTGCCGCGCGTCATTCCCGTGTAAAGCAGATTGCGTTGCAGCATAGGGTAGTGCTGGGTCAGGACAGGGATCACGATTGCCGGGTACTCCGAGCCCTGTGACTTGTGGATGGTCGTGGCGTAAGCGAGCACTATTTCGTCGAGCTCCCCAAACGGATAGAGCACCGTGCGTCCATCGATGTCGATACTGACCTCGCCCTCGTCGTGATCGATCTTGGCGATGAAGCCGATGTCGCCGTTAAACACCGCCCGGTCGTAGTTGTTCTCAATCTGCATGACCTTGTCGCCGACCCGGTATGTGAAACCGAACCGCTCGAGCGCCGTGCCGCTCTCACCGGCATTGAGCGCTCCTTGCAGCGCGAGATTGAGCGCCCGCGCGCCGGCGGCACCGCGGTTCATCGGGCAGAGCACCTGCACGTCTCGGATGGGATCGAGACCGAAACGGGCCGTGATGCGATCAGCCACCACCTTGACGATCTTGTTGGCGGCATCGTTTGCGTCGGCGGCCTCAACGAAATAGAAGTCGCTGTCGCCTTCGGGCGCCGCGAGTTCCGGCATGGTACCCGCATTGACCCGGTGCGCATTGACGATGATCCGGCTGGCGCTCGCCTGGCGGAAGATCTCGGTGAGACGGGCGACCGGTAATTGCCCGCTCTCGATCAAGTCGGCTAGCACCTGTCCGGGACCGACCGAGGGCAATTGGTCAACGTCGCCCACGATCAGAAGCGCGGCCGTTTGCGGCAGCGCCTTCAGCACCGCCGCCATCAGCGGCACATCGATCATGGATGTCTCGTCGAGCACCAGCAGGTTGCATTCAAGTGGCAATTCCTTGCACCGGACGAAGCCGCCGCCCTTCGGATCGAACTCGAGCAGGCGATGGATGGTGGTTGCTTCGCGCCCTGTGGACTCCGCTAATCGCTTGGCGGCCCGGCCGGTTGGAGCTGCCAGAAGCGGCAACACGCCCTTCGCCCGCAGGATGGTTAGGATGGCGCGGATGATTGTGGTTTTGCCAACGCCAGGTCCGCCAGTGACGATCAGGATCTTCGATGCCAGCGCCTTTACAACGGCATCGCGCTGGCCCGGGGCCAGCGTCACGCCGAGGCGCGCGCCGACCCAGTCAATGGCCTTTTCCGCGTCAATGGCAGGCCACGGTGGCAGCCCTACCTGCAGGTGCCGGATGGCCGTCGCAATCGCATCCTCGGCATGCCGCAGATGCGGCAGGAACACACACACCTGGCCCTTGATCGTGTCGGCAACCACACTCCCGTCTGCGAGTTCGAGCACCAAGGCCTCCGCGAGCAACCCTTGCTCCACCTCGAGGAGCTTCTGGGTGAGCGTCAGAAGCTCAGCTTTGGGCAATCCGCAATCGCCGTTCTCGATCGCCTGCAGCAGGGCGTAGCTGATGCCGGCACGGGCCCGCATCATTGAGGTCTTCGGGATGCCGAGCCTTTGCGCAATTTGGTCGGCGGTGATGAAGCCAATGCCGCGCACGTCGCGGGCTAGGCGATAGGGGTTTTCTTTCACCAGCGGGATCGCATCTGCGCCGTAGGTCTTGAAGATGCGCACCGCCCGCGATGTGCCGACGCCGTGGCTCTGCAGGAATACCATGATCTCGCGGATGGCCTTCTGCTCAGCCCACCCCGAGATGATGCGTTGCAGCCTGGCCTTTCCGATGCCGTCGACTTCGAGCAGGCGCGCGGGCGCACGTTCGACCACATCGAACACGCCCTCGCCGAACGCCTTCACCAGCCGGTCGGCAAGGTGGGGACCGATCCCCCTGATGAGCCCTGAGCCGAGATACCGGCGGATGCCCTCGATGGATGAGGGTGGCACGACCTGCAGGAAGTTTGCGCGGAACTGAAGGCCGTGCTCGCGGTGCTGTTGCCACTGCCCACTCGCCTGGATGTGCTCCCCTGCATGCACGTCGGCGGCGGATCCTAGGACGGTAACGAGGTCTCGGTGTCCACGCGCCTTGACCCGCAGCACGCAGAATCCCGTCTCCGCGCTGTGGAATGTCACGCGCTCAACAACACCGGACAGCGCCTCGCGGCTGTGTTCGACCGCACCCCTTTCGGCCATGTGCCCATCTCCCTGCCGTCAGGGGATAACTAGCGAAGACGTAGAGTAGGGTGTCATGCGTCTGGCCTATAAAGCAAATCATGTGATCCTTTGCGAGCCAAGAGATTGAGCAGGCTTTGCGCACAGGCGAGCACAAAGCAGGGCGAACTAGCGTGTCTGGAGGTTGAGGCTGCACATGAACAACACCACAAGGTCCGAGCCCACTTGGCGCGACGTGAAGGCGAAGCTTGAGGGCTATGATCGTCCCGGCCTGCTTAGGCTGCTCAAAGATCTCTATGAACTGGACCGGAGCAACCACGCGTTTCTCAACGCTCGGCTCGGCCTAGGCGCGGCCCCGCTGACGCCCTACAAGAAGACAATTTCGCGCTGGATCGCGCCGGACGTGACGAAGGGACAGGATATTTCGGTGGGCAAGGCCAAACGAGCGATTGCGGACTACAAAAAGGCCGTCGGGCATCCGCAGGGCGTTGCCGAACTCTCAGTATTCTACTGCGAGGAAGCCATCGGCCTGCTGTCGTGGTGCGGAATGGACGACGAGAGTTACTACGCAGCCCTTGTGCGCATGTTCGACCAAGCCTTGACCACCATCTGTGGGTTGCCTGAAACCGAGCGCGAGCCGTTTCTTAAGCGCCTCAATCCGTTGAGATCGAGGGCCCGTCAGCTCGAATGGGGGCTGAAAGATGCCTTCGATGATAGTTGGTTCACCGCGGTAGAATGAGCGTACCAATAGATTCACGACGTTGCCTCGTGAATCCATCGCAAGCAGGCATTGAACACTTGCTCATCCGCAAGGCACTAGATGCTATGGGGGATGCGGCGAGAGGCAAAAGGCACCGGTCGGCGGAGTGTTAAGACATCGGTGGCATCCATCGGCGCTCATGCAAAGCCAACGATGGAGCCACCGATGCGCAAGCCGAAGCGGCGCAAGCCACTCAACGACCTGAGCCGATCATCATACCTGGCATCGAGCGGCAACCCTTGAAGAAGCTCGAACCCTGCGAAGAGTCCTTGTTGAGGCTGCTCGATCGGTGGCGGAAGGAAGCTGAGAAGGCTGGACACAAGATCAAACGCATCGCCGTGGCCTTCGAGGCCGGGCGGGACGGCTTCTGGCTGGGGCGGTGGCTCAAGGCACGCGGCATCGAGGCCCACGTCATTCATGCCTCGAGCGTGGCGGTGCCACGCGAGCACCGGCGCGCCAAGACCGACCGGCTCGACACCGAGCTCCTGAAGCGAGCCTTTCTTGGCTGGCTGCGCGGCGAGCGGGAACATTGCAAAATGGCCGCGATCCCGACCATCGCGGAGGAGGATGCCAGGCGACCCAGCCGAGAGCGCGAGAGCCTCGTCGGCGAGCAAACCCGGATCGTCAACCGCATGAAGGCAGCCTTGGCCCGGCTCGGTATCCGGGACTTCAACCCCAAGCTCGGAAAAGCTAGCCGATCGCCTTGAAGACTTGCGCACGCCCGAAGGCGAGCCGATCCCACCCAACACGTTATCTGAGCTGCGCCGAGACATAGACCGCCGGCGGCTCATCATGCACCAGATACGGCAAGTCGAAGCCGCTCGGCTCGAGCGTCTCAAGCAAGCGACCAGGAGTGGATCACACGCCATGGTCCGCCTCTTGGCGCGGGTGAAGTCGATCAGCGTCGAGACGGCGGACATGCTCGTGCACGAAGCCTTATCACGCAACCTGCGTGACCGGCGGGCTGTGGCGCGTTACGCGGGGCTGACGGGTTCGCCCGAGGAAAGCGGCAGCAAACGCCGGGAGAAGGGACTGGCCCGATCCGGCAATATTCGCGTGCGTCGAGGCATGATCCAGCTCGCCTGGCGCTTCTTGAGATTCCAGAAGGACAGCGCCCTGGCGCGTTGGTATCGGGCGCGCACAGACAACGTCCCCGGTTCGCGCAAGAAAATGATCGTCGCCCTGGCGCGCAAGCTGCTGATCGCGCTCTGGCAGTTCGTCCGCGAGGGCGTCGTGCCCGAGGGCGTCGTCTTCCGCCCTGCACAGTGAAGGGAGATCGTAGAGCTTACACCTGACAGTTTCGGGCCCCTGTCCGCATTACTTGCGACGGGTCGCCGATGACGGTTCGAGGTGGCGGGGTCCCGTGTCGGCCATGGCTTCAATGCCGCTCACTAGAATGGGTCCGCCGCCTCGGAGCTTTCGCTGCCGATGCGCAAGGCTGCATCATGGTTAGGGTCCTCGAACCCACCGAATACAAGGCTGCGGCACGATCACTTCGTGCAGCCACACGCGGGGCTCCCCTCCAATCGTCATCCCGACACGCCCAAGCCTTGCCGTCGTGCTCGAACCCGTCAAGGCCGAGCCCCTCCCGGGTGGTCGCCGCAAAGGCGACCAGCCTATGACGGCTCCTCCGCGCGCCGGCCTGTACTTGTGCCGTGGGTCGGGGCGAGGAAACGGGTGCTCGAAAGTCGAACAAGGAAACTTGCGATGAAAAAAGAAAGTGTGTGTTACTCGCCACCTTGACAAATGAGTCCCGATACAAGGCCGACCACGTTCATCTGAAGGTGAACTCGCTATCCGAGGCACAGCCGAAGCGGCGGGACTCGTCGCAAGGCGCGCTGCGGCAGCCGGAGGTGATCATTCCGAGACATCGACACCGCAGTGCAGCAAGATTCGTGGATGCTAATTGGAAGTATGTAGCAAGCTGCCAATCTAAGTACGATCGGTCCGGACAATGTGAATGCCTATCCGCGGCTAGAAAGGAAGGCGGTGCAACGGCGGGAATTGGCTTGTCTACTCGCAAAGTGCGGCGGCTCCATACCCATGCCACGAACAGCCAACGCGCCGGCAAAATGTGCGTGCCGGCACGGGGAAATTGACCCTAAACAGCCGTCGCCTACCCAGCCCCATTGCGATGCAGGGGTTTGCTTCGGCATTTGCGTGTGACATCTGATACTGTGATTGCATCAGCGCAGATCGGAGGGGATCGCGTGAGGCGACGTGAGTTCCTCGTACTTTTCGGCGGCGTTAACCTCGCGTGGCCGCTCGCGGCGCGTGCACAGCAGCCAGAGCGGACGCGTCGAATCGGCATCCTATCGCCTGGCCGGCCTGAGCTTCCCGATCCAACCTTCAACATGCTCAACGCCTTCCTGCAAGGACTGCATGAACTTGGCTACACCGAGGGAGTGAACCTCATCATAGAGCGTCAATATGCCAATGGAAGTTCGGACCAACTTCGCGAGCTGGCTGCTGAATTGGTCAAGCGCAATTTCGAGATCATTGTCGCGTTTAGTACGACAGCAACACTCCCGGCCAAGCAAGCAACCGAAACAATCCCTATCGTCGCGGTAGCCATGGCCGATCCAGTTGCCGACGAGCTGGTGACCAGCCTTGCACGACCAGGCGGGAATGTGACGGGGACGACCTTTCTTGGCCCGGAGCTGGTCTCTAAGCGTCTTCAGCTGCTGCGAGAGCTTCTTCCCGGACTTTCCCGTGTGGCGGCTCTCTGGCATCCCAGTGCGTACAGCGAACGTACGATGGCAGGTGTACGGAATGAAGTTGAGATTGCGGCCAGGACTTTGGGTTTACACCTTCAACTCGTGCCGGCAGTAAGCGCCGAGGACTTTGTTGGCGCGTTCACCGCGATGGCAAGAGAGCACGCCGAGGCTGTCATTGTAATGCCCAGCCCAATGCTGTTTAACGAATACAAAGGCATCGTGACCATTGCGGCAAACTATAAATTACCGGCAATAGGGGTAGCCAGGGAATTCGTGGACCTCGGCGGACTCATGTCCTACGGAGCGAACCTCCCCGATCTTGCCCGGCAGACAGCCATATATGCGAACAAAATCCTAAAAGGGGCAAATCCAGCGGAGTTGGCCGTCGAGCAACCCACGAAGTTCCAATTACTGATCAATCTCAAGACGGCGAAGGCCCTTGGGTTGACGATCCCGCCCGCACTGCTCGCCCGCGCCGACGAGGTTATTGAATAAGCCGGCGCGAATTCATTGCGCTCGTTGGTGGCGCAGCGGCATGGCCATTCGCAGGCCGTGCACGGCAGTAAGCCAGAACGTTTCGCGTGGGGTTTATGGTCACCACCACACCACTCTCCGAACTTTTTGGTCTCCACCCCGGCAACCCCGGAGTTAGGGCCTTCTTGCAGGCTATGCGCGCATTTGGATATGTCGAAACGGCTGCCGATTAACGGTTCGAGCGATTGAGCGATATCGCCGCCGAGCTTGTCCGCCTCAAGGCCGACGTGATCGTGACCGCTGGTAGGCCACTGGCGCGGGCTGCCAAGGCGGTGGCAGCGACCATCCCTATCGTTGCGATCGCCTGGCGATCCTGTGGGCGACGGGCTCGTGCAAAGCCTTGCGCGACCCGGCGGCAACCTCACGGGGCTCATGATCCGTGTCGGTTCGGAGAGCGCGGCCAAGCGCCTGCAGTTCTTGAAAAAGATGCTGCCCAGCAGCCCAGCACCTCTCGCGTCGTCTACCTCGGCAGCGAGGAAAACAGAGACTGGGCGGAGCCGCTGGGGAGAGCGTTCGGACAGTCCTGGGCGTGACGCTGGCGCTGGCCGAGCACACGCCTCCTCAGTAGGCCGACGCCTTCACCGTCATTAGGCGTGCCCGGGCCGAGGCGCTCTTCGTCGGGCCGTGTCCAGTGACCTATGCCGATCGGGCGCTCAGCTCAGCTGCCAAGCAGCTTTGGCTTTCGCGAGTCGGTGGAACTCGGGAGTTTAATGTCCTATGGAGTGAGCGTGGTTGACCTCTTCCGACGCTCCGCTACCTACGTGGACACGATCCTCAAGGGCGCCAAAGCCCGCCGACTTGCCAGGGCAGCAGCCGACAAAATTCGAATCTCAAGACGGCGAAAGCGCTCGGTCTCTCCGTGCCGCCTGCACCGCTCGCCCGCGGACAAGGTGATTGAATAAGCCAAAGCCTGCTGTACGCGCACCTTGTTGCACCGGCGCGCGCCCGAAAGTGCTCGACGGAACCGCCCGGTCGTCTGCCACCGTGGCTGCTTAAGGGGCAGGGGCCGACATCGAGCGGTCACGCAAAGCCCTTAGCCCATGCGCTCGCCGCGCGCCGCCAGTGCCATCAAACATGCGGCGGACGCCTAACAATCATGCTCTGGCAAGTGCTCACGTATCTTCGCGAGTAGTTGGCGTGGACTGAAGGGCTTGGCGACGTACGCGTCGCAGCCTGCCTCCTGCGCCTTCGCCTCATCACCGCTGAGGGCATAAGAGGTCACTGCAATGATGGGAATGGACTTTAGCGCGGCATTGCTCTTTATTCGGCGTGTCGCTTCATACCCATCCACGAGCGGCAATTGAACGTCCATGAGAATCAGATCCGGCCGCTTGCTCTCCGCAAGGGCGATCCCGTCCTCGCCGTTCGTAGCTTCTATAAGCTCGTAACCGGCGTTGGTCAGGAGATCGCGCAAGATGGCACGGTTATCGGCCTGGTCTTCGACAATCAGCACACGTTGGCTCACGCCGCATCTCCACGTTGTTCAGCTCGAACGGGTAATTCGAACTGAAATGTTGAACCCTTCCCTAGTTCGGAATCCACCCAAATTCGCCCCCCGTGTAACTCCACAATACGCTTAGCAATAGCGAGGCCAAGGCCGGTACCACCTTTTTTCTTCGTATTGGAGCTATCTACTTGATAAAATTGATGGAACAACCGTCCCAGCTCCGATTCTGGAATACCTGACCCGGTGTCGATAACGGCTACCGAAAACCTATCATTGGCGGCTCGAGCCGCAATACAGACTTCACCGGTATCCGTAAACTTTATCGCGTTACCGACAAGATTCAAAAGGACCTGTGTAATGCGTCGCTCGTCGCCCTGGCCGAGAGGCATGTTGTCAGATACTTCGGTTTTGAGACAGAGATTCTTAGCGGCCGCGAGAGATTCGGTCGCCAGCACTACCATTTCGATGACATTCTGCATCGAATAGGGCTCGATGCTGAACACCAGTTGACCTGCTTCGATTTTCGACAGATCGAGAACATCGTTAATGAGTTTTAGCAGGTGCTTACCATTGGCTTGGACTCGCTCGAGCACGCCTTTCATCTTGGCCGGCAACTCGCCATAGAGACCGTCCTGCATGAGCTCACTATATCCAAGGATAGCGTTGAGCGGCGTTCTCAGCTCGTGACTCATGTTGGCAAGAAACTGTGATTTATGTTGGCTGGCGACTTCAAGCAGTCGAGACTTGTCCTCGAGCTCCTGAAACAGGCGCGCATTCTGGATGGCGAGCGCAGACTGCGAAGCAAATGACTGCATGAGATTGACAATGTCTGGACTGAAAGCACCGGTGCGCGCACGCCTCACTATTAGGGCGCCAATTATCTGCTCATCTCGCAGCAAGGGTACTGCCAGCAGGGCTCGCACATCTGCCGTCAAGAGCGCCTCGCGCAGTGGCAACGTGGGCTCGGCTGCGACGTCGCTCAGTTGTATGACGGAACGCTTGAGCGTACATTGCGTAACGGGACTGTTGTCGCGCAAACCCACGTGCCCCTCGCGTATGGTCTCAATGAGTTCGGGGCTCATGCCGTGCGTGGCTGCCAGAGAGAATTGTTCTGTTTCGTCATCAAATGTATAGATGGCGCCCTGGTTCGCATCGGCGAGGCGACAAGCGTGGGCCAGGATCGCAGGCAGCACAGCTTGCAACTCCAAGGTCGAATTGAGCGTCTGGCCTACGCCAACGAGCGCACGCACCTGATCAAGGGCTTGTGAAAGCTCACGCGTGCGATCAGTGACTTTCTGTTCTAGGGTCGCATAGGACTCTTTGAGGCGCGCCCCCATGTCATTGAAACTGTCGGCCAAAATCTGCACCTCGTCACCCGATTGCATGTCGATGCGATGGTCGAGGTCGCCACTGCCGATGCGGGCCGCCCCTTTGGCCAAAGCGCGGATTGGCACCACCATGCGCTGCGCCAACCAGATTCCGGCCAGAACGGCGAATGCCAAACCGAGCGCCAGCAAGACAATGGTCCGGCGCACGGAGTCGTACACCGGCTGCAGGGCCTCGCTCAGGGGCAAATCCACAAAGACGAGCCATCCCAGCGTGCCGATCGGAGCAAATGCGGTAAGGACCTCGTGCCCCAAATGATTGCGGGAAACTGTCGGAACCTCAACCGTTGCATCTCGCAGCTTCTTTAAAGCCAATGCGACGTGCGGCTGATGGCTTAGATCGGTTTTGCGCAGTACAAGGCCAATGTCAGGGTGCGCAATTAGCAAACCGCGTCCATCTACTACGTAGGCTACACCCGCTGTGCCTACCTTTATTCGTGATACGACGTCCCCGATGAACTTTAAGTTGACCTCCGCAACCGTGACCCCTGTGTTGCGACCCACGCCAGCGGTTGCGAAGGTGAGATAAGGTTCTGATTCCTTACGGAAGTAGACCGGGCTCAAGTAGCGTTTGTTGGCTTTGGCATTTACGAACTTCGGCTCGTCGCTCAAATCCACACCGCTCGCCAGTGTGTCCATGGCCAAGCGCGATGTTTTGATCTGCTCCCGACCGTCCCCGTCGATATAACTGACTTCAGTAATGGCTGGTGCCTGACGCAAAAGCCGAAGGAAGTCGAGCCGTCGTTGCTCGAGTCCGCTTCCCATGGGCAAAAAGCCTGTTGCCCAGCCGACTTGCCCCTCGATTTCCCTCACGAACTGTTCGATGACGGTCGCCGCGCCGAGGGCCTTCTCGCGTTGCACCGCGTTGAGCGCTTGGCGACTTTCACCGTAGGAATAGTACATCTCCACGAGGGCGTTGATCAGCAAGGAAGCGCCAACCAGCGCAACCAAAAAGGCCGCATACTTGCGGAACAGCCCCCCGGCCTGGCGCGACTTGCCTGAGCGCCATTTGGCAAGAAGCCTACCTCCGCGATGACGTATACTTGAGGTCATATCGCGCCAGAGCTGAGAGCGTAGCGCCAAAAAAGTCCCTGCTTTGCGCCAAGCCGAGCCCATTAGAACAGAAGCAAACAAGGCCGCCGCTTGCATGCGCGACACTAGCGCCGTCATTCGAGCACCTCGTCAGCACGCGCACGCAGCGCCTGCGGAATCGTGATACCGAGCGCCTTCGCTGTCTTCAGATTGATGACGAGATCGAACTTGGTCGGCTGCTCCATGGGCAGGTCGCCGGGGTTGGGCCCCTTGACAATCTTGTTCACACAGGTGGCAGCACTGCGCCAAATATCGGATGTGTTCGGCCCATACGACCTGAGGCCCCCGGCCTCTACTGAGTGATTGAGCGTGTGCATCGAAAGTAGCCTATGGTGGACCACGAGGTCAGCCATCCGGACTCGGTGAATATCGAATGCCGGGTCTCCCACGACTAGCACTGCCCCCACACGTTCGTTGACCATCCGTGCGAAGGCAGCGTCGAGCCCTTCTGGCGCCTGCGCAAAAGCTTCACTCCAATCGCTTGGACCGCACTATCGATGTTGCTAATCAAAGACGCCTGATTCGGACCGGCGGGGTTCGAGAGAACAGCCCCATGCCGGACCTCGGGCACGACATCCCTGAGCACCACCAGATCTTTACCAAATATCTCCGGACTTACGCTGTAAGACAACCCTGTGACATTCCCGCCCGGACGCGCGGAGGTTGAGGCGAGCCCCTGCCGGATCGGGTCAGTAACAGGCATTGCGTGTTCTCGCATGCTTAACTGCTAGCACTGCAGGCGTTGGTGACGCCACCATGAGGTCGGCCTTCAGTCGGACTAGCCCTTCGGCGAGGGCAGGTAGCCGGTCATAATGGCCCTCAGCTAGTTTGCAGTCGAAGACGATGTTCTGGCCCTCGATCCGCCCGTTCGCGGAGCCCTTGCCGGAACGCGTTCAGGGGGCCGGGTCGATCAGACGCTGGCCAGCGCTGCCCGCGCCGAGAGACCCTAGGCGAATTAACCTACGTGCCTGCTTGGGCGTGCGCTCGCGTGGGAGCCACGACGGCCATGGCAACTCGTATAATGAAACCGCGCCGCCTCATTTGACGCCTCCCAATACGCTGGATCAGAATATCAGATCATTTGGCAGTGGGCGCCCCGACCGCTGCGGCGTTTGGGTGGCGGAGCAGGCATTGGCGGTCGTGGCCCTCACCGGACCAAAGCTGCACGTCGTCCATCGCAGCGCAAAATTGCCAGAGGACCTGTGTCAAAACATCTGATATTCTGTGCCCGTCGTTGTGGATAGGGGAGTTCATCACAGTATTGGGTGCGGTAGTCTGCTGGATGGCCGCCCGCACGTGCGTAACCGACGCCGCTCGCTGCGTGCAGCGCTTGCGAGGGGCAAGACTTGCCGCGTTGGCGTAATCTTTACCACAACCCCCAGTCCTGGAGATGGCTGGACGCAAGTCTGTCCAAAACGCGTTCAGAGCGTTCGTGCAGCGCTTGCGTGCCTCGGCTATGTTGCAGGGCAGAGCCTCACCCTGGAGCGCCAGTCGGCGGAGGGGAGAGCAAAGGACTGTGCCGCGCAGAATCGGCAGTGCACGCTCGTGACATGAAATGCTTGTCTCAACAATTGCTCGCGCGGCTAAGCGACATGATCTGATATTGTACCCCTACGATCAGATGCGGAGAAGTCGAGTGAGGCGGCGGGAGTTCAGTCGAGGGGCAGGCAGGCGCACGGGGTGTGCAGTTATCTATTCATTCTGTTAGCAGGCCTGAGGGCATCGTTGTCGCGATGGAAGCCGCGAAGACAGCTGGTAGCCAAGCCATTAACGTGTTGGCGACGCCGCTATTGTTCATCGACGCTCGCATGGTGATTGACCATGCTGCCGCTTTGCGGCTACCGGCGATCGGTCAGGTCTGGCCGAGCTTCGAACTGGCAATCAATCTGAAAGCCGCTAAGGCTATTGGCCACGAAATGCCTTTACCGCTCATCCAACGAGCCGAGCAGGTCATCGAATGATCAGTCGGCGCTCATTCCTCATGGCACTGGTGACCACTGCCAGCTGTGCCAATGCCGCCGCTGTTTGCGCGCAGCACCGTAAGGTGAGGCTGGTGGGTTTCCTGGCTTTGCCAGCTCGCCCTGATCCTCTGGAATCCAGCCGGTTCGGTGCGTTCGTGCGCGGCATGCGCGAACTGGGTTACGTCGAGGGCGACAATCTCAAGATCGAGTGGCGTTTCGCTGGAGGAGACATCGCGCAACTACCAGGGTTGGCCGCTGAACTTGTGGCACTCGATGTCGACATCATTGTTGGCGGGGCCACACCCGTAATCAGCGCCGCTCAGAAGGCAACGCGCACGATCCCGATCGTTATGGCCCCGATCAACGACCCAGTCGGTAGTGGGCTCGTCGAGAGCGTCGGTCGGCCAGGCGGCAACATAACCGGACTCTCCAACTTGAGCACGGATCTGAGCCCAAAGATCATCGAATTGCTGCACTCGATTGCCCCAGCGGCTTCGCGCATCGCTGTCCTCTCGAACCCCGACAATGCCTCGAACGCGGCGATCCTCGAGAACTTGCGAGCGGCGATGGGGCGGATCGGGATAACCGGCATTGTTGTGGAGGCGACGACTGCGCAAAACATCGACATTGCCTTTGCCAAAATAGGCGATGAGGGTGCGCAGGCAGTGGTCGTGGCTCCCGACACGCTTTTCGTTGAGCAGCGTCGGCAGATTGCCGAGCTGGCGCTGAAGCGCCGCTTGCCGACAATTTGCGAGTTCCGGGAACACGTGGAGGCCGGAGCGCTGTTGAGCTATGGGCAGAACCTAGCCGACGGATATCGGCGTGCGGCCACTTTCGTGGACAGGATCTTCAGGGGCGGCAAGCCGGCGGATCTGCCGATCGAGCTATCGACGAAGCTGGAGCTCGTGATCAATCTTGCAACGGCAAAAATATTAAAGCTTGCGATTTCAGCCGACCTGCTTGCTCGCGCCGATGAGGTTATCGAATAGGAATGGCTACTTGCTGCCGTGCATGAGTCAGTGACTGTGCAGGTTCGTTCCGGACCCGAAGCGGTCATGCTGGACGCGTCGCCATTACTTGAGAGCAGCGCGCAGCTGCGCATCAAATCGGTCGGCCAATGCATTGATGGCAGCTACGGTATCGCCCACGCGAAGAAATCTTTCTGCTTCCATAGCCGGCTCAACGATGTCGGGTATAATCAATGCAGGGCCATCACCCAGTCGGGTGAAAAAGATCGCCACAGAAACGTGTCTGGCTCGCCTCCTCAAAATGACTCCAGCATCCCACCCAAGGGGCACGTGGTGGGTATCGATATATCGGACTTTCCTGCCTCCGATATCGATAATCTCTCCGTTTGCAGGCACTCGCGGAGGACGATCGGCCCAATCAGTGATGGATAGCCGGCATGCGACCGCACCGTGCATCAATTCTGCTTTAGACGCCGCTGCCAACCGTTCGTTCATGGCGCCGCATTCATCAGCCTCGAAATGACCGAACGCGAGCCAGCGCAACCTATCAACAGAAATGATCTTGCTCACAGCCGCCGATATAATAGGAAACATCTTGCGATGCCCGCAGTGGAAAAGCAGCGGCTCCTCCGCATCAATCAGGAACTGGTTGAATGTGAAGCCGGCGCCTTCTGCAGCCTGCGGTAAAAAGGTCGATATGCGATAGATACGATCACCAATCTCGTCGGTCCGGACGTCCGTGTGTCCCTCCTATGACGTAATCGAGCACGCGCCTCAGCTTGCTACTCTCTCATGTCACTCTCGTTGATCTCTAGGCCCCTTTGGTCCGGAATTGGCACCCCTTTCTCCGTTCGCGGCGCTGCAGCGATTTGGTCTGCTTTGTGAGGGCCTTCTGCCGCGTAGACAATGTCGTCGGCAGGCCAACTTTTCACCCTCGGCTGCCTTGCTCATCGCTTACTTGTTGCGGTGCAACAGTTGTCGATACGTTCCGTACCGGAGCGGCGCCATTTTCCTTAGGGGTAGGGCGGCCGCATCTCGCCAAACATTTGGTCAGTGGCCTTGACCAAACAATCGGCTTGGCTAGCGTGAGGCCGTTGTTCAGATAAAAAAGCATGAACACCACTAGGGAGGTTCCAAATGAGGTCCGCAAGAGTACTGTCGTCATTACTACGGTGTACGCTACCTGCCCTTCTCCTGATCGCGGCCGATTTCGCACCCGCCGCTGCCCAAGCACCGGCAGCGAAAGAGGTCACCTGGAAGGTGCAGAGCACCTGGCCGCAAGCGAACCTTCTCCATGAGTCACCCTTGATTATGGCCAAGGCCATCGAGGAGATGTCGGGCGGCCGGCTCAAGATGAACGTCATGGCCGCCGGCATGATCGTACCTCCGTTCGAGGTGCTCGACGCTGTGCACAAGAACGTCCTGGACGGCGCACACTCCTGGCCCGGCTACTGGACCGGCAAGAACATGGCGGCTGGTCTCTTCGGTCCTCCGCCTGCTGGTCCTTTCGGCCTTGGCAGGGACGAGTTTCTATCCTGGCTGCACTCGGGCGGCGGCATGGAGCTCTACAACGAGCTGCTGCAAAAGGAGCTCAAGCTCAACGTCGTTGCCTTCTTCACGACCACGCTCTGCTACTGGGAGGCTTTCGGCTGGTTCCGCAAACCTTTCGAATCTCTCGCGGACCTCAGGAAGATGAAATTCCGCACGTCCGGCCTCGGACTTCAGATGATGCGCCAGATGGGCGTTTCGGCCGTGCAAATGCCCGGCGGCGAGGTCATCCCCGCGCTCGAGCGCGGCACGATCGACGGCGCCGAGTGGGCCATCCCGAGCCATGACATTCTGATGGGGTTCCAGAACGTCACGAAGTACTACTACATGCCCGACATGCGCCAGCCGCCGGGCATTCAGGAGTTCCTGATCAATAAAACGAAGTGGGACGAGTTGCCCGCCGACATGAAGGCGATTGTGAAGAATGCGCTGCTGGCGGAGATCATGCGCATGAACAATGCCTCGATCGATCTCGAGAGCAAGGCGGCCAAAGAGCTGATCGAGAAGCACGGCGTGAAGATCATGCGCACGCCCGAAGAAGTTCTGAAGGCCCAGCTCACTGCAATAGACAAGGTGTACGAGGAGGAGGCAGCCAAGAATCCGTTCTTCGCCAAGGTACTTGCATCGCAGCGCGAGTTCGCCCAGCGCGTTGTGCCGCACGCTGCCCAGATTCGTCCTCCACTTGAGCGAGCAGTCGAGCACTACTGGCAAAAGTAAGACTTCCGACCGCGCCCGCTGGGTCAAGACCGCGGCAGCGACCCCGCTACGGCGTCGGTATTTCCTGCGCTTTTAGCGCTTTTGCAGCCCGGCGGGACGCGACCGTTTTGGCCCGTCATGACCGTCGCAACACTGGAATCGCTTCGGGAGCTACGCCCCTGAAGACACCACCGGGCTCGCGAAGGCGTGGGTTAATAAAGTGGGAGGCCAGCGCGCGGCGCGGCCGTTCCGAGTGGTTCGGCCGCGAGCTGTGAACTAAACCACCCGCATGAATCGCAATGCCACCAGCGTGCACTACGGCAGGGACGGCGCGGCTTTCCATCTCGGCGGGAATGGATGGGATGCCGTAGTAGAAGCCCTTGCGCTGCTTTGGATCCCAGAGCTGATCGTGGTGAAGAATGCGATGGTGCGACCCCGGCACGTACCACATGCAGCCGTTTTCGATGGTCGCATCGTCGAGCGGGACCCAGAGGCTTACTGAGCCTTCGGTGCTATCCTTGCTCGGCCAATAGAAGTCGTCCTGATGCCAATTGACCGCGCCACCCGTAAGCGGAGGCTTATAGAGGCCTTGAAAATGGACGAGCTGGATATCACCACCAATGAGCGATTGCACGACATCTAGAAAGGCGGGATTGCGGATGTGCTCGTCGAATGCAGCATGCAGCAGGTGCGCGGTCCGAAGTTGGTAGACTTTTTCGTGGTCGTCGCTGTCGTCGGCCGCAGCACCATTGCGCAACGCGTTTTCCGCGCGCAGGTGCTCGACCGTCTCCATGTAGGCGGTCCGATAGCGTCCAATCGTCGTCTCGGGCAAGAAGCGATCGATAAGCAAATATCCAGTCTCGCGGAAGCGTTCGATCTGGTCTTGTGAGAGCTGCATTGGCCTCCTCCCGACGGGGTCACTAGTCCATTGGTGCTGATCTTCGACACTGCCGAACGTCGCAAGCAGAACCTGTCACCGAGAAATCGCCGCACTGTTGCGAGAACGATTCCAAACCGAGCGCCCGCTCGGCATACGCCGCGGCATGAGTGAAGTCCCGTTCAGCGAGTTAGGTCATGCTCCTCCGGTGACTCCGGCTTCTTTAGGTTCATACGCCCGTCGTAAATCGGACGCGCTCCGGTTGTCGGACCCGGATATTGGAGAAAGACAACGGTTCCTCCGCTTTTGGTGGTCATCTCGTGTTCGAAATGCGGGTCGGGCATATAAACGAATGTTCCAGGCCCGTACGTCGCGCCACCGCAACAGAATTCACCGTCGAGGATGTACCAGACTTGTGCAAAGTCGTGTCTGTGCAGGGGAAAGCTCGCCCCTGGCTCGTACCGTAGAAGGCCGGCATTGGGCTCTGTCGGACGCTCTGGACGCGGATGAAAGAGAAACTTTGTCTTGTTTTTGAAGCGGCCCATCTCCCATTCCATATCATCGACATGCTTGAACTCGGGGGCATGGTCCTCAACTCGTTTTCCCGCCGCCATGGCGTACTCCTCGAAATTCCTCGCACCCAACAATATCTACTTCTTAGCGTCTATGCCACCGACCAGGCTGCTCGCCCCAACGATGAGCTGTTCGAATGAAGCAACCTTTGCTGCAGTGCAAGGCACTGTAGCTGCCACTCAAGAGCCATGCCTCAGGCGTAGAGCATGGCCGGAATTGAAGGAGCAAGAGACCAACGATAGGCGCTCGATTGGCCATCGAATTCGGGTGCAAGTGGCCCGTTGCAGAAGTGGCGATGCTCGCGCTATGCACGGCACACGGGTGCCCAAATGTTGTCTCCGGGGAGGTGCCAGATGGTCGCAACCCGAGGGCTGCATTGCATGTTTCTTGCAGCTCTTCTCGCCGTCATGACGCTTCTGATGCCACTGACTTCCGCAGCAGCGCCCATGACTGAGCCGCCCTACTACAGCTACGCAAAATCAAAGCTGAAGGGTTTGCGCAGCCAGTGGAAGGACCTGCTCGCAGCGGGCACGCGCGTGCTTGTGATGCTGAGCGAAGACATACCATACGCACCGGGCGCGCGGGCGGCGACGGCGAAGATCCACAAGACCAATGCTGCCGATTGGACGCCGGTGTGGCACTCGGACCGCGTCCCCCACGAATACGATGATCTGCACACGTGGATTGGCGAGATCGGGGATGTACTCGTCATCGACAAGGACGGAAAGGTCGAAGGCGGCGAGGTCACCGAATTGCTCAAGACGTTGCTGCCGGCTGTAGCGAAGAGGCCGACGCCCATGACCGGAATTCATCAGGTCGGATCTTAAGCTCGTTGATGGCGCCGATCTCGACGAGCGTGTCGCACCCGTACCAGAGGCACATCTCCAAGCCCTTGTCTCGGACAGACGATGGGTAGCGAAGCAAGCGTAACCAGCCATACGGCCCAGAGCGGCATGCGCCCGACCGGGATGATCCACGGCTCTGGGATCTCGGCCTAATCTCCTGCTGCCAACCCGGACGCAGGATCCTCCCAGATGACTTGCCGACGTTGCAGCTATCGCTCAATGCCTTGGCAGATTGCATGGCGACTTCGGCACACAAATCGTCTTTGGAAATCGCTTCCCACCCCAACCGAGGCGTTCGGACATTGCGCAATGCTTCGTCGGCCGCGCCAGGGTTTGTCCGGCGACGCCACATTTCGGTCTCGCTCTTGACGCACGACATAGGACGCCGCCGCAGGAGTACAGTTCAGATGGAAATCTGAGGCGCTTTTTTGTGGATTTTACAAAGCTGGACCATCGTCACTTGACACTCTGAAGGGCAGGTTGCCGGGCGCTGCACATACAGCGGGGGTGAGCCGTGCGCTGGGCAGAGGGAGGACATGAGGATGGACGAGAGGAAATCGCTCCGCAGCAGGGCTGGTGCTTGGAGTGCATTGCTATCCTCGGCGACCGCGCTCGTCTTTTCGGCTTATAGCCTGTACGAGACGGTGATTAAGCGAGCCGATCTGCATATCTATCAACCGCCCTTAATTTACATGTATCGCGAAAATTTTCGTGACATATTTGCTGTTCCGATCACGCTCTCAAATCTGGGCACGCAGCATGGCACGGTGCTGTCCTTTAATCTTGAAGTAACCCATCCTGAAACGCTTAAGAGAGTGAATTTTCAAAGCCTGCATTTTGGCGAGTCGCCGAGGCGGAATACGCGCCTCTTCACGCCGATCACTGTTGCAGGGCGTAGTTCATTCACTGATGTCGTATTATTTTATGCCCTTGCTCGCGGAGCATTTGTGGAGACAACCGGCGGTGCAAAGCTGCCGCTGCGTTTCAAACTAACCTTGAATGCCGATGCTGCCAGTGGCTGGCTCGGGACGAAGGAGCCGGCTCCAGTAGTTTTTGACATGACGGCGGATTACATCCAAAGCCACAACAAAATGGAGGCCGGTGAGCCAACCCATTTCCACGATCTACGCTGGACAGAAGAGGTGGCTATAGCTGCGGCGGCCAGAGAGAAGCAGCTCCAACCAGAACAAGAAGCGGCGCTCGCCAGGAACGTTGAGGACACTACTAAGAAATGCGGGTCCGCCTTGACAGTGAAATTCGACTGGACCGGTGTACCGCCCGGTGCTCTCAAGGAGTTCAGCGCTTCGGGATATTGTGACGCTGCGCTACAAGGCATCAGGCGGGTTTGCGACGATGCGCCCGGGAAGGATGCGGTCAAGCAGAAGATAAAGAGCATGACCTGCGGCTTCGGCCTCGAGCGCTCGATTTCGCTGAAGGACGGATCGCTGGCCTACACGATCAATTTTAAGTCCACCAATGACGCGGATTTCGTCTACGCCTACCTCACGAACAATTTGTGATGTCGAACGTTGGGCAGAGGGTGTCGATGTCAAAAACTGGCGCTTTGCTTGGGCTACTACTGTCCGTTCTCGGCCTTGCCACCTGCCCGCCAGGGCCAGCCCAAGCCGCAAAGCGCGTCGCGCTGCTGGTCGGGAACAATGGCTACGAGAACGTGCCGAGGCTCGACAGGGCAATCAATGATGCGCATGCGCTCGGCGACGCGCTGAAAAAACTTGGCTTTAAGGTGTTCGTCGGTGAGGATCAGTCGCGACGCTCAATGAGCGAGGCGCTTCTGGCGTTCGACCGGACAATTGAGTTCGGTGACACGGCGCTGTTCTTCTTCGCCGGCCATGGCTTTGAAATCCATGGGCAGAACTACCTTCTCCCCACCGACGTTCCCGCGGCCACCCAAGGGCAGGAGGAGCTCGTGCGCGACGCCTCCTTTGCCGTGGAACGCATTGTCGACCGTCTGCAGGCGCGCGGGACTCGCATCGCGATCCTCGTCCTCGACGCCTGTCGCAACAACCCATTCGAGCGAGCGGGCACGCGTGCGATCAAGGGGACCGGTGGTCTCGCGCCCATCACCCCATCCGAGGGGGTGTTCGTGGTGTTTTCCGCCGGCGCAAAACAGACGGCGCTTGATCGGCTGAGTCAATCTGACTCGGACCCAAACTCCGTATTCACTCGCAATTTCGTCCGCGAGGTGTCGACGCCGGAGCTGACTCTGGTGCAGATTGCCAAGCGCACGCAAATCGCCGTCAAGCAGTTGGCGGCAACCGTTCGCCACGATCAGACTCCGGCCTACTATGACCAGATCGTCGGCGACGTTGTGTTCAAACCCACAATGGATAATGCTCCGCCCATTGAGGTGCTTCCGAAGGTCGTGACTTTGCCACCCGGGACGCCTGGTCCGCCGGACCGGCAGGCGCCAATACCGTCGGAAGCCGTCAAGCGATTGATTGCCGATCTCGATGCTTTAGCGGCAGCACGCAATTGGCCCGAGTTGCACGATCGCTTGACCGACCTCAATCCAGCCGCACGCGATGCGCGTTGGAGCGCGCTGGTCGAGCAGGCCGCCATTGGCGAGTTGACCCCCCTAGCCGCGCCGGGGGGAAGCTTTGCCGAGCGAATGGCCGCAATTGAACGCTACTATCCGAAGTTTCCCTCCCTCGGCGGGTCGCCGCAGTTTCTTGCATTGCGCACGTCGATCGGGCTCGAAGGCTTCGGCCGCTGCTTTGATGAGGCCCACGATCCGGGAAAATGCCTTGGTGCGCTCGAACGTTTCGTGCATGTGGCGCCAGTGAGCGCGGACCTCGCCCGAGGCGCCGCACGCCTCGTTGGCATCAAGCTCAATCGGTCCACCTCGACTCTGTTCTTTGCGGCCGGCCTCGACGTGGCGGGTGGCGAGGCAGTGTGCGTCGATCCGGACGTCGCCTATTCAACCGTTGCCGCCTTGCAGAGGCCGCCCGATTGGCGTGAGGCCAAGGCCGCGCGTAAGCTTGCGGAGCGCTGTTGGGAGACGCTGGTGACCGCCGTGGTAGAGAATGTCGCGCACGAGAGCGCGGATAGCTATTACCTGCACAATGCCTGTCCGATCTTGATGGAACGCAAAGCGGTAACCGGACTGCGTGCGGCACGCTGCCAGGCACTTGGCCCCCGCTAGATGTAGCACGCTAGCCCGGCGCGCAGCAGCTGGCTGGGTCTCTTTCAGTCGGTTCCGCAACTCGCCTCCGGTGCGTAGGCGATGGCGGCTGTTGGGTCTAATCTGTTGCATCAAGGCGATAGCGCCTGGGCCTTGCCAGCACGATCAGCCGCCCGTCTGATCGTGGGCCCACGCGACGAGACCAATGCTTCACTTTCTGGCCCGTACGGTCAGCTCGACCATTGCCTCCCAACGGTTCAATGGACGCATCGACCACCGAGGTGAGGCGAGCCTCGCGCGAGAACGAAAGGACGTCGCGCGCTTGAGGACGTTATTCTACGGCGCCGCAGGACGACAAGAATGAACTTGCGAAACTCAGCGCGGTTTGGCAGTTCCATTTTGAAGGTCGAACCCTTGCCGAGCGTAGTTTTACCACGAAGTGGCTACACCTGCTTGGGTCAGCAGTTGGCAGATTTGTTGCGAAAGTCGCTGAATGGCTGGGCGAAGGAGCTAAGCCATTGGGCTGTCGTCGGCGAGCAGCGAGCTATCGGGCTCGCCCTGCCGCGGTGGCGGAGGCCACAGCAAGCGCGCGGCCAGTAAAGCTGCGCCGGCGCCGAGCAATTGGAAACAAATGAATGCCCCCACATTTGTCGGCGCAATTCCCGCAAATGTATCGCTGAGCCCACGAGCAATCGTTACGACAGGATTAGCGAATGAGGTCGAGGCCGTGAACCAGTATGCCGCAGTGATGTACAGCCCAACGGCGTACGCCGTGGCAGCGGGAGAAACCGCTGCACAGCCAAATATCGTCAGCAGCAATCCAAAAGTGGCGACGAACTCAGCAAACCACTGGCCGGGACCAGACCGAATTGTCGTTGATAACTGCCACACCGGCAGCTCGAACATGAGGTGCGCAACCCAGACGCCGATTAGTGCTCCAAAGAGCTGCGCGGTCACATAGTGCAAGGCGTCAAGCCGAGTAATTTCGCCACGCAGACGAAAGGCGAGTGTGACAGCAGGATTGAAGTGGGCACCGGAGACTGGGCCGAAGATCAAGATCAACACAACCAATATGGCGCCGGTCGGCAGCGTGTTGCCCAGCAATGCCAGGGCAACATTGCCACCTGCCAGCTTCGCACCCATGATGCCCGAGCCGATCACGGTAGCGAGCAGGAAGGCGGTGCCCAATGCCTCGGCAAGCAGCCGCTGATGCCTCCCGAATGCCGGCATTATTGTACCTTCAAAACCTTTGACGTTGCGCCCTCCGCGCGTCCGATCTCCTGCAATCTAGCCGTGAGCGGCAGGCGACCGAGCGAAGCGATAGGAAGGCTCGTGAAAATCGAAATTCGGTTCCGCAAATTTCTTAACGCCGTTACGAATGCGCGTTCCTTGTCGATGTCACCGCCCTCGACCGCAGCCGGGTCCTCGATGCCCCAGTGCGCGGAGATCGGCTGGCCAGGCCAAAGCGGGCAGCTCTCGCCTGCCGCAGCGTCACAGACGGTAATGACGAAATCCATGTTTGGTGCGTCAGGAGCCGTGAAAACTTCCCAGCTCTTGGACAATAGCTTGTCCGTTGGATAACCGAAGCTGGCGAGCACCTTCACGGCAATTGGGTTGACCACGCCTCTCGGTATGCTACCGGCCGAAAAAGCCTGAAAATTCGTGGCCCCTTCCTTGCCGAGGATCGACTCCGCCATGATGGAACGTGCCGAATTGCTCGTGCACAGAAACAGCACGTTGAGCTTCCGGGTCATGGGCAGCAGCTAGATTGGTTGGCCTTGGGTTCGCAGCAGCGTACCCTTGGCGCGCTCTCTGGCTTGGACTTGCCATAGACGGTCGCCTCGCCGGTGGTCAGAAATGCCTCCCAGGCGATGCCGGCTGGATCATCGATCCAGGCCTTTTCTGACTGCGCGTAACAGCAGGTCGTCTTGCCCTCGTCCAGTACCGGACCGTCGGCAGACCTAAGTCGCCCGTAGACTTCCGCCAGCTCGCTCTCGTTCTCCGCCTGGATGCCGAGGTGGTTGAGACCAGCCTTTTGACCACGACGCATCGAAATGGCGAAGTTGACGCGCGGATCCTCAAGCATCCACTTGGCGTAATCAGGCTTGATCACGCTCGGCTCGGCCGCGAACAAGGTCGAATAAAAGCCAATCGCTGCCTGGAGATCGTCGACGCCCACGTGCACATGCATGCGCTTCATCGTGCTGTCTCCTTCCGCTTGCGGGGGGATTTGACGGCTTTGCCAGGGGCAGGAAGGCAAAGTTCCGGGCGCCCGCGGCAACAATTCTCCGTCAGATAGCCGAGCAGATTGTTCATGGTCTCGTAGCGGGCCGCATAGATCAGCAAGCGACCATGGCGGGCGACGCTCACCAGCCCAGCGTGGCGCAGGCGGTCGAAATGGAACGATAGGGTATTGGGCGCAATGCCAAGGGCACTGGCAACTTCGCCTGCCGCCATACCCTCCGGCCCGGCCTGGACAAGGAGCCGATAGACTTCAAGCCTGTGTCCTTGTGCAAGGGCAGCCAAAGCTGCTACAGCAGCCGTCTTGTCCATGATTCAACGATTATCGAAGTGATGTATTTTCGTCAAGGCATAGAATAAGGGAGAGCGGCCCGGCCATGGCCATCAGCTCTAACACCATTGCACGATCTGCTGGCGGATTGGTTGCGGTGGTCTGTGCCGCCCAAGTGCTCGTGCAAATTGGCGCCTTTTTTTGGCCCGCGTTAATGCCCGGCATCATGCCGCTCTGGAAGCTTTCCAACAGTGAGGCCGGCTGGATCACGGCCAGCTTCTATGGCGCCTACATGCTTTCGGTACCGCTGCTGGTCACGTTGACGGACCGAATCGATCCCAAATGCGTCTATCTCTTTGGCGTGTCCGCGACGGTCATGGGGCATCTGCTATTTTCGCTTCTTGCTGACGGCTTCTGGTCCGCTCTGATCCTCCGGGCGCTCACCGGCACGGGGTGGGCAGGCACGTACATGACCGGCCTCAAGCTTCTCGCCGACAAGGTCGACGCCAAAATGATGTCGCGCGCGACGGCCGGTCACGCCGCAAGCATCGGCATTTCCGGGGCTCTCTCATTCGCTACGGGAGATCTCATTGCGGCCGCTGCTGGCTGGCGCGCCGCCTTCCTCGTTGCGTCGGGGAGCGCCGCGGTTGCGTGGGTGCTGGTTGCTTTGATTGTGCCTGCTCAAGGGAGAGCCGCCGCTCCCGCCAAAGACGGACAAGGCCTTTATGATTTCCGGCCGGTGTTCCGCAACAGCTCGGCCATGGCGTATGCCATCGCCTACTGCGTCCACACTCTGGAAATGAGCGCTTTGCGCGGCTGGGGCGTGGCGTTCCTCGGTTACGTCGCGACGACCACCGGCACGGTCGCCGCTTCCCTGCTGTCGCCGGCTGCTATCGCCACCGGACTTGGCCTTATTGGCACCTTCGCGAGCGTCCTCGGCAACGAAGCCGCCATTCGCTACGGCCGGAAGCGTCTCGTCGTGACTGCGATGATCACCTCGATCCTCATCGGTGCAACCATCGGCTTTATCGGTAGCATGTCCTATGCAGTTGCGGCCGTTCTTCTGGCGCTCTACGGTATCGTCATCTGGCTCGACTCCTCGTCGCTCACCGCCGGAACGGCCGGCACGGCCGAGCCCTCCCGGCGTGGGGCGACCCTGGCCGTTCATTCCATGCTTGGCTATGCGGGTGGGTTTGTGGGGCCGTTGCTGGTCGGCTGGATCCTAGACCTCTCTGGCGGCATGTCGCAGCTTGGCTGGGGAATGTCTTTTCTCTCGGTCGCCTGTTTGATGGCTCTCGCCCTGCTCACCTTCGGGATGATCTGGCCGCGCGAGCTTGCTGGCGACAGGGGCAAGGCAATGTGAGCATGGTGAACGTGCGAAAGTATTCGGTGCGCCGCAGGCGAGTGGACCCCTTGGTCGTTGCCGTCAACGCACTCGGCATCACTCAGATCACGGCGTGGGGTACGAGCTTTTACTGTCTCGGCGTCCTGGCAAAACCCATCGTCGCGGATACCGGATGGCCATTGACGACCGTATTTCTCGGCTTCAGCGTGGCGCTCCTCGTCATGGGATTTATCTCAACCTGGGTTGGCCGTGTCATTGATCGCGCCGGCGCCCGGGCCGTGATGTGTGTCGGAACAATTATCGTGTCGGCAGGGCTCGTGGCCTTGTCGCAGGTGAGGGATCCGGCGAGCTATCTTGTCGTGTGGGCGATCGTCGGCATCGGCATGCGTTGCTGCCTCTACGATGCAGCGTTCGCCGCGCTTGTACAGGTAACGCCCTCGCGTGGACGGAAGGCGATCTCCTATCTCACCCTCTATGGCGCCTACGCCTCGACCGTATTCTGGGTGATCGGTCATTACCTGAACGAGACCTATGGCTGGCGGGGCACACTCATCGCCTTTGCTGTCATCAACTTGGCTGTCTGTTTGCCACTCAATTGGCTTGGTCTCGCACGCCGCGAGTCGCCAGAGGACACGGCGCCACTAGCGAAAGCTTCGACACTTTCGCCGGCTGGACTTGTGCTCGAAGGGCGGATGCGCGTTATCGGGATGGTTCTCTTTGCGCTTATCATGTCACTCAACGGTTTCGTCTTCGGCATCATCTCGATCCAGCTGGTACCCTTGCTGGAGGCGGCAGGACTGGCAGGTGCTACGGCTGTATGGGTCGCGTCCCTCAAGGGCCACGGGCAATTCGCCGGGCGGCTGGTGGAGATCTTCTTCGGCCGCAATCTCAAGGCCATGACCATCGCACGCATCGCCATCGGGGTAGTTCCGGGATCCCTGGTACTATTGTTTCTCGCCAGGGGCGAGCTCTCCCAGCTCGTGGTCTTCACCTTGCTGCTCGGCGCCGCCCAAGGGGTGATTACGATTGTCAGGGGTGCCGTCCCGCTCGCACTTTTCGGGGCGGAGGGATATGGCGCCGTGCTCGGGATGATCGCAACGCCAACCCTGCTCGTTAATGCGTTCGCGCCAGCAATTTTTGCACTGCTGGTGGATTGGTTCGGTTGGCAAACCTCGCTTTATGCTCTGTTCGGCTGCTCGATAGCAACGTGGTTCGCCATTGAGGTTATGTCGCGCTGGTATGCAGGGGCACAGGCACGCGCCGCGGGCAACAAGCTGGCCACCGAGGCATGACGGCGCGCAACCGATTGGCGGCTATCCTCCTGCTGGGCACCACGCAAACCCTTGGCTGGGCGTCAAGCTTCTATCTCCCGGCATCCTTGGCGACCGCATCGTTGACGATTTGGGAATGTCGAGCAGGTGGTTCCACGATAGGGCTCGATTTACCCATTGGATTCGTCACCGCGGCTCATTGGCAGGCAACTGTTGGCTTGGAGCGAGGCCTGGCCCTTCCTAGCACGAGCTTGTTCGCTCGATATCTGACCGGACCAGGAAAGATAGGTTTCGATTAGCGGATGGAAAGCGATGGGATGCCAGCAAATTTGGCGACGCAGCAATGCCATTTCCGCCATCTCGTTGATCCGATGTTGCCCGTATTTAACCTGTGCTTTAGATCACGTTGACTGCGGGACGTATGCGTTAAGCTTGCTGTGCGTCCCCTCCTGACCGCACGTCACGGTTGGGCCGGCTCCGAATGCGCAATTCGCGCGTTTGCTGACCGTCTGCAAAATGCCCGCGACACCTGCTGACTGATCCTCGCCAAACCGATATCGTGCAATCTGGGCCTGCTGACAGGGGGCCGAATGCAATTCGATCAATTGAAACGACGCGAGTTCATCACGCTCTTCGGCAGTGCTGCTTGGTGGCCGTTCGCGGCGCGCGGGCAGCAAAGCGAGCGGATCCGGCGCGTCGTCGTGCTCATGAACGTGAGTGCGGCCGACCGTGATCGACAAGCCAGCCTTGCGACATTTGCCAAAGCGCTAACCCAGTTGGGTTGGGTAGACGGTCAGAACCTGCAGATCGAAACAAGGTGGGCTGAGGGTGATCCCGCTGCCATTCGACGACACGCCGAACAGCTGGGATTTCACCCCCCAGATGTCATCGTTGCAACCGGGAATGCGGCCATGGAGCCGCTTTTGGGAGCGGCAATCACCGCGCCGATCGTCTTCAACCAGGTCGTCGATCCCGTTGGCGCTGGGTTCATCGAGAGTTTGGCCCAGCCAGGCGGAAATATCACTGGTTTTCTTCAATTCGAATATAGCCTGAGTGGCAAATGGTTTGAGCTGCTCAGAGAGATAGCGCCGAGTTTGACACGCGTGGCGGTACTCAGGGACCCTACCATCTCCGCTGGGGTGGGGCAGTTCGCGGTCATCCAGTCGGTGGCATCTTCGACGGGGATTGATGTCCGAGCCATCAACGTGCGTGATGCGCGCGAAATTGAGCGCGCCATCGCCTCGTTTGCGCGCGCACCTAATGGGGGACTCATTTTGACGGTCAGCGCCCTCGCAGTCGTCCATCGCGAGCTGATCATTGCGCTAGCGGCCAAGCATAAGTTGCCAGCCGTCTACTATCGCCGCTATTTCGCTGCTAGCGGTGGGTTGGCTTCGTATGGATACGATGTGGATCAGCAATTTCGCGGCGCAGCGGAATACGTAAGCCGCATCCTCAAGGGCGAGAAGCCTGCTGATCTGCCGGTTCAAGTCCCAACCAAATACGAGCTGGTAATCAATCTCAAGACGGCGAAAGCGCTCAGCATCAGCGTGCCCACTACTCTGCTCGCCCGCGCCGATGAGGTGATTGAGTAGCTCTAGATTCTGTCTACGCGTTGCTGCACGTGCTCGGGAATCGGCATAGGGGCGTGGAGCAACCTCTCCACGACCCCTGCCACACCACCGGCATCGGGTTCGATGGGTTGAGGTCACGCGGCGAACCTGGGAGCAACGACGGGCTTGTTCGGTAGCGCGATGTGGAGTCCAACGCAGAGTTATGCCACCATCGTCGCCCGTTGCCTGCAACTCGGTTGGCGGCGATCACTCATCCCACGAGCACGCAGCTCGCGATGAATGGTCGAACCTCGCTTCCAATACTTGCGTGCAGCGCTTGCAGGCGGTGGCGCACCCATTTGTGGACGTCCGCAAAGGCTCGTGATCTCTCGGCGATCCGGAAGTCAAGCCTTCCATCCTGCCAAGTAGAGTACGCCCCCCAATTTCTTGCCCACGGCCGCAATGCTCTGCCCGACCACACGTCGGGTCAGCATGCGGACGCGCTCTTGCACCCGCGTCCAGGTTTCGGATGCGACGCACAATGTGCGGCCTTGGCGTGCCGCGCATCAATGCAGATCACCGGCAGTCCCAGCTTCTTGAGTCCGTCCAAAGCCACGTCGACGTCACGCCGCTCTCCAAGCCGCTGCGGACCACTTGCGGTGCGTGGGCAGCAATGAAGTCGGCGATAGCCTTGGGCTCGGACGCGACCATACCTTCGCGCCTGATCTTGCCAGCATGATCGACAACGCGGTCTGCTTCAATGAAACATCCAATCCGACGTAGTGCTACTGTGAAAATGTGTACGGATCAAAACATCCTAGAAACCTATTGCAATGCGCCATCAAATCACCATCCGCTCGACACCGTACCGGTGAGCGTCGAGAGGCGAGCATCGCGCCAGGGTGAGGAACGTCTGACGCTTGAGAACGCCATTCTACGGCGCCGCAGCACGTCTGCGCTTTCACGCAGCCAGACCCTTTGCAGGCCAGCAACGTCTCACTAGGTTCGTCCATCACATGAGCATGTCCGAGGATCAATCAATGGTCTCGTCGAACTTCAAGCAGGAACTTCTGGACCTGCTGTCACATCCCTCGATTGTCGCGCCCGACGGGGTTCCGCCAGGCGCTTCCGAGTTTGACATTCAGACGTTCGAGCGGCTCCATGGGCTACGACTGCCGCCTACTTTGCGCGATTGATTTTCGGTAGTGAATGGCGCGGTTTTCTCGGGCTCAGCGACTACCGGGTCGACTCCAAGTATTTCCTGAGCAGATCGTGGCTAGCAGTGGCCGACGACGGGTGCGGGGACTACTACTTGATCGACCCAACCGGTCCAGACCAAAGGAGACTACCCGGTATTCCATTGGGACAAGGGAGGACCCCAGTAGGGCGGTCAAAAACGTTCGGACGGAAGTCAATCGCATCGTAAGCCAAAGCTTCAATTGGAAATCTGACAAGTCGGCGCAAGTGGAAGCCGTACTGAAGGAGCAGGGGATCATTAGCGTTGCGGAGCTGCAGCAGCGCTTTCGCAAAGAATACAAGGCAATTATCAAGCGAGGTCAAGTAGCTGGTCTCGTCGAGTACTACATGGCCAAGGAGATCGTAGATAGCGGGTCCATCGGTACGAAGGGCAACAGGGAACGCGGAGAGGTCATGATCACCGTATTTGAGCAAGCCCACGTGGCGAAGACGGCGAAACCAAAATGAGACGACATTGTCGGACCTGATTTCCGCGCGGACTGGAAAGCGCCGCGTCGCGCGGCGCTTATAGCGGCGTTAAGCATGGAGACACGCGTGCAGGCACCGTTCGAGGCGTACACCGACGTAGTCAAGTCTGAGTGGATCGACGACAACGGCCACATGAACATGGGCTACTACCTTGTGGTGTTCGATATCGCATCAACGCCGTTCTTCCATTTCGTCGGCCTGACCCACGAATATCGCAGGGCGCAGGGCATCACGACGTTCGCCGCGGAAAGCCACATCCTGTTCCACCGCGAGGTGCGCGAGGGCGACCGCCTGCGCTTCCAGACCCGACTGCTTGACTTCGATGCAAAACGCCTCCACTTCGCGCAGCGGATGTACCACGCCGATGAGGGCTATCTCGCCTCGTCGATGGAATCGATGAGCATGCACATCGACCGCGCGAAGCGCCGCGTCGCACCGTTCACGGCGGAAATCCAAGCGCGCCTTGCGACGGTCAAGGCGGCGCACGACAAGCTCGAACGCTGGTCCGAGGTTGGGCGCAAGGTATCGGTGAGGGGCGGAAGGCCGTAGATTCTCCCTCTCCGCCGCGAAGCGGGGCAGAGGGGCGGGGTGAGCTGGGGGGCTGTCGCTGCGAAATCGTGCGCAGGTGGCGCCGCCGCGTGCCCACGTGACACGGCGGCTCCCACCCGTCACCTTTTCACCGTCGGGGGTTCGCGGCACCACAAAATATGCCAGAAGCTGACGTTCGGGAGTGAGGACCCGGAGCAGCTGGCGCAACCCTCACGCGCGCCGTTGCATATGCGGCTCACGCCGTGGCGAGTGCGATTTGACCGGTCGCTCGGGATTGCGAGCCGGTGCTAAACCAGGGAGGTAGCAACCGTCATGTTTAGCCACGTCAACCATTGGCACCCGGGATTTCTCCCTTCTACGATGCAGTGCTGGAGCCACTTGGCATCCAGCGCCTGCCAGGCACGAAATACCTCGGATGGGCCAGCTATCAGCGAGGCGGAGATACTGAGAAAGTTATGGGTCGGCAAGCCGCATCTCTGAAGCGGGATTCGCAATGGCGAACGGTAGAAGCGGACCACAAATACAAGCGAGCCGAGCATCCGTTGGACGGGCCTACAGCCTGAGCCGAAAGACGCGGTGACTATTGAATTCCTACAATCAGATTTTCCCGCAGCGCATGAATCGTCCAACTAAGGGCAATTATACCAGTCGAACGGACCATGCTCGGATTAGAGGACGTTGCGGCCGGTGTGGCCGCTCGAAGTGCTCGCGCAGCAGCAACCGATGCCGGTGGTCGGCGTCATGTCCCCGCTCTCGGTAGCCACTGCGGCGCGCAACCTTGCATCGCTTCGGAACGGGTTGCGAGATTTGGGATACAGCGAGGGTCGGAACATCAAGATCGAGGCTCGGTTCGCCGACGGAGTGGCTGAACGGTTTCCCCTGCTCGTGGCCGATCTGCTTTCCCTTAAACCAGATGTGATCCTCGTAGGGTCAACGACCGCAATCCTGGCCGCGCGCAGGGTTGCGCCCTCGATCCCTATGATCTGGTTTGGAACGGCGAGTGACCCTGTAGCACTCGGGCTCGTGGATAGTTTCGCCCGTCCAGGTGGCAATGTGACCGGTTTCCTGTTGTCCAGCGATGCGACGCTGGTCGGCAAGAGACTGGAGCTACTCAGGGAAACCGTCCCCAAGCTCTCGCGAGTAGGCGTCGTGATCGATCCAGACTACGCTGCCGCTGACGGAACACTGAACGTGGTCCTGCCCGCGGCCCGCGCGTTGGACTTGGATGCGCGTGTTTATGAGGTGCGGTCGGGAGCCGAGTTAGAAGCCGCATTCGTGGCAGCCGTACGCGATGGCGTACAGGCTCTGTACGTGCCCGAAGCTCCCCTCTTACTCACCCGCCGGGCTGAGATCGCGGAGATGGCGATGAGCATGCGGCTACCGGCGATTTATACGTTCAGGGAGTACGTGCAATCGGGCGGACTGATGTCTTACGGTTCTGATTTGCCTGAATTGTATCGACGTGCAGCGACCTACGTGGATAAGATTTTGAAGGGCGCCAAACCGAGCGAGCTGCCAGTTCAGACCGCGGAAAAGTTTGAGCTGGCCGTCAACCTCAAGACGGCAAAGGCGATGGGCTTGACCATCTCCCAAGCGTTTCTCCTGCGCGCCGATGATGTGATCGAATAGGTCCCGACTTCGACGCCCTGTCGCTGCATCTGCTCACGGCAGTAGTTGTTTGCACTCAAAGGGCCATGCCTCGGGCGATCACCCGCATGGCCGGAATTAAGGAGCAAGAGACCGACGATCGGGGTCGATTATTCATCAGATTCCGGCTGAAAGTGAGCCCCAGCTGACGAGTTCAATGGGAGCCATCAACGGCCTTGGATGCTGCGATCAGCCTAACGTCGACGGTCTTCCTTCGCTCGGCACGGCAAAGAACCGGTAGGTTAGCGACAGCAGCGTGACGCCGAAAATGGTGAGGATCGGATACGCGATCCCGACGAAAACGGCGTAAGCAAGCGACTGCGAGAGCTGGATGGCGAGATCCCAGACGGGGCCTCCAGGCCCACATGAGCGCGACGATCTGCGGCCACGAGAAGTCGAGCCACCAGGGAGCCCGTACGAGCAGCATCAGCAACGGAACCATCATCGCCAGAGTCACAGCGGGGAGCATGCAAACGGCGGTCGCCGCGCCGAGGCGGAGCGTGTTGCCCCGGGTGATGCGCCAAGCGTGGCGCAGCGAGAGCCGCTCGCCGAGAGCCAAGGCGGGCATTACCAACGACAGCCGCGGCAGCACCAGGAAGCCAATAGCCATTGTCGCACCGGTGGCGGCCGGTGCGGCGAGCTCTTCCTCGATCAGGATCCGAGTGGAAGGGTCCGCTTCGATGGCAAGATTTTACGCGAGAAGGGCGGTGATGAGCAGGGTTCCACGCTCCAGCACAAGAAACACGCAGGCATAGAGGACAAAAGCGCCAGACGACCCCGTCAAGGCGAACATAAGTTGGCTGCGTGACTAACTCTCCGCGCAGAGCGAGCCGGTGCCACGCAACCGCGATCGATGCCAGCAACGCAGATCGAGCGGCATCGGCAGCGCCGCGGCGGTCTCTCGCAACCAGCGGTGCGACGCCTGCGCGCCGAAATCTCCCGGCCAAGAATCGGCGAGCCAATTCAGCCCAATATACACCAGAGCCATGATCAGGACCCATTCCCAGCAGATGCGTACGAGCTGCCTGAGGTTGCGCCCCACAATTGCGTAGCTCGCGCGGACCGTCTGCCAGACCGGCAGCTTGGGGGGCGCGGACGCAGAGATCGCCGTCATGGTAAGCGTTCCTCGCTGACTGGCTCGATTGCAAGGTTGGCGAGGTGCTGTCATGCAATTATGGCGATACAGATGGTGACGGAGGCATCGGCGACCGCCACCGAGCTACTCCGATACGAATCTCGCTTTTTGGTACTAGGCCGACCACGTTCATCTGAAGGTGAACTCGCTATCCGAGGCACAGCCGAAGCGCTGGCACAGGTCCGTGGGTAGGGCCGCCGGCGGCCGAACGTGACCCACAACGCCATTAGATCACAACTGATTGTCTTGGTTCACTACTAGTCCGGTTTTGATCAAAGCGCCCATTATGTGTGAAGCGGCACTGTCGGGCGCGAGCAATGTTCATGTATTCAGAGCCGCTAAGGAGGCACGGATGCATCACGAGCTGGGCACCCCCGAGGATGCGGCAAGAGGGGCAATCCTCAAACGGGCGTATGAGATCACGGACATATTGAAAGCACAGGTGCCTGCCGACGAAGCTAACGGTACGCTAACGCCTGAAACCGTCGCCGCGCTCGAAAAGGCCGGTATGTTTGGGCTGAAGCTTCCTGCAGTCCTTGGCGGAGATGAGGCCGACCCGGTCACTCAGACACTGGTCTTAGAAACACTATCGAACGCCAATGCCTCTGCAGGCTGGTGTGCGATGGTTGGGGCTACGGGCGCGGCTCTTCCTGGCGCCTTTCTCGCTGATGAAGCCATAGCTGAAATGTTTGCATCGGGACGGATACCAAGATGCGCGGTCGCCGCGATGCCAATGGGGAAAGCCGAGATCGTTGATGGCGGCTACCGTCTGACGGGGCGGTGGCCGTTTGGCAGCGGTGTGCGGCATTCCGAGTGGATAACAGCCGGGGCGGTCGTCACACGCAATGACAAGCCGGAGCACCTGATGATGGCGTTCCAAACCAAGTCGGCGCACATACACGACAATTGGCAAGTTGCTGGTCTCAAGGGGACTGGAAGCTGCGACTTCTCCACGGATAATCTATTCGTGCCTGCGGCATTCACTTGGGCCCTGTTGACCAATCAACCGAAACGAGGTGGGCCACTTTATCGGATAGGCAATCCTGGCTTTGTCGCCAATGAGCATGCCGGCTTTGCCTTGGGCTTGGCACGCCGTGCGCTTGACGCATTTCTCGAGAAAGAAGTTGCAAGGGCGCGTAGCTACGCTCCTGGCGCAGCGAGCATGTCTGCGCGCCAATCGATCCAGCGCGCACTCGGCGCATGCGAGATCAAGCTTCGGGCGGCACGAGATGTGGCACTCGATGTAAATTCAGAAGTGTGGCAGGCAGCGCAAAGTGGTCAGACCCCAACACTTCGTCAGCAGTGCGAGCTACGCGCGACGGCCACCTACTGTACGGAGGTCGCCCTCGACATCGTGACGGAGGTGTTTCGATATTCGGGAGGGGGCGCTATTTATGAAAAGAATATTCTACAGCAATGCCTCCGCGATTTGAATGCTGCCGCTCAGCATCTGATGGTGAGCGAGGTGTCATATGAGAACCTTGGCCGGACCCTTCTCGGTGCAACGAATGTCAATCCGATGGGTTAATCCTTGCCCAAAATGCGATCCCTGGTGGCGACCGGGGTGCGCTAACCCCGACGGCGGTCGCAATAAGCAGACCCGTAACCGGAATTGAAGGAGCAAGAGACTAACGATAGGGGCTCGATTACCCATTGCACTTGGGCTGCAAGTGCCACCGACTTCCGCCCAACGTTGCGGCGACCATGATTGCAAATCTCTGGTTGGCGTCACTTCATTGATCATTCATGGCCCGCCGCGATCGTGAGCCACAAGCAAGCTAAAGTGCACCGAAATGTCCTCAAGCGCCGGGATGTTTTCGAGAGCCTCCACCCTGGCTCGATACCGGCCGGGCTCCAGCCGAATGCGGGTAATGAGTTTCGAAAAGTGGTCAGCGGCCGCGCCTTCGCGATCGTGATGTGTGAACATTCGGTCGAGAATGGACGAGGCGCCGTTGTTGCCGATGCGCTCGACACGCAGGCGAACAGGAATTGCAAGGCCGGTGTCGATCTGTCGCCCATTCCGGTACGCTCCAGTCCCTGCCAGCTTTCTGACACGTTCTCTGTTTTGGCCGTCCCCTTTCCTGAAGTAGAGGTTCAAGTGGAACGTGTAGGTCTTCCTCGTGGCGACGCTGAACTCGGCTTCTACAACGGAGCCCTTGTTGCCCGCCTTGAATGGCACATCTACGTGCGCGGGTAGGGAGAGGGCGTTTATCGTCACGATATTGAGGGCGCCTGCAACAAGGGCGAGAGCTGAGATCAAAAAGGACCGTTCCTTGCTTCGCCAGGCAGCACCGGCCACCAACCCAACAAGGGGCAGCAACAAGACCTCGAATACCTCATCCCACCAAATCCCGTTGGCCAGATATCTCTCGGGCACCAGAACAACCATCCCACAAGCCAATCCCACAACGTATGCAACCAGCAAATGAAACCGGATTCGGGTGCAAGCGATGAAAAACGACGGAACGAGTGTCGCGAATACGACGATTGCAATTTGCGAAATAGACTGAACCTCTTGGCATAAGCTGAAGTGTTATTTGGTTCGGCACGCGTTCCTCGATGCCAGCGAGCCGTCTCGGCAGTTCGCCCGCGCGCTAGCGGGATCGACTGCCCGTTCGCCTCTCGACTGTGAAGGCAGACACAATCTGCACCGCACCACCGCATCTATAGGCAAGGCACTTGTCGATATCGTGGCACTCCGTGCGGCCTTTTTGAAGAGCTGACGTTCGGCTTTTGGCACTAGGCCCTCTCGGGACTAATTCATGAATCCATCACACGCGGATTGATATCTCAAGCTCGGCTTTCCAACGCGGCACCGCCGGTTCATAGCTTGCCCAAGAACGGCAGCACTACGCTCTGAAACCCAGCAGGGTTCTCACCCGGCACCGTGTGTGAACTATCCCCCACCACTACCGTCTGCGCGACCGGCAAGCAGCGCGCCTTCATCTACGGCATCGCCCCGGTCTCGGACATGAAGGCCGCGTCCAACAACCTTTCCGGGCGTTCGTGCATGCGTTGCGCGACCTGGACCCTGTGGAGGGGCGAAACTTTGTCCTCGAAGGTCGTCGCTCGGCTGAAGGACGGTTCGAGCGATTTGGCGACATCATCGCCCAAACTGGTCCATCCCAAGTTCGACGTGATCGTGACCACCACTAACGCGGCGGCGCGGGCAGCCAAGGCGGTGAGCACGCGCGTCCCCGTCGTTGCATTAGCCTTCGGCGATCCCGTGGGCGACGGGCTCGTCCAAAGCCTCGCTTGACCCGGCGGTAACATCACGCGGGCCCACGATCGGAGCAGGACATAAGATCGAGGCCGAGCGCCTCGAGTTCTTGAAGGAGATATTGCCTGGAGTTTCTCGCGTCGCCTACCTCGGCAGCCAGGAAAACCAAGACTGGGGAGCCCCCTTGGGGAAAGAGCGTTCGGGTCGCCGCAGACCATGGGCGTGACGCTCTTCCTGGCCGAGCACGCGCCCGGTCAGTATTCTGACGCCTTCACCGCCATCAGTCGTGCTGGGGTCGAAGCAGTCATCGTCGGGCCGAGTCCCTGGGCCTACAATGATCGGGCTCTCATCGGGCTCCGCTGCCAATGCTCGAAAACTGAAAAGCCGGACGCACGAGGACCAAATGGTTCAGCTTGGCCCACATATGCGCATGCCGTACGCAACGCGGGGATCTTGGCGCCAATTTTCCCTTCGTCGCGGAACGGGACTAGGCTCGGGTATTGGGCTAGGCGGGCGGCACCAAATCGCAGAGGAGACCGCAATGGCGACGTATGTCATGTTGGCAACGTTGACGGAGCAGGGCCTCAAGGGCATCAAGGACACGGTGAAACGCACCGAGGCCGCGCGAGAGCTTGCCAAGAAGGCAGGCGTCACGATGCGGGAGAGCTTTTGGACGCTCGGCGCCTACGACCTCGTGGCCGTGTTCGAAGCCCCAGATGGTGAGACCATGACAGCGTTCTCGCTATCCGCCGCCAGGCTCGGCAACATCAAGACGCAGACGCTGCGCGCCTTCTCAAGCAAGGACATGGGCACCGTCCTTGGTAAGATGGTGTGACAGGCAAGCCGGCTGATCTACGCGGCCGGCAATGGCTGGAGCGACGCGCATCAAGGCGCTCGAGGCAAGTTATGGGCTGGCCCTCGAATAGCCTGCGCCGCGGGCTTGCGGCACTCTCGGCCGTGGGTTTCTCAACACCTGCCTATGCGCGATAACTTAGGCTCGCCGAATGGCGGGGCTTGGCACGGAGCGCCATTGGCGCGGTCGACGCTCGGCATGGCAGGTATCCGCGGAGGTTCGGACCAGGATTCGAGATCGAAAAGCCGGTTGCGGACGGCAGGGGTTGACCCATACCGGTCTTCGCCAGGACGCACGACCTGTGAACGCTGCGTGTCTTTTGGCGCTTTGCCTGAGCGCGGCGGGACCCGGCCGTGCAGGTCTGTAAGTCTGGGGTCAAGCGCGCGTGACCAATAATGATCCGCCAGGGGATGTGGTATACATGCAGCGCTGGCGAGGCGGCCTTGAACAGCGAGGCGTTGATCCGTTGTGTCAAGCAGAGAGAATCTCTGCTCGGCTTTAGCCCGAGTGCTTGCTAGCGCCGCCGTCAAGTTGCACAGTTAGCGCAGGTAGTTAGAGAGATGCGTGAATGAAAACGGGTGCTACTGTGGTCGCGTTGCTCGCTACTTGGTCGGCTACCGTGCAGGCCGTGCGAGCGCAAGAGGTCAAGACGATAGCCATCATCTGCCACTGTCGGCCCGACTTCCCCACCTACAAGGGTTTTGAGGTAGGTCTCGCTGAACTCGGGTGGCGGGAAAGTGACAAGATTAGGATCGTGCGGAAGTTCTCGGGTGGCGACCCATCCCGTCTCCCCCACAACGCACAAGAGGTCGTCGCGCTGAAGCCGCACGTTATCTTTGGCGGCTTCACCCCAGCGGTAGTCGCTCTTCAGAAGCAGACAACAACGATTCCAGTGGTTTTCGCAGGGGTGAGTGACCCCAGCGAGATTGGTGCGGCTACGCAATTCAACCGACCCGAACACAATTTCACCGGCGTCATTACCATCAACCGTGAGCTGATGCCAAAACGCCTCGAGCTTATTAAAGAGGCTTTGCCAAAGCTTTCCACCGTCGGCTATCTGGCCAATCCTGAGTACGCCCTACACAAACCGCAACTTCAAGAGATGGAAGCAGCCGCGCAGAGGCTCGGGGTGAAGCTCGTGCTCGCGCAGGTCACAACAGCGACGCAGCTCGAAAGCGCCTTTGCAGAGATCGTGGCGAAAGGCGCACAGGGCCTTGTCGTACAACAGGACCCACTGTTCACCGGGCAAGGCGCGCGCATAGTCGCTCTGGCAGAGACGAACCGTCTTCCAGCGATCTACGCGCTACGCACTTTCTACGATGCTGGCGGATTAATGTGGTATGGCGGTGATATTGTAGCACAGTTCCGCCACGCTGCGGACTACGTCGACCGAATATTGAAGGGCGCTCAGCCTTCGGAGCTGCCCGTCGAGCGTCCTGCCAAAATACTTCTGACGATCAATGCGAAACTCGCCGAGCGCCTCGGTATCGAACTCAATCCAGCAGTCGTCGCCCGAGCCGACGAGGTGATTGAGTAGATCCAGCGTCCGTCACCCACCCACCCCATCGAGTGAGTAACCTGAGATCAATCTGTCGGCGCAGTTACATTGCAACTGCTCACAGTCGCTTTTGGCACGCAGGAGCCATGCCGCAGCAGATCACCAGCATGGCCGGAAGGTGGGGCGCTGCAGACAGGGATTTGAGACCGCGGAAGCAGGGTGTGGATAGCCGCCCTTGACCCGGTCTTCCGATACTCGTTGCTGATTTTCGGATGTGCTTTCACTATTCGTGAGCCAATATGCAGGTTACAGAAGCCGCGCAGGCGGCATCCGATAGCTCTGCAACAGCCATACTTATGATGTCGGCTCATGCCACCGACAGAGGAGTAGGGACGAACGTCATGATGTACATCGCCCTGATTGCCGTGATCGGCATCCTGCTTCTTCAATGGACCGGCTCGATTCCGCTGGCGAGCGTCGGTGGGTCGATGACGATCGGGCTGACTTTCCTCGTCGCCGCACTGGCTGTCGGGATCCACGAAGCATGGACGAAGAAACGGGGTGTGCTTGGTTGGATCGTGAACATCGTTGTCTCGTTCGTCGGCGCTTTTGTGGCCGCCCCCCTCGGCGGCATGGTTCTTGCGATACTACTCAGCGATGGGTCGCGGTCGCTGGCGGCCACAGGAGGTGCCCGGTTTTCTGTTGCGCTCGCCGGCGGGATGCTGGTCACGCTGCTGGGATCGTGGGGCGCGCTGTGGATCGCGAACCGGTGGCGATGAGTTTGTTCAGTGGCGACCGTGTGACAGCCACGACCGCTCATTTGGTACGATTGGTCTTCTCCATTTCCGACGGGACGATGGCCGCTTGTGGCCCGCGGCCGACTGACCACAGCGATGCACCAACCTGGTCAGCTTACTTAGGGTCTACAGACAAGCCCGGCGGGTCGACGCCGATCCCATTTGAGGCTGAGCCCCTAGAGCGGACCCACAAGCGGACCACACACTCTCGGTGCCGCACCCCACCGCGCAGGTCTTCCTAATCTGCGACGATAAAGATGTGCTTGCTCATAGGGCGCGCTTCCGAAATTCGGCGCGCGAGGGAATCTCCATTTGGAACGTCGAGCCCTTGCCTACCGTCGATTCGACCCAGATGCGACCATCATGCATCTCCACGATCTGCCTGGCGATGGCGAGGCCCAGACCAGTGCCGCCTTTGGCCTTAGTAAGGGAGCTGTCAACTGATGAAATTGTTCGAAAATGCGCGTTTGCTCGGCGGGAGGAATGCCAGGACCGGTGTCGGCTACCGAAACGTTGAAGTGCCCGTTTACTGCTTTCGCCGTGACGCGCACCTCGCCGGCGTCGGTAAACTTGATGGCATTACCGACGAGATTGAGCAGCACCTTCCGTCGGCTTTCAGACACTTGCTCTGCTCGTCGCCCCAACACTCCATATCTTTTGCTGGCACGACAGAGAAGTCTATCCCAGTGCACCATTGTGTCCGGTAGTTGAGGGGCTTCTGCCGTGCCCTCCGTGCGGGCGGGATGGCTCAACTTGACCCTCATCAGACATGCGGCGCCGGCGTCCACAGCAATGACGCTCGGGGTCAAGGGGTGCTTCCAATCGTCGAAGACGCGAATTTGTTGATACTCAGATTCGGAAGCCCGAGTACCCCAGTAGCCAACTTTTTGGTCAAAGCAACGCTCGCGGATCCATGGCCCCGGTTTTCAGCCAGCAAGCTTAACCATCAGCGGCGGTTTCTGTTTGTCCGGGTGGCCAATCGACAATACCCGATCGACAACGTACCTTTCCGGCCCCAGTCTCCATAGTTCTTGCCTCTGTCGGCGGAGGAGCATTGAAGGCGGCAGGCACATCCCGTGGACCTGATCGATATCTGTTGACCCCTGCAGCTGGGGGGTGGATGCCCTTCTTTGCTGCGGCGGTCGCAGTCGCAATCGCCTATCTTCTGGCGGCCCGTCTGGGGCTAGCTTTGCTTTCGGCACACTCGGGCGTCTCCGGATTCTGGCCAGCGTCAGGCGTCGCCGCAGGGATTTTGATCACGTTTGGTCCGCGTGCCCGTCCGGCGCTCATCATTGGGGTGCTAATCGGCACTGTCGCTGCCGGCAGAGAACTTCTCACGTCGATATTCAATGGCTTCTGGAATGCCGGCGAGGCCCTTCTGGTGGCCTGGTTGCTCGAGCGGTGGTTTGGCCAGCCATTCACGTTTGGTGATCTGCGTCGCGTAATTGGCTTTCTCGTCGCCGCCTGCCTCGCGACCGCGGCCTCCGGGATCGCAGGCGCCGCCACGTTGACCCTCCTTCATTCCGAGACCACTGCGCCCTATTGGGATGTTTGGCGCGAATGGTTCCTTTCGAGCTGGGTTGGACTCGTGTTGGTCGCGCCGCTCGTGATTGCAATGGCCCAGACGTGGCGCACGCCACCGCCCCAAAAGGAGTGGGTCGAGGGGATCGGGGTGCTCAGCCTTATGGTCGTGGCATGCTCCATTACCATGGCGCAGAAAACCGGCTCCTGGCTCTCATTTAGTCCGGGCGCCCTCGTGCTTCCGCTGGTGTTGTGGCTGACAGCCCGCTGCCAACCCACCTTCGGGATAGCTGGTGCATTTATCGCGTCGGTCGCGATCATCTCTGCAACAACTTTCGGCATAGGCCGCTTTGGCGATGCGGCAGTGCCGATCATGCAACGTGTGACTGGCGCCCAGTTGGCGATGATGACGATCACGCTCTTCACCCTCGTGCTGGCTGTGTTGTTCGCCCAGCGCAAGAAGGCGGAGGAGGCGCTTCGCCAGAGCGAAGGGCAACTGGCAAAGGAGCGCACCATGCTGGCCCGCCTGCACGAGGTGGGATCGCGCCTGTGGCTCAAACGTGATCTGCGCCAAGCCCTCGATGAAATCCTCGCAGGTGCGATCGAGTTGCTGAATGCTGATATGGGCACTATCCGGATTTTGGACACCACGCGGGGTGTGCTCAAGATAGAGGCGCAGCGTGGGTTCGCGCAGGAACTCCTCGATCGCTTTGGTGAGATATCGGTAGATGGTGGTTCACCGTGTTGCAGAGCATTGCGCTCAGCCCAGCGGATAGTGATCGCAGATGTCGAGGTAGACGAGCTCTTCACTCCCTACCGTGCTACTGCGCGCGCAGCCGGGTTCCGCGCAGTCCAGTCAACGCCAATCATGAGCCGCGAAGGAGTGCTGTTAGGCGCGCTAGCGACCCATTTTCGTAGGGGGCAAAAACCGTCCGACCAGGATCTGCGCCTGCTTGACCTCTATGTGCGACTGGCAGCGGATATCATTGCGCACCATAAAGCCGTTGACGCGCTTCGCACCAGCGAGGAACGGCTTCGTCTGGCGCAGCTGAAGACAGGTATCGGCCTATGGGATTGGGACCTACGCACGGGCCTGGTTACGTTTACTCCCGAGCTCGAGGCCATCTTTGGGCTCGAGCGCGGTACTGTAAAATGTTACGCGGATTTTCGCCACCGAACCCATCCCGATGATATCGAGAGGGTCGAAACCGAGCGGGACGCTGCCATCCGTCGCGGTGATCAATTCAATCTCGAGTCTCGCATCATCCGTTCGGACGGGGAGCTTCGATGGCTCGTATCCATGGGCGGTGCCGTTTACGACGCGGCGACCGGCGAACCGATCCGCATTCTCGGCAACAGCATCGACATCACCGAGCGCAAGCTTGCAGAGGAACGCCAGCGCGTACTGGTCGCGGAGCTCGACCATCGTGTCAAAAACGCCCTCGCGACCGTCAGCTCCGTTGTTTCCCAAACCGCTGTTCAGAATGGATCGGTGGCCAACTTCGTCGCGGCTCTCGACGGGCGCATTCGCTCGATGGCAACAACACACGAGCTGTTGAGCACCAGTCGATGGCGCGGGATATCGTTGATAGAGCTCACTTGGCGTGAGCTCGCACCGTATGCCACACCCAACAACGTCGATATCAACGGCCCCGAAGTCGTGCTGCGCGCAGAAGCTGGCCAGGCAATGGCAATGGTGCTTCATGAGCTCACCACCAATGCGGCAAAGTACGGTGCATTCTCTGCCAGAGAGGGGCGCGTGTCGATTCGGTGGCACCACCGATCTAACGGGGACTTACGTTCTCATCTAACCTTCGAATGGCAGGAGGTCGGCGGTCCACCAGTCAAGGCTCCCGGCAAACCCGGCTATGGGATGAGCACAATTCGTGACCTAATCCCGTACGAGTTTGGAGGCACCGTCGACCTTATGCTCGCTTCGGATGGTGTCCGGTGCCGCTTGGAACTTCCGGTCGACTGGCTTGGCAGCGACAGCGATCGTTAACCTTGCTGCTGGACAGTGCACATTTCACGACCATCGTGTCTGAAACGGGCACACGGCCGACTGAACACGGCGATGCTGCAATCGGGGCAGCCTTCTAGGGGTCTACAGACAAGCTCTGTGGGGTTGCCGTCAATCCAATTCGAGGCTGTACCCGTTTCGCACAACCAAGACCAAAGCAGCCCACGGTCCTGTGCTCCTGCCGCAGGCGAAGTCTTTGTCGCACGGGTCAAAGCCCCATCCATCGGCATAATGAACTACTTCCCACGCTTGCGCAGACGATAGGGTCGAGTGCAATCTGACGTCTAATGCATAACTCTTCTTATTGTTTATGCAGATCGGAGCTAAGAAGCGCATGGACCGGAGACGCCCTGCGAACGTTCGCCGAAGCTGGACAGAGCTTGGCCATTATCCCGTCGCGCTGCGCACGGATGCTATGAGCTGAAAATCCTCCGCTTAGCGCACCGGGGCAAACCCCTTCGGGAAGGCTTGGTGGTCCAGTGGGATCAGCGGCGTCCAATACTTCCGTACGCCGCTAGCTTTCGCGAGGCGCTTGCCGAGCGCATGCGCGAGGCCATCCCAGTAACACAGCCATCAAAAGGCAAGAGGGCGGCCGCACGGACGCGAGTTGTTGCCGTCAGAGCACGCGAACAATGAGGTCTTCGGCGTTGGCCGTTGATGAAAGTCCCTCGCTCCCCCGCAAGGTCGCTGGGCGCCCCAAAGGTGTGAAGAAGCGCCGGCTTTTACCCCTCACGTCGAGGCCGCAAGCCTCTGCTCAAGTCGGGCAATATCATGAAAGAGGCGTCGGCTGGTCAGCTGCAGAAAATAGAATCCGAATTTCGGGTTCTGGAAATACAGCTGTTTGACCGACGAGTAGCTGATCGTCATCAGTTCGCCGTCCTCCAGACATTCGAAGGTCAGCGTGCGCTTGTTGTCGGGTGCGATCAGGCCGAGGTCGCCGATGACTTCGCCCGGAGGCACCTCCTGGGCGATTTCTCTCAGCCAGAACCGCCCCGATAGAATGTAAAACATGGCGGACGAGAGTTCGCCCTTGCGGAAAATCGTCTCGCCAGCCATGCAGGCGCGTCTGCTCATGAATGGCTTTAGCCAGTCGAAGTTGAGATCGCCCTGTGAGGCGTCCGCGACCTTCCGGATGAGCTGCAGCATCTGATAGAGGCGCAACGAGTTAAGGGGTAGCAGGATCGCGTGGAGCCCCAACACTGGATAGATCGGCGCAAGGGCCCCATAACCGATGAAGGCGAGATTAGCGGCAATGCCGGCCATGCGAAGAGGGATCATCTTGGTCATGGCAAATGTGCCGAGCGTTAGGAAGGCAGCCGCATAGCCGCATGCCTCGATCCAGTTCATGCTCACAGCCATTCCCTTTTGTCTCCCCCACCATAACGCATCAGCACTGACCGATCAGCGGCCACGCAAGCCAGTGCGGCAGCCACCGATCAACCGGATCGCGCCAAAAACTCGTTCGTAGCCATGCCTGGCGCGTTCGTTAGAGTGCGCACCAGGAGAAAAAGCGAAATGCAGGTGGGATTCATCGGATTGGGAATTATGGGCGCCAGCATGGCAGCCAATCTTCAGAATGCGGGTTTCCAGCTCGTTGTGCACGACATACGGCAGGACTCGCATCTTCAGGCCGGTGCAAAGTGGGCCGACGGCCCCAAGTCACCAAAAGGCCGCACGGAGCGTCCGCGTTAATGCCGGCGCAGATGCTTAGCGGTAAGGAGCGGAACGCTCACATGGATGGCGTGACCTGGTCTGGATTAGTCGCGGTCAGCGCAATGCTGCTGTTCTATGCCCTAGAAGACCGCAGCCCGTGGTACGTGCTGGCGTTTACGGCGGCTTGCGTCTTGGCATCAGCGAAATAGGCATCCGCAGTGCAAGCCATGGTCGACGGCGATCGGCCGCCGAAGTCCTCTGGATAGGCGAGCTCTGCCGCTGCTCAGACCGCTCGAACTTCGGCAAGCCGCTTGATTGCGTACTCGTCGTCCCAGCAGACGGCGGCTTCCCACGCGGCCGACGCTTGCGCGGCGATGTCATGCGCGCCGTCGTCGAGACCGGCGGCGTTGTGGGGCAACACCAGGTCGAGGTCGGGGACGTCGACGTGCGACTCGTCCCAGTCGATCAGCGCGACCCGCTTCGCGGTCACGCGGATGTTGCCAGGGCTGTTGGGGTTGCCGTGGACGACGCATGTCGGACGTCCAATGAGCCGCGCCCATGCTGCTCGGCATCGAGCAACGCCCTCACGCGGCATCCCGCCCAGGTCGATCTTCGTCCCGGTCTCGGCGTGCAGGAGGTCGGTCGACGATCGCCAACCCGGGCGCTGCGGCCAGCCCTGCGTCAACCGATGCAGCCGGCGGAGCGTGTCGGCCACGCGGCGCCAGTCGGCCTCCGTCTCGGGCGGTCCGCCCTCCACGTATGTCATCACCACCAGACCGTCCGCGAACAGCCGGCCGTCCGTCGTCGGGATCGGCATCGGCACGGTCAGACCTTCACGGTCGAGGCGTTGGAGGAGCTCGGTCTCCCACGCGAGATCAGCGTCGCTCCTGGCACCGAGACGACCGACCGCGAGGCGCCCGTGGACGCGCACGCTCCACACGTCGTTGGCGACTCCGCCAGCGAGTGGTTCCATGCGAGCTACGTCTTCACCCCACTGCCCGAGTGCCTCCCATCCCACAGGGTGTCTCACTCGCCGATGGCGGCGCGCAGCCCATTGCGCAAAGGGTAGTCGTCGACGGAGTAGTACTCGCCGGATTGCACCAATTCGGTGTTGCGCGTCATGCAGGCGGTGTTCTCACTTGATGTACCCATCTTTTTTCATCTCTACCAACGCTCTCTCTTTGTCCTGCTGGGCGACCGGCATGGAGAGATAATACGGCAACTGCGTCGGTAGGTCAGTTAGCCGAATCAAACCCTCCGCTAAGAGCTTCTGCATGAGCTGAAGCGTCTGCTCCTCTAAGCCTACGGGCGCGCCGCCGGCATACTGGGTCTTGAGCTTCTCGATAAACTGCTCCACCGTCCGCTGGCCGTCTGCTGCCGCAAAAATAACCTCGAGCCACGGGTCGAGCGTGATGACTCTTGGGCTCTTGGGGTCAACGACTACGATGTGCTCACCCATCTTCTCGTAACAAGCGCATCTGACAAAGTAGTTGTTCTTCATGTGTTGTGTCTTGACCCCACTGTGACGCTCGCAACCAAGCGTGGCAAATAATGGAACGCGCTGTCACGCCAAAGCATAATGGAGATGCGAAAGGCGCTTTAGAACTAGTGTAAGCGGTGTCCCGCTCCCACCTTCTCGGGGCGTTTGCTGGTGGGCATGATGCCTGCCCATGGCAAGGATCGAGTTCAGCTTAGACAGGTCGATAAAGTTGACCATACGGCTGAGCGCAAGCCAGACACCTTGTTCTCGCTGGTGCAATGGCTTGGCCGACTGCCGGTCAGGGCCAGCCGGCGCCATCGCCGCGTCGCATCGGCTTTCTCCTGGTCGGATTAACTGTCGAAAGCAAGCAGGCTCGTTCCTTCAGATACGGCATACGCGACGCTGGCTACGTCGAGGGCCGCAATATTGTCATCGAGTGGCGTGTTGCCGACGGCGATTACAATCGAGTGCCGGAGCTCGTGGCTGACCTCGTGCGCAGCAAGGTTGAAGTGATTGTCGTCGACAGCACGGTTGCCACCAATATCGCGATGCGTACCACGACAATCCCAATCGTCATGGCGCTAGTTGTCGATCCAGTTGGATCAGGTTTGGTAACGAGCTTGGCGCAACCCGGTGGACTTGTCACCGGCCTCTCGATGATGACCACCGAGCTCAACGTCAAACGACTTGAACTGCTGAAGGAGGTTGTTCCCCGCCTAGCTCGGGTGGCGGTGCTTTGGAATCCAGATCATCCATTTCACTCCAAGGTGGTTACTAATCTTAAGGAAGTCGCGCCATCACTATCGATAGAGTTAAGTTTCGCAAACGTGCGAACACCCGACCAATTTAATGCGGCATTTTCCATGGCTGTTGCGGCCAAATCTGAAGCGCTCTATGTGGTGGAAGACCCGATCTTTTTTGCTCACTGATCAGCGCTGCTCGAGCTGGCAGCGAAAGCACAGCTCTCCACCATCCATGAGTTGAGGCGCTGGCCGGAACAAGGGGCCTTAATGTCCTACGGTCCCGACCTCCACGACCTGTTTTATCGCTCTGCGAGCTATGTTGATAGAATACTCAAGGGTGCCAAGCCTGCTAACCTACCGGTGGAGCAGCCGACCAAGTTCGAACTTGTGATCAATTTCAGAACCGCCAAATCGCTCGGCCTAACCCTTCCCCCCGCCCTGCTCACCCGCGCCGACGAGGTGATCGAATGAGACGGGCGAATTCATCACGCTCATCGGCCCAGCGGGACTCGATTCGCAAGTTCCGGCCCTCAATCCAACCTAAGTCCTGAAGCCCTCACGCGCCTGTCCCTCCGGGTCATTCTCAGCATGGTCCACGAAGACCCCGATATGCCGCACGCGCTCGCCGTGTTGCGCGCGCGCCGCGAGCGGCTATGTTCCAGCCGCGCCGCCGTCGGCGTGTTGTGCGATCCGGGGACCCGAACCGGCCCTCGTGCTGTGAAAACAACCGCTCGTTCTACAGACCGGTTTTCGGATCACTCTGGCAATCCCGCCTTGCGCAGGCTCTCAGTGAAGCGGATGCGGTCCTCAGCCCGCCGGAGCGGCGGCGCCACCCGGTCAACATTGCCAAGCCTCAATGCGGGATCGACCTCGCGCAGGCAGGCAATCGCCGCCCGCGCTTCGACCATCCGATCCGAAAGAGCATTGGCAATCGCCGCCACCCGCAGTGCCGTGGCCCAGTTCGGTTGCTCGTGGAGGGCCCTGGTCGCGCAGGATATCGCATCGTCGTAACGACCGGCAAAGGCATGCGCGAAGGCCATGCCCGTGGAAGCAAAGTAGGTCAGCGGATCAAGCGGGCTCAGCCGCATAGCTCGCTCAAAATGTTCAATAGCGCTGACGGACTCGCCAAGGTACATGCGCACCCAGCCACTCGCAGTCCAACTCGCAGCGGAATTCGGGTTCAGAACCAGCGCCCGGTCGATATACGCGGCGCCAGCCTCGACCTCCTTACCCAGATAAGCCAGGCTAAGGCCCCCTGACCACAGCGCGGTTGGATCATCCTTGCCCACCGCGACCGCGCGACGCGCTAGCCTCACGGCGTCAGCGATCTCACTCTCGCGATCAACCATCCAGCCATAGCTGTTCCTGAGCGCGCCGGACCACGACGCCATCCCGTAGGGAGAGGCGTAACCAGGGTCGAGTTCCGTCGCGCGCACGAAGAGTCGCGCCGCTTCCAGGAGGCTGTCTCTCGTGAACAGATGAAAACTGGCCATTCCGCGCAGGAAGTAGTCGTAAGCGTCGAGGCTCTCGGTGGGCTTCCGTCCCGCACGCTCGATCTCCGCGCGTTGGAGCCGTGGCTCAATGGCCCCCACCGCCCTTGCGGTCACCTGATCCTGCAGGTCAAATACGTCCTCCAGGGCACCATCGAAGCGGTCCGCCCAAATGTTTCCGCCGGTTGTCGCATCGATGAGCTGCCCGGTGAACCGCACGCGATTTCCTGCCCTGCGCACGCTCCCCTCGAGCACGTAACGCACCCCGAGTTCGCGCGCGACCTGCTTCACGTCGACGGCCCGGCCCTTGTAAGTGAAGCTTGAGTTCCGCGCGATGACAAACAGCGACGGAAAGCGCGACAGCGCCGTAATGATTTCATCGGCCATGCCATCGGCGAAGTACTCTTGTTCTGGGTCCGCGCTGATGTTCTGAAACGGCAGAACGGCTATGGATGGCCTGTCCGGAAGCATAGGGTTCGAGGAACCGGGAAGATTCGTGGCCCTCGACGCAACGGTGAGGGCAACTTGGTCCCGGACGTTGGCCGGGCCAACGAACCGATAGCCTCGTCTGGGCAAGGTCTCGATCCAATTCTCGCCGCCAGGCTCCTTCCCAAACACCCGACGTAGGGCTGCGATCTGCACTGCGAGGTTGCTCTCCTCAACAGTGAGACCGGTCCACGCGGCTTCCATCAGCGCGTCCTTGGAAACCGGGATACCCCGCTGCTCCACGAGCACGCGCAGCAATACGACGGCACGGTGGCCCAGTGAAACAGGCTCGCCGCCACGGAACAATGTGTCCGTCTCCGCATCGAGGCGGAACGGACCGATGATGTACGTTGCTGCCATCTCCCGATCTAGCGCCAGTTCAGAAACGCTTAAGAACTTCTTCAGCGCAGTTTCATGACTTCCGGCTGGTCCGGGCCCAGATTGCTACGGCCTGACGACGGACGCTTCGCATCATGGTGCGGATCGTACGCCGGGGCAAGGAGATAGCCTCGGTATTGGAACCTCTGGGAGAAACTCAAATGTGCAAGATCAGTTTTGTCGTCGCAATTGGGTTAATGCTCGCGGGTGCCGGAGTTTGGGCCACCTCGACCACTCAGGCGCGTATCGACGTGCCAGCCGGCGCACAGGTCAATCCATCGCAGATCACGATGGGCGCGGGGCACCTGCCTGTCGCCCATTATGACGATTACTCCCTGGTGTTCAATTGATCGCTCGCGCCGGTTGGCGCGTGAAAGCAAACACGGAAATTCGTCACGAGGGCACAGGTCATGTTGAATTCTGCAGCAATCGCACGGCCATTACGAGTTTCAGTAATGTATCGCGACCCGTGCCGCGTGGACGATGCCGAACCGAACGTGGTGCGGTTCCGCGACAGGGTCCGCGATCAGAACGCAGATCGGACTGCACCACTTAACCGATACATCGAAGGTTGGGCGCAGGCCGACTTGGAAAAGATCCTCGATGCGACCGCCCCGAGCTATCGGTTCACTGATCCGTTCGTCGGAAGTTTCGATGGTCGGTCGCTGCACAAATACTTCGATCTCTTGCAGGACAGGCTCTCCTGTACAGGAGTGATCCGTCGGCGCGAACTCGCTTTCTTCCTGCAAGGCCCAATGAAGCTGCGGTCGCATAACGAACTTCAATTCTGGCGCGAGGCGCCACGGATCGGGCTCACCGGGGTGGCCGAGATCGAAATTGGAGAAGGAGGCGTCGCAGCCGAACGCGTTGCATACGACCTTAACTTGGCGTCCGACAGATTGTGCCGCGCCTTGGCCTTGCGCTGATCCGCCTCGCATGCGCCGGAGAAACGGTCGCAGCGGGCACGCTTCCGGAACCGATTGAACCCTCACTGAAGATCGGGTCCAGGCGAGCACGTCGCGGTGCTGGCATCTGGCGAAGCTTCATAAGTTCACTACTTTGCGCCATGAGACCGCAAGGGTGTGCGCGCTTAACTTCCAGGGTGCCAAAGAGAGTTTTAAAATGTCCATCACACTCACAGCCAGAGAAGCGCGCCCCGCAAGCGGTTTAATTCTTCTCACCATGTCGCTCAGCGTGCTGATCGCGCAGATTGACACGTCTGTCGTCAATCTTGCGGTCAAACCGATCGGCACGGATTTGGATGCCAGCGTGACCGAGCTGCAGTGGATCGTGGATGTCTACAACTTCGTCTACGCGAGCCTGCTTCTCACAGCCGGCACACTCGCCGATCTGTACGGACGGCGTCGCATCTTTGCGCTTGGGATCGCGCTGTTCACGTTGGGGACGGTGGTGTGCGGGCTAGCGCCCGACGTGCCCACCCTCGTTGCCGGCCGCGCCGTAGCCGGTCTTGGGGCTGCCCTGGAAGTGTCGGCCTCCCTTGCGATCTTAACCATCGCCTATCCGGACACAAAGGAACGCACCCGCGCGCTGGGAATCTGGGCGAGCTGCTACGGGATTGCCATTGTCATTGGTCCGACCGCCGGCGGCGCCCTTGTCGATGCGTCCGGCTGGCGCAGCATTTTCCTTCTGGTCATTCCCTTCTGCCTCGTGACGCTTGCTTTGGTCATGACCGTGGTGCCGGAATCAAGCAACCCGCAAGGCCGCCGGCTCGATCTTCCGGGGCAGGCGCTTGCGATTGCCTCGCTTGGCAGCCTTTCACTCGCAGCCATCGAGGGGCCGCGCTGGGGCTGGGCTTCAACCGGAAGCATGGCTGCGTTTTCGCTATCGGTCGTGACGGCGGTGCTGTTTCTGCGCCGCCAGGCGGGTGCAACCGACGCGGTGGTCCCGCTGCCCATGCTGCGCCACCGTGTGTTTGCGGCTTGCCTTGCTGTGGCTACCGCGATGAACTTCGGCGCCTACGCGATGCTGTTCCTCACCCCCCTCTATTTCCAGACTGCGCGCGGCGCTACGGCACTGGAGGCTGCAGTCCTGCTGCTGCCGATGTCCCTGAGCTACATGGTAACATCGCAGCTCTCGGGCCGCATTGCTAACGAACTCGGGCCTCGCGTTCCCATGACGGCTGGCATGGGGCTTATGGGACTTGGCCTGCTTATGCTGGCCCTGATCCCACTCAACGACAGCCTCATACTGATCGAGAGCGGGTTACTCGCCATGGGCTGCGGGCTCGGTCTCAATGTCGGACCAATGAATGCGGTGGCAGTGGCCAACGTGCCGGCGGTCCGATCCGGCACCGCATCGGGTCTCATCAATACCGCCCGCATGATCGGCGCAACGCTCGGCGTAGCGGTGCTCGGCGCGATGTTTGCAATGCATGTAGCCGATGGCGTAGGCACGCGGGGCCTCGCGACCGCCTATTTTGTCGGTGGGATCGGCGAGCTGATCGGAGCAGTCGTGGCGTTCGCATTCATCCGCTGTGACTCATTGCGCCGGCCGGCGCAATGAGGATGCCTCGGATGGCATGACGAGACCTATTCCTTTTGAAGGCTTGCCCGAATAAGTGCGGTCCGCCCACCAGATCCCACGATAAGCCGCCGTCAGACGAAATAGATATGAACCGAGCCATCATGTCCCTTTCTCGATGCCAGGTTCACAATGATGATGTTTTTGCGGGCGTATAGGCCCGCTCGCCTTGGTTTCGGTGGCACAGCCAATGTCCGCTTTCCGATTGTTTATTCTTGACTGCAGCAAAGCTATCCGTGTCTCAAACTGGCGCTCAACAGGCGCGCTGGTGGCTGGCCCATCTGCGGCAGATCATGCGGTAGGAGAGACACGCCCGCCGTGCTGCCGACATGCCTCTTGTGATTCTATCCGAACTGGCAGTCAGCGTGTCGGTTGCTTGTTCGTACCCGGTACAGTCGACTTTGAGTTCGGGGTTTTTCCCGATACCGCACCTGGCCACAGCCGCTGAGGCTTGCTGCACAAGCAGCACGGTTGGTTGATTGGTTGCGTGTCTATGAAATCCATATCTCGCAGGGCCTTCGTCGCCGCAATTCCGCTTGTTGGGTTTGGGCTGTCCTCTGCCGTGTCCGCGCAAGGCGCAATGTCCGCGGAGCAAACAGGCACGCTATTTGAGAACGTTCGCATCTTCGATGGCAAGAGCGACGCGCTGAGCGTCACCATGAACGTTCTCGTTCGCGGCAACTCGATCGAGAAAATCTCGGAAGCCCCGATTTTTATCGAACCCCTGGGCAACACCAAGGTTGTCGCCGGTGGCGGGCGCACGCTGATGCCCGGCTTGATCGATATGCATTGGCACACGATGCTGGTCCGCCCGACGCCAGCGGCGCTGCTCACGGGGGACATCGGCCACCTCAACCTGGTAGCGGGCGCCGAGGCCATAGATACGCTGCTGCGCGGATTCACCACTGTGCGCGACATGGGCGGCCCAGCGTTCGGCCTCAAGCGCGCCATCGACGAGGGCACGCTGGCGGGTCCGCGCATCTTCCCGTCCGGTGCAATAGTTACTGTGACCAGCGGTCACGGTGACTTTCGCCAGCCTTTCGAATTGCCGCGCGTCGTAGGCAGCCCGCAGTCTCGTGGGGAGCAAACCGGCGCCGCCATGATTGCCGATAGTCCGGACGAAGTACGCGTGCGCGTGCGCGAGCAACTGCTGCTTGGCGCGACGCAGATCAAGCTGACGGCGGGTGGCGGGGTGGCATCGCCCAACAGCCCGCTCGACGCATCCACCTTCACTGAGGCCGAACTGCGGACGGCGGTCGAAGCGGCGGAGAATTGGGGCACTTATGTCACCGTGCACGCCTATACCCCTAATTCGATCCAGCGGGCCATTGCCGCTGGCGTGAAGTGCATCGAGCACGGCCACCTGATGGACGAGCCAACCGCCAGGCTGATCGCTGAGAAGGACATCTGGTTGAGCACGCAGGCGTTCCCCGACGAAATGGCCGAGGTGTTTCCATTCGGCTCGCAAGAGCGGGCCAAGGCGATCGAGGTGTTCGCCGGTACGGACAGAACCTTCGCGCTGGCGAAGAAGTATAAGATCAAGACCGCGTTCGGCACAGATATCCTGTTTTCCGCGAGGCTGGCGCAGCGCCAGGCCGAATTGCTGGCAAAGCTCGTCCGCTGGTATACCGCGGCAGAAGTGCTCGCCATGGCGACTGGGACGAACGCCCAACTGCTTGCGCTGTCCGGCAAGCGCAATCCCTACCCGGGCAAGCTCGGCGTGGTCGAGCAAGGCGCACTCGCTGACCTCCTCCTCGTCGACGGCGATCCAATTGCCAACATCAAATTGATTGAAGACCCGGTGAAGAACTTCGTCGTCATCATGAAAGATGGAAAAATCTACAAGAACACCCTTGAGCCGAGTATGGCACTAACCGGGAAATAGTCGAGCGGCACCCAACCTCTGCCGTCAATGCAACAAGGCAGCTCTTGATGTGGTGGACGGCGCCCGCTCCCGGCACCGATGTGCCATAGGGTGATCGTTAGAGACCAATCACATTGAGGGAGCCGTCCACATTTACTCAGGAGCCATGCCGCAGCAGATCACCAGCATGGCCCGAAGGCGGGGCATTGCAGATAGGGATTTGAGGCCGCGGAAGCAGGGTGCGGATAGCCACCTTTAGGGCTTGAGAGGATCGTGAACAATTGCGCCTTTTTGCGCTGGGTCAGCCAGAGCGAGGCGCGCTTCAATGTGATGGAACTGCTCCGGCATCACGCAGGCTGCCTGGCAGCCGAGTCTGGCCCATTGCGGTCATCCTCGATGGTGGCCCTCCACTGTTTGTAATGCTGCTATTCAACCTGCCTAGCCGGGCTGTGTTTCCACCTGCCTGGAGTCACGCTGTTTAAATCCCGGGAGGAAGAAAGATGCAGACGATCTGCTTCACACTGCCCCAGCCCCGCATACATGCGTGCATGCGGTTGTCTTTTGATTCACGGCGCGGAAGGTCCCGTGGCACGATGGCCGTGCCGTGCTTCGTGGTCGCAGAGAGCCGCGGCAAACTCCCTCTCTGGGCGGCATATGCGAAGGACCAGCTCTCAACAGGAGCACAGTCCTTCGCACGGCAACATTCTGCCGGATACCAGTCGTGCGCGTCCGCAGACGTGACCAGACTAGGAACGCTCGAGCTCGCGGTGAGGATGAGACACGCCCCGGCACGAGACAGATAGGATCGTGTAATTTTCGCAAGAATTGACATCACAACCGAGAAGCGACAGATCCCCGCAACCACCGCTTCAGGAGTGGCGTTAGGCAATTGCAACAATAGGCCAGCTTGGAAAGTTTGAAACCTCTCCGAAGGTCAGCAAGAAATTGCCCCGACGTCTGACCATTCGGACACGGTGGTATCCCCAAGACTATGGCTTGACGTTCGCCTGAGATAACTCTGGTCACGAGTTTTACGAGGACGACAGCACCGCACAATTGCAGGTCAACATCGGCGGCGACTGGCTCACCGGCCTGCCGCCCGAGTTCGCACCACCATGCCGACCGCGTGCGCGGCGCAACATAGGCTAGAGCACCCTGTTGTGAGATCATGATCCCGCATCACTGTCTCGCCTGCACTGCTCGCCCGCGCCGATGACGTTATCGGCGGGGCGGCGGCCAGCCAGTACTTGTTGCGCCGCACGAGTCCCTTGGCACTTGGCGTCCATGCGACTGCTCCCACACCGTTGCAGTTTGCACAGCAGTGAGGGTGAAAATCCCTTGCATCGACTGAGGTGAAAGGCACCAACCGTCGACGGAAAGTACTTGGGCGTTTCCGGGTTCCACCTGATAACGCGTCACAGTCCATTCATACCAACGTCTGAGCCAGGCAATCGCGCGTACGATTGGCCTCAAGCACCACACCGGTCTGCAGGGCCGAAGGCTGGCTGACTGATTGCCATTCACCCAAGAGCCAGCTCGCGCAAAGGAGACTGGCATGTCCACAAATTCTCCGTCAGCGACCGGTGCAGCGTTTCTTGCAGCCGCGGCCGGTGCCGTCAGCCTCCTTCCCAGGTATTTGGCCGCAGCGGGCGGCGTACGTCCCAGCCAACCATCAACCAAGAGGACACTTGCAGATGGATATGACCAAATCCAACAGAATTCGTTCCTTCACGTACTACGCGCCCCAGGCCGAGCTTGATGAGCTTCGCCGGCGCATTGTTGCCACGCGGTTGCCCGAAAAAGAGACCGTCGCAGATCAGTCGCAGGGCGTGCAGCTCGCGAAGATTGAGAAACTCGCGCGGTATTGGGCGACAGAACACGACTGGCGCAAGGTGGAGGCGCGGCTCGCGGACCTGCCGCAATTCATCACCGAGATCGATGGGCTCGACATTCATTTCATTCACATTCGCTCGAAACACGAAAATGCGTTGCCGCTCATCGTCACGCACGGATGGCCCGGCTCCGTCATCGAGCAGCTCAAGATTGTCGATCCCCTTACTAACCCTACGGCGCACGGCGGAAGCGCATCGGACGCATTTGATCTCGTGATCCCGTCGATGCCGGGTTACGGGTTCTCAGGCAAGCCAACAACAGCCGGCTGGGATCCTCAGCGCATCGCGCGCGCCTGGGTCGTGCTGATGAAGCGCCTCGGATACACACAATTTGTGGCGCAAGGCGGCGATTGGGGCGCGATTGTGACCGATCAAATGGGCGTGCAGGCGGCGCCGGAGTTGCTCGGCATTCACACGAATATGCCCGGCGCGGTTCCAGCCGACATTGACAAGGCTGCCCTGGCTGGCGCCCCGCCGCCAAGCAGTCTCTCGCCCGAAGAAAGGCACGCATACGAGAAGCTGTCCTTCTTCTATGCGCACGGCCTGGGTTACGCCCAAGAGATGCATGGCCGCCCACAGACGCTATACGGACTTGCGGATTCGCCCATCGGCCTCGCGTCTTGGATCCTTGATCACGACTACATTACTCTCGCGCTCATTTCACGCGTCTTCGACGGCCAATCCGAGGGCCTCTCGCGAGATGATATCCTCGACAACATCACGCTCTACTGGCTGACGAACACCGGGGTCTCTTCGGCGCGTCTCTATTGGGAGAACAAGCTGGCGTTTTTCGCTCCCAAGAACGTCACCATTCCGGTTGCGGTGAGCGCCTTTCCTGACGAACTCTATCCATGTCCGCGGAGCTGGGCCGAGCGGGCGTATCCCAAGCTCATCCATTACAACAAGGTCGCCAAAGGCGCGCACTTCGCGGCCTGGGAACAGCCGAAACTCTTTTCAGAAGAGGTTCGCGCAGGCTTCAGACCATTGCGCTAGTTGGAGCGAGGGGACGCTTGCGACAACTAACGGTGCGCTGCACGAGTCTATTCGTGGCACTGGGCGGGCGTCTTCGACGCTGCAGCGAGCCGATTTGCAAGTGAAGATCTTCCGGACTTTAGCAGCCCAACCGGGTGCAGCCAATCTGGGTATTGATGACGATCGCCGAAGGCGATCCGAAAGCGCAGCCCGGTTTTGCAAGCATGGGAGGGAATCCACGCGGGTGGCGTCTTCGAACTGGCGCGAACCCACACTGTTGGTGCCCTTTAAGGGGAGCCTTTGCGCAAACCGTATGTATAATGCGGGAAGCGGGGTTTCGGGGAGATTGCCGTTTCGGGGAGATTGCCAATGGCCAATGCTCTGCTGCTTGCAGCGTTCGATTTCTCGGGCGCGCACGCCGACGAATTCCACGATTGGTACGATCTGGAACACATCCCGGAGCGCCGGGCGATCGCGGGGTTTGGGGCGTGCGAGCGCTGGATCGGCGCGGACCAGCCGGAAATTTCAGTTGCGACGTACGATCTCGATTCCATCGACGTACTGCGTGGTGAGGCTTACAGATCAATTGCCTACGGCAACCTATCCGTGTGGTCGAAGCGAGTGACGACAATGTGCAAGCGGTTGCTTCGCTTTGAGGGAACGCAGATCGCACCTGGCGACGCGCGCACGCCAGAGGTCGCTCGCGGACTTCTCCTCAATGCCATGAACGTCGCGCCGGAAGCTGAGGCGGATTTCAACGCCTGGTACGACGAGGAGCACCTCCCCGCGCTCGCGCGTGTTCCGGGAACCCTCTCTGCCCGGCGCTACCGGTCGGCAGAAGCGGAAGGTGGCACGCACCGCTATGTGGCTCTTTATCATCTAGAATCGCCGGCTGTGACAAAGAGCGCGGCCTGGAAGGCTGCCATCGAAACGCCGTGGAGCGAGCGTGTGCGGCCGCATTTCCGTGACCGCGTTCGCATCTTGGCACGGCGCTACGTCCGAGGTCGATGAACCTGTGTTGCCGAGTCCCACCGCACAATGGCGGTGGGCGAGAAAACCGTGCAGCCTAGCCGCTGTTCTTGGCACTCAATGCCTCTGTAGATCACCGGCCGCAGCAAGCCCGTTCGCTGGACGCTTCCGAACAGGGCCTACCATTGCGTCGCCGCATTGCATGCGAAACCCGGACAGCCCACCGTCTATCTGGCGCGGCTTGGTCTGGGATCCGAAAAGCGCGTGGCGACCTCTCATCGGCCAATGCTGATTTTCTCCAAGCACAGGCTATCGCGGAACGCCGACGACAGGTTGCTTACGATGTCCAACTGCTCATCAATCTTTCAACAGCGCACGTAGCGAGCGGCGACGTGCTGCGCGATCGAGGCGAGCTATCGGCGAGCGTGGGTGGTGCCAAGCACGACAAGTTTGTCCACCCTGAAGCAGGCCAGGTGATCTTGGTGTCAGCACCATCGCAATAGCGCATAATCCCGTTCCGCGAAGGCGCTGCTTGGGCAACTTATGTCCTCCCTCTACCTCTCCTCGTTACCGGCATAGCAGGGTGGTGGGGCACAAGTAGTGTTGCCAAAGCCACCGGCGCACCTGTACCTGAGCGTCCGCCTTTGATCGGCATCGGCCTCACTATAATTGGTTTCCTGCTATCCTTATTCTGACTCACGGCGCATCGCAGGTTCTATTCTACAGATCATTGTGACGGGTTGTCGGGGGGCCTTATCGCTTGATCCCCTCGAGGGCTGAGGAGCGGCCGGCGCCGTCGACTTGGATGAATGCCTCACGCAGCTCGATGGGCAGACTTCCCCAGGAATGGGTAACAGATTTGAGGGGCCAACCGCAGGCAAATCTCCCCGGAGTGGGGTCATCGATATTTGTCTGTATCACCGGCGCCGGCACGCGCTGGGCAACCCCGCACCGCCTGGCGGCCGCGCCGACCACGCCTCGGTAGTACGTGCGTCCGGGGCGTGGTCCCGCGGGGCACCAATTAAATGATCGTAATGCCACAACCGTGACCAACGGTCAGTCGTAACTCAAAAACGCGCGATGGGCTTATACCTCGCTGCCAAGGAGCATAGCAGCCCAGCAGCGCGGGCCACGCCTCGGGGTTAAGGATTGAGGTCTCCGGGGCGTGGCACTTTCCCTGAAACGGTCGCACAGGATCATTCGTATCTATGAGGCCTGCCACGGCGTCCGTCAGGGCTGGTGCACCCGCCCTGCCGCAGCGCAAGCCACGCCCTTGGGTACCTGGGCCGGCCCTTTGGGCGCGGCGCTTTTGGTGGCCCCAAAAGGCCCAGGGAAGGCGTATCATGCGGCAGCCGGCAGACTGGCCGGTGCATTTGCTCGGGCCCTTTACAGGTCCCCCTTGTTACGGCCGGCAAATGAGCCCACTCGAGTACTGGCCATGAAGAAGACCTTTCTTCTGATCGTGGTTGTGGCCACCGTTCTTCTTCTCGTCCCCGATGGGCGCGCCCAAGAAGCGAAAGTGCAGAGGGTGGGGATCATCTTGCAGGGTGGCCCATGGTACGCAATCGTTGTTGGGTTGCGCGAAGGCCTGAAAGCGCTTGGGCTTACCGAGGGCAAGCAATTTACTCTCGACATTCATGACACGCGCGGTGATCTCAAAGCGGTCGAAGACACTGCAAAGAGGCTTGAGCAACAAAAGGTCGATCTGATCTATACCGCCGCTACCTCGGTAAGCCTGGCGGCAGAACGGAGCACTGTGAGCACCCCTATCGTCTTTGTTGCGGGAACTGATCCGGTCGCAATCAAACTCGTGGAAACGATCTCAAGGCCAGGGGGCAGGCTTACGGGCGTGCATTTTCTCTCGACGGACCTCACTGGGAAGCGCCTTGAACTGCTCAAGCAAATCATCCCCAACCTCCGTCGCGTGGTGACGTTCTACAACCCCAACAATCCCTCCGCCAAAGAGTCCGCCAAGGTAGGTCGGGAGGCAGCGCCACAGCTAGGGTTGGACTTCATTGAGCGGCATGTTGCTTCTCGCGAAGAACTGGAGGCAGCGTTACGAGCTTTTGGACCTGAGGAGGCAGATGCATACATTGCGGTTTCCGACGCAATGGTCGACGCGCACGCCCAACTGATTATTAACATGTCGAAAGCGAATAGGTTGCCGACAATGTTCTATGAGCAGGGTCTCGTCGAGAGTGGAGGCTTGGCAAGCTACAGCACAGATTTCGCCGAGGCCGGCCGTCTGTCAGCCAGGCACGTGCAGCAGATTCTTTCGGGTGCCAATCCCAAAGAGTTGCCTGTCGAGCAAGTCGATAGGCTTGCCTTCATCGTCAATTTGAAGACCGCGAGGGAAATTGGGTTGACCATCCCCGATGCGATTTTAATTCGGGCTAACGGGGTCGTCGAATAACTAGTGCGGCTTGATCAGCAACGGGATTAATCTGCGCGAAAGCAATCGACGTGCGGCCGCCTATGTGGACAAGATCTTAAAAGGAAGCAAGCCGGGCGACTTGCCAGTCGAGTTCCCAACCAAATTGGAGCTGGTCGTCAATCTCAAGACAGGGACGGCGCTCGGCATCCCGACTGCCGGCAATGTACCCGTACCGCGACTATGTCGAAGCCGGTGGACTCCTGGCCTACTCGCTCAACGATGTGAAGCTGTGGACCCGTGCGGCGGGGTGCGTTGCTCAAATCCTTAATGGCGCATCGCCAGGGGACATTCCTATCTATCAGCCAACGAAGTTCGAGTTGGCTATTAATGTGAAGGCTGCAAACGCGATTGGGCTCACCATCCCACCCTCACCGCTTGGCTCCGCGTCTTCGGGTGGTGCCAACTCGCTCAGGGGTGCTTGGCCGGCTGATGGGAAAGACCGCGCGGAAGTGCTCGGCCAGCATCTCACAAAAGTTAATGGCGTAGCGCGGCAAAGGGCGGCGTTTGTCCCACAGCATCACGAGCTGTTCGCGCAGTGGCTTGCCCCGGTATGTCACCCCGAAGATCCGTACCTTGTAGTGTCCTGTACGCAGTGCCGACGGAATGATGGCAACACCGTGACCGGCTTCCGCCATCGCCACCAGCGTGTGGGGGGCTCGGCTTTCCAAAAGAATGTTGGGTTTCAGTCCCGCGAGCCGGCATGCGGCGTCGAACACCCTGCGGACCACGAATGCGGGATCTTGCAGGACCAGTGGATGCGGCGCCAGGCGTCCGATATCGATCGTTGGCCCCTCGCCCAACTTCAAGCTCGGATGACACGCAGCCAATATCTCGACCGGAGCCAAGGGGAGGCTCCCGAAGCGGTGATCGTCTGGCTGCAGCGCGTGAATTGAGCTTTGCGCAACATGCAGATCACCTCTCTCCAGCATCGCCAGGAGCTCGGGACCGATCACATCGAACAATTTCACCTGCACGTTCGGGTAATGCTTCCCGTATCGATGCAGGAATGGTGCTATCGCACCTTCCAGGTTCTGTGACGAGGCAGCAACTTTGAGCACGCCACTGTCACCGCGCCTAAGGAGCTGAGCCTGTTCTCCTATGGCGTTTGCATGGTTCAGCAGCGCTCGGCAATGACCGAGCAACTGCTCGCCCTCACCGGTCAGGCGAAGACGCCGACCGACGCGGTCGAACAGCTTCAAACCGAGTTCCCTCTCAAGGTCACTGATGTGCCGTGACAATGCCGGCTGGGCGATGCGCAGCCGCAGCGCCGCTTTGGAGACGGTGCCGAGTTCCGCCACGGTAATGAAGGTACGAGCATTGCGTAGGTTCATGCCCTTTTGCTTATGCCAAAACGATCTAAATCGCCAGAAGAATAAAGTATTGGACGATCAGTGCGGCCGGTGTCACTTATGGCCGTGCCCGGCAACTCGCAACGCTAGGACAAGGAGAGAGCCATGAAAGCGATCTACCTAACAACGCTGCTGTCGGTGTTCGGACTTGGGTTGGCGACATTGGAGGTTCGCGCAGAGACGTGGCCGTCGAAACCCGTCCGGGCGATCGTCCCGTTCGCAGCGGGTAGCACCACTGATATCGTCCCACGCGTCGTGTTCGATCAGCTATCCTCCCAACTCGGCCAAAGCATCGTCGTCGAGAACCGCGCTGGCGCCGGAGGTACGATTGGCAGTGGACTCGTTGCTAAGGCGGAGCCCGATGGTTACACGCTTCTTGCCCACGGGTCGGCTCTCACCATCTCTCCCGCACTCTACTCCAATCTGAGTTTCGATCCGGCGAGGGACTTTACCCCGGTGATCCCACTGGGAATTTCGCCGAGCGTGTTGGTGGTTCCGCCTGATCGGGGTTGGAAGTCGGTCAGCGACTTGGTTGCCGCTGCCAAGGCGAAACCAGGCGCGCTCAACTTCTCCTCAGTTGGTGTCGGCAGCGCAACCCATCTGAGCGCCGAGCGCTTCCGACACAGCGCTGGGGTGGACGCAGTGCACGTCCCGTTCAAGGGTGGCGCTGAAGCGATGACCGAGGTCATTGCGGGTCGTATTGATTTCTTCTTCGGGCCGGTCGGACTCGTCCTGTCACATGTTCGAGAGGGCAAGCTGCGTGCGCTCGTGGTGAACGGAGCCAACCGCTCGTCCTCGCTGCCCGACGTTCCGACCACGCTGGAAGCGGGAATCGCAAACGCCGAGTATCCGATTTGGTTCGGTCTGTTCCTGCCTGCCAAGACGCCGCGCGAGATAGTCGAGAAACTGCACGGCGAGACCGTCAGGGCCCTTCGGTCTCCAAAGGTTCACGAGAAGCTAGCCACCCTCGGAATAGACCCGATGGCGACGTCACCCTCTGAATTCGCCTCTCACGTGCAAAGAGAGATCGCAGCAAACGCAAACTTGGTGAAGAAAGCCGGGCTGAAAGCCCAGTGAACTGTTCTTACAGGGTCAACCATCCAGCGGCCGCTCGCACGCGAGCGGCCGCTTGTTGCGCGGAGTAATCTGTGACGACACACAGCTTCGATGACAGCGAGGCCTACGAGCAATTCATGGGCCGCTGGAGCCGCGAGGATGGCAAGGCCTTCCTTGCTTGGTTGCAACCGCCCATGGGGTCGCATTGGCTCGACATTGGCTGTGGCACCGGGATTCTCACAGAGCTGATCTCTGACTTGTGCGCACCGGCCTCACTCATTGCCGTTGACCCGTCGGAGGCACAAATTGCCCACGCTCGCAAACTTAGGACGAATGGCGTGTTGGCATCCTGGCACAATCTGTGATGCGTTGTTTATTCACCAGCTCATCGCCGGCGACTGATCTAGTGCTGTCGGCACCTGACTGCTCGATGCGTCGACCCCAAGCCTGATCCACTTGTCAGATGCTTTCACAATCGGCGGGCCCGCTTCAACTTGAGTATTGGCCTGGGACATCAGCGAAGTCGGTAGATGGAGCAGAGACACCCCCGCGACCAGGACCCCGACGAGCAGCATGCTGGTTCGTACTACGCTGCCCCGATTAGCCTCCTTTGGTCGGTTATCAACGGAATTGCTCACGGTGTCACCTTCATACATGCCCCGTAATGGGGAGACTTGGCCTCCCCGTTAAACGATCAGTTCGTGGAGAACCCGTCGCGATGTTGATCGTTCGCTCCCTAGGCCTCACCCGTTGCCACGCCATCGACCCCAAAGCGCTCGTCACGGTGACGCGGACCAAGGCTGGCCGGTACCTACCTGCGAATCGTCGTCGATGTTAGGCCGCTGCTCTGAAACAGGGTGACGGCGTGTTTTGGAGGCAACACTGCGCAATGTCACGGCGGGTGCGGGCAAACTTTGCAATTACTCTATATTGCTTTGGCCAACGGCGCTGTATGCAGCGGCAGAAATGCGCAGTGCGCTGCTGATTGGCAATAAGGACTACAAGGCGGGCGTCGGCACGCTCACCAATCCTCTAAACGACATTCGCATTGTCGGCGAAGCGCTGAACAGCTCTCTTCAGCCTCGGGGCCTGTTTTTTGAGTTGTATGGTGCAACTCGTAGGAAGTTGGTGGTGGGCTGAACTTTCCCCGTTTTTTACGAGGGCCATGGGGGGTAGCGGCCGCTCTCGATTTGGCGAATGCGCTTGCTGCAGGCTAAAGCTACCTCGCACACAAGGACATCCAGAAACTACGACTTTATTGTAGCGCGACCGCAACGGTGCCCGTTGCAGGTGAGCCAGCTGCATGATCTCGGCAATGGTTTCGTAGACGTCGATCTGGTGGCCGCCCCGGAACGTAAGCCGGGTTACCGTGGTCCCGGCAGGGCCGGGCACCTCCTCCATACTGGGGACCTCATCCAGATTGACGGACCCTGTTGCGTTGGTCGCAACATCGGTCAGTTCAACCATCTTCATGGTCGGGCCAACGCTTGGCCTGGTGGAAACGTTTCCGGGCCCGGCCCGGCTTTTGAAAAAATAAAAAAGCCTCCTCGCCGCCGCGCTGCCTGGGCGGCTGCGTCAGAAATCGGAGGGTGACCCGACCCGCCGGAACATCCTCAGGATCCCGCCACGCCGGCCGAATTTGACCCAGAGCCGAAGTTCATTTCATTAACATTGCGCCTCAAAAGCGGACCCACAAACCGGACCAAGCTATATCAGTGCCGCCGATTGCGGGCTCCCCGATCCAACAGACCTGGAAACAATTTTTCCGCAGATGCACCTGGTGTTTGACGTTAATGGCAGTTGTGCCGCTCCAACGCCAACACCAACACCGTGTCCGGAGCAATACACGATCACCGAAGGGACTGACCCCATCGTGCCTGGCACGCTGGACACAGGCAATCATTTTTACAACGGCGATACGTTTATTTCGCTGCCATTCCCCTTCCAGTTGTATAATCGGACGTTCAACGGTGTTTACGTCAATAATAATGGACGGCTCGACTTCGTGACGATCAACGAGCCGAACGGCCACATCACCAGCTGCTTGCCAGCTATACCAAATCAGGGGCCGTATGATTTCACAATCTTCGCTCTGTGGCATCCGCTTCGGACCGACATCGGTTTTCCCGGCTGCACGGCGGAATTTGGCAGTGAGTGCGGCATTTACACTTCGGTCTCTGGCAGCGCGCCCAACCGTATCTTCAACATCGAATGGCGCGCTTTCGACCGTGACGACCCAAAGGCAGAACAGACGGCTCACTTCGAAGTGCGCCTGTACGAGGACTCGCCAGGCAAGCGGTTCGACATTATCTACGGTACGCACAATGGCGTCGCCGGCTTGGGTACCGCGGGCGTGCAAGGGGATGCCGGGAACTTCACGCAAAACTTCTGCAATATTCTCGCGCCACAAAACGTCTCGCGCACTTACACTTCAGAAGGCTGCGGAGCCAAATCACCAACCCCGACTCCGACGCCGACAGCAACAGAGACGCCGACTCCGACGCCCACCCCGTCGTACAAGCAGGTCACGCTGAGTCCGGAGGAATCCCAGAAGCTGTGTGGCCAGAAGCTGCCGAAGCTGATCGAGCGCCGGGAGAAGCTCGCGCAGCGGATCAGCGGTGGGGCGGACGTGAAGGGCTCGGTGGCGTGGCTGAAGGCGCGGGCCGAGAAGCAGAAGGCCAAGGGGAACCCGAAGA
>Ga0081455_10000121_pt1 | contig 89580 bp, 77 predicted proteins | sample TabmetS3T2R1_FD_70207 | JGI IMG/M metagenome (GOLD analysis project Ga0081455, IMG submission 70207) | Tabebuia heterophylla rhizosphere microbial communities from the University of Puerto Rico - S3T2R1 | ecosystem: Host-associated > Plants > Roots > Rhizosphere ... | reverse complement strand
ATCCTCCGGGACATAAGCCAGTCCGTAGCCGGCGAGCGCCCCCTCGACCACCTGCCGTGTCCCGTTGAAGGTCAGCTGACCATCAACGCGAACGCGCAGCTCCCTGCCGTCCTTCTCGAACTCCCAGGCCCAAAGCCCGCCATACGTGGGCAAACGCATGTTGATGCATGTCTGCTTGGTCAGATCCTGTGGAGTCTTCGGCACCGCATGATCGGCGAAGTATGCGGGCGACCCGACGACCGCGAAGCGGATGTCCGGTGCGATGCGCACCGCAATCATGTCCTTGTCGATGCTGTATCCCATGCGTACGCCGGCATCGAGGCGCTGGCTGACGATGTCGATGAAACCGTTGTCGAGGACCAATTCGACCTTTATGTCCGGAAACTTGGAGAGGACGGTCTTGAGCTTGGGCCACAGCACGCAATCGATCGCGGAATCGGATGCAGTGATACGAACTGTTCCGGCCGGCCTGTCGCGCAGTTCGCTCAAGCCCTCGATCTTGGCCTGGATTTCCTCGACATGCGGCGCGATGTCTTGCAGCAAGCGTTCGCCAGCGTCGGTCGGGGAGACGCTGCGGGTCGTTCGAGTCAGAAGCCGGATGCCCAATCGCGCTTCCAACTGACGAATGGTGTAGCTCAAGGCAGACTGCGAGACGCCGAGCTTGGCGGCGGCCTTGGTGAAGCTTTGCTCCCGGGCCACGGCGATGAAGGTCATCAGATCGTTCAGGTTTTCTCTGGACACTCAGAAACACCTTTCATAACCGCATGCCAATTATACCGAATTGTCCCGTCATCGCCATGCACATACGCTTAATCGCCCTCAGCACCAAGGCTGGTGAGGGCCGCCCATTAAGAAAGCCTGTTTATAGCGCCTTGCAGTTCCCGACGCCTAATTGTGGAACCGGGCCGTTCCCAAGTTTCCGGCGGTGGTCCGCCGAAATCCGAGGAGGCCGTGCGGCCTTACAACATTGGAGATACAAGCGCGATGGAGTTAACCATCAATGGCAAAGCTCATCAGGTCGATGCCGAACCCGACACGCCGTTGCTCTGGGTCATTCGTGACACCCTCGGGATGACCGGCACCAAGTACGGCTGCGGCATCGCGCAATGCGGCGCCTGTACGGTGATGATCGACGGCCAACCGACCCGTTCCTGCCAAACGACGCTGGAGAGTGTCGTCGGCATGTCGGTCACGACCATCGAGGCAGTGGCCGAGGATCCGATCGGCGAGCGCGTGGTCGCAGCCTGGGTCGCCAACCAGGTTCCGCAATGCGGCTATTGCCAATCGGGTCAGGTGATGGCGGCGACGGCGCTGTTGAAGCAGACGCCGCAGCCGAGTGATGAGGATATTGCCGCTGCCATGACCAATCTCTGCCGCTGCGGCACCTACAACGCGATTGCCGCTGCCGTGCGGCAGGCCGCCAAGGCCTGAGGGGAGGACCGTCATGAACGCAATCGATCCCACGTATCTCCACTCCGAAACGCTTCCGCTCGGCCGGCCGATCAATCTGTCGCGTCGCGGCTTCTTCGGCGCGGCACTCGGCACCCTGGTGCTCGGCATGTCGGTTCCCGGGCGAATTGCACGCGCCGAGACGGTGAAGCCCGGGACGCGGGTGCCCGCCTTCCTGACGATCCAGGCCGATGGCAGCGTGCACCTGCGCAGCCCCTTCATCGAAGGCGGCCAAGGCATCTTCACCGCGCTGGCGCAAATCGTCGGCGAGGAGCTGGATGTCGATCCGGTCAAGTTCGTGCTCGAAGGCGCACCGCCGGGCCCCGATTATCTGCTGGTCAGCGGCGGGCGATTCACCGGCGGCAGCCAGTCGGTGCGGACGAGCTATGACGCGATGCGCCGACTGGGCGCGGCCGCGCGGCAGATGTTGCTGCAGGTGGCCGCGGCAGAACTCAAGGTTCCACTAGCGGAACTGACTACCGAGCCGGGGCAGGTCATCCACGCCGCCTCGAAACGCAGCATTGCATATGGCGATTTGGCTGAAGCAGCGGCAGCTTTGCCGGTGCCAGAGAATCCGCCGCTGCGCGCAGAGAAGGACTTCCGCTGGATTCGCAAGCCGGTCGCGCGCATCGATGTGCTCGCGAAGTCCACTGGCAAGGCCACCTATTCGATCGACCTCAAGCTCGACGGCATGCTTCAGGCCGCGGTGCAGCACGCACCACGGCTGGGCGGCGAGCCCGGCGCCTTCGCCAACGAGGCCGAGGTCAAGACGATGCCCGGTGTACACTCGATCCACAGGCTGCCGGGCGCCGTCGCGGTCCTAGCCGATCACTGGTGGCGCGCGCGCCGTGCGGTAGAGACCCTGAAGGTGACCTGGACTGAGCCGCCGGCAGGCACGCCGTCGGCGATGCCGGCGGATTTCTCCTCGGAGAACCGGCGGGCACAGCTCATCGCGGCGCCAGGGCCGGGTGTCCCCGCGGAAACTGTCGGTGACACGGAGGCGGCTCTCAAAGGTGCGGCCAAGGTGATCGAGGCGACTTATGACGCGCCCTATCTCGCGCATGGCCAGCTCGAACCGCCTTCCGCCCTCGCCAGCTGGCATCAGGACGGGACTCTAGAGCTCTGGGTGCCTAACCAGGCGCCGGAAATGTTCCAGACAGCAGCGGCGAAGACCGCTGGCATCGCGCCGGAGAGGGTGACGGTCCATTCGCCGATGCTCGGCGGCTTCTTCGGCCGGCATTTTCTCTATGGCGCAGCCAATCCCTTCCCGCAGGCGATCCTGCTTTCCAAGGCGATCGGCCGGCCGGTGAAGCTGATCTGGAGTCGGGAGGAGGAGTTCCTGCGCGACGCGCTCCGTCCCATGGCCGTGGCGCGGTTTCGAGCGGGGCTCGGCACCGACGGCATGCCGGTCGCGCTCCATGCCGAGGCGGTCAACGAGGGCACGCTCAGCCGCTGGTTTGGCCGTGATCCCAAAAAGGCCGACAGCACGGCGGTCGAGGGCATCGCCGAGAAGCACTACGAGATCCCGAATCGCTATGTTGGCCATGTCCATGTCGATGATCCGGCGCAGATCGGCTTCTGGCGCTCGGTCGGACATTCGATGAATGACTTCTTTTACGAGACCTTCTTCGACGAGATGGCGGATGCCGGCAAGCAGGACCCGTACGCGCTGCGCTTGAAGCTGTTGGAGAACGAGCCGCGGCTCAAGGCGCTGCTGGAAGCGGTCGGCGATCTCTCTGGCGGCTGGAAGCGCGGGCCGTTCACCGCGGAGGATGGCACGAAACGAGCGCGCGGCGTGGCCATGGCTTCTCCGTTTGGCAGCGAGGTTGCGACCATTGCCGAGGTGTCGCTCAAAGACGGCGCGGTTGTCGTGCACGATGTCTGGGTTGCGATCGATCCCGGCAGCATCGTCAACCCGCGGGTCATCGAGGCCCAGGTCAATTCGGCGGTCGCGTTGGGCCTCTCCTCGGCATTGCTGGAAGAGGTCATCTACAAGGATGGCATGCCGGTGGCGCGGAACTTCGACAACTATCCGATCCTCTCGCCTGATCTCATGCCGCGCGTCCATGTGCGCATCGTCGAAAGCGGCGCGCCGATGGGCGGCATCGGCGAGCCGGGCCTCCCCGGGGTTCCGCCCGCTGTGGTGAACGCGGTCTCTGTTCTCAATGGCCAGCGGGTCAGGACGCTGCCGCTGTCGAAGTCGAAGCTTGGAGGTGTCGGTTGATCATGCGCCTCAGTCCGGCGATTGCATTGGGGCTGGTCCTGGGTGCGGCTCCGGCCGCGGCCCAGGATGCTGCGCAGGGCAAGTCCCTGTTTCAGCGGCAATGCGCCGCCTGCCACCAGGTGACCTCGGCGCGCAATGGCGTCGGTCCAAGTTTGCAGGGGGTGGTCGGCCGCGCGGCCGGCTCCGCCGAGGGTTTCAAGTATTCCCCGGCGCTCAAATCATCCGGAATCAGCTGGACGCCGGAAACGCTCGGAACTTTTCTCGCCGATCCGTCGGCGACGGTAAAAGGCGCCCGCATGGTGCAGCGGGTGCCGAGCGAGAAGGATCGCAAGGACATCATCGCCTATCTGTCGGGCCTTTGATCGTTCGAAAATCCAGGAGCCGAGACATGACGCAGTGGCCCAAGGACGATCTGCGGGAGATAGCGCAAGCCGACGACCTCCAGATCGCACCGTTCCGCGAAGACGGCGTGACCCATGGTACACCGACCTGGATCTGGTCGGTCGCCGTCGATGATGCGCTTTATGTGCGTGCGTATAACGGAACGAGCTCGCACTGGTACCGGGCAGCCGTCCGGCAGAGGACCGGCCGCATCACGTCGGCCGGTGCGGCGACGGAAGTCGGCTTCGAACCGGTCGACGGTCCGATCAACGATCGTATCGATGACGCTTACCGAACGAAGTATCGCGGCAGCGCCTATCTCAACCCGATGATCGGCAGCCGCGCCCGGGCTGCGACCATCCGCATCATGCCGCGATTCGAGATCGTGCCATGAAGCTGCGCGTCCGGATTGGCGAACAGGCACTTACCGCGAGGCTGGCGGAAGGCGAGACGGCGAAGGATTTCGCCAAATTGCTGCCGCTCACGCTCAAGATGAACGATCTCTTCAAGAGGGAGAAGTTCGCCAATCTGCCGCGTGCTCTCAGCGATGCCGGCAAGCATACGGATCGATATGCCCTCGGCGAGATCGGTTACTGGCCACCGGGTCCGGACCTCGCGATCTTCTATCGCCATGACGGCGAGAAGATTCCGGCTCCGGGCATCATCGTGATCGGAAAGCTTGGGACTGCGGTGCGTGCTTTCGACGTTCCGGGCACGGTCACAGCCACGTTCGAGCTGTTCGACTAGGCTGAAAGAGGCAATGCCCCGGTGACCATTTCCAAATCCGGCACCGAGCGTGCGGCGGGCCGTGCGGCGCATCGCGATATCACTCTGGAACTCTCGCAAGAGGAAACCACGGGGCTGGCCTATGTGTTCTGGGGTCGTCTCGGAACCCTCGGTCTTCTTGCTGCGTGGGTTGCCGTCACCATCCCGTTCGACCGGTCCCGGATCTATCTGCTGGCGATCGTGGCCTTCGCGCTATTGGGGGCACCGCCCTACCTGCTGGCACGGCGAGGGATCCGAAGCGCGTGGCTGACGCCGATCCTCCTGCTTCTCGACGCCGGCATCTTGACTTACATCCTCATCGTTCCGCCGCCTTTCGCAGCACCGGAATGGACAGCGCAGATCAACCTGCGGCTGCCAAACTTCATCTATCTCGGAATATTCCTGGTTGGCATGGCGCTCAGCTATTCGCCGACCCATGTCGTCTGGGCGGGCGTGGCCTCGGTCATGGCGTGGAGCGCTGGATTCGCCTGGGTAGCGCGCCTTCCGGGCTCGTTGCTGACCAGTTCGCACGACACGCTCAATGGCAGCATGACCGGGCAAGCGATCGTCGATGCATACTTCGATCCGCGCAGTGTCAGCCTGACCAATTGGTACAATCAGCTTGTTTTTCTGGCGCTTGTCACCGGCATCCTGGCCCTTTCAGTGTGGCGCTCGCGACGGTTGGTGCGCCAGCGCGTTGCGACCGAGGCTGAATACGCAGCGCTTTCCCGCTACTTCTCACCCAACCTGGTTGGGGCATTGTCGAAGCAGGGTGGCGCGCTCGACCGACCCTCCGTCCAGCCGGTTGCCGTGCTCTTTGCCGACATGGTGGGATTTACGGGGCTTTCCGAGCGTCTGGCGCCGGACTCGCTCGTCGCGCTGCTACGGGAGTTTCATAGCCGACTTGTGCAAGTCGCCTTTGCCCATGGCGGCACGATCGATAAGTATATCGGCGACGCCATCATGGTGAACTTCGGGACGCCGAAACCTCAGCCGGATGATCCGGTCCGCGCATTGGCTTGTGCCGCCGCGATGATCGCCGAAATCCGACGATGGAGTGCCGAACGGGAAGCGCGGGGCGAATCCGCCATAGAGGTCGGGGTCGGCGTTCATTACGGCGACGTGATCGTCGGCAATATCGGCGATGCGCAGCGACTCGAATACACAGTCCTCGGCGACACGGTCAACGTTGCAAGCCGCCTCGAACGCCTGACACGGGAGCTCGGCTGCATCCTGGTGGTCAGCGGCGACCTCGTTCGCGCCGTTGGTCGGTGCGGCGTCGATCCGAGCGCACTGGTGGATGGGCTTGCCCTGAGCGAGGCGCGAACTGTTCGCGGCAGGCGCGCACCTATCGAAGTTTGGTGCGCCTCCGATGAAAGATAGGTCTGCAGAAAGGTATCTCGGAGGAGTTGCTGATTTAAGAGTGAGAACCTGCCACAGTGCTACGCTCCTTGGAGCAAATCCTGCTTGCTAGAGCGACATTATGACCGACTTCACTTCGGTATAGAGGTGCAGGCCCTCGCGGCCTCTCTCGCGTCCCCAGCCTGATTGCTTGAAGCCGCCGGTCGGGAGAGCAGCGTCGACCGAGCCGTGGATGTTCACGCCGATGCGGCCGGCGCGGATCCGCCGCACCATTTTGTGCGCGACGCTGAGATCGCGAGTCCAGACGCTGCCGGCCAGGCCGAAGATTGTGTCGTTGGCCTGCTTCGCGATCCGGTCCAGATCGTCATCGTCAAAGCGCATCGCACAGACGACGGGGCCGAAGATCTCTTCCCGCACCACCGACATGTCGGGCTTGGTATCGGTCAGGATAGTGGGTGCTACGAAGTAGCCCTGGTTGCCGACGCGCGATCCGCCGGCTGCAACGGTGGCGCCCGCCGCCTTGCCTTGCTCAATGTAGCCGGTCACCCGATCGAGCTGGGTCTGGGAGATCACCGGACCCATCTGCGTGCCGTCCTGGAGGCCGTGACCGATGCGGATCTTCGCCGCCTCGGCGGCGACACCCTCGACCATCTTGTCGAAGACTTTCTTGTGAGCGAAGAGGCGCGAGCCAGCGGTGCAGACCTGGCCGGTATTGGCGAAGATCGCTTGTGCCGCACCAGGTATCGCAGCGTTCATGTCGGCGTCAGGGAACACGATGACCGGCGACTTGCCGCCCAGTTCCAGCGAGACCTTTTTCAGATTGCCCGCGGCGGCTTGGACGATGATCCGTCCGACATCGCTCGATCCGGTGAACGCGACCTTGTCGACGCCTGGATGGGCGGCGATTGCCGCCCCCGCGGTGGGGCCAAAACCGGTCACGATGTTCACGACTCCATCGGGAAACCCCGCTTCCTGGATCAGTTCGCCGAGGCGCAAGGCCGTGAGGGGTGTCTGTTCCGCGGGCTTGAGCACGATGGTGCAGCCCGTCGCCAGTGCTGGTGCCAGCTTCCACGCGGCCATCAGCAGGGGCGCGTTCCAGGGAATGATCTGGCCGACGACTCCGACCGGCTCGCGGACCGTGAATGCGTGAAAATTGCCGGGCATCGAGACGTCGAGCGTCTCGCCGGTGATCTTGGTCGCCCAACCCGCCATATAGCGGAACATGTCGGCGCTGAGTGGCACGTCGCCACGGCGCGCAGAGCCCAGCGGCTTGCCGTTGTTGAGGGATTCGAGCTCCGCGAGCTCATCGGTATTCTGATCGAGAAGATCGGCCAGCTTCCAGATCATCCGACCGCGGTCGCTCGCGGTGATGCGGCCCCACTCGCCGCCCTCGAAGGCCTGGCGCGCGGCCTCGACGGCGCGGTCGATGTCGCCGGCATCGCCCTCGGCGACGCGCGCGATGACTTTCCCGGTGCCGGGATCGTAAGTTTCGAACGATTTCCCGGAACGCGCCGCGACCCAACTCCCGCCGATCAGCAGCTTGTGCTCGCGCGCGAGAAAGGCGGAAACCTTCTGCCCAACAGTGGGGGTGAATACGGTGTTCATGGTGACCTCAGCTGTTGTGCGTCCCGCGCATCGAAACCACCTTGCCCTTGTAGAAGAGCAGGGGGCCGGCTTCCTCGTTGCCGCGATGGATCTCGGAGACGCGCGCAAGGACGATGGCGTGATCGCCGCCGGGATAGATCTCCTCTATCGTGCATTCGAGCGCGATGTGGAAGCTGGAGAGCAGCGGCAAGCCGCGGGCGGTCTTCGACCAGTCGCAGATCGAGGCGCGATCGACGTTGGAGGCAAAACCCATCGCGATCCGCTCCTGATCCTCGGTGAGGATGTGCAGCGAGAAGGCGCGGCGGCGCTGCAGCACGGCGAGCGAGCGCGCCGTGTTCTTGATGCAGAAGAGGATGAGCGGCGGAGTGAGGGAAACCGACGTGACGGAGTTGGCCGTCAATCCGTGCAGTTCGCCGTCATCGGTCAGCGTGGTGATGACGGTGATGCCGGTGGCGAAATGGCCCAAGGCATGGCGAAACTCCGCCACGCCCGGACCGACCGGATTGAGATCGCTGGATGATGCGTTCTGGGCAAGTCCTTGAGCCATTTCTACCTCTCGAAGCTGCGATCTCAAAACCGGGTCATTCAGCGGCATTCTTGGTTGGAAACGTCTTGGCGTGCCAGTCGCGCAGTGCCGGGAACACCTCGTCGGTGAGAAGCTTAAGGCTGCGCATGACCTCCGCATGGGCGAGTGCCGGCCAGGAGCAATGGAAAATGATCTGCTCCATCCGCGTCGCCGTGTAGAATTCCTTCACTTGCTCGATGATGTCGGCGGGCGAGCCGAAAAACAGGCTGCGGTTCGCGACGAAGTCGAAGGTGAGCTTCTTCTTCAGCGCCGTTTCGAGATCCGCGTCCAGGGTCTCGCCCGGGTTGAGATAGATGCGCGGCCCGCGCCAGTTGGCGAAATTCAAGCTGCCCATGAGCGGCCCTTCCGCAATCCGCCGGGCGTCGGCCGCGGTCTCCGCGACGAAGGTATCGCGAGAGATCGCTGCCTTCCTGCCGAACGGAATGTCGATGCCGTGATACTCCTTGTAGGCAGCCTGGTAGATGCCGAGCCGCTCCTGCAAGGTCTTGATGGTCGGGCGCCACATGACCATTCCCATGTCGTTCTTGGCGGCGAAACGCATCGTCTCGTGCGATTCGCTGACCATGAGCCACATCGGCGGCATCGGCTTCTGCAGGCAGCCGGGAATGAGCGTCAGCTTCGCGAGCTCGCCGGTCGCGGGATCGACGTAGTCGGGATCGTTGACGGTGTGGGCGCGATCGGCTTTGAAGCCTGGCGCCGGGAACTGATAGAACTCGCCCTTGTAGGAGAAGCGGCGGTTGCCGAGCGCCTCGCGCACGACGCCGATCGATTCCTCGAAGATCTTGAAGTTGGCTTGCTGGTTGTTGGGATCGGCCGCCGGATTGAGATTGGTTGCTTCGAGCCCGTAATTGCCACGACCGAAGCCGACCTCCAGGCGTCCGCCGGTCAGCTGGTCGAGCAGCGCCAGATCTTCCGCGAGGCGAAGCGGATGCCAGAAGGTGATGATCGCAGCGCCCAACCCGATGCGGATGTTCTTGGTGCGCGCCGCCAGATCGGCCGCGGCCAGCAACGGGTTCGGCAGCATCTCTCGGCCCCAGATGCTGAAGTGATGCTCCGGCAGCCAGAACGTGTCGAAGCCGGTCTCGTCGCAGTACTCGGCGATCTCGCGAAGTTCGTCCAGCAGCTCCCCATAGGGCCTCGACTTGGTCACGTCGTGCGGAACCTGCGCGTAGCCGAATTTCATGGCTGTCTCCCTTCTGCGGTGCTCTACCGTCTGCATGTATGTTGGTATACCGTACGACAGATTCGAGAAGAACGTCAAGACCGCACCGATGCCGGGGAATCGCGTGGGTTATTGAAAAGACGGAGAAATCGCCAGGATCGAAAGGTTAAAAGCTGTCGAAAGGGGGCTCGGTTGAGCCGCCGAGCCAACCTTGGAGCAGACGATTGAAGCCCTCGGCCTCCTCGTGCATGACCCAGTGCCCGGACCGGGGAAACACGTGGACCTCTGAGCGCGGCAGCATGTTAGCCAGAGCGAGGCCGCGGGCCACCGGGACGGTCGGATCGCCGCCCGCCCAAATGAGGAGTGCTGGGATCGTGAGTCCGGAAAGGTGCGGGAAGAGCGCGCGTTCCTGAACCGCTGTGTAATCGCTGTAGCCGGACTTGGTCTGCGAAGCGGCGATCATGCACTGGGCTGTGCCGCTTGCAAGCGCACGGCGATAGCTCCGGCGCAAGATCGCTTCGAAAGCGGGATCTTCGCGCGTCTTCAGATGGCCTTCGCTGCGGACGTAAGTGTCCTCGTCTACGCCGCGACCGATAAAGTCGTAGACTGCGGACGAAGCCGCCATCCAGGCGGTATCGCGGTCGTCATGGAGTCGCGGCGAGGTGCCGCCGCTGGTGACGATCACCAGCTTGCGCACCCGATCGCGGTTCGTGATCGCAAGTCGCGCGGCGATGAATCCGCCTTCCGAATGGCCGACGAGAGTCACATCGGAGAGGCCGAGATGATCGAGCAGGACTTGCGCGTGATCGGCCCGCGCCTCGCGGTCCATGTAACGGCCGTCGGCCGGAATACCGCTTTGCCCGAAGCAAGGCTGGTCATAGGCGATGACCCGATGGTACCGCGCGAGAGCGTGAAAGCAGCGAAACCAGGTGAGCCAGGCATCGACGCCGACGCTGGCGCCATGCAACAGCAGCACGACCGGGCCTTCGCCGGCCTCGAACAGAAAGGTGGAGATGCCGGCGATATCGATGTGGCGTGCGCTATCGGGCGGCAGCAAGGGATCCATGCGCTGGGTCAGTGGCCGCTGGCATGGATCGGGCGCGATTCGTAGGCCGATTCGATTGCCTCGCACTCTTCCGGCGTGAGCTTCAGCGAGAGCGCTCCTACGGCGTCATCCAGCTGCTCGACCGAGGTCGCGCCGAAGATCGGCGCCGTCATGCCGGGCTTCTTCAGCGTCCAGGCCAGCGAGACTTGCGTGGTCGACACACCGCGCGCCTGCGCGACCTTCTCGACCGCCTCGAACACCGCGTAATCGTTCGGCCGGCCGTAGAGCTGCTGGCCATAGTCATCGGTTTCGGTGCGGATCGTCTTCTTCACCCGGCGATCGTCGGAGAGGAAGCCGCGCGCGATCGGGCTGAAGGGGATAAGGCCGATCCCGTTGGCCTGGCAGAATGGAATCATCTCCCGCTCGGATTCGCGATGGCAGGGATTGTACTCGCACTGCATCGAGACGAAGGCGGGCAAGCCGCGCTGACGTGCGGTGAGAACCGCCGTGCAGAACGACCAGGCCGGCATCGTCGTCGCGCCGACATAGAGCACCTTGCCGACCCGGACCAGATCGGCAAATGCCTCGACGAGCTCGTCGATGTTGGTGGAAGGATCCCAGATGTGGGTCTGATAGAGATCGATGTAGTCGGTCTGCAGCCGCTTCAGCGAGGCGTCCACGGCTTCGAAGATGTGTTTCCGGGAATAGCCGCGGCCGTTCGCATGCGGCTGCATCGGATTGCCGACCTTGGTCGCGATCACCACCTGGTGACGCGGCAGGCCCTTGAGGCAATCTCCCAAAATCTTCTCGCTCTCGCCGAGCGAGTAGAAGTCGCAGGTGTCGAAGAAATTGATGCCGACTGTCAGGGCGCGCTCGATGATCGGCTTCGACCGTGCGGCATCGAGGACCCATTTCCGCCAGCTCGGGCTGCCGAAGCCCATCGCTCCCAGGGACAATCTCGAGACCTTGAGATTGCCGGCGCCAAGGTTGATGTACTCCACTTCTATCTCCCGCGGCTCTCTTGCCGTTCGGCCGCGTCCTGGTCGGCCCGCAGGAGATTGAGCGCGAACTCGGAAGAGTGCTGCACGAAGGCGCGGCTGCATGCCTCGGCGAGGTCGGCGTTGCGCGCCTGGATCGCATCCAGCACCTTGCGCAGCAGGACCTCGGAATCGCGGGTGCCGGCGGCCGCGCGCGCAGTGATAGTGCGCAAGTAAGTGATCCGCGCGCTCAAGAGGTCGAGGATCTGCTTCGCCACCTCGTTGTCGGCGCCTTCCATCAGGCAGGCCGAGAACCGCTCGAGTGCCCGCGCATAGGAGAGGTAGTCCTTGCCGGTGCTGAGCGCCTCCACCTTGTTGTAGGCGGCGGTCAGCGCGGCGAGCTGCTTGTCCGAGGCGCGTTCGACGAATTGGCGCGTCATCGCGGATTCGAGAACCCGGCGCACCTCGTAGATCTGCCGCGCTTCGTCCGGCTGGATCTTATGAACATACATGCCGCGGGTCGGCGTCGCCTTGACCAAGCCCTCCGCCTCCAGGTGTCGCAGGGCCTCGCGGATGCAGGAGCGGCTCACCCCCGTCTCTTCACAGAGACGGCGTTCGACCAGCTTTTCGCCGGGTTCGAAATGCAGGTTCAGGATCGCTTCTCGCAGCACCTGCGTCACCCGCTCTCGCAAGCTCAGGGTATTGGGAACGACACGCAAGGAGCCTGGTGTGGATGCCATTCATCGTCCTCGTAATTGTCGAACGGGCGCCGGACTAAGGCTGCTCGCCCCAGCTGCTGGGTCGCCCAGACAGAACAACCCAAAATTAGAACCGCAGCGATTCGTAATTAGAACCGCAGCGATTCGTCTTGCGTTCCGTATTCGGTATACCTTGAGATGCGGCTGCGGCGCAAGCTGGCTTAGAGGGATCGGTCACGCCGGCATAAATTCAGGGCCTAAGAGAAATAATCAAGTTATATCAGTCGGATATCCAACTATAACTCACTAACCTAGCTTGCGTGATTTTCGTCAATTGGGAACATTGAATGATGGTATACAATCCGATAGTCTTCTGGTATTGCAAAGACGCGACAGCAAGAAGTCCAGAACGCATTTTGTCGCAACGCATCAGCAGGAGAGGTGAAATGCTCGAAAAAATCGTGAGGACGCTGGTTGCCGGCGCGGTCGCCTGCCTATTGGCGGCTGGGGCGGTTTCAGCGGACAACGGCACGCCCCAGCGCGGCGGTACGCTTACCGTTGGATTCAGGGACGATTCGCAGACGCTCGACCCGATCGCATCGGTCCAGTGGTCGGAGCGTCAGATGCTATTCCTGATCTACGACACCCTGGTGATCCCAGGTCCCGACTTCACGCTGCACCCTATGCTCGCGGACAGCTGGGAAACCAGCGATGATGGCAAGCGGTTGACCCTTCATCTGCACCAGGGTGTCAAGTTCCAGGACGGGACCGATTTCGATGCAGAAGCGGTGAAATGGAATATCGAGCGGCGCCTAGATCCCGCGGTCGGCTCGGGCCAGCGCAAACAGCTCACCGTGATCGATTCGGTGGAAGCGGTCGATAGGCACACCGTCGCGATCAATCTCAAGAATCCGTTTCCGCCGCTCCTGGCGGCCCTGGGCGATCGCGCCGGGCTAATGGTGTCGCCAACCGCGGCTCAGAAATACGGCAAGGACTTCGGCAGCCATCCGGTCGGCACCGGACCCTTCGTCTTCAAGGAATGGGTCCGCGGCAGCCATGTCGCGCTCGACCGGAACGAACACTACTGGCAGGAAGGCAAGCCCTACCTCGACCATATCCAAATGACCGATGTCGGCAGCGTTGCGATCGGTCTGCAGCGGCTCGCCACGGGAGAGATCGACTTCATGGCGGAGTTGCAGCCCCGCGACGTCCTTCCGGTGCAGAACAACCCGGAGATCAAGCTCGATCCGATCAAGGTAGGGCAGTGGACCTCGCTGCAGTGGCACTGGGATGAGCCGCCGTTCAACAACGCCGATCTCCGCAAGGCGATTGCCTACGGCATCGATCGCAAGCGCATCAACGACATCCTCTGGAACGGCCAAGCGACGATCTCCGATGCGCCGAGCCCTCCGGGTCTCTGGTGGTCGCCGCCGGCGATGGGCTACGACTACAATCCGGACAAAGCAAAGGAATTGCTTGCCAAGGCCGGTGTGAAACCCGGGACCAAACTCGAGCTCGCGGTCCCCAGCGACAACGTCTATCGCCAGATCTCGCAACTGGTCAAAGAGCAGCTGGACGCGATCGGTCTCGACGTGCAGCTGAAGCCGGTCGATTACGACCAGTTCTATCAGCTGACGCTGGACCGCAAGGTCAACTGGATCGGCATGCAGTGGACCCAGCGCGCGGATCCGGACGGCCTGCTGTACATTCTCTTCCACAGCAAGGGTTCGGCGAACTCGACGGGCTATCACAACCCCGAAGTCGACAAGCTGCTCGACGAAGGGCGCTTGACCTCCGACCCGGCGAAGCGCAAGCCGATCTACGATCAGGTCCACAAGTACCTGTCGGAAGACCTGCCGTACGTTCCCCTCATCTTCACCGCGGAATTCGCGGCGATGAACAAGAGCGTGCAGGGCTTCACCTGGATCCCGGACATGATCCCGCGCTATCGGGATCTCTGGAAGGCCCAGGACTAGGCACGAGGACCAGGCCACATCGGCGGGAGCGGGCCGCAAGGCTCGCTCCCAGCCGGTTCTTCAGCTGAGGAGGAAATCGAGATGGAACACGCGGGATGCTAGGTCATATCACCCGGCGCGTGCTGCTCTTGATCCCGAACGTCATCGCCATGACGTTCCTGCTGTTCGCAACCGTCACCTATTTTCTCGGCAGCCCGGCCGCCGCCATGCTCGGCCAGGAAGCCTCGCGCGAAGACATCGCCGCGCTGAATGCGCAATATGGCTTCGACCGGCCGGTCATCATCCAGTATCTCGACTGGATGTGGCGGGCTCTGCAGGGCGACTTCGGCCGCTCCTACACCTCGCAGCAATTGGTCGCCGAGGCGCTCTGGCCGACTATCCCGTTGACCATCGAGCTCAGCCTCTGGGCGATGGCGATCGCGGTGCTGATGACCATTCTGCTCAACAGCCTGCCGTTCGCGCGCCGCATAGTAAGCGCGATCACCACCTTCCTGGCGGTGATCGGCATTACGATCCCGAATTTCATGCTGGGCGTCTGTCTCATCTATGTCTTCGCCGTGCAGCTCAGGTGGCTGCCGACCACCGGTTGGGTCCCCTGGTCCGAAGGCATCGGCAAGCACCTGCTGCACATTATCCTGCCGGCCGTGACCTTGTCCGCGAATTACTTCGGATCCTTCACCTTGGTTTATCGCGAGGAATACCGCGCCGCCTATGAGCGGCTCTACATCAAGGTTGCGCGGGCGAAGGGCCTCTCCGAGCTCCGCGTCTCGCTGGTGCATGCCTTGCCGAACGCGATCCTGCCGGTCATCACTTATATCGGTCTTTCGCTAGGGCCCTTGGTGGGCGGCGCCGTCGTCACCGAGATGGTGTTCTCGATGCCTGGCGTCGGCCGGCTGTTCGTCGGCGCGATCGGTGCCCATGACTTCCCGGTCATGCTGGCGATCGGGATCCTGGTCATCATCGCGGTCATGGTGGCGAACCTGGTCTCCGACATCGTCTACGCCTCGATCAACCCCCAAGTCTCGCTCGGGTGACGCATGGTCGCGGCAACGGATAACCTCGCCCGCCCCCGGAAGAAGCCGAGCTTCAGGCCACGCGGCCTCTCCGCCCAGCGCATGATCGGCGCCGCGATCATCGCGATCGTGGTGGCGCTCGGAATCCTGGCGCCGGTGCTCGGCCTCACCGATCCCAACGAATCGAGCATGGACATCCTAGTCGGGCCGGGCGCCATGCATTGGGCCGGCACCGACGAGCTGGGGCGCGACGTTTTCTCCCGCGTGATCTATGGTGCTCGCGTTTCGCTGCTGGTCGGATTGGGCGTCGGCATCTTCGCTACCGTCGTCGGCGTTCCGATCGGCGTGCTGGCCGGCTATACACGCGGCAAGGTGGACCTGTTGATCGTCCAGATCATCGATCTCTTCGTCGCACTGCCTGCGCTGATCCTGGCGCTGCTCATCACTGCGATCGTCGGCTCTACCGCCGAGAACATAGCCATCGTTCTCGGCTTCGTCATGTGGCCGACGACGGCACGCCTGGTGCGAGGCCAGGTCATCTCGGTTCGGGAGGCGCTCTATGTCGAGGCGGCGCGGGCCTCGGGTGGCTCCGCGTTCTGGATCATGTGGCGGCACATCCTGCCGAACGTGGTCCGGATCATCTCGGCGCAGTTCTCCATCACGGTCGCCTTCGGCATCTTCAGCTCCGCGAGCCTCTCCTTTCTCGGCCTCGGGGTGCCGCCACCGACGCCCGACTGGGGCACCATGGTCCGCGAGGGCGCACAGTATCTGTCGTTCATGCCGCTTATGAGCATTGCACCAGGTGCAGCGGTCACGCTGACCGTCATGGGATTCTACCTGATCGGTTCCAAGAATGACTGACGCCGACACCAAGATACAGCCGCTGAAGGTCGAAGGCGGATCGCCGGCAACCGAGACCTTGTTGGACCTCCGGAACTTGTCCGTGCGCTACGATGCCGGCGGATATGGTGTGCATGCCGTGCGAGATGTCAATCTCACGCTGAAGCGCGGCGAAGTGGTCGCGTTGGTCGGTGAATCCGGCTCGGGAAAGTCCACCATCGGGCATGCGCTGATGGGTCTCCTGCGCTTCGACCGCAACGTCAAGGTTGATGGTGCGGCGCGTCTCGTCTGCAAGGACGGCGTCACCCGCGATCTCCTGGCGATCAACGATCGGGAGATGCAGCGGATCCGCGGCAATGACGTGTCGATCATCTTCCAGGAACCGATGTCGTCGCTCAATCCGCTGCACACGATCGGGCACCAGGTCTCTGAAGCGATCCTCGCCCATAAGCGAATATCGCGACGCGAGGCGCGGGAGCGCGCGCTCTATTTCCTGCGACACCTCGGCCTCTCGAACCCCGCGCAGGCCATGGACCGGCATCCGCACCAGCTCTCGGGCGGAATGCGCCAGCGCGTGATGATTGCGATGGCGCTCTCCTGCGACGCCAATCTGCTTATCGCCGACGAGGCGACGACAGCCCTCGACGCCACCGTCCAGGCGCAGATCATCGAACTGCTGCAAGCGCTGCAGAAAGAATCGAGGATGACCATCCTGTTCATCACCCATGACTTGGGCGTGGTGGCGGAGATGGCCGATCGGGCGGTCGTTCTCTATGCCGGCCAGATCGTAGAGCTGGCGCCGACCGCATCGCTCTTCCGCAATCCGCTCATGCCTTATACCCAGGCGCTCATCGATGCCATCCCGCGTCTGGGATCGTCGCGCATGCCGGGTTACGAGCTGCGCGGCATTCCGGGTCGAGCGCCGAGCGCACTCGATGCGGTAACGGGTTGCTCGTTCCACCCGCGTTGCCCGCGCGCCATCGACGCCTGCAAAACCGACATGCCCGCGCTGGAAGCGGCCGGCCTCAGCCGGTTGGTCCGATGCCTGCGATGGAAGGAACTGGAGCAGGAGGACCGCAGTGAACGCGCCGCTGCTTTCCGTTAAGAATCTCGAGAAGAAGTTCGACATCCGCAAGGGCGTGATCCCGCGGACCGTCGGCCATGTGCACGCGGTGCAGGACGTGTCCTTCACGCTGAATTCGCACGAGGTGCTCGGGATCGTCGGCGAGTCGGGATCGGGCAAGACCACCATCGGCCGGAGCATTCTGCGCCTCACCGAGCCCAGCGGCGGCGAGATCGTCTTCAATGGCGAGGATGTGACCAAGTTCACCGCCAGGCAGCTCCGCGAATACCGACGCTCGGCGCAGATCGTGTTCCAGGATCCCTACGGCGCCTTGAACCCGACCATGACGATCGAGGAGATCTTGGCCGAGCCGCTGATCGTGCAGGGGATCGCCAAGAGTCGCGAAGAGCGGCGCGATCGCGTCGCGGCGCTCCTGAACATGGTCGGCCTCACGACCGACTACATGACCCGCAAGCCGACCGCGCTCTCCGGCGGCCAGCGGCAGCGGATCGTCATTGCGCGCGCACTGGCCGTAGCCCCCAAGCTCGTCGTTGCCGACGAACCGGTCTCGGCGCTCGATGTTTCGGTGCAGGCCCAGATCATCGCGCTGCTGCGAGACCTCAAAGATCGCCTTGGCCTCTCGATGATCTTCATCTCGCACAACCTGGCGGTCGTGGAGTACTTTGCCGACCGCATCGCGGTGGTCTATCTCGGCAAGATCATGGAGATCGGCACCGCGGCGGAGGTCTGCGGCGCGCCGAAGCATCCTTATACGATCGCGCTGCTCTCCGCGGTGCTCGATCCCTATCGCGCCGACAAGGGCGGCCGCATCACGCTGAAGGGCGACCTGCCCGATCCGGCCGATCCGCCATCGGGCTGCGTGTTCCGCACCCGCTGCCCCTATGCGATCGAGGAATGCGCGATGCGGGTCCCGGAGATGCGCGACGCCTCGGCCACCCATGCGCATGCCTGCATCCGGGACATCGACGACTTAAGATCGAAATAAGGGTTGAAGAATGACGGCAGACCAGTTTCTGAACGGTAATCGGCTGCGCACCCGCTATCGCGTCGAGGGCCAGGGCCCGGACTTCGTGCTCATTCACGGCGTGAGCGACCGGCTCGAGGGCTGGGACGGCATCGTCGAGCGCTTGAAGGACCGATATCGCCTGATCCGCCTCGACATCCGCGGCCATGGCGAATCCGACAAGCCGGTGGGTCCGTACAGTCTTGATGGATTCGCCGACGATCTCGAAGAGCTGACCGCTCATCTCCGTCTTAAGAAGTTTCATTTGGCGGGCTATTCGCTCGGCGGCCTGATCGCGCAGCGCTTTGCTTTGAAGTATCCCGAGAAGATCGACCGCCTGATGATCCTGAGCGCCGTCGCCGGCCGGAACGAAGTCGAGCGAGCTCGCGTCGCGGAGCGGCTGAAGGCGGTGGAGGAGGGCAATCTTGACACGCATTTCGAAGCGTCGGTTTCGCGCTGGTTCACCGACGATTTCATCAAGAAGAATCCAGAGCTGGTCAGGAACTATGCGACGAAGAACAACGGGATCGACCAGACCGGTGTCCGCGCCGCCTATCGAGTGCTGTGCACCAGCGACCTGATCGACGAACTGCCGAAGATCAAGGCGCCCACGTTGATCATCACCGGGGAGCACGATGTCGGATCGAACCCGCGCATGGCCGGCAACATGCATGCGGCGATCGCCGGCTCCCAGATGATCATTCTGCCGCATCTCAAGCATTCGATCCTGGCGGAAGCGCCGGACACCGTCGCCGCGCTGATTTCGGATTTTCTCGCCGAACGGAAAGTGGCGCTGCCCGCCTGAGCCGTCGGCGCGCCTTAAACTCAATCACGAACCTGGAGGTAGCCATGACCGAGCCTGTCATCCGTAAAATCGTGACCTATGCCGAAGAGATCCTGGTCGAAGGTGGGCGCGCGGCGCCGCGGCCGACCAAGTTCGTCGCGGCCGCGGCAGTCGTGCGCAATCCCTGGCGCGGTGAGGTCTTCACCGAAAGCCTCCGGCCGGCGATCATGACGCATGCTGGGCTTCTGGGCGATCTGCTGGTGCCGCGCCTGATGCAAATCGCCGGCGGATCCGCTGCGGTCGAGGCCTACGGCAAGGCGGCGGTGGTCGGGGCGGCCGGCGAGGTCGAGCATGCCTCCGCTCTGATCCATACGCTCCGCTTCGGCAATAAGCTGCGCGAGGCGGTCGGCGGCACTTCGTATCTTTCCTTCACCAACAAACGGGCTGGACCAGGCTGCAGCATCGACATTCCGATGACACACATCACTAATGAAGGGATGCGGTCACACTTCTTGACGATCAGCTTCACAATTCCGGATGCCCCAGCGGCGGATGAGATCGTGATCGCGATCGGCGCCGGGACCGCCGGCCGGCCGCATCATCGCCTCGGCGACCGGCACGAGGATATGAAGGAGATGGGCATCAGTTCGAACAACACGCTGGTGAACGCCTGAATTTCTATTGGAGCAATCGCTGTGACCGCCGTCGCACGACAACACAACGCCGATCGCCGCGCGTTCGTGGTCGTTGAAAACGGTGGATCTGACTTCGATACCCGAGGCTTCATGTGGCCTCCGCCAGCCGGGTATAACTTTGGGTTATCCCTTCGTGGCCCGCCCCCTGTCTTTTGTGAGAAGTGATCGCTAGCATATTGCCCCCCATGGAACATTGCGCCCGGTTGACGTTGGTACCAGGTGACCAAACGGCCCAATGTGCTCCCAAATCCAGTACCCCTGCAGTACCTTACAAGTCGTGCTGGATGATTTCAGGGCGACCTCATCAATAGAGGCAAACGGCCCTTCCGCCTGTCGACGATGCAGTGGTTCGTCGGCTCTGATACGATTTGAATATTGGGACTGTCGGAAAGCTGCTCGAAGAACAAAGAAGCAGTCGTCCTACTGGGAGGAAAAATGGACCCGCGAAAGCTACTCTATCTCGTCTCAGTTATAGAACATGGAAGTTTCACGAAGGCTTCCAGGGAACTGCACATTTCGCAACCCGGCCTTTCTGCCTCGATCGATCGGCTAGAGCAAAGCCTGGGCTCGTCTTTGCTAGACCGAGGCCCGACGGGCGTAACGCCGACACCGCTGGGAGAACTTCTTTACGCGCACGCCCGATTGATCCGCGATGAACTTGAGCTAGCCGAAAAGCGGATGACGGGTGTTGGCAACCATAGTCCCAGCGAAATCGTCTTCGGGACATTACCCACCCTCGCAGCGAGCATAGTACCAAGGGCCGTTTGCCAGTGGCGCAAGACACATTCGCTGACGACGCTACACATTGTAGAGAAGATTCAGCCTGAGCTCCTCCTAAGCCTGTTGCGCGGTGAGCTGGACTTCATCATAGCTCAGACAGGATGCTACGACTCTATCGAAGCTCTGAAACAACGTGTTCTATTTCGTGATCGCCTCCACATAATCGCGCGTGCCAACCATCCTGCTTTCCGCCTGAGATCCCCAACTTGGGCCGATCTTGTTCAGTTTCCCTGGATCCTGCAGATGATCGGCAAGCAGCGTTCTCTACTGGAGAGGCTGCTGGCATCAGGGATGACTCTGCCGCAAGAACTGACAGAATGCGGATCGGTCGATTGCATTAAATCCTTGATCGAAGGCAGCGACAGTCTTGCGCCGTTACCCGCCTCCGCAATCGCCACAGACGTGAGGCAGGGGCGATTCAGGCCATTCGATATCAACACCCCGTTGCTGAATCGCGACATTGCCGTTCTCTTCCACGAACGATCCCCTTTGTCCTCTGCCAGTAGGGATCTCGTCGCGGATATCCAAGCAGCCGGTCTCGACATGAGTCGACAGGATCTCGTTCCCTGCTCCATGATGGCAACTGCCAGTTAAGTCATCACGCCCTCCCTTCGATCTCCTGCCGCCACAGCGCCGTCGATCTCCAAGGTCAATATCGTGGCGCTTCCGATCGATCGCCGCGACTAGACGGTGAGCGCGGTCTCTAACACCCATCGATCAAGGTCAGGAGTCGGCCCCGCAACGCCGACGATTCGATCATGGATATCGGACCGCCATAACACGGGATTATTGCGGCCTGCGCCTTACGTCGAGACCGGGTTGCCTACCGCTCTGGATGGTGGGATCAATATTTCACCTGCTCAGGAAAGATGCAGCGTGCGTCCCTCGGAGGGCGCCGCCAAGAAGTTGGGAGGCCATCGAGTGGCGATGTCTGCTGACCTTATGCTGCTGCCTCGACGGTACCCTGTATTCGTGCTGCTCATTGTCTTGCTGCTGGCGGCATCGCTGATCACTCCCGCGGTACTAAGCCCGGAAAACATCATCACCGCCATTCGACAGTACGCCGTGATTGGCATCATGGCGCTCGGCGTGACCTTTGTTGTGATCGGAGGCCGCGTCGACGTCTCGATCGGATCGCTCTTATCGGTTCTGGTCGTTGTCATAATATCGCTGCACGACAAGGTAGGAGCGATCTTGGCTGTGTGCGCTGGCGTTTCGATTGCCGCAGTGGTCGGCACGATTAACGGCTTCCTCGTCGCCTATCTTCGCCTGAATTCACTCATCGTGACGCTAGGTATGCTTACGGCGCTCCAAGGCGTCGCCAATGTCGCTTCCGCAGGCATTTTAAATCGCGTGATGGACCCGGAGGCATCGTGGTTCAAGGTGTTCGGACGCTCATTCTTCCTGGGTGTTCCAGTATCAGTCTGGATCTTCGGTGGATTTGCGCTGCTGTGCGCGCTTGCTCTCGGCAAGACAAACTTCGGTCGTAGCCTGCGCGCAGTCGGCGGCAACGAGACAGGCAGTGTGTTTTCGTCGATCAATGCCAGATGGACGATTTTCATAACTTTCCTGATCGCGTCGCTCCTGACCGCCATGGCCGCCATTGTGTTTGCCTCGTATGCGATGGCGGCGCCCTACAACAGCGGCACGGGGCTTGAGATGACGGTGTTGGCATCGATTTTTCTCGGGGGCACTAGCATCGGGGGCGGTGTCGGAGGCATCGGTCGCACTGTAATTGGCGTGATCGTCCTCGCGTTCTTGGCGAATGGAATGATCCTGGTCGGCATGCCAATACAGGCGCAGTGGTTGGTCAGTTGCATAATCATCATTGCAGCCGTGTTGCTTGATACGTTTGCAAGGCGCGGGACGCTTCTGGCATGAGTGCGGGTGCGGCTGAAAGCATGGAACCCGGCCGGCAATCGACCGCGACCCGCGGTGCGGCAAGGAGGACGTTCAGAGGGACGCTGGGCTTTTTCGGGCAATCGCCCGCCTGGCCATTGCTGATCCTGCTGGTTGCCTTCTTCACCCTAACGTCACCGCATTTCCTAACATGGTTCAACGTCTCAAATTTGCTGACCCAAGCAGTCATCATCGGCATGCTCGCCGTCGGCCTGACACCGGTCTTCATAAGCGGCGCCGTAGACTTGTCGGTCGGTTCGGTCGCCGGTTTTGCTGCATGCCTTCTGGTCACCGTCCAGCCTCATATCGGACTATATCCCGCGTGCCTGGCCGCCCTTCTTGCCGGGCTGTCGATCGGCCTCTTCAACGGCCTTGTCGTGGAGATATTCGGTCTCAATTCCATAATCGTCACGCTGGCAATGATGCTCGGTGTGAGGAGTCTCACGTTTCTATTGTTTGGCAGCAAAACGATCTCTCCGACCGACTACGCGCTCTCTGATCTCGTCGGACTGAAGCTGGGCCTGTTCACGTTCGATGTCGTGGTATTCATCGCTGTTTCGTTGGTGGTTGCGGCCATGCTTCGTTCGACCGTACACGGCATCAACACCTATGCCATAGGCGGAAACCGACGCGCTGCGCAGGATGCCGGCGTCAGAGTCAGCCGGCACATCGTACTCAATTTCGCGATCTGCGGGACATTGGCTGCGCTTGTCGGCGTGACGCTCGTGGCCCAGCTCGGCGCAGCCGCACCAGTCTTCGGCCAAGGATATGAGTTGCTGGCGATCATCGCGGTCGTTCTCGGTGGAACGAAGCTTGCCGGTGGTTCCGGCACGGTCGTCGGTACGGTCGCCGCCGCCGGCGCCCTCACCGTCCTTCAGAATGGTGTCAACCTGCTGAACGTGGATGTGCGGTACGTAACGATCATCGTGGGTGTCGTGCTCGTCCTGACGCTGACACTCGATCGTCTACTGTCCAGGGGACCAGGGTCATCTGAATAGCCAATAAACTCTGAAACGCAAGAACAACAACCATCAGCGTGGACTAACAGGGAGGATCTGCCTTGAAACGGGAACTATCTAGAATCGCCAAAGTGTTCAGTGCTGCGATTGCCGCGACGCTACTGATCGCGTCGGCCGCTAAAGCAGAAGATGTGCCTGATTGGCTGCAGGGCCAGAAGCTGGCGAAACCACTCAACCAGGTTCATATCGGCTTCTCCATCAGAGGACTACTCGGCGGCGGCGATCTCTATACGGCGCAGTATGTCAATAAGGTCAAGGAGCTGGCCGAGAAGTACGGTGTTGCATTGACCTCCATCGATGCGCAGGACGATCCTGCCAAGCAGAATCAGGATGTTGCAAATCTAATGGCGCAGGGCGTTGACGTGGTCTGCGTGTGGGCAACGAACGCCAAAGCGATCGTTCCCGCACTCAAGAAAGCCCACGAGGGAGGGTTCAAGGTCGTGACCTTCAACGCCGTCGTGGATGAAGCTGGGCAAAAGTACGTCGACGCTTATGTCGGTCCGGACGACTACAACCAGAGCAAGCTCGCCACCCAGCAGATGATCGATGCCATGGGAGGCAAGGGCAACATCGTGATGATCCGAGCACAGCTTGGCTTCTCACCATCCGATTTGCGTGCTCAGGCGGTATTCGATCTCGTCAAAGCAAATCCCGGCATCACGCTGCTGGATACCCAGGAGGGACGGTGGTCGCAGGTCATGGGTCAGCAGATCATGGAGAACTTCATCACACGCTTCGGCAACAAGATCGATGGCGTCGTCGGTGCCGACGGGTACACATCCACTGGCGCTTACCTTGCGGTGGATGCCGCGCGCAAGTCTGGCAAGCTCGACCCCAACCACATCATTTATTTCTCCGACGCGAACGTGGTCTCCACAAGCTACGACCTGATGAAAGAGGGCAAATTTCCAGGAGGCTCCGTGATTCAGGACCCTTCGCGCGAAGGGGAGCTCGCCTTTCAGACAGCGGTAAAGGTCGCTGAAGGAATCGAGGTGCCCAAGCAGACCTTCTTGCCGACGCCAATCATCAATCAGGGCAACTTCGCCCAGTACAAACGGCCGACCAACTAGGGCGTACCGAGCACGGCAAATGGCAATGGGAAAAGCCGCGAAGTCTGAGTTCCAGAAAGAAACTGCGGCTTCTCCCTTGCCGCTGCTAGCGGCACGCGGCATCGTGAAGGCTTTCCCCGGCGTGCGGGCGCTCGCAGGTGTAGATTTCGATGTAAAGGCCGGAGAGGTCCACGCACTCTGCGGCGAAAATGGTGCGGGTAAATCGACCCTGATGAGGGTCCTGGCCGGGAGTTTTCGCCCGGACGAAGGAAGCATCATCATTCAGGATAGGCCCGTGCAGTTCCGCAACACACGCGACGCGCGCGGCCGCGGCATTCTCTTGGTACACCAGGAGATCTCGTTGGTTCCCGAGCTCACGGTTGCCGAGAACATCTTCCTTGGAAATCTTCCCTCTCGCTTGGGAGGCGTCGTCAGCCGGAGCAGTTTGTTCCGGCGAGCTAAGTCTATCCTGGCCAAGGCGGGTGGCGACTTCGAAAAGATCGACCCGCGCGCCAGGGTGGGCAACCTCTCGTTCGCGTTTCAGCAAATGGTCGAGATCGCGCGCGCCCTCGCCTTCAACTGCAGGGTCGTGATTTTTGACGAACCAACGTCGTCGCTTACGTTTTCAGAAACCCAGTCCTTGTTTCAGACGATTAGGCGCCTCAAGGCATCCAACGTAGGCATCATCTATATCTCGCATAAGCTGTCCGAGGTCTTTTCGCTATCGGATCGGGTGACGGTAATGCGCGACGGACACACACGCGGGACCTTGAATACGTCGGAGACCGACGAAGACGAGGTCACGCGACTGATGATCGGCCGTTCCTTGGAGTCGTATTTCGTACGGGCGAACGTAGCTGCTGGTGAAGAATTACTTCGCGTCGAAGGACTCACAGTGCCCGGGTATCTGAAAGGGATTGACTTCTCGGTACGCAGAGGCGAGGTCCTTGGCTTCTACGGCCTTATCGGGGCAGGGCGCTCCGAAGCCATGGAAGCGGTCTTCGGCGTAAGGCAGAAATCGGCAGGTCGCATCTTCTGGCAGGGTCGTGAAGTGCGCATCCGATCGGCGCGCGACGCGGTAGCACTCGGAATCGGATTGGCGCCTGAAGACCGCAAACGCCAAGGCCTCATCCTCGGAATGTCATGCCAGGACAACCTCACAATGGTGTTGATGCGACGCGCCGGCTTGTTACGCGCCCACGACGCTTCAGGTGAGCGCCGAGTCTATGAAAAGTTCAGGAAGATTCTTGATATCAAGGCGGCGTCGCCGCGATCGATCGTCGGCACACTTTCAGGCGGCAATCAGCAGAAGATCGTTTTGGCCAAGTGGCTGTCCACGGAGCCGAGACTTCTGGTGCTGGACGAGCCGACACGCGGTATCGACGTGGGCGCTAAAGCGGAGATCCACAAGTTGATCAGCGAGCTTGCTGAATCGGGAGTATCAATCGTGCTCATTTCATCGGAGCTGCCAGAGATCCTTGGCCTCGCCACGCGGATTATAACGTTTAACGAAGGTCGGATTACAGGATCGCTGGACGGCCGCTCGGCCACGGAAGAGAGCGTGATGAATTCACTACTCTCAGGCCGACTCCATTCCTGACGTCTGAAGGTTTTCTATGATGAACCGCGTCGTTCAGCAGGGTCGCTCCAAATTGACCATGGTGGAAATCTCCGCTCGGCACGGCATGGAAGAGTGGGAACCGTTGAAGCTATCGCAGGGAAGCGGCGGAGCGGCGGTCGCAGAAAGGTATCGAGAATGAAGTACCGAGTGCTCGGAAACGGTCTCGAAGTGTCCGCGCTCGGGCTCGGCTGTATGGGCATGAGTCACGCCTACGGAACGCCGCCGGATCAGAAGCAAATGGTGAATCTCCTTCATGCTGCCGTAGATCGGGGCGTGACATTATTCGATACCGCCGAGGCTTATGGGCCATTTCGCAATGAGGAACTGGTGGGCGAGGCGCTCTTACCCTTCAAGGGAAGGGTGATCATAGCCACGAAGTTCGGATTCAGGGAGGGCAAGGCCAGCCTCGGGCCCGATAGCCACCCGGCACGAATAAGGGAGGTGGCTGACGCTGCGCTGAAGCGACTGAAGGTGGATGCCATCGATCTCTTCTATCAGCATCGCGTCGATCCGAAAGTTCCGATCGAGGAAGTCGCCGGAACGGTCTCCGAACTGATTAGGGCCGGCAAGGTCAAGCATTTCGGGCTGTCCGAAGCAGGAGCGAAGACAATTCGGAAGGCACATGCCGTTCAACCGATTACCGCGTTGCAGAGCGAATATTCACTTTGGTGGAGACGACCCGAGGTGGAGATCATTCCGACACTCAGGGAGCTAGGGGTGGGTTTCGTCTGCTTCAGTCCCCTTGGCAAAGGCTTCTTGACAGGAGCGATGGATGCCAAGACGACGTTTGATCGGGCGGATTTGCGCAACGTCATACCGCGACTAGCTCCCGAGGCACGGCAGTCAAACCAGGGTTTCGTGGATCTGTTAGAACAGGTCGGCAAGCTTAAGGCGGCAACACCGGCGCAGATCGCTCTATCCTGGCTGCTGGCCCAGCAAGACTGGATCGTGCCGATACCAGGCACGACAAAGCTCAATCGACTCGACGAGAACTTGGCCGCTCTGAACATCGACCTGACTCCAGCCGAGCTACGCCAAATCGACGAGGCGGCTTCTACTCTGCGACCAGAAGGCGCGCGCTATCCCGCTGAATTGGACATGTCGGAAACATGAGCGGCTCGGCAGCATGGATTTCGAACCGTTCGGCCGCTTGTAATCGCACCTGATTGAGGGGTCTGGAATTATGGAACTAACGAGCTTGCAGTCCAAACCCTGGGATCGCCTCAACAATGGTGGCCTGACCTTCACGGAGCTTGGCTTTGGTACGTCGCCGCTCGGCAATCTCTATCGAGAGATCAGCGAATCAGATGCGCATGACACGCTCGAGGCAGCTTGGGAGACGGGCATTCGCTATTACGACACCGCGCCACTCTATGGCGTCGGCCTCTCCGAAACCCGCTTGAATGGATTCTTGCGCGGCAAGAAGCGGTCCGACTATGTCCTCGCAACTAAGGTCGGTCGAATGCTTTCGGTCTGCCCGCCGGAGCAGCGTTGGGGCAGTGAGCTGCTGCACAACACGCCATCGAGGACTGTCGGATTCGACTACAGTTATGACGCCGTCATGCGCTCCATCGAATTCTCGTTCGAACGTCTTGGGGTGGATCGCATCGACATCATCTATGTGCACAATCTCGACATGCATGCCCATGGAAGCAAGGAAGCCACGGCGCAGCGGATCGATGAATTGATGAACTCCGGTTACAGGGCGCTCATCGAATTGCGTGAGCAGGGGGTGGTCAAGGCGATCGGCTGCGGCATAGACGACTGGGAGCCAGCGCAGAATCTCGTAGAACGTGGAGACTTCGACATCATGCTGCTTGCAGGCCGCTATACGTTGCTCGAGCAGGAACCGTTGAAGACCTTCCTCCCTCTATGTCGAAAGCGTGGCGTCGGAGTGGTGATTGGCGGTGTGTACAACTCGGGAATCCTAGCCACTGGCCCGGTTGATGGGTCCTACTACGACTATGCGCCGGCCCCAGCCCACATCAAGAAGAAGGTGGCGGAGATCGAGGCAGTCTGTGAGCGGCATGGGATCAAGCTGGTCGAGGCAGCATTGAAGTTTCCGCTAATGCATCCCTCTGTGCTCTGCGTTCTCGCCGGCGCTCAAAGCGTCCAAGAAGTCGAAAGGAACCGGAGAGTCTTCGATACAAAGGTTCCTCCTGTGCTTTGGGCTGATCTGAAGGCGGAGGGACTGATCCGAGAGGAAGCTCCCACCGAATAGTGATCGGCGGGTGGAAATTGCTCATCTACAACCCCCTTTGCCACGCCTGCGACAGAGCTTTCTTGGGCGGCTACGGATAGCAGTGGAATATTGATCTCACGTCTGGAGCAGAGTGATGCAGGAAATGTCAGCCAACGCCGCCAACCGCTTCAGCATAACCCCGGTGATCGGCAAGATGCTGATTGGCGGCAATCTCACCGAGAGCAGTAGCGGGCGTTGGATGGACTCAATCAATCCAGCGACCGAGGACGTTATCGGCAGCGTGCCGGATGGCGTTGCGGAAGACGTGGACCAAGCGGTCGACGCGGCCCGCAGCGCACAACCGGGATGGGCCAAACTCTCCGTCAAGGAGCGCTCCGCTGCCCTGAGCAGACTCGCGACGGCGATTGAGGAGCGGTCAAGCGAGATGCTTGCAGTGGAGGTTGCCGACACAGGCAATTCGATCGCGGGAATGAGCGGTGACATCAAGGATTGCGTGGAGAGGCTGCGCTATTTTTCCGGACTGGGATACGAACTGCAGGGCAAGACGATTCCGGAGTCGCATGATAAACTTCAATTCACGCTGAGGGAGCCGTTCGGAGTGGTTGGGCGTATTGTCGCCTTTAATCATCCTGCGGCTATGGCCATCCATGGCATTGCGACGCCGTTGATGGCAGGCAATTCGGTTGTCCTGAAGCCGTCGGAGCAGTGCTCACTGTCCGGAACATTGCTTGCTGAAATTGCGAAGGACGTCCTTCCCGCGGGTGTGCTGAATGTCGTAACCGGTGGTGTGGAAGTTGGCAACGCGCTGGTTCGGCACAAGCATGTGAAGCGCCTTTCGTTCGTCGGCTCTGTGAAGACCGGTCTGGCCATTCAACGCTCGGCTGCTGAAGTCGCGGTGAAGTCGCTCTCCCTCGAGCTCGGCGGCAAGAATCCCTTCATCGTCTTTCCTGACGCCCCGGTGGACAAGGTCGCCAAGGCAGCCGTCAACGGGATGAATTTCACCTGGCAGGGGCAATCTTGCAGCTCAACCAGCCGATTGTTCGTGCACGACTCTATCTATGATGTCGTTGTGGAGAGGATCGCGGCAGAGGCAGCCAAGATCCGAATCGGCGACCCATTCGATTGGGCCACGCAGATGGGCGCCATGGGGTCGCGTCAGCAACTGGCGAAAACAGAAGCCTATGTGAAACTCGGCATCGAAGAAGGAGCGAGACTCATGACAGGCGGCAAGCGTCCAAATGGCGTCGCCTTCGGAAAAGGCTTCTGGTTCGAACCGACTGTGTTCGCAGACGTACGGCAAGACATGCAGATTGCCAGCGACGAGATTTTCGGCCCCGTTCTGTCCATCCTTCGCTGGTCTGACGAAGAGGAAGTCATAGAGCTTGCCAACAAACTCGAGTTCGGCCTGACCGGTGCCGTATGGACCAACGACATCAATAAGGCGATGAACGCCGCCCGCCGCCTGGAAACCGGCTACATCTGGATCAATGGAATAAACACGAACGCCCGCGGTGTACCGTTTGGCGGCTACAAGAACAGCGGGATCGGCCGCGAGCGCGGGCTGGAAGAACTCTATTCATACACCGAAGAAAAATCGATCCAGCTCTTCTTGTGATAGTTCGAACGGAGCTATCGACTGTTCGTAGGGAACACGGTGGCTGACATAGATTCTCGCCGGCAACCCGACGGCAGGGCCCGGTCACTAGGCGAGGGATAGTTGGTCAACGACGTATATGACTACGTGGTCGTGGGCGCCGGATCGTCCGGCGCCGTCATAGCCGCCAGATTGAGCGAGAGCGGAAAGTACCGCGTGATATGCCTGGAGGCCGGCACGAAGAACGAGAGCTATCTGTGGAGTCGCTCACCACTTGGCGGCGCGTTCATGATCCACGATCCCAAGGTGAACTGGAACGACTTTTCGGAGCGGGGCGAAAGCCATGGCGACCGCCCTCTTCATGTACCGCACGGAAAGATTCTAGGCGGATCCAGTGCAATCAATGCGACGATCGCAAATCGTGGCCAGGCCGGTGACTACAATCACTGGGCTCAGCTCGGGTGCAGAGGTTGGGCCTTCGAGGATGTGCTCGAGCATTTCAAGAAGATCGAGCGCACATCGATCGGATCCGATCGGCTTCGGGGACGTAATGGACCGATCGAAGTAGTTCATTCATCCAAGCTTTGTCCGTTCTATGACCTATTCATCGCATCTGCTAACGCGGCGGGCATTCCGTGGAATCCGGACTATCTTGGCGCGTCGCAGTTCGGGGTAGCAATGGCGCAACTCACCGCGCGCCGTGGTAAACGCCACAGCACCGCCACGCAGTATCTCGCGCCGGCCCGGTCGAAGCGAAACCTCACAATTGTTGGCGGTGCTCATGCTACACGGCTAATCGTTGAGCAGCAGAGATGTATTGGCGTGCAGTTCCAGCGGGATGGAAAAAGCCAGAACGTACGCGCGACGCGCGAAGTGATTGTAAGCTGCGGTACGATTAACTCCCCAAAACTCCTTGAGCTTTCGGGGATTGGAAACCCCGACATTCTTCGTTCGCTTGGAATCGAGGTAGTGCACGCATTGCCGGGCGTCGGCGAGAACCTGCGCGACCACTTCGGCCCCACGCTGCGGTGGACGCTCAATAAGCGTGGAATATCAATTTGCGGCCACGGGCGGGGTTGGAAGCTGGTTCGCGAACTCGTTCGCTATGTCGTTTCGGGGGACGGCTTCATATCTCAAGGGCTAGGTACGATGCGCGTCTTTGCACGCTCGCGCGAAGGGATTGAGGATTCGGACATTCAGATGATGGCAAATCCATTTCTAGTCGACGTCGGGGGCGGGGCCGGGATCAGCGGCACTCATGGAAGGCGTTCAATGTCCCGTGTCGATGGATTCTATATGTCGACGCAGGTGCAAAGGCCGGAAAGTACCGGAAGCATCCACGTTCGCTCCGTTCAGCCCGACGCACCGCCGATGATCCGCTATACTTTCCTTGCGACCGAAAATGATCGACGCGTCGCGATCGCCGGCGTCAAGCTGGCTCGAAGCATCGTCGCAAAACCACCGCTTGGTCAGTACGTAGAGAGGGAGCTCACGCCCGGTCCGAGCGTCAACACAGATAGCGACATCCTGAGTTTCATCAGGACCACCGGAACGACCACCTATCATCCAGTGGGAACCTGCAAGATGGGGCACGATGGGCTTGCCGTCGTCGATGATCGACTTCGGGTGCACGGAGTGGCCGGCCTGCGCGTCGCCGACGCGTCCGTCATGCCGATGATCATTTCGGGCAATACCAGCCTCCCATGCATCATGATCGGAGAAAAGGCATCTGACATGATTCTGGAGGACGCCAAAGGTTGACGGACTGTTCGCCGCGGCCGCGGGCGACTTCGGCTGCTTCGCAGGACGTGACCCCGTTATGCGCAGTCAGGAGAACGGCATGTATTGTCAGTGCTTGAGAGAGTTCGGCCAACCGTTCGTCGGCGAAGACAGGCCGGATCTGGCCCCAGGTGGTACCGAAGTTGTTCTTCGTGTGACCGGAGCTGGGTTGTGCCACAGCGACATCCATGCGCGGGCAGGCGGTCACAACCTGGGGCAGGGACGCATCCTTCGATATTCCGATCGAGGCATGTCTCTTCCAGTGGTTCTGGGCCATGAGATCGCCGGAGTGATCGCCGCGGCTGGCCCGGGGGCTGGTTCGCTCGACACGAGCCGCAATTATGCGGTCTATCCTTGGTCCGGCTGCCAGCGCTGCGCTCAATGTCGGAAGGGACAAGAGCATCACTGCATGAACCCCTGCAGTCCCGGCTTTCATAGGGACGGCGGCTTTGCGAGCATGATCAAGATTTCGCATCCCCGCTATTTGTTCGACATCGGTGACATCGACCCGACCTTTGCGGCGACATTCTCCTGTTCCGGCCTAACCTCGTTCTCGGCTTTGAAGAAGGTCGAAGACTCAATAGCCGAGGTTCCGCTCGCAATTATAGGGGCGGGAGGTCTAGGTCTGATGTGCGTTAGCCTGGTCAAGGCAATGGGTGGCCGCTCGCCCATCGTCATCGAAACTGACGCTGCGAAACGCGGCACCGCCCTAGCACTGGGCGCCGCGGCAGCGTTCGATCCGCGAGACGAAACAGTCGTATCGGCTGTCAAAGAGGCGGCCGGTGGCCAGATCCCAGCGATCATCGACTTCGTCGTTTCTGAGGAAACCGCCCGCCTAGGCCTAAGTCTTGTCGTGAAGGGAGCGAAGATCATTCTTGTGGGCTTGTTCGGAGGGCTTGCTCCTTGGCCACTGCCAATCCTTACCAGCCAGGCGATCAGTATCATCGGCTCAGTCGTGGGGTCGCCTGCAGAGTTCCGCGAATTGATCGTCCTCGTGGGGAGCGGGGCAGTCGCACCACCGCCGATCCTTGTTCGTCCTTTGTCAGAACTGAACGCTCAAACCGACGCGCTCGAGCGAGGCGAAATCGTCGGGCGCGTTGTTCTACAGCCGTAGCAAATGCCATCGTGACCGTTCCCGCGCCGCAGGAGGGCTTGTGACATGCCAAAGGTTAGCGTTCTCGTTACGGGCGATTCCATTTTTGCTCAGAGAATCTCTGGCGAGCGGGGCTCGAATTTTCAGAAGCTTGTTGATCTTATGCGAGCTACCGACGTTTCAATCACCAATCTCGAAATCATATGCCCGGGCTCGGAACGGCATCCCTCAACGCTCTATCACGGTATACCTATTCATATGGACCCCGAACTCCTTTCGGAGCTTCAGTGGATGGGTATCGACCTGTATGGACTGGCGAACAATCACGCCCTCGACTATGGGGTCGAAGGACTTGTCCGTTCGATCGAAGAACTGGAAAAGCGTGGATTGCCATTTGCTGGCGCAGGTCGCACCCTCTTCGAAGCCACCGCGGCGAGGACTGTCGAGAGGAATGGAACGCGCGTGGCGCTAGTCGCAGCCGGAACGACACATGCGCGGCTAGCGGCCGCAGCGGATCCGAGCGGGGGAGATCAGGGCCGGGCTGGCATAGCGCCACTGCGTATCGACAAGATCCATTACATCGATCGTGACCGCTTCGATAGCTTTCGTCAGACGCTGGAACTGTCGGGAATCGATGTGAGATTGGCTGAGGCCGGATCGGCGCGGATGCATTTTCCCTATCCGGATAGGGCAATCTACCTGCCCCCGCCCGCGGGCGGCTTTGCTGTTGAAGGTGTCCGTTTCGTGCCCGATGCGAATCCAAGGGTGGAGACGGTTGCCGTCGAACGGGATGTCGAAAGGCTAATTCGATCTGTGTCGGAAGCCACCAGCTCGGCGGATGTGGTGGTCGTCTCCTTGCATAGCCACGAAGGGGCAGGCGGCCGATGGAACGGAGAAACGCTTGCTGAATTCCTTCAACCTCTCGCCTGGCGACTCATTGAGGCAGGTGCTGGCGCCGTTGTAAACCATGGGCCCCACACCTTGCGCGGAGTCGAGCTGTATCAGGGCCGACCCATCTTCTACTCTTTGAGCAACTTCATCTACACAATCGATGCCGTCAGCGCCTTCCCCGCGGAGTTCTACGAACAGGTTGGGCTACATGACACGTCGTCTCCTTCGGACATCTTTTCACTGATGAAGGGATTCCTCGCCGATCCACATCTGTGGGACTCCATTGTTTCTCGTTTCATCTTTGAGAACGGCAGGATTACAGGAGTGGAAATTCACCCGATAACCCTCATGGATGCGGTCGCGCCGGGCGTGCCGAAGCTCGCTGACGTGGCCGTTGGAACGCGAATCCTTCACGAGATGAGGCGCCTGTCGACTCCGTTCGGCACCGAGATCGACATCGTCAACAAAGACGGGCGCGTCGTGGGACTGGTTAGCCTCTAGCCACAGTACCCGAGGAACCTCCACGCTCGATCCTCAAATCGCTGCCGGCGGAGATTGTTAATTCGGGGATAACGACCGTCGCTATAATCGGATGTTATCTCTCGCCCAACCGCAGACAGAGCTCGACGAGATGAAGGTCGCCTCCGCGCGAGTTTAGATGCACCTTCGAATCGATAACTGCGGGACGTGCATCACGCCTTCTCGTCATTGCCGATTCTATCGCGCTTGTGAGTCTTCAGGAGAAGACACAGGAACCAATCGCGGCTGGCGGGCCGATTTTACCTTCCAAATCGGTCCTTTCGACTGGCGCGATTGCTGGCGGCGAGAATGAAGACTTCAAAGGAGGATAACTGTGGATTTGAAGCTTCGAAAGAGGATAGCTCTGATTACCGGGGCCAGCGGGGGCATCGGACGCCAGACCACGAGGACGTTGGCTGAGGAGGGGGCTCAAACCATCATCGTCGCCCGCAGGAAAGATGCTTTGGAGGAGATCGCAGGCGAGATCGAATCAACGGGTTGGCTGCGCCCGCTCATTATTGTCGAAGACATTACGACTGAGGGTGCCGCGGAGCGCGTGCGTAGTGCGGCCCGCGAGAAATTCGATCGGCTCGACATCCTGGTTAACAACCTCGGCCAAGCGCGGTCTTTTGCAATGAAGGAGTCGGATGACGTTTGGGAAGAGGCATTCAATCTCAACTTCTTCTCGGCGCGGAAAATGGCGGAGGCATTTATAGACGGGATGATCGCTCGCAAATTCGGTCGTATCATCAATATGACTGGCACGCTCGAGCCATTCGGGCTAAGCGGTTCGCTGACCTCGAAGGCAGCGCTCTTGGTGTGGGCAAAAGCTCTATCCCGTGAGGTCGCTAAGGATGGTGTCACAGTGAATTGCGTTTCGCCTGGGATCCTGGTCACGGAGCAGATTCGCAACCATTTCTTTGCCAAGGTTGTTCCCACGGAGGCCGATCGAAAGGATTTCCTGGAAAGGGAAATTCCTGCCGGTCACTTCGGTGAGCCTGCAGATGCGGCTCGGCTCATAGCGTTCCTGTGCTCTCCAATGGCAGGATATATCACCGGCCAGAGAGTTTCTGTGGACGGCGGTTGGTCTCGGCACATCTGATGGTCATGGCGAGTTGCACCATATGGCTCAATTCAGCAACGCCGCACGATATCGACTGCACCGTATCCGGCCCGCCGTCCTTGGATTCGGCGGGCCGGAGGCGGGCCTCTAGGCCGTCTCGCCCATGGGCAACGACCTGATCATCTTCCCGGTTGCCGCAAACACGCCGTTGGCGATCGCCGGTGCCACGGGAGGTAGGCCCGGCTCACCCACCCCGCCTGCATGGGTTGAGAAGGGGTGATCGACAATATGCACGGTCACGCGCGGGAAGTTCTGCGCGCGTACCAAATCATAGTCGGAGAAGTTCGACTGGACTACCGCGCCGTTCTCGAACGTGATTCCGGAATGCAGTGCGAGCGTCATTCCCATGACCGCTGAACCCTCGACCTGGCTGCGGATTCGTTCCGGGTTGACCGCGAAACCGCAGTCGATCACGGAGTGCATCTCGGGCACGGTGATCCGGCCATCGACGATCTTCACCCGCGCCGCGCAAGCGACATAGGAGACGAAACTGCCGTGCACCGCCAAGCCGATTCCTTCCCCATCGGGTAGCTTTTTGCCATACCCGATCGCGTCGGCCGCGACGTTCAGCACATTGGCGTACCGCCCCGTGTCGATGGGGAACTCAGCCTTCGGTTCACCATAATTCCAGAAGTCATCGGGCAGGCCCGCCGCTTTCAGGTCAAGATGGCGTGGCGCGCCGATCAGTTCCAGCCACATCTGTCGTTGGTCCTTCCCAAGCTCGGCCGCCAGTTCGCCGACGGCACATCCGATGGCAAAGGCGTGTGGGATGTTCACCACCGAACGGAACCAGCCGATGCGTGTGTGTGCCATGGCCTTGCCGACTTCGCAGCGAATATTGGTTACGTCAAACGGGACATCGATCATGCCTTGGTTCTGCTCAATCGGGCTGGAGTAACCGGGATCCGGTCCGAAGGTCGACCAGATCGTCGGCGCGACCGATCGGTGCCGCCAGCCGGTTACTTTGTTGGCGGCGTCAAGCGTGACGTCAATCCTCTCGGCGGAGGTAGTGTGATAGAACGAGTGCTGAATATCGTCCTCTCGGGTCCACTGCACCCTCACCGGCGCACCAACCGCCTTGGACAGCAATACCGCCTCATTGACGAAGTCGCCTTTTGACTTGCGGCCAAAACCGCCGCCGAGGAGCGTAACGTGCAAGGTCACCTTGGACGGATCCAGCCCAACAATCGCTGCCGCGTCTTCTCTCGCACCTTGCGGATTCTGGACTGGTGCCCAGACCTCCAGGGCATCGCCCGTATAGTTGGCGAGCGCCACCGGAGGCTCCATCGGAACGTGGGCCATATGGGCTTGGGTATAGGTCCGAGTGAAGGTCTTGGCGGCACTGGCCAGCGCCGCGTCAAAATCACCCTGGTTCCGGCCGACTTTGCCGGGTTTCTCGGAGGTTGCTACCAACTCCGCGGTATAGGTCTCAGAGTTGTACGCACCGTGTTCGCCTGCCTCCCATTCAATCTTCAGCTGGTCTCGCCCCTCGATCGCAGCATAGGTGTTGCTCGCGACAACGGCGATGCCACCGAGAGGGGCGAAGACCTTGCCCATGCCGCCATAGGGCAGCTCGTGCACGCTTTCTACCCCCGGCACAGCGAGTGCAGCGGTTGCGTCATATGACTTGGCTCTACCGCCGACGACAGGCGGGCGCGCAACAACTGCGACTTTCATGCCATCCAAACGAACATCAGCGCCATAGACGGCCTTGCCGATGGTTATGTTTCGTATGTCAGTGATCGAGACCGCGCCTTTCCCCATATAGCGAAACTGATCGTCGGTCTTGTACGCAATCTCGTCATGAGCCGGCACCGGCTGTGACATCGCGGCTTTGGCCAGGTTGCCGAAGCCCAAGCTCTTTCCCCCAGGCCCCCGGACTTCGTGCAGTTCGACCGTGACCGCAGTCGGATCGACCTTCCACTCAGCGGCGGCGGCGCGCGCCATCATGGTGCGCACCGAAGCGCCGATTCTCCGCGCCATCTGAACGTGCTGACGCATGGAGCGGGATCCGTCGGTATTTTGGTTGCCGTACTTGGCTTCGTCTGCAGGTGCCTGAATAACCTTGACCCTTGACCAGTCGGCTTCCATTTCGTCGGCCATCACCATCGGAACGGAGGTCCGGATGCCGGTCCCCATCTCCGGCCGATGGGCGACCAGGGTAACGGTGCCGTCAGTATCAATACTGACAAACACCAGCGGATCTTCGATCAGACCGTGGGGCATATCCGATCCGCCCGTCGCATATGGTTCAAATGCGTGGGCGGGAGTCACGTAGGCGGCCAGAGAAAATGCTCCAGTGATGCCCAGAAATCCGCGGCGGGAAATTTTGGTGATCCGCAGTGCTGTGCTCGCCATATCGGCGGTTGCAGGAAGGCTATGATTGAACATGGCTCAGATCCCCGCGCTTGCCAGGCGAATTGCTTCCACGATGCGCTGATAGCAACCACACCGGCAAAGGTTGCCCGCCATCGCCGCCAAAATATCGTCATCCGTTGGCTTGGGGTTCTCATGCAACAGCGACGACGCCTGCATGATTTGGCCGGCCTGGCAAAAACCGCATTGCGGCACGTTGGACTGACGCCAAGCAATCTGAACCGGATGGTTGCCCTCCGAGTGCAGACCCTCGATGGTGGTAATCGCCTTGCCCTCGACATCGCCCAGGCTCAATTGGCAGGAGCGTTCCGCCTTTCCGTTGACGTGGACAGTACAGGCGCCGCACAGACCCGCCCCGCAGCCGTACTTCGTACCGGGGAGACCGGCGACATCGCGAATAGCCCAAAGCAGTGGCATCTGCTTGTCTTCGCTGAATTCCCGCTCTTTGCCATTCAAGATTATCTTTGTCATAGACTCCTCCCCGGTCTGTAAGCCTTCGCCCAGTTCTTCTAAGTTCGGTCTTGCCGATCGAACGTCGGGGCTGGAGATGATCCGACGGTCGATCTATGGCGTCGAAGGGCGTTTGTAAAAAAATGGTATCTGAGCGGCTCGAAACCGACAGCGGATTCTCTTGTTCTGCGGAGCGGCCCATAAGCTGCAGTTATAGCTGCACGCTTTGACGGATACGGGACGACATTCCGCGCGGCATGTCGTCGTCAGGATTTCCTAGCTGAAGGAGCAGGTATCCTCACGCAGGGCGACGCGCAAGTGAGAGGGCCGTAATACCCTCAAAAATCAATCACCACTCGTTGTGTGTCCGGTGCCTCCATCAGTGCAAACCCCTGGTTGATATTGTCCAGGGTGATCCGATTCGTAATCAGGCTCTCCTGTCGAAGCCGCCCATCCACGAACATATCGACCAGCTGCGGAAATTGGGAGAGCGACTTCATGTTACCAAGATGCGAGCCGGTGATCCAACGGCTGTGCTGAATGGATCGCGGCTGTACCGGAACCGTCAGATCAAATCGACCCGGCACGTTGCCGATTATCACCGTCATCCCCCACCCCGGTCTTGACGCATCGATCGCGTGCTGGATCAGGGAGGCGTGCCCCACACACTCGAACACATAGTCGGCACCGCCTTGCGTCATGTCACGGATTACGCCGGCGATGTTGGGACCATGTTCGCGCATATCAAGGAAGTGGGTCATACCGGCCTTTCGCGACGCGGCCTCCTTGGCGGGATTCACATCCACGCCGATGATCGTCGTGGAACCCGCGATCCGGGCGCCATCGATCACATTGATGCCGATTCCCCCTAGTCCAAAGACTACGACCGACGAACCGGGCTCGACCCGGGCGGTATGCAACACTGCGCCAATCCCTGTGATGCCGGCGCAACCCATGCAACAGACCAAGTCGAGTGGCGCATCGTCTCGGATTTTTGCGATCTGCATCTCGCGAACAGTGGTGAACTGGGCAAAAGTGGCGAGGTTGGCGAAACTGAACAGCGCTTGTCCATCGCGAGAAAACGGCTTGCGCTCATAGGGAATGAAAAATTCGTCGCAGAGGTTGGTCTTCGGGCTCTTGCACGGCGCACAATGTCCGCATTCCGGCATGGCGACCGGAATGACCTTGTCGCCCGGCCGAAGACGCGTGACGCCTTTGCCCACTTCGCGAACAATGCCAGCGGCTTCGTGGCCAAGTACGATCGGAAATTTCTCCCAGATCCGCGATCCGTCGACGATCGTCTTATCGGTATGGCAAAGCCCTGCGGCGATGAGCTCGACCAGGACCTCGTTCTCGCCAGGTCCGTAGAGGGTTACGGTGCCGATTTCAAGCTCACGAGCCGGACCCGTCGCAATCGCGGCTTTAACTTGCATTCCCATTCGCTCTCCGTTCCCAATGTCCTGAGGCGAACCACTGCCGTCGATGTGGCAAGTTCGTGGCGATCAGCCTCAGGCACTTGCGTCTTCCAATATGAGGTCCGCGGCTTTCTCTGCGATCATCATGACGCTTGCGTTGAGGTTTCCCGATGGCTGCGTCGGCATCACCGACGCGTCCACGACGCGCAGATTCTGCACGCCGATTACCCTCAGTCGGTGATCAACAACAGCCATCGGATTGGAAGCCGAACCCATGGTACAGGTGCCGGCAGGATGGTAGGAGCTCATGCCATTGGCGCGGATATAATCCAGCCACTCCGAGTCGGACCGGCATTCGTTAGCGGGCAGCGTGATCTCCTCGACCACCTCTCCAAGCGGGCCGGTCGTGAGCACTCGATGCAGGTGCTTGATCGCGCGGACGCCCACTTCGCGATCGATCTCGGCATCCAGGTAATTCGGTCTGATCACCGGAGGTTCACGCATCTCGGTGCTTTGAATATGAACGGATCCGCGGCTCTCCGGCCGCTGCTGCCAGGCTCCGCCGGAAATGCCGGGGTAGTCGTCCAGTTGCCGCGTCCGTCCGGCCTTCAGGCTGGCCGGCAGGAACATCAACGAGTACTCCGTGTCCCGGTCTTCGGGTTGTCTCTTGCAGAATGTGAACACCGACATCGCCGTCATTGCCAGATAAGACGGCTGTCCCATGAGCCACTTCGCAAGCTCAAACCCGAGTGGCAGTCCCCGAGCCCGCTCATTGATTGTTCCGTAGCCAGGCTTTACTCGCGCCACCATTCGCAAGGAATAGTGATCAGTCATGCCTTCGCCCACGCCGGGCAGGTCGTTGATCAGCGGGATGGAAAACTGTCGCAAGAGCGCGGCTGGTCCGATTCCCGACAATTGCAGCAGCTTGGGACTGATGAGGGCGCCGGCGCTGACGATCACGCTCCGACGGGCGCGGACCGACTGACGCTGGCTGCCTCTCCAATGACCATACTCGACTCCGATCGCGCGTCGATTCTCGATGAGGATCCGGTGCACCAACGCATCCGTACGAACGTCAACGCCAAACTTCTTGCGGGCGGGATGCAGATAGGCATGGGCCGAACTGTTACGCCTGCCGTTTGTGATGGTCGCCTGCGTGTATGAAACGCCTTCCTGCTCCTGCCCATTATAGTCGCTGGTAAAGGGAATGCCGCTGGCGATTGCACTCTGGATGAAGCGGTCGCTAAGCAAATCCCGTTTCTTCAGCAGGCCGGTGCCGACCGGACCGTAATGCCCACGAAATTGTGCATCGCCGCCGTCGACATAGCTTTCCGATTTCATAAAATAGGGTAGCACCGAGGCGTAATCCCAGCCATCGGCGCCACGTTTGGCCCAGCCATCGAAGTCTGATCGTTGTCCCCGATTGTAGGCCATTCCGTTGATCGCACTCGATCCGCCCAGCGTCTTGCCGAAGAATGCCGGAATTTTCCGGTTACCAATGTACTCAGAACCCTCAAAATCATAGCGCCATGTCAGGTTGGGATTGGACGAGGTCTTCATGATCCCGCTGGGAATGCGGATCAGCGGATTGCGGTCTGGCGGCCCTGCCTCAAGGATGCAGATCGAATGGCCGCGTTCCGCAAGGCGGTAGGCGAGGCAGCATCCCGCGGTTCCGGCACCAACAATGACGAAATCGAACTCACCCAAGCCTCACATCTCCTGAGATTCGTTTAATGGCTCCGCGATGCGCTCGCGAAAGACCCGCAACGAGTCGTTCTCGTTGCGGGTCAACTGGGGTCGTTAAGCTATTTCTGCGCAGCAATGACTTCGTCAATCAGGTCCTGCCCGACATCATCCGCGACCATCTTATAGACCGGCGCAATCACCGGCGTGAACTTTGCAGGATCGGGATGGGTGATCTTGAGTCCAGCCTTCTCCATCACTCCGATCGCTGAATCGGTGGTCTTGCTGATCTCTTCGAACATCGTTTGACCGCCGGCGCGGGCGGCCGCAATCATTGCCTTCTGCTGGTCGGGAGTCAGCGCATCGAACTTGGCCTTGTTCATCAGAAATACCGCCGAATCGATATAGTGATTCGCAGCGGACATATCGGTGGCCACCTCGTAGAACTTGGCTTCGACCATGGCCCAGTCGCTGGTTTCCACGCCATCGACCGCTCCTTGCTGGAGCGCCGTGTAGACCTCGGCATAGGGTAGCGGCACCGGATTGGCGCCCATCGCTTCCATAGTTTTCAAATATACTTGGCTTTGGGTCACCCGGATCTTGCGCCCCTTTAGGTCATCTGGACCATTGACCGCGAAACCCTTGGTGATGAAGCCACGCTCGCCGAACGTCCCAAAGGCAAGGCCCTTTATTCCAGCGCCATCGAGGGTACCAAGCAGCTTGTCTCCAACTGGGCCGGTCACCGTCGACCAGAAGGTATCCCGCGACTTCCAAATGAACGGCAGCACGGTGACTTGTAAGGCGGGAGCAACAGCCGATGATGCGGCGCCTGTGCCAACCAATGCGATGTCGACGTTGCCGGCACGCACAGCCGCGGTGAGATCAACGTCCCCACCAAGCTGGCCGTCCGGGAACAACGTCACGGTGACCTCGCCGTGGGTAAGCTCTTCGACGGTCTTGGCCAATTTCTGCGCAGCCAATCCGCCTGGGCCGTCCATATGGACTGTGAAGCCGAACCGAAGTTTTGTGTCGGCTTGCGCTCCGGTTGCCAAGATGAGACACGCCAGCGCACCGACGATGCCGGCCGCGAGTCTTTCCCTGGACCGCAGCATCGCAGCTGCCTGCAAAAATTTCATGTTCTCTCCTCCCTGTTGCTCGCAGGTTGAATGCCTGCGATTTCTTGACCTTGCGCGGAGCGTCTCGGAACGACCGATTGGTGTCAATCAATGGACTGCCGCGTCCAGCGCGCGATATAAGCCGCGGTTATAGCGACACGTCCAAGAATCCGCTGGTGTATCCAACATCGAGGGAGAGCAGGAGGCCTGATGCGTGCCTATCCTCCACGTCGACCGAAAGCACTCGCGCGGCGTTGCGCAGACCATCACGCCGCATTGCCGCATTCAGGCTATTCGGTCGCAAGGCCCCGCTTCGGCAAGGCGTCGTCCGACAGAAACGACTCAACCTCTTACGTCGCAGACGGGGTAGCCTGCCTCGAAATTTCTGGAACAAATCCTCGCTCACGCGACGTCAAATCAGGCCTCCCCCGGACACAAGAGACCCAGCAAATCCGAAACGCTTTCGGCCTCGTCAAGGTGCCAGATCCGATCAATGACCTCTCTTCGCCGTCGTTCCGAGAGGATTCCCTCTGTCTGACCAAGGAACTTGTCCACGATCTCGATGTCGGTCATCGGATTCTGCGGATGCCCTTTGGGATTCTGGTGTTCGAAAACACGCGTCTCTCCAGATTCGAACACGATCTCAAGCCTGCAGATCATCCGCCAAGGGAAATCCTGCTGAAGCGAGGCATCAGGCATGGCCTCGATCCGATCGACCAGCGAAAGGATATGTGGGTCGCGAAAGCGCTGCTCGGTGAACGTATTGTGGTCTATCCGACCGTCGATCAGTGCCGCACCAATCAAGTATGGGCCGCTGTGGTCCGCTGTCTCACGCGTCATCGGGTTCCACAGCGATGGATCGTCGGCCCGAGTGGAGAGTGAACGCTTGTCCATGAAGACCCGGATTACTCTGACTTGGTCCAGGTCGATCTCGTTTCGGATGCGCAGTGCCAGCTCGACCGGTGTTTGGAGTTCGTAGCGTAGGGGAAGCGACTTGAAGTAGGTGCCCTCAATCCGGAATGGCTCTGATCCATGGCCGAACGGCCCAAGGGTGAACTGCGTTCCGAGCTGTCGCATGAAGCCACGCCGTCCCTCGAACGGTTTCTCCGGCCCGGTAATGCCCTCGCCGGCCATTTCCGCGGCCAGCAATCCGGCGCGCGCCGCGTAGGGCCCAGCAAACGACTTCCAATGCGAGAGTTCGCCAAATCGGGTCTCGCCAAGCGCGATATTTGCGGTCGCCGCCAGGCCTGCGGCATGGGTCAATTGCTGTTCGGCAAGCCCGAGAGTTCGGCCAGTGGCGACCGCAGAGGCGATAGCATGCAGCGGTGTGTAGTCCCAGCCATTGGAGCGCAATATAACTCTCTCGGCGAACTGTCCATCGGTCTCGTAAGCGATAACGGTGCTCAGGATTGTCGATTTGCCATTCGCGCCGCGTGACTCGGCCGCTGCGAAGACAGCACCCAGACAGTCGCTCGGATGTGGCCCAACATCGCCGCGCGCGGGGCTGTCGGCCCTGCCGAAGTAATCGTCGCTGAAGTCGGAATAGCGGATAAGAGAGCCATTGACGAAGGCTGCTTGATCGGGGCTGGTCGCAATGCGCGTTCCGAAGATCGTCGCTGGAGTCGAGGCACTTGTCCTCTGGGCGATCCGCTGCAAAGCCATCAGCGGCTCTTCATGCAAGGAGCTGATCGCACAGCCGAGTGAGTCCAAGATAGAGCGCTTCGCGGCGTGGACAGCATCCGACCGTAGATCGGCCCAGGTCACGTTTGCTGCGAAATGCGCGATATCTCGCAATGTGTTGTCCATGCTATTGACCATTCACCCTTTCGGCATGAGAAGGTTGGGCAACCACAATGACAGCTGCGGGACCAATGTGATGACGATCAGCGCGATCACCATGGTTAGGAAGATCGGCCACATGTATTTCCAGAACTCCGCCATATTGATGCCGGTCATCCTGCAGAGCAGAAACATGGTCAAGCCATAAGGCGGAGTTACCAGACCGATCAGCAGATTGAAGACGGTTATGACGCCGAACTGCACCGGGTCGATACCTAGCTTCAATATGGTCGGCATCAGAAGCGGTACGAAGACCAGTATGATAGGCACCGTGTCTATCATGCAGCCCATCACCAAGAAGACCACATTGATCAACAGCAGAAACATCACCGAGTCATCGGTGATCGACACGACCCACTCGGACAGACCCTGCGCGGCGCCATAGAGTGTCAGTACGCGGCCAAATACTGCGGCTGCCGCAATAATCATGAAAATCGAGCCGACTGTCCGTGAGCTTGAAAGGAGTTGCGCTGCGAGCTCCCTTAGCGTCAGTTCTCGGTAAATGACCAAGCCGCACAGCAGGACAGCAAGTATACCGATGACGGCCGATTCCGTAGGCGTCGCGATGCCACCAAAAAAGCTGCCGAGAACGCCAACCGGCACGATGAGGACGGGCAAGCTTTTCAGGGTCACACCGACGCGATGTCGATAAGGCACACGAGGACCGACCGGGTAGCCTCGGAATCTGGCCACGACGTAAGCCTGCGCCATGAGGGCAAGGCCTAGCATCACGCCCGGAATAGCCCCGGCCAAGAAAAGCCGGCCCACGGAAGCATCTGTCGCGGCCGCGAACAGCAAGAACGAAATGCTGGGTGGAACCAGCGGTCCTATCATGGCGGCGCCGCCGATTATGGAGGCGGCATAGCCTGCGGGATAGCCGGCTTTCCGCATGGCCGGGATAAGCAAGCGTCCCGTTGCGGCAGCGTCGGCCAGGTCCGAGCCTGACATCCCGGCCATTATCATGTTGGCAATGATCGAAACGTGGGCAAGCCCCCCGCGTATATGCCCAACGAAGACCATGGCGGCCATGACCAGCCGTTGCGTTACGCCCGCTGCCAGTGCGAGGTCACCCATCAACACGAAGAATGGGACGGACAGAAGCAGGAAATGGTTCAGCCCCTGCCAGAAAGTTGAGGGGATCGTCGTGAACGGAATCGACGACGGTGCCAACACCAATCCTACAACCGAAGCCGCGAGAAGGATGACGAAGATCGGAACGCGTAGAATAAAGAGAATGAAGAAGGTGGCCGTAATGGCCCAAAGTCCAGTCATTCAGAAAACTCCGGCTTTTGAGCCTCGACATCCTGCCCGCGTAGATGCATCACCAGATGAATGGCGGAAAAGACGATCGTCAGCGGCACAATGACCGGGACAACATAGCCAAATGCAGCCAGTGGAAGGCCCAAAGACACGGTCATCAGGATGTCTAGAAACCGAGCATCCTGAAATCCAAACCACGCTATCGGCATCAGGACGCATATTGTGATGCTCTCGCCACAAATCAGCATAACGCGCCGAGCGCGCGCCGGCACGGCACCGGTAATCATGTCAAAAGCAATATGGCCATACTCGCGTGCGACAACGGCCGCGGAGAAGAAGGCGAGCCATACCATACAGAGCAGCGCCAATTCCTCTGTCCACGCAACCACGAATAGGTCAGACAGCAAGAACCTCACGAGCACCTGGATTATGGTCGCGGCGGTCATAATCAGCATCAGCGTGATCAGGATCAGATCTTCAAGAATGGCAAAAACACGCACAGCGCCGCGACTCTTGTGACGATCGCGTAGGAGCCAGGTCAACAGGACACTCGACACAAACGCGATCACGCAGAGGACGATGACTCCAGTCGGGACGGTCCTAACCATTCAGCGTCTTCCCCTCGACGTCGCAGGACTCGTGGCTGCAGCAGCGGTGGCGGGACAATAAGGCTGAGACGACCGGTTTTCGCGGCAAACTTGTCGCCCGTCGCTTCGAAACCATATCCCGTTCTTTGAACTTATTTGCAGAGCCGCAAACGACCCGAACGCCCAACCTGGGCTCCGCGGATATGCTAAGAGAAATTGCGCGATGCGCCTGCTGCAACTGCTCCGAATTTCGCAGGTGCCCGAGCCGTCTGCTATTCTCGTTCGTTATTCATTGCCTATTCTTTGAGATCGCGTCAGGCCCCTGTTTTTTGCGAAGAGAAAAGCTATCGACACAGTGACAATTGTCAACGATCGGTTCGCCAATCGTTTGCCGCGGAAAAGAAGGGGTAGAAGCTCCGGTTATACCGTCTAGATGTCTCTGTGCCACCCAAGGGGGTGCTGTGAGTTTGTTGATGCAATGCTGTCTAGATCGTCCGTGGTTATGGCGGTTAGCCCCAAACCATCCATCGACATCTGCGGTCTAGAACGACCACAGCAATCTGACAACGCTAGGTCGGGTCCTCGTTGGTTCACAAGTTGCCGACGATCGATATCGGCTGCACCGGGAGAAGCAGCTGCGCAGCGGCCGACAGGAGTTCGGTTGTCGTCGCGGATTGGAGCGAGAAAGTTCCATCAGTCCATTCACTAGCCGCTATCACCTTAGCCCGACTAATTCTCCTGAGTAACTCCACCAAGTAAGCGATCAGCTGTCGAAATGCTGGCCCGAACAGCGTAACGACCGCTAAACGGCTCACGAGGGACAACGCGATGGACAATTCCAGTCAAGTCGAGCTTTCCAGGCGCGATCTTCTGCTCACAGCCGCTGCGTCGTCGGCGATCACGACGTTTCCACTCTCCGCCTCAGCACAATCAGTGCCGCCCGGGGGGTTAAGCATGAAGAAGGTATCTTTTTCGGTGAATGGACGCTCCGTGTCGCTTGAACTCGACACGCGAACAACCCTGCTCGACGCATTGCGCGAACACCTGAAGCTCACGGGCACGAAGAAGGGTTGCGATCACGGTCAGTGCGGCGCCTGCACGGTCATTGTCGACGGGCGGCGGATCAACTCCTGCCTCACCCTCGCCGTCATGCATGACGGCGACAGCGTCACGACAGTCGAGGGGCTGGGTGAGCCTGAAAACCTGCATCCGATGCAAGCCGCCTTCGTGAAGCATGACGGCTATCAATGCGGCTACTGTACGCCGGGCCAGATCTGTTCCGCGGTCGCTGTGCTGGAGGAGATCAAGTCCGGAATCCCGAGCCATGTCAGCGCCGACCTCACCGTCGCGCCGCAACTGACCGAAGCGGAGCTTCGCGAGCGCATGAGCGGTAACATCTGTCGCTGCGGTGCCTATTCCAACATCGTCGAGGCGATCACCGAAGTCGCCGGGAGGCCCGCATGAGGACCTTCACCTATGAGCGGGCGCAATCGCCGACCGAAGCGGCTGCCGCGGTCGCCCGCACCGAGAATGCCAAGTTCATTGCGGGCGGAACCAATCTGCTCGACCTGATGAAGCTGGAGATCGAGGCGCCAGCCCATCTGATCGACGTCAACGGGCTCGCCTTGGACAAGATCGAGCCGACGCCCGAAGGCGGGCTTGCGATCGGGGCGCTGGTGCGCAACACCGATCTCGCCGCCGATCAACGGGTGCGGCGCGATTATCCGGTGCTGTCCCGGGCCTTGCTGGCCGGCGCTTCCGGACAGTTGCGCAACAAGGCGACGACGGCCGGCAATCTGCTGCAGCGGACGCGCTGCCCCTATTTCTATGACACCAACCAGCCTTGCAACAAGCGGACTCCGGGCAGTGGCTGTGCCGCGATCGCCGGGTTCAGCCGGCAGCTTGCGGTGATCGGCAGCAGCGATGCCTGCATCGCGACCCATCCGAGCGACATGGCGGTCGGCATGCGGGCGCTCGACGCGACGGTGGAGACCGTGCGGCCGGACGGCCAGACGCGCAAGATCCCGATCGCCGACTTCCATCGTCTGCCCGGCGATACGCCGCATATCGAAACGGCGCTGGAGAAGGATGAACTGATCACCACGGTGACCTTGCCCAAGCCGGTGGGCGGCAAGCAGTTCTATCGCAAGGTCCGTGACCGCGCCTCTTATGCGTTCGCGCTGGTCTCGGTCGCCGCGATCGTGCAGCCGGACGGGACCGGACGAGCGGCTTTCGGCGGCGTCGCGCATAAGCCCTGGCGGGTCGAGGCGGCGGAAGCGGCACTGCCGCACGGGGCCAAGGAGACGGCCTCCGCCGTCTTTGCCGGTGCCAAGCCGACCGCGGAGAACGCGTTCAAGCTGAAGCTCGCCGAGCGGACGCTCGGGGCAATCCTGACCGAAGCGAGAGGGTAGTCCCATGAAGTTCGACGCCCCAGCCACCACCAACCCCATCGATCAGCTCAAAGTCATCGGCAAGCCAACCGACCGGATCGATGGTCCGCTGAAGACAACGGGCACCGCGCCCTATGCCTATGAGCGGCACGACGTCATCGCCAACCAGGCCTATGGCTATGTGATCGGCGCACCGATCGCCAAGGGCCGGATTGCGCATATCAACCTGAAAGCGGCAGAGGCTGCTCCCGGCGTGTTGGCGATCGTGACGGCGGAGAGCGCCGGCAAGCTCGGCAAGGGCAATTTCAACACCGCGCATCTGCTCGGCGGGCCGGAGATCCAGCACTACCATCAGGCGGTCGCGGTCGTTGTGGCCGAGACCTTCGAGCAGGCACGGGCCGCCGCCGCTTTGGTCAAGATCGACTATGTCGAGGCCGAGGGCCGGTTCGATCTGGCGGCGGTCAAGGATTCTGCGGTTCCACCGAAACCGGGCTTCGGCGGGCCGCCGGATACCGCGGTGGGGGATTTCTCCGGCGCCTTCGCGGTGGCGCCGGTGCAGCTCGACGCGACCTACACGACGCCGGACCAGAGCCATTGCATGATGGAGCCGCATGCCTCGATCGCGGCCTGGACGGGCGATGCGCTGACGGTTTGGACCTCGAACCAGATGATCAATTGGACCGTCGGCGATCTCGCCAAGACCCTCGGCATGAAACCGGAGAAGGTTCGCGTCATCTCGCCCTTCATCGGCGGTGGCTTCGGCGGCAAGCTCTTCTTGCGTTCTGATGCGCTGCTCGCGGCGCTCGGTGCCAAGGCGGCGAAGCGACCGGTCAAGGTGGCGTTGCCACGGCCGCTGATGATGAACAACACGACGCACCGGCCGGCGACGATCCAGCGCATTCGGATCGGCGCGGGTCCGGACGGCAAGATCACGGCGATCGCGCATGAAAGCTGGTCCGGTGACCTGCCGGGCGGCCAGCCCGAGACCGCGGCCAGTCAGACGCGGCTGCTCTATGCCGGCGCCAATCGGATGACGGCGATACGTCTCGCCGAGCTCGATCTTGCCGAGGGCAATGCCATGCGCGCGCCGGGCGAAGCGCCCGGCATGATGGCGCTCGAGATCGCCATGGATGAAATGGCGGAGAAGCTGAAGCTCGACCCGGTCGAGTTCCGGATTCTCAACGACACCCAGGTCGATCCGGAGAAGCCCGAGCGCAAGTTCTCGAGGCGTCAATTCATCGAGTGCCTGCGGCAAGGCGCCGAGCGTTTCGGCTGGAACAAGCGCAACCCGATGCCCGCACAGGCGCGCGACGGGAGTTGGCTGGTCGGGATGGGGATGGCTGCTGCATTCCGCAACAATCTGCTGATGAAGTCCGGTGCGCGGGTGCGGCTGAACGAACAGGGCCTGGTGACGGTCGAGACCGACATGACCGATATCGGCACCGGCAGCTACACGATCATTGCCCAGACCGCGGCTGAGACCATGGGCGTGTCGCTCGACCGGGTGAAGGTGCAGCTCGGCGATTCCGCCTTTCCGGTCTCCTGCGGTTCCGGTGGACAGTTCGGCGGCAACAATTCCACCGCCGGCGTCTATGCGGCCTGCATGAAGCTGCGCGAAGCGGTGGCGCGGAAACTCGGCTTCAACACCGAAGACGTGACCTTCACCGAGGGTGTGATGCGCTCTGGCGATCGCAACGTGCCGCTCGCCCAGGCGGCGGTCGAGGGCGAGCTCGTCGCCGAGGATGCGATCGAATACGGCGATCTCGACAAGAAATACCAGCAATCGACCTTCGGCGCACATTTCGTCGAGGTTGCGGTCGATGCCTTCACCGCCGAGGTTCGCGTGCGCCGGATGCTGGCGGTGTGCGCTGCGGGTCGCATCCTCAATCCGAAAGCGGCGCGCAGCCAGCTGATCGGTGCCATGACCATGGGCGCAGGCGCGGCCTTGATGGAGGGGCTGGTGGTCGACAAGAAACGTGGCTTCTTCGTCAACCACGACCTTGCCAGCTACGAGGTCCCGGTCCATGCCGATATTCCTCATCTCGAAGCTTACTTCCTGGACGAAACCGATCCGATCTCGTCACCCATGAAGGCGAAAGGTGTTGCCGAGCTTGGCATTTGCGGCGTTGGCGCGGCGGTCGCGAATGCAATCTACAACGCAACCAGCATCCGGGTACGGGACTATCCGATCACACTGGATAAGCTGATCGACCAGATGCCGACGGGTCCATCCTGAGACGTGCGGCAAGAGATGGATACCGTTACTCGTCGGGAGCGACAGACATTTGAGGTGTCACCGACCCAGCCGCCCCGCCTAAAGTGGGGAGCCCCACACTAACCTCATTGGGTTGTGGAGTGTCGGATCTGCTTTGCTGCGCGCACCGATAGCGGGCCGGGCAATTCATAAATCAGCTTTATGACCGTTAGCGAATATGCCGGACTAATCCAACCGCCGTATTTGCCCCACATTTCGTAGGGTCAAAGGAGAATTTTATGATAGTGAAGCATCAGGGCGGCGAAAACCAAGTAGGTTCAGAGGCCGACCTCGACCGTCGCGACCTCTTGAAGTTGACCGGCGCTAGTATCGCGGCTTACGGCATGGCGTCGGTCCTCAGCGTGCCTTTTGCAAAAGCTCAGGACATGTCCAACGGGGCTGACAATTTCTACAGCAGCGACAGGGTGGCTCTCCAGAAGATCACCTTCAAGTCGCAATACCAGACGGATATCGCAGGAAATCTCTTCATTCCGAACGACCTCGACCGCGACACTAGCAATCCGGCCATTGTCGTCGGGCATCCCATGGGCGCGGTCAAGGAGCAAAGCGCCAATCTCTATGCCACCAAGATGGCCGAACAGGGCTTTGTGACTATGTCGCTCGATCTCCCCTTCTGGGGAGAGAGCGCGGGCCAACCGCGCAACGCGGTATCTCCCGACTTCTACGCCGAAGCGTTCAGCGCGGCGGTCGATCATCTCGGCATGTTGGCATTCGTCGACCGCAAACGAATCGGTGCGATTGGAATCTGTGGCAGCGGAAGTTTCGTCATTAGCGCCGCTAAGATCGACCCGCGCATGAGAGCAATTGCGACGGTCAGCATGTATGATATGGGTTCAGCCAATCGCAATGCTCTCAATCATTCTCTGACAGTCGAGCAGAGAAAGCAGATTATCGCTACGGCCGCTCAGCAGCGCTGGGTTGAGTTTTCTGGTGGCGATACCCAGTACACCAGCGGGACCGTGCATCAGTTGACCGCCGATACGCCGGCCGTTCAGCGTGAGTTCTATGACTTCTACCGCACACCGCGTGGCGAGTTCACACCAAAGGGCGGCTCGCCGCTGCTGACAACGCACCCGACGCTGACCAGCAATGTCAAGTTCCTGAACTTCTATCCATTCAATGACATCGAGACGATTTCTCCACGTCCCCTGCTGTTCATTTCAGGCGATAAGGCACATTCCCGAGAATTCAGCGAAGACGCCTACAGGCGCGCCGCTGAACCGAAGGAACTCGTTTGGATCCCGGGTGCCGGTCATGTCGACCTCTACGATCGGGTCGATCTCATCCCGTTCGATAAGCTCACCAGATTCTTCAATCAGAACCTCGCGGCCTGACCGGGAGCCGGTATCACCGCCGCAAGGTCGATGTGACTGTGGGGGCCTGTGGCGCGCGGGGCCCTTCCCTCGTCCTCGATCCCGTCAAAATGATTCTCAAGGTGGAGTCTTCCTGCAAGGCGGGCCGGCGCTTCGAAGTCCCGACGATATAACACGGCGTTATCCCGAAAAATAAGGTGAGAGCTGCGGCCGTTGAAATTGACGGCCGCACAGTCTCTGATTGCGCGATACGCCGACCACAGAAACGGCGGCATCGTGGAGGAGACAGGGATGTTCTTAGCGAAAGTTGGTGCGGCGCTTACGGTGGGTTACGGCGTGCTTTTGTATTCGCCCACGCTCGTGCGCGCGGACACATTGACGTTTGGCTATATCGGTTCTCTTACAGGTGGAGCTGCGCAATACGGCCTCGCTGGCCAGGAGGCGCTAAAGGCATTCGCGGACGAAGTGAACGCCAAAGGCGGTTTCGACGTCGGCGGAAAGCACTATGACCTCAAGGTCGTTTCCTACGACGATCAGCAGAAGCCGGCGCAGGCCGTGGCAGCCTACGAACGACTGACCAGCGTTGACGGCGCAAATTACATCTTTGTGCAGAACTCTCCTTCAACTCTGGCAGTCAAGCCCTCTGCCGAGAGTGACAAGGTGGTGTTGTTGACCGCGGCATTCTCCCCAAAAGCGATCGATGAGAATACCAAGTACACGTTCCGCCTCTATATGAATGGGGACAATTTCGTTCCAAAACTCGTTGCCTGGATGAAGGATCACCTGAAAGAACGGAAGATTGTGACCCTCAATCCCAACGACGAAACAGGTTGGGGTTTTTCGCAAGGAACCGAGAAGTTCTTCACTCAGAACGGCTTCCAAGTGCTCGCGAACCAATTCTATGAGCGGACGCAGAATGACTTCGCGCCTGTCCTCACCAAGCTCATCGCGCTCAATCCGGAGCTCATCGACGTCGGCACGACAACCCCTGGAACGGCGGGACTGATCATCCGACAGGCGCATGAGCTCGGCTACAAGGGGCGATTCGTTCAGACAGGCGGACCGGGCTGGAAGTCGATCGTCACTGCCGCAGGCAACGAAGCGGCTGAAGGCATGGTCACGACCCTCTACGCAGATCCCGACAACGCGGCGTACCAAAAACTCGCCGAAGCCTATCAAAAAAGCGTCGGGCAGGCCCCCAATGAGCTGATCGTTTCCTTCTACGACGCCGCCAGCGTCCTGCTGAAGGCGATCGAATCGGCGGGCGGCCCCGGCGATACGACGCAGGTGGCCGCTGCCCTTCCCAAGGTTCTCCCCATGCAGTCTCTGCAAGGAGAGACATTGACCGCCGGCCATCAGCAGATCCTGACGGTTATCTACATCGCGGAAATCAAGGACGGCAAGCCATCGATCCTTGGCAAGATCCCTTAGGGATCTGTCGAGTAGCCGCACGCTCGCACTGGACGCCGTCCGAATAACGGCGTCCGCGCGAGAGCGTTTCGGTCGGGGCTCCAGGCACTCGCCTGCAAGGAGGAAGCCGACCGCAACCTCTTTGTGGATGTAAGGGCATAGAATGGTCCTGCAAATCATAGTCAATGGGACGTTGTCCGGCCTGACTTATGTCGTGATGGCTCTGGGCTTCACACTGATCTTCGGGATCATGCGCATCGTCAACTTCGCACATGGCGAGTTCTATATGCTTGGCGCGATGTTCGTCGTGTTCTTATTCGGTCAGACGGGAATTGCCTTCTTCATCGCCGTACCGATCGCTGGCGTTCTAACGGGAGTATTTGGCGTTCTATGCGAACGTCTCCTGTTCCGCCGTTTGGTCGGACAGGAGCTTCCGGGCATGATCATGGCGCTTGCCGTTTCCATCATCTTGCAATCGCTCGCCTTGCTGATCTACGGTCCGGCCGAGCAGACGATACCTCGGCCCTTCTCGGGAACGTGGAACCTGTTTGGCGCAGTTGTTCCCTGGGACCGGACGCTCGTCGCCATCGGCGCGATAGCAATTCTTGCTGCATTCTATCTGTTTCTCCGGTTTTCGCGCCTGGGTCTTGCCATGCGCGCCGTCGCGTTCGATCCGGAGACCTCCGGTCTGATGGGTGTCGAGTCCGGCATTATTTATGCCACGGCCTTCGGCATTGCGTCGCTCCTGGCCGGTCTGGCCGGAGCACTCATGGCGCCGGTCTACACAATCACCCCGAGCATGGGAGGTGTGCCGATGTTGACCGCGTTCGTGGTCGTGATCCTCGGTGGGCTCGGCAGCATCCCCGGCGCCGCCCTCGGAGGAATGTTGCTTGGTCTATGCGAATCCGCATTGGCCACGACGCTGGATTCCACAATCGCTTTGATTGTGTCTTTCATGGTCGTGCTTGCGGTGATCCTCGTCCGGCCGAGTGGACTTATGGGGCGGAGCGCTTGATGCGGAAAATCGCGATTGGCCTCGTTATCGCACTCTTGGCGACCGTACCCTGGATCATCGGCGGTCGTTACGCTTTCCATGTCGCAACCATGATCACGATCATGATCCCGCTTGCCCTGAGCATCAATCTTACGTTGAAGCTGGGTCAATTGTCTCTCGCTCAGCCTGCCTTCATGGGGATCGGCGCATATACCGGCGCGCTACTGACGATGCACCTCGGCTTTCCGCCGGTGATCAGCATCCTCGCAGGGGCTGCGTTCGCGGCGGCCATCGCGTTGGCGACAGGCCCGATCTTCCTGCGCATCAAAGGCGTCTACTTCGTGCTCCTGACCTACGCATTCGGGCAAATCATCAACCTGATATTCCAGCACTGGACGTCACTGCTGGGGGGCAACAATGGGCTGTTTGGCATTCCAAAATTCTCCATAGCCGGCCTCAACCTGGGTACGATCCCAGGCGGGTACTATGCACTTGGACTGGTCGTGGCGCTGACCTCGTATCTTGCACTGCGTCTCTTCGAAACGTCTGACGCAGGGACCATTTGTGACTCGCTGAATGAAGACGAGATGCTTTGCCGGTCCATTGGCGCTGATGCGCATGCATGGCGGGTGGCCGCGTTTACGCTCAGCGCGTTCATAGCCGGAGCAGCCGGCGGCGTATATGCGTTCTACATCGGCTTTATTTCACCCGACACGTTCGGATTCCAAGCATCTGTCGATCTGATTGTGATGAACGTCATTGGCGGTCCGACATCGGCACTTGGCCCCGTGCTAGGAGCCATCATCGTTGTTCCCTTGCTGGAACTCCTGCGGGACGCGCGGCAATATCAGTTGCTGGTCTACGGCATCTCTCTCATCTTCTTCGTCATTTACTTCAAGCAAGGCTTGGTCTCCGTGATTGAGCGGCCGAGGAAGCTGTCAAATGCCGGCCATGCTTGAAGTCGATCAACTGAGCAAGCGCTTCGGCGGACTAATCGCTGGCGACAATATCTGCTTCTCTGTTCAGGTCGGCCAGATATTCGGTGTGATCGGACCGAACGGCGCTGGAAAGACCACACTATTCAACATCATCGCGGGCCACCTCCCGCCCACGGCGGGGCGGGTATTGTTCGAGGGGCGCGACATTACCGGCCATTCGAGCGATCGAATTGGCCGCAGCGGCATCGGGCGAACCTTTCAGGCCGTGCATGTCTTCAAGAACGCCTCCGTCCGCGAGAATCTGCGCCGGGCCGAGGTGATAGCCCTGCGGCACCATCCCTTTGCCTATCTTTCCCGCCGGAAGAGCGCGCGTGCCGACCAGTGCGAGATTGCGAAAGCCTTCGGCCTGGCCGACCAGATGGACAGCATTGCTGGGGCTCTTCCGTATGGCCTGCAGAAGATGCTTGGCGTGGGAATGGCTCTGATGTCCTCGCCGAAGCTTCTTTTGATGGACGAACCGGTGGCCGGGCTCAATCCGTCTGAGAAGCTCGCCGCTCGAGATGTGATTCGCCGGCTGCGCGACGATTGGGGCATCACCATTCTTCTGGTCGAACACGATATGCCCCTGGTCATGGACCTTTGCGACCGCATCCTCGTCGTCAATCATGGAAAACCGATAGCACTGGGAACACCAGCCGAAATTCGAAGCAATACAGAGGTGATCGACGCCTATCTCGGGGAGGAATACGAGTTTGCTTGAGGTGTCGGCACTTTCCGTTGACTACGGTGGCGTGCACGCCCTGCGCAACGTGTCGCTGTCAGTGCCCAACAAGAGTGTTGTTGCCGTGGTGGGCGCGAATGGCGCCGGCAAGTCGACTCTGCTGAAGACGATCGCCGGCGTGGTGCGGCCAGGCAGCGGCAGAATTACATTTGAGGGAACTGACATTACCCGGCTTCGACCGCATGAACGCCTCGATCGCGGCATTGTGCTCTGCCCGGAAGGCCGCCGTCTGTTCGGGGAGCTCACTGTCCTCGAGAACCTCAGGATGGGCGCTTACCGAAAGCGAGACAAGGCCGTGTTCCGGAAGCAGTTGGAATTCGTCTTCGGCATCTTTCCCCGGGTCGCCGAGCGGCAGAAGCAGATTGCGTCTAGCCTGTCCGGTGGCGAGCAGCAGATGGTGGCGATCGCACGTGCGCTCATGGGTTCACCGAGGTTGTTGATGCTGGATGAGCCAACGCTCGGCCTCGCGCCAAAACTGGTTGTCGAGGTTGGACGCCTGGTGGAGACCATCAACAAAGAAGCGATCACCGTCGTCATTGTGGAGCAGAACGCCAAGCTCGCCCTGCGCATCTCGGAGAGCGCTTTAGTCCTGGAAACAGGTTCAGTGGTGCTTGGAGGCGACAGCGGGAGTTTGTTGCAGAGTGACGAGGTGCATCGCGCGTATTTGGGTGGAGTCACCCGGCCCATCAATATTGCGATAGCAGGATGAGCCGTGGGGAGGCGGGTCAATTCCAATCCGCAAAGGATGGACAACAAGCGCTCAAAGAGGGGGCAATATTGCTCTCTCCGAATTGGGAGGAACGAACCTATGCAGTATGTTTTGAAGGTCCTTGCCTTGCCCCTAGCGGCCATTCTCATGGTCAGTGCCGCACTCGCCGACGACGAGGTGACGATGCGCTTCGGCTCACATCTCGCAGCCGGAGCTCCGGGCATCACCGAAGGGGCACAGGTCCTCATCGACAACGCGCAGGAACTATCGAAGGGGTCGCTCAAGATCACTCTATTTCCCGGCGAGCAGGCCGGAAAGGCGCTGCAGATGTACGATCTGGTGAAGGCGGGCGCGGTTGATATCGGCACCATCGCCAGCGCCTATGTCAGCAGTGACAAACTACCTCTACTCGGCGTTCTTGAACTCCCCGGCTTGGCGAGCTCTTCATGCGCCGTGACCGAGGCGATGTTTAAACTTGGGTCGCCGGGCGGTGCAATCTTCGAGAATGACCTGAAGCCAAACGGTATTCGCGTCCTGGCCTACATGCCTTATCCGCCATATGGACCCGCAGTTTCGAGGAAAAAAATCGAAAGCGTGGCAGATCTACAGGGACTGAAGATGCGCAATGCCGGTGGCCTGATGGAGCACACCGTGACTGCTTTGGGCGGCGTCCCGGTCAAGCTCCCTGCGCCGGAGGTCTATGAGGCACTCCAGAGAGGCACCGTGGACTCCGTTCTCTTCTCCTTCCTCTCGGTCGAGAGCTATGACCTCAACAGCGTCGCTGACTACGGAACGACCGGGTACAGCTTCGGCACGCCGGGCGATATTCTGTTCATGTCGGAGCAGAGGTTCCAGTCATTGAGCGACACCCAGCAGAACGCCTTGGTGGAAGCCGGCCGCAAGGCGTCGATGCATTGGTGCGCCTACGTTGATGCAACTGAGTCGAAATACATAGAAGAGATGCGTGCTGCAGGATTGAAGATCCACACCTGGACTCCCGAGCAGGTGGCGGAACTGAAGGAGAAGACCAAGTCGGTTGCGGACGACTGGGCGAAGTCGTTGGAGGGCCGTGGCAAGCCGGCGCGCGCCGTGCTGGAAGCCTTCATTGCGGCCCTCGGCGAATGATCAGGGCCGCGCTTCGAGTTCCAAGGGGTCGGGCAATGCCACCGCATAAAGCCGACGCGGTTGACAACTCAGCCTTGCGACGGGCCGCATTGACGCTCGACCGCTGTCTGAGCGCGGTCGAGAAAATCACTCTGGTGATATCGTGCTCGGCGCAGATCTTGCTCATGCTCCTCATTTTCTTCGATGGAGCGATGCGCTATATCGCGAACAGCCCGCTCAGGTTCGTGCCGGACCTCGTCACGTTGTATCTTATCTCTGCAGCCTTTCTATTGGTGTTGTCTTACACGCTGCGACAAGGCGGTCACATCAACGTTGACGTCTTTGTCCGTCGGCTGAGCCAACGGTTGCAACGACTTCTCACCGGTCTGGCATTCCTTTGTGCGGTTCCAGTGGTCGGAATCATGAGTGTCGAAATGACCAGCCTTTCTTGGGAATCTTTTAAGCAAGGCGAAGCTCTGATTGGGCTCTATGCGATGCCGTTGTGGCTGAGCAAAGCCATTGTCGCTGTCAGCCTGATCGCCCTGAACCTGCGCCTGCTCCATCTCGGCTTCTTTAACTTCTTATCCGGCGTTACCGGGAACGCAGAGTTGGCCATTCGTATGCCTAGTTCGACCGAGCACCCGGAAGAGGAAATGGTCTGATGGATGCTGTCGTCGGTGTCTCCGTTCTCTTCTTCCTGTTGGCGATCGGCGTTCCGGTCGCGCTCGCGCTGCTGATGTCTGGTGCGCTCGGACTCTACCTGGTCGGAGGATGGCCAGTCCTCGTTGGCATCCTCGGGACGACGTCGGCATCTTCGGTTCAGAACTTCGAGTTCGTTACGGTTCCTCTGTTCATCCTTATGGCGAACTTGATCATCGCCAGCGGTGTCAGTGACGATATGTTCCGCGTCGCCAAGGTCTGGATGGGTCGGGTGCCTGGCGGACTGGCGCATGCGACCGCCCTTACCGGCGCCGCCTTCGGGGCGATCTCCGGATCGAGCACCGCGGCGGCGGCCACCCTATCTGCAACCAGCATTCCAGGAATGCTCAAACAAGGCTACAGCCCGAAGCTTGCAACCGGCGTTGCCGCGATTTCCGGTACTCTGGCGATGCTGATACCTCCGAGCGTGGCAATGATCATCTACGCCCTGCTGGCCGAACTCAGCGTCGGCCGAATGCTGATCGCCGGAGTGATCCCTGGCCTCCTCGTATCCCTCACAATCATCTTGACTGTAGCATTTCTGGTTTGGAGAAACCCCGAGCATGCCCCACCGGGGAAGAGCTACACGCTGAAGGAGAAGCTCGTCGCCTCAAAGTCCGCATGGACCTTCATCTTCCTGTTCATGATGGTGACTGGTGTCATCTATACCGGCATTGCAACGCCAACCGAAGCTTCCGCTTTCGGCGCAGTCGGTGCGTTGATTCTGGCAATCTGGCGCCGTACCCCGCCGAAGGCCCTGATCCGAGCCAGTGTCATCACCGCCCAGGCGACCTGTATGATCGGGTTCATCATTCTTGGCGCTTTGGTATTCGGCTATTTTCTCACCCTTTCGCAAGTCACACAAAATATCATTGCGACGCTTGTCGGCTCTGGGATCCCGCATTGGGGCATCATCTTCATGCTGGTGCTGATGTATCTGATCCTAGGCTGCTTCATGGACATCGTGGCGATGCTGATCCTGACGGTTCCCATCGTCCATCCATTGATCGTGCAGCTCGGCTATGATCCGATCTGGTTCGCGGTCATCACCATCGTTTTGGGTGAAATCGGCATGGTGACTCCGCCGGTCGGCATGAACGCCTTTGTTATTTCGAAGTATACGGGCATCCCCGTGGGTCAGGTATTCCAGGGGTCAATTCCGCATGTGGTCGCTCATTTGATCGCCGTTGCGTTGCTGCTTCTGTTTCCCAACATCATCCTATGGCTCCCCAACACGATGAAATGATGGAGAGCGGCTCCAAGGCGGGGCGGCCGTTAACCTTCAGCGGCCGAAGTGAATGGCGCTTCGCACCCGAAGACTGGAGGCGGAGCCGGCGCGAGGCTGTCCGCGCCGGTTTCCAAATTAGAACCTGGGTAAAAGAAGAGTGAAGAACAGGGATTCTTGGTTGGCTTTGATCTTAAGTGGAGCGTCAGACGGAAGCAGTTCGATCCCCGTCTTATCACCGTAGATCTTGCCGTCGACGGAGATGCTTCCCTTGCTCATGAACAGGACTTCGACCTGCGATCGTGTGCCGGTATCGTAGACGACTCCAGCATCCAGCTTTAAGAGTCCGATCCGCGTGTTGCGCTCCGTGAAGGTCCCCAGCAACTTGGTCCATGCACCCGGTGTGCCGGTGCTGACCCAGTCGAATGACGCGGGATCCATCATGACGACGTCATCATAGCGCGGCTTTGAGAAGACGAGTTCTTTGCCGGTGGCCTCCTCGAAGCAGGCAGCGGAGCCGTCCATGTTATGCTTCTGTCCCTTCTCATCATACCACGTGAAGATGCCGTCCTTGAATGTCCCCTTCGATTTCAGCCTTTCATTCGCCGCTTCGCGCCGGGTCGTGCTGAGGAAGCCTGAGCCGCTTGCCCCGCCGAACTGGATCACCATCATTTCCAGGCCCTCCGGCCGATCCTGAGGCCCGTAATGGACGCTTTCCGGGAAATACGCGACGGATCCCTCGACCATCTTCTTGTGCGGAGAGACGGGGTATTCTCCCTTGAGAACAAAGCGGATCTGATCGAAATTGTGCCGGTGGCGTGGTGTACCCCAACCACCTGAACCAGTCAGGCCGACGTTCAAGAGATAGTTATTGGGCGAATCATCATCACCCTGGAGCAGGAACTTCTGATCCAGCGTTCCTTCCCGCATGGAGCCCACTCTGCCACCTTCCGAAGTGGCCGCTTCTGAAATGCGCATAACTGTCCTCCACTATGCCGTGATCGATGTTTGGATGACTCAGGTAACTCCAAGTCGGTCGGCCTCGGAATCCCAAAAATCCGGGCATATAAGCGAAGGTTATCGCCCGTGGCCCCGGATACGTCGGCCCTCTTGTAATGCGCCTGCGGGAAACACCAGATTGACCTCGGCCGAACGGGGCCGTGGGACGACGGCAGGTGAACCTGCCGCCGAGGCGAGCGGGACGCAATATGAAGCATTTCGGGCAGATATTCGTCGACGGAGCTTGGGTTGATCCCTCAACCACCGTGCGACGGGAATTGGTCGATCCGAACACGGAAGAGACTTTTGCATCGGTCGGGCAGAGCGATGGCGAGGACGTTGGCAGGGCTGTCTCTGCCGCCCGCCGCGCATTCGAGACCTTTTCGACGACAGCGCCCTCGGATCGAATAGCTCTCATTGACAACATTATTGCGGCTTATGAGGCACGGGTCGATGAATTCTCTGGCGTGATTGCCCGCGAAGTGGGAATTCCAGTCGGCAACCGCGCGCAGGTGACAGGGCCGATCGGGCATATGAAGGTGGCGCGCGATCTTCTCAAGTCCTACGCGTTCGAATCGAGGATTGGCGAGACCATCATCCGCCGGGAGCCGGTCGGCGTTTGCGCACTGATCACGCCTTGGAATTGGCCCATTCAAACCGCCGTGATCAAAGTCATCTATGCACTGGCCGCAGGTTGCACGGTGGTCCTCAAACCCAGCGATGCGTCGCCGCTCAGTGCCATCATGATTGCCGAAGTGTTGGAGCAGGCGGAGGTACCCGCGGGCGTATTCAACCTGGTGATCGGGCGTGGCAGTACGGTTGGCGAGGCGCTCTCCGGGCATCCCGACGTCGACATGATCTCGTTCACCGGATCGACCGGAGCAGGCATCCGGGTTGGTGAAACGGCGGCCCGGACCATCAAGCGTGTCTGCCTGGAGCTGGGCGGAAAGTCGGCGAATGTCGTGCTTCCCCACGCCGATCTGGAGCACGCCGCGCGCTGGAACATCCAGCGCTGCTTCTTCAATGCCGGCCAGTCCTGTCACGCTCCGAGCAGGATGCTGGTGCACGAGTCACAGGTCGAAGACGCCCTACCGTATCTCGCCCATGAGGCTAGCCGGTACCGGCTTGGAGATCCCCGTGATCCAAGCACGACAATGGGCCCGGTCATCAGCAGAGCCCAGTTTGAATCGATTCAGCGCCATATTCAGATCGGCGTGGAAGAAGGCGGTCGAATTGTCTGCGGCGGTCACGGCCGGCCAACCAACATGAATCGTGGCTACTTCATCCAGCCGACGGTCATTGCCGATGTCCGTCGAGATATGACGGTTGCGCGAGAGGAGATCTTTGGTCCGGTTCTTGTCGTCATTCCCTATTCCAGCGAACAGGAAGCGATCGAGATAGCGAACGACTCGATCTACGGCTTGGGCGGTTATGTGTTCAGCGGCGATCGTAAGAAAGGGTACGAGGTTGCGAAGCAAATGCGCGCCGGGAGAATCTGCTTCAATGGCGCTGCTACCAACTCTCTGACGCCGATGGGCGGCTATAAACAATCAGGCGTCGGCCGTTCCATGGGGGTATTTGGCCTGGAGGAACATCTCGAAATCAAGTCCATTTACGGATTTGACGAGGAGGCAAACAGCCTTCCGGAGATCAATCGCTGATTCATGGCCGGAATGATTGCTGCTTTGAGCATCCCTCCTTACGGCCGGAACGCACTACCAGTCTAGGATCAGACGCCCGGTCATCGCCTTTGAAACGCACGCTGCCATGAGTGTGTTGGATTGGCGTTCGGTCGGCGACAAGAACGAATCCCGATGATCTGGGATGCCTCCCAGCACTCTAGAAAGGCAGGATCCACACGTACCTTCGAAGCATGCCGCTGGGATCATGACTCCTGCCTCGGCGCAGGCATCGATGATCGACTGTCCGGGCAGCACGACGACGTCGATATTCGAACGTTCGAGGTGTACGGTGAAAGTCTCCAGGGATCCCTCGGCCGCTTGCAGTGCGCCAGGTTTCGGTATGAACCATTCCGTGTGGAAGTTTCGCTTTGCTGCGGCTGCAGCCTCTTCGAGCTCGACCAGAAAACCTTGCGAACCACAGGCATAGATCGCGGCATCGGGGCTACTTTGCGCGATGAGCTGTCGAAGGTCGGGGCGTCCCATCTTCGAGGTAATATGGAGCCTCGTCTCCTTAAAGCCCTGTACTCGGTCCAGATACGCCAGTTGCGCAGCGCTCCGCCCAACGTAGTCTAGACGCCACGGAATATCTTGCGTCCTGGCCACTTCGATCATGGCGAGGATAGGGGTGATCCCAATCCCGCTGGCTAGGAAATGGTAGCCGGCCGCGGGTTTCAAGGCGAAGTTATTCCGGGGCCAACGCACGCGGACCTCGTTGCCTGTCTTCATCTTGTGAATCAGCGCGGACCCGCCGCGTCCATTGGCCTCGTGTAGAACGGCAACGCGCCAGGAATTGTGGTCGGAGGGACTTCCAACCAACGAATAAGACCGGATAATGTCCCCCGGCAGCACGAGATCGATATGCGCGCCAGGCGTCCATTCGGGAAGTTCGATCGCATCTCCGGTGCAAAGCTCGATCTCAACGATCCGCTCAGCCAAGGGCCGGACGGCCGCGATCGTCATGGTCAACTCCTTGTGGCCAGCGCGTATGGCGACCCCGGCCGAATCCAAGGACCGAGGCGTGAATCTGACCGGAAGTTTCGAAGGACCGAGATGCGTCCAGGAGCTGAACTCCGGCGCGCCGGTCAGCACGAAATCCTCCGTCATCGACAGCAACTCTTCGGTTGCTATGCGAAGTTGCGCGCGCGCCAGAGAGGCGCCAACGCAGCGATGAATGCCATAGCCGAAAGCGATATGTCGGTTCGGCTTTCGATCGAAAACCACGTCGTCGGCATTCTCGAAGGCGGATGAATCGCGGTTGGCGGCAGCAACCATGAGGCCGACTCGCGATCCCTTCGGAATGACTCTTCCTTCGATCTCGATATCCTGTGTTGTCTTGCGCCCCACAAGCCGGACCGGCGTCCACATCCGAAGAATCTCCTCAATCGCTTGCGGAATGAGCTTTGGCTCTTCCCGCAACCGTTTCTGATGTATCGGAGTCATTCCAAGATGGCGGATGATGCTGCCGAGCGCGTTCGTCGTCGTGCCGTGACCTGCCTGGAGGAACAGGCGGATGGTGCCGGCAATGTCATCATCGGTGAGCCGTCGCGAGCCGACCGTCTCGTTCAGCATGGCACTGATCATGTCATTCGGATCGTACGGTGTCTTTCGCCTGGCCTCGATCAAGCGATAAATGTAGGCATAGATCTGATCATTGGCTTCCTTGTGGGTGGCCGTGTCACCCGCTGCGCCGGCATCGATGATTTTGTTAATGACATTCTTAATGAGCCCGGCATCCTCGACCGAGATTCCAAGAAAGATGCATTGCACGCGAATCGGCATCAGGAAGGTGAACGAGGCGACTGCGTCGGTTTCTCCCAGAGAGACACACCGGCCGATCAATTCGCGGGCAGTTCGGCGTATGACGGGCTCCAGTCGACGAATGTAGTCGGGCGTGAAGAACCGATTCAAAAGATCGCGGTATTCCCCGTGCAACGGGGGATCCACCTCCGCAGGCGCGCGCGGTGGCCGGTCCGGGCCCGTCACTTCGGGTATTGGCGTCTTCTGCGCACTTGTGAAGGTTTCGACATTGAGCGCCGCTTTCGTGACATCCTCATACCGCGTCAGGGCATAGAACCCCCCGAAGCGATCGCTCCACGCCACAGGGCATTTCTCGCGCAAATATGCATGGACTTCCGTCGGATCTCCGTGATTTGCGGGGTCGAGGGGGTCCCAATCGGAAGCTGGCGTCGACATGGGGCACTTCGCGGACATTCGGCAATCTCCGTTCATTAGCCGCTCAAGGGAACGGAAACATCCATCGCCGTCAACGCCGCGTCTCTTCGCGCTATAACCCAGGTTTATCCCATCTGTTTTGCATCTCCGGACAGTAAATCCGATCTGCAGACGCGGCTCGCATGCGACCGGAGGATCGTCGCACTGAGGATGAACTTGGCGGGGCGGTGCCTGGCAGAGGGGTATTATGCCAGCTTATAACTATCGCTGAAACAGCACCGAAAACAGTTGATGCCATGAGTACCTCGGCTGACATTCGGCGGAAACGCCGACAGCGATGTGTCATTACAGAGGTCGCGGATGCACCATTACTCACATTGGATCGATGGCAATCCGGTGCCGCCGTCGAGCGGGGAATGGATCGAATCCTACGACCCCTATCATGGCGTTGTGTGGGCCAAAGTAGCCGCCGGCAACGCCGCCGATGCGAACCTCGCGGTTGCTGCAGCAAAGCGCGCCATGACGGTCGGTCCCTGGGCCAGCATGAGTCCGACCGAACGCGGTCGCATCATCGGGCGGATCGGGACGTTGTTACTCCGGCATCAGGAGAAACTGGCGGCGATCGAGGTGCGCGATAACGGGAAGCTGATGGCCGAAATGCGTGGCCAGTTGGGGCATGCGGCAAACATCTGGCAATACTATGCCGGTCTCGCCGATAAGATTGAGGGCTCGGTCGCTGCAATTGAGAAGCCTGAAATGTTGGGCATGACGCTGCGCGAACCTGTCGGCGTCGTGTTGGCGATCACCGCCTGGAACTCGCCGCTAACTTTTTTTGCGATGAAGTGCGCGCCGGCGCTGGCCGCTGGCTGCTCGGTCGTGGTCAAGCCGTCCGAGTTCTCGGCGGTCAGTTCCATTGAGTTCGCAACCCTGACAAAAGAAGCCGACCTGCCGGATGGTGTGATCAACGTTGTGGTCGGTTACGGCAAAGATGTCGGAGCTCCGCTTGTTGAACATCCGGACGTGGCGCAAATCAGCTTCACCGGTTCGGACGTCACGGGCTCCCGCATCTACGAGGCCGCCGCGCGTCATATGAAGCGCGTCGCCTTGGAACTGGGCGGCAAGTCGCCAAACATCGTATTCGAGGATGCCGATCTCGATATGGCAGCGGAGGGCGCAGTCTCCGGTATCTTTGGCGCCGCAGGCCAGATGTGCACGGCCGGTTCCCGTCTGCTGGTGCAGAATTCGGTGAAAGAGCGGTTTATCGACAAGCTGCTGCAGCTAACGCGAACGATCAAACTCGGCGATCCGATGGATCCATCGACCCAGATGGGACCGATCTCGAACCAGCCGCAGTACAAGAAGGTTCTGGAATACATCACCATCGCCAAGGCAGAGGGCGCCCGCTGTATTCACGGCGGCAAGCCGGCCGAAGGTCCAGACTGCTCCGGCGGGTTGTTCGTTGAGCCGACGATCTTCTCCGACGTCTCCAACCGGATGCGCATTGCGCAAGAGGAGGTGTTTGGCCCCGTCCTGTCGGTGATCGGCTTTGAGGACGAGTCGGAGGCAATCTCGATCGGCAATGAAATCGCGTACGGTCTGACGGCGGGCGTGTGGACCAGCGACATCGGCAGGATGGTTCGTATGTGCAAGGCGCTCCGCGTCGGCACCGTGTGGGGCAACACCTATCGCACCTACAGCTACACGATGCCATTTGGTGGCACCAAGCGCTCGGGGATCGGCCGTGAAGGCGGGATCGAAGCGGTGAATGAGTTCCTCGAAACCAAGAGCATCATGCTTTCGACGGCAAGGGGAACGCGCGGCAATGCGTTCGTTCCAAGATAGCGAATGTCCTCGGCAATGAGATCATGGAGTGACCCCTTCATATACGGACCGGAGGCGACGCGCATTTTGCGCCGTTGCGGATCTTGAAGCGCGCAAGGATCAATCAGCATGACGGACGCCCAACTGCAGCATAATGTCGGCAATCGCCTCTCCGGTCGTCGTATTGTGATCACCGGAGCCGCCTCGGGAATTGGGCGCGCGACCGCAATGGCAGCCATGCGTCAAGGCGCCCGTGTCGCGCTGCTTGACCGCGATCGCGCAGGTCTAGACGCGGCTATGGAGATGGGCAGAAGTATTGCCTGCGAGGTCGATGTCTGTGACCCTGTGGCCCTCGATGAGGTGGTAGCAAGGGTCGCGAAGGAATTCGGAGGGGTCGACGGCCTGATCAACGCGGCCGGGATCATGTTGACCGGACCGACCATTGATATGTCTTCCGAGACGTGGCGCAAAGTCATCGATGTCAACCTGTCGGGCAGCTTCTATGTCGCGAAGGCCTGTCTGCCTTGGCTGAGACGCGCAAAGGGGTCAACGATTGTGAACATCGCTTCCGGTGCGGGCCTCCTACCGAATGCACCTGGCCTGGTCGCGTATGCAGCCTCGAAGGGAGGCGTGATTGCCTTGACCAAAGCCTTGGCGTCGGATCTCGCGCCGGACATCCGGGTGAACTGCGTCAGCCCTGGCATGGTCGATACGCCCTTGGCCGCCCCATTTCGAACCAATGTCGGAAACTATGCGTTGAAGCGCATCGCGCAGCCCGAGGAGATCGCGGCTGCGCTGCTGTTCCTCACCGGCTCCGAATCCTCTTACGTCACCGGAGCGACCTTGGCTGTCGACGGTGGACGGACGTATCATTGAGTGTGGCCGCGGACAGGTGAAAGCGTCGGGGAGTAGATCAGGTGCGGGTCGCAGTGATCGGACTTGGAACCATGGGCATGGGGGCCGCGCGAAACCTGTTGCGGAAAGGTCATGACGTCATTGGAGTAGAGCCGCGTGACAGCGTGCGTAGGATTTTTGCGGCGGAAGGGGGAAAGTCGGTCGAAACGCCCGCGGAGCTGCCAGCCGACCTCGATGCCGTCATCTTGTTTGTGGTCAACGCGGAGCAGACAACCGATGTGCTCTTTGGCCCTCAGGGCTGTGCGGTTCGGCTCGGGACGGGCACAGCCGTGATCTGCTGTGTAACCGTTGCGCCGGGGTTTGTGCGCGCATTGGAGAAGCAGCTTGCGGTGTCTGGGCTACTGTTCCTCGATGCACCGGTCTCCGGCGGCTTCAAGGCGGCGCAGGCGGGAACAATGACGATCATGGCTTCAGGTGTCGAAGCTGCCTTCGTCAAGGCCCAGCCGCTTCTGGAAGCATTTGCAGGCAAGATCTGGCGGTTGGGTGACGCAGCGGGCATTGGCAGCACAGTGAAGATGGTCAATCAATTGCTGGCTGGCGTCCACATTGCGACGGCAGCTGAGGCGCTTGCGCTCGGTATCCGCGCCGGCGCCGACCCCCAGACACTGTTTGACGTCATTACCACGTCAGCGGGGAACTCTTGGATGTTTCAGAACCGCGTACCACACATTCTTGCCGGCGATGACACGCCGCTTTCGGCGGTGAATATCTTCGTGAAGGACTTGGGCATCGTCCTCGACGAGGCGCGGGCGCTCACCTTTCCGCTCCCGATGGCTTCCGCGGCACATCAGTTGTTCCTAAGCGCCGCCGCCGCCGGGCATGGCGCGAAGGACGACGCATTCGTCATTCGCGTCTGGGAGGCACTGACGGGCATCCCATTGCCGCCGTCACAGGCAAGCTGAGCCCGATAGCCCGCGTGTCACCGGCTGGCTTTGGTGGCTTCCTGCGGCCGAATGCTGCGCCGCAGCGATCGGTTTAGCCATTGATTGAAAAGAAATAATTAGAGCGGCGCAAGCCCGATATAATATGGAGTTATCTCCCGGTTTCCGGCGCCCTCCCGCTTGCGGAAAGTGTCCGCTAACCTACCTGTGTTTGAGATCCAGCGGATCGTGCCGCCCATGCGATACCGTGTCGGAGACTTCCGACGCCGAATTTCGCTGTTTCACGAAAGCGGTTGGCAAGAGTGGAAATGGCCGATGGCGGCGCGCTCAAATTCCGAAGTCACGCAACACTGTCCGACGCTGTGCGTTCGAGCGGCCATGTACTAAGATGCTGTATCACCGTTACCGGAGAAGTGCTCAAGAAAGAAGCATGCTCCGATTGGGAGGAAGTATGGACCCGCGCAAACTGCTGTATCTGGCAACAGTGATCGAGCATGGCAGCTTCAAGAAGGCTGCCAAGCAGCTTCTCATTTCCCAACCAGCGCTCTCTACCTCCATGGACCGACTTGAGCACAGCCTTGGCTCTCCGCTGCTCGAAAGAGGCCATTCGGGGGTTACTCCGACGCCGTTAGGAGAACTCCTCTACTCGCACGCGAGGTTGATCCGCGACGAGCTCGAGCTGGCGGAAAAACACATGAGGGGTGGCGGCGGTCACGACGAAGGCACAATTACATTCGGAACCCTGCCAAGCCTGGCGACAAGCATCATTCCGAAAGCGGTGTGTCAGTGGCGGGACGCGCATCAGACAACCACGCTGCACATCGCCGAAAAGATCCATCTGGAACTTCTCTTGAGCCTCATCCGCGGGGAGCTCGACTTCATCATCGCCCTGACGGAGTGTTATGGCCATCTCGAAGGTTTAAAACAGCGCGTACTCTTCCGAGACCGCCTCTACGTGATTGGACGCTCCGATCATCCGGCATTTCGACTGAAATCCGTGGCCTGGGCCGATCTTGTCCAGTTTCCCTGGATTCTGCAGATGGTTGGTCGGCAGCGCACGCTTCTCGAGCAACTGTTGACCTCGGATGGCCTGGAACTCCCGCTCCAACTCACCGAATGCGGCTCGGTCGACTGCATAAAAGGGCTCGTCGCCGACAGCGACAGTCTTGCCATGCTTCCAGCGTCCGCCATTGGCGCCGAAGTGCGGGCGGGAAAGATCAGGCCTTTCGATATTACTGTCCCGCTACTCAATCGCGATATAGCCGTGATCTTTCGCGAAAGGTCACCGCTCCTCCCCACCAGTCGAGATCTCGTTGCTCACATCGAGGCAGTCGGCCTCGATATCGGCCATGAGCGGCTGATCCCGCGTTCGAAGATGGCTGTCGCTAGCTGATGCGCCAATTGTCCTCCAATCCCTGAGTTCGTCAATCCACCGATTGGCGGCGCGCGTTCTTCGGCTCTATCCAGATCTGGCCGAGGCAAAGACGTGCATCGCCTCTCCACAATCCGTACCCTTGAATCGAGAGACAGTGACATGCGCAACTACAAGATTGCCGCCATTCCAGGTGACGGAATCGGCCCCGAGGTCATTGAGGCCGGACTCAAGGCCCTGGCAGTTTGTGCCCGTCGGGACGGGGGATTCTCGCTTGAGACAGAACATTTCGATTGGGGATCTGAATACTATAAACGGCATGGCGCGATGATGCCGGCAGATGGACTCGCTCTTCTGAAGCCGTTCGATGCCATATACTTCGGCGCGGTTGGTGCCCCTGATGTGCCGGATCATGTAACGCTCTGGGGGCTGCGACTCGCCATCTGCCAGCCCTTCGACCAGTACGCCAACGTGCGCCCGACGCGCATTCTGCCCGGAATCAAGAGCCCACTCCACGGCATCGGAGCGACCGACCTCGACTGGATCATTGTCCGGGAGAACTCTGAGGGGGAGTATGCTGGCCAAGGCGGGCGCTCACACCGCGGATTGCCTGAGGAGGTGGCGACCGAAGTCGCAATCTTTACCCGAGCCGGCGTCAACCGCATCATGCGCTTCGCGTTCGAACTTGCCCGTTCGCGACCCCGCAAACGCCTGACCGTCGTCACCAAGTCGAATGCCCAGCGCCATGGAATGGTACTGTGGGACGAAATCGCCGCTGAGGTCGCGCAGGAATTTCCAGATGTTGCTTGGGATAAGATGCTGGTCGACGCGATGACGATGCGCATGGTCCTTAAGCCTGGCTCGATCGATACGATCGTCGCGACCAATCTCCACGCCGATATATTGTCGGACCTTGCCGCGGCGCTGGCAGGCTCGCTGGGCATTGCGCCAACGGCCAATCTCAATCCGAATCGGCAGTTTCCCTCAATGTTCGAGCCGATCCACGGTTCGGCCTTCGACATCGTGGGAAAGGGGATCGCCAACCCCATCGCGACGTTCTGGTCGGCGGTTATGATGCTGGATCATCTGGGCGAACCGGCTGCGGCGGCCCGCTTGATGCGTGCGATCGAAAGGGTAACCGTCAACCCGTCGCTGCATACGCCTGACCTTGGCGGACCCTCAACGACGAGTGAGGTGACGGATGCCTTGGTGGCGGCGCTCAATGCCGACAATGCATAGCCGTCTCTCTTAGCCGATTGCGACGATCGGAACCGGAGCGGCGTCGCGATGCCGCTCCGGCAGTAACGTGCGCCAGCGATAGGCGTCGTAGGACGACGACCTACAGGCCGCCCAATGCCAAGTACTTGATCTCAAGATATTCGTCGATGCCGTGATGGCTGCCCTCGCGACCAATGCCGCTTTCCTTCACGCCGCCAAATGGCACCTCCGGTGTCGAGATCAGCCCTTCATTGGCCCCGACGATGCCGTACTCAAGGGCTTCCGCAACGCGGAATATTCGGCCGACATCCCTGGCATAGAAATAGCTCGCTAGGCCGAATGGCGTATCGTTGGCGAGCCGAATGGCCTGCTCTTCGGTCTTGAACCGGAAGAGAGGGGCGACCGGGCCGAATGTTTCTTCCCGGAAGATCAACGCATCCGGGGCGACGTTCGCAAGCACGGTTGGCTGGAAAAAATTGCCACCGCGCGCGTGACGCTTGCCTCCTGTAATGACCGTCGCTCCCTTCTTGAGCGCGTCCGCGATATGCTCTTCGACCTTCAGAACCGCGTCCTGGTTGATCAGCGGACCCTGCGTCACGCCAGGCTCCATCCCATCGCCCACCGTCAGGGCGTCGACCGCCGCCTTAAGTTTCGCCGTGAAGGCTTCGTAGACTTCCTCTTGCACCAGAATCCTGTTCGCGCAGACACAGGTCTGCCCAGTATTCCGATACTTGGACGCCATCACGCCTTTGACGGCGGCATCCAGATCCGCGTCGTCAAACACGATGAACGGGGCGTTGCCGCCGAGTTCCATCGAAGTCTTCTTGATGGTCTTGGCGCACTGCTCGAGCAGCGTACGACCGACATCGGTAGATCCGGTAAAAGACAGTTTTCTGACCAACGGATTGCGTGTCAATTCACCACCTGTGGCTCTGGAAGGTCCGGTTATGATGTTGCAGACGCCCTTCGGCATACCGGCGCGCTCGGCCAAAACCGCCAATGCCAGCGCAGAAAAGGGGGTTTGGCTCGCCGGCCTGATGATCCCGGTGCAACCTGCGGCCCAGCCCGGACCGGCCTTGCGCGTAATCATCGCTGAAGGAAAATTCCAAGGCGTGATGGCAGCAAACACGCCGATCGGCTCCTTGGTCACCAGCACGCGGCGGCCCGGCACATGCGCTGGGATGGTCTCCCCATAGACCCGTCGTGCTTCCTCGGCAAACCAATCCAGAAAGCCGGCCGAATAGGCAATCTCGCCTTTGGCCTCGGCAAAAGGCTTGCCTTGCTCGGCCGTCATGATGGCTGCAAGGTCGTCGACATTCTCCATCATGAGCGCCGCAATTCTATGAATGACTTGCCCACGCTCCTTGGCAACCATCGCCCGCCAACGCGGCAAGGCAGCCTGCGCAGCCTCGATTGCCCGCCGGGTCTCAGTCTCTCCCATCGCAGGAACAGTCCCGACCAGCGCGCCGGTCGATGGATTGTGGACTTCCATCACTTTGCCGCTATCCGCAGCCACCCATTCTCCGTCGATGTAGTTCGCATTGCGAAACAGCTCGCGGTCCTTGAGTGATGAGCTAGGCTGATCGAGCATCGAATGTTCCCTCTATTTGCTGGCCGTTCCAATGGTCGCCTGGCCTTCACCGGCTGGTCCGGCAGGCCTCTCTAGTCATAAGTTGATGTAGACGCTCTTCGTGTTGAGGTAAGTATCAAGGTGTGCGCCGCCGCCTTTGGCGCCATAGCCGCTAAACTTGGTTCCGCCAAACCCCACGATCGGATCGATGAGGCCATAGCAATTCACCCACATCACGCCGGCCTCGATGCTTTTGACAACCCTCAGCGCCGTTGAAATGTTCTTGGTCCAGACAGCACCGCCCAATCCATACTCGACCTGATTGCCGAGGCTGATCGCTTCCGCTTCCGTATCGAATGGAATGATAGAAAGAACCGGGCCGAAGATCTCCTCTTGCGCTATCCGCATGCGATTCTCGACCCCGGAAAAGATTGTCGGCGCAACGAAGTAGCCATCCGCCAGTGCGCCGCCGATCCGATCGCCGCCGCAGATAAGATTTGCGCCTTCCTGAGATCCCAGTTGGATGTAGCTCATGACGCGGTCTAGCTGGCGCCTGGATACGAGGGGCCCCAATTGAGAACTGGGATCGAGACTATCTCCGACCTTGACGGAGGCGGCGAAAGCTGCGACGCGCTCGCAGAACTCACCGACAATCGCTCTTTGCACGAAGACCCGCGTGCCGGCGAAGCAGATCTGTCCCGAATTGGCGAACACGCCCATAGCCGCGCCGGGAACCGCTTTGTCCAGATCAGCGTCCGCGAATACGATGTCTGGTGACTTGCCACCAAGTTCCAATTGGAGCTTCTTGATGTTGACGGTCGAGGCTTCGATGATCTTGCGACCGGTCTCCGTTGATCCCGTGAACGCGACGCGATCGACGCCGGGGTGGCGCGCCAATGCGGCCCCGGCACCGCTGCCAAATCCGGTGACAACATTCACCACACCTTTTGGGACACCGGCATCGTGCAGGAGTTCTGCGACCCGCAGCGCGCTCAACGACGCATCCTCGGCGGGTTTCAGCACCACAGTGCAACCCGTCGCGAGCACGGCGCCGACGACCCACCACAAGGCACCAACTGGTCCATTCCACGGTATAATGCCACCGACAACGCCGGCCGGTGTCTTGAGGGACATGGTGGAGACTTCACCCGGCAGGCCATTTTGCAGCGTCTCACCGGCGATAGTTGTGCTGCGCGACGCGAAATAGAGAATCATCCTCAGGACAGCGGCTTTGCTAGCCCGCGTTCGCGAGATGGGAGCGCCCATGTCAATTGTATCGATCTCTGCCAGTTCATCGAAATGCCTATCAACGATCTCGTGCGCCCGGTAGAGGAGCGTCTGTCGCGCGTAGGGGCTCCAACGACTCCATTCTCCCTGGAATGCGGTACGGGCGGCTTCGACGGCCCGATTGATGTCAGGCTCCTCGCCCTCGGCCAGGCGGCCAAGCACCTTGCCGTTCGAGGGATCGATTGTCTCGATCGTTCTCTTCGAGAGTGCAGGGCGGACTTCGCCGTCGATAAAGAGGCCAAATTCGCCTCGGGCAAGAAACTTCGCCGCCGCGTTGCCAAGCCGCGATGTTGGCATCTGTTGATTCATCGGGTCTCCATCCTTTGGTCCATTGGTGTCGCAACGCTTTGTGCATGCAGACGCGTCGCAGCCGGAGGCGGGGAGAGTAATCGGGACAAGCTGTGCCTCGTTTCTGGCCGACTGCGCTGAGCTACATCAAGAACACACCCTTGCCTCCGCTTTGGCGATTGAACGTGCGATACGCTTCTTCCGCCTGGCCGAGGCGCCATTGGTCGGTGAAAATGGCGTCGAGATTGATGCCGCGTTCGAGCACGAAGTCGGCGCAACGGCGCTGCCCCTGAATCGACATCGTCCAAGATGTTAGGATGCGAAGCTGCTTGCGGAGCACATTGGCAAGGGAAAGGCGAACTTCAGCGCCGATGCCGACCAGGCAGATCGTCCCCCATGGGCGCACGCAACCGATGGCATCCTGGCCGGCCGCGGCCGCACCCGCTGTCTCGAGCGCCATGCTGGCACCCTTGCCCCCGGTAAGCGCCCGGACCTTATCCACCACATCTCCGCTACGCGGATTTATGATGAAGTCGGCGCCGAACGCTTTTGCTCTGTTCAGACGATCGTCGTCTATGTCCAGCGCGATAACGCGCGCTCCTTGCGCCTTCGCGAGAAGCGTCGCGGAAAGACCAACCGGTCCTTGGCCGAAGATCGCGATGTCGTCTCGGCCAGTAAGGCCCATTCGCTCGAAGGCGCCCCACGCGGTTCCCGTTCCGCAAGATATCGCCGCACCCGCAGCAAAGCTCAGTCTCTCATCGAGTGGAACGAGTGTGTCCACGGAGACCTTCATGTAGGGTGCGTGAGCGCCATGAGCATCGGTCCCATAAACGGCGATAGGAGCGGACTGGCACATCTGCGGCCAGCCGGACTTGCAATGTTCACAACAGGCGCAGCCTCGATAATGATGCACCATCACCCTGGCTCCGATGCGTGCAAGCGGGCCAGTGGCGCCTGGCCCCAATGCCGCGACCACGCCGCAGGGCTCGTGTCCCGCAATCACCGGAGTGTCCGCGGGCGCCGCTGACCGTCGGTAGAAATGGAGATCGCTCCCACACATGCCGGAAGCTTTGATCTCCAACACGACTTCCCCCGGACCAGGTGTGGGATCCGGGACAGTAACAAGCTCAAGATTGCACTCGCCGCGAAAAACAATGCCACGCATGAATTCTGTTTCCGTTGCTCTCGACCATCTGCTCCGCAAATTCCGGCAGCGCCCTTGTCGGAACGCATCGACCGATCCCGGCCGGTTAGGAATTGGTCCAAGTGCGCCGCGGCCGGCACCGCACGCGAAGTCGCGTTCACCGGCGCATCAGGTTCCAAAGCTTCAAGCGGCCCCCTGTTTGTTCCTTGCCCGTCGAGGCCCGGCATCGACAATACCCGCCACGTCTAGAGCCACCGTGTCGCGGGTAAGTCGGCGGTCGTCTGCAGAGACCCTGCTGCCGACGCTCGAGGATAGACCCTCATCGCGTGCCTCCTCCCATACTGTTCTTTGTTAGTGTCGTTCGCCTCTGAGTTCCCTATCGCGTCACAGGCTGCCACGTTGCCCACGAAACCACCCTGAGCTTGAGGTATCTCGGCAACAGGAGTTCGCGAAACTCTAAGCGACTGGCTAATGGAAAAAGTTCATCCCATGTCGCCGCACGAGTTGAGATCGCGGCGCACCAAGTCTACCGAGCCATGCTGACCGACGGCGGCAGCTCCATCGCCTCGCAAGCGTAGCCCGAGGTTCCGCCTCGTGGTAGCTGGCCTCTCCACCGGATATAACGCCGCCTTATATGTGGGCCGAAAACGATCCGGCTCCGGTCTGGAGCGATCTCGAAGCTGGGTATATTGGATCAGCCGTTGAGTGGCTCGCGACGATCACTCGCCTGGCGGTCGCGCACGACCTTTGCCTGCTGATGAAGTGACAGATGGAATCACCGGACATACATCCGCGCAACATCGTCAAAGACAAGCTCGCAAGGGGTGAGCCCGTCTACTCGATGGCCGTTCGGTTGGTCCGAAGCATCGAGATCGTCGGCATCGCCCGAACCGCGGGATTCGACACGATCTACATCGATCTTGAGCATAGCGGCTTTTCTTTGGAAACGACTGGCCAGATTTGCATGGCCTGCCTCGCATCCGGAATTGCCCCTTTCGTCCGCGTTCCCAGCGTCGAACCGCATTTTGTTGCGCGCGTGCTCGATCTCGGTGCTCTCGGAATCATTGTCCCGAACCTACGGACCGCCGAGGACGCGAAAGCCGTCGTCCGCGCAGCCAAGTATCCTCCCCTCGGAGATCGCTCCCTTGCGGGAACCCTGCCCCAGCTTCAGTATCGATCGTTGCCGGCGGCCGAAGCGAACCGCGCGCTCAATGAAGCAACCATGATCATCGCGATGATCGAGTCTGGCGATGGACTGGCTGCCGTAAACGACATCGCCGCAGTGCCGGGGGTAGACATACTGTTCATCGGTACCAATGATCTTTGCAGCTCGCTCGGCGTGCCGGGCCAACTCGATCACCAAATGGTGCATGACGCTTATCTGAGGACCTTCGAGGCATGCCGGGCGAATAGCAAGGTTCTGGGTGTCGGTGGCCTCGCATCTCGTCCAGACTTGATCAAGAAGTTCGTCGCGCTCGGCGCGCGCTATGTTTCAACAGGCACGGATCTCTCGTTTTTGATCGGGGCCGCTGCACGAAAGCGCAAAGAGGCGGAATAGCGTGGTGAAACACCGATCGTCGCCGGACGGATCCGGACGGATAAGGTGCTCAACAGATTCTTCGCGACAGGGAAGCCTGGTTCCGGCGGGCGGTGCCGGCCAACGAAAGAGAGATTGAGAAATGAATCTTCAGACGACCGTTCGTGCCCCGGCCGATTCCGGGGTCCCGGCACACGCCCGCGACTTCAGTGTTAAAGGGCGAGTCGTGGTAATCACCGGCGCCGGCCAGGGCATCGGCCGAGAGCTGGCACGCCAGTTCGCCGCCGCCGGCGCGACGGTGGCTGTTGCCGATCTCAATCTCCCAAAGGCGGAAGTTGTTGTGCGAGAGATCGAACAGGCCGGGGGCAAGGCGATCGGTCTCGAGGTCGATGTGAGCGATAAACGGTCGGTGGAGAGCATGGTTCGCGCTGCACTCGATAAGGAAGGCCGAATCGATGTCCTCGTTAACAACGCCGCGATTTTTGCCACACTCAACAAGGTCGCATTCGACCAGATCCCTCTAGAGGAATGGGACCGCGTGCTCCGGGTTAATGTGACAGGAACATACCTTTGCACCTGCGCTGTCGCTCCGGCAATGAGGACGGCCGGATGGGGGCGCATCATCAATATCTCCTCGGATTCGGTGCCGCGGGGGGTCCGCAACTATCTCCACTACGTCACGTCGAAGTCCGCGCTGATCGGCATGACGAACTCACTCGCCCGTGAGCTCGGTTCCTTCGGAGTCACGGTAAACTGCATTCGTCCTGGTGCTACCGCGACCGAGGTTGATCGAACCCATAACCCGACCCCGGAATTCCGGGAGAGGGTGCTTGGCGAGCAATGCCTCTCGCGCGGACAGATGCCTGAAGACTTGGCAGGGATCGTGATTTTTCTGTCTACGCCCGCTGCCAGTTTCATTACCGGCCAAACCATTGCCGTCGATGGCGGACTGACGCACAGCAGTTGAAGCCGGGCAAGTGCCCCTGCGAAGCACAACTGAGAAAGGACAGCCGGTGTGAAGGTCTGTGTCTACGGAGCGGGCGCGGTTGGCGGCCATCTCGCAGGGCGGCTGGCTAAAGGCGGTGCCGATGTCTCACTGGTGGCGCGCGGTCCCCATTTGGCGGCGATCCAAGCCAACGGACTGCGTGTTGAGACGAAAGATGGTCTGATCGAGACCCGTCCGCTCGCCAGCGACGATCCAGCCAAGCTCGGTGCCCAGGAGATCGTCTTCGTCACTGTTAAGGCGCCCGCTCTCCCGCAGGTCGCGGCGGGCATTGGGCATCTCCTCAGGGACGATACCCCAGTCGTGTTTGCGATGAACGGCATTCCATGGTGGTATTTCCACGCGCATGGCGGTGCGTTCGATGGCCGACAGCTCCAGCGGATCGATCCGGATGCAGCGATCTGGAATACGGTTGGTCCCATGCGGGCCGTCGGGGCCGTTGCCTACACCGCATGCACGGTCACAGCGCCAGGAGTTATCCATGCCGAGAATCCGCGCAATCGGCTTATTATAGGTCGTCCGGACGGCAGCGACGATCCGCGGCTGGAAGCTTTGGCAGCGGTGCTCCGTGCCGGTGGGATTGAGACAGAAGTGACAGCGAGGATCCGCGACGCCATTTGGACCAAGCTGCTGATGAACTTGACCGGCGGTTCGCTCGGGATATTGACCGCCTCACCGATGAAGCATGCCTTGTCAAACCCGGCAGCGCTGGCTGCCGCTACGACGATGACAAAGGAAGGCGCCGCGATCGCCCGCGCCCTGGGTTGCAATCCCGATGACCCTGAAGCGGGTCTCGGTCGTCTTACCCAATCGGCGCACAAGCAGAGCATCCTGCAGGATCTCGAGCTCGGACGCTCGATGGAGGTCGACGCCCTCTTGCGCGTGCCCCTGGAGCTAGCGCGCATGGTCGATGTCGCAACCCCGATGCTCGATCTGGTTGCTGGACTCGCAATACAGCGGGCAAGAGCCGCCCGCCTGTACGAAGGCTAAGATATCCCTTCGGAGCTGCAGGCGAAATCTCGGCAACAACGACAGCCGCCCGCGAGAAACACCATCAAGGTGCGTATGAGGCGCCGTTCTGCCGCCTGAGGCGCCGCCGCACGGATATAACATCACGTTATCTCGCTCCGAGCCGAGACGGACGGAAGTGTTGATCTTCTCAGCGCAACAGACCTCTAATCGCCGGAAAAGCAAGCAACAAGAAGCACACGGCGGAGGAGGCGATTTGCAGCGCAAGATTCTCAGCAATGTATTTGCGGCAACGGATCGCCGTTTTGGTGCTTCGCGCGGTGCGTCGTCCGACCGTGTCCCACGGCAGCTGGACCGGTGAAGGAGAAGAGGATGACGCTTCCACGCTAAAGAAATTCCTGCACTGGAAAGGACGCTGCAGACTCTAGCGATAACAAATCGGCGATGAATTCGCCACCGGTCACAGGGGCCGAGAGAAGGCAAGAATACGATGGGAGAACGACCACCATGCGATCACTCGTTAAAATCATTTCCGCACTCGGGTTCGCCAGCATATCGGCGTTTCTCTCGCACAGCGCGGCCGCAAAGGAAATTACCCTTGGCTACGTCGTAGCCAGTCTGGAATACCCTTATAACGTCGCGACGAAGCGAGGATTCGAAGACGAGGCGAAGAAAGCCGGCGTCAAAGCCATAGTCCTTGACCCGCGCGGCAGCGTCGAGGCGGAGAGCAATGCGATCGACGATCTCATTGCCCAAGGCGTGGATGGTATCGGCTTCCTGCCGCTTGATTCGGTGGTTGCACAGTCTTGGGTTGACAAGATTTCCGATCATAACATTCCGGCAGCTGCGATCGCGTTGATGGTGGGCGATCCGAAGACGCGTGATCTCCGGACGCCTTATGAGAAGCTCTCGGCTTTGGTCGCGACGGACAACACGCAGGCAGGCTTCATCTCCGGCGAGATATCGGCGAAGCTGCTTCCGAAAAACCGCATCGCGAAGATCGCGATCATCGAAGGCGCGCCGGGTTACGCGATCGTCTGGCAAGACACCCAGGGCTTCAAGGCCGCTCTCGACAAAGCGGGCGCGAAATACGAAATCGTCGCCGCCCAGCCGACCGATTGGACACCGGAGAAGGGTGAGTCGGTCTGCCAGAACTTCCTCACCGCGCATCCGGATCTCGATCTGATCTTCAGTCAGGCTGACGACATGGCGATCGGATGTGCCCGCGCAATTCATGCGGCCGGATCAAAGACGAAGCTTGTCGCGACAGGGGGCGGCTCCAAACTGGGTGCAGACGCGATCGCGAGTGGCGAGATCGATGGTTCGGTCTGCACGAGACCGGAATTGCTCGGGCGTCTCTTGTTCAAGGCGCTTTACGAGCACGTCCAGAACCCGAACGCACCTAAGGCGCAGTTCGTGACCTACGACATGCCGGCGCTTACCAAAGATACGCTGGCGCAATGTCCACCGGAATGGTGAGGGATGATCGTGCCATCGCAAGATCATGAAGCAGTCTTCGTACTTGCACGAAGCTTGACGACTTTTTCGAAGGGGAGAGAGAACCATGAAGACGCTCAATAAACTGCTCATCGCCGCGTCACTGACCGGCGTCATTGCGTTCAACTCGCATCCTGGTGCCGCCGAAGACGTGACGCTTGGATATGTCGCCGGAAGTCTGGAATACCCATACAACGTCGCGACAGCAAAGGGCTTCGAGGACGAAGCGAAGAAGGCAGGGGTTAAGGCGGTCGTGCTTGACCCGCGGGGCAGCGTGGAGAAGCAGGCTAACGCAATCGACGATTTGATTGCTCAAGGGGTCAAGGGCATCGGCTTTCTCCCCCTCGACTCCGTTGTGTCACAGGCGTGGGTAGACAAGATTGCCGAGCACAACCTGCCCGTAGTCGCTATTGCGGTCCAGGTCGGAGACCCCAAGAAGGCATCGATACGAGAGGTCTATCCGAAACTCACCGCGCTGGTCACCACGGACGACGTGCTCGCCGGCGAGGTCGCCGGCGAACTGGCCGCCAAGCTTCTGCCAAAGGACCATCCGGCGAAGATCGGCATCATCGAGGGGGCGCCTGGCTACGCCGTGATTTCGCAACGCACGGACGGCTTCAAGCAGGGTCTCGACAAGGCCGGCGCCAAGTACGAAATCGTTGCTGCGCAGCCGACAGACTGGACGCCGGAGAAGGGCGAGGCGGTCTGCCAGAATATCCTGACCGCGCATCCTGATCTGGACCTTTTCTTCAGCCAGGCAGACGACATGGCGATCGGTTGCTCGCGGGCAATTCGCGCCGCTGGATCAAGCGCCAAGCTCGTGGCAACCGGTGGCGGGTCCAAGCTTGGCCTCGACGCCGTGAAGGCGGGCGAAATCGACGGTTCGGTCTGCACCCAACCGGAATTGCTTGGTCGCCTCATGTTCAAGGCGCTCCACGATGCCGTGAAGAATCCGAGTGCGCCCAAGGCCCAATTCATTACTTATGACATGCCGGCGATCACCAAGGACACGATTGCTGACTGCCCGGCGGCGTGGTGACGTGGATGGCAGATGACTGAGCTCCAGACGCGACATCCTCCTATGTCCGTGGCGAGTGCGTTGCCGCTGATGCGGCTGGAGCAGGTCACAAAGATCTTCGGCAACAAGCTCGTGGCGCTGCGCGGTGTCGACCTTGACATCGCGCAGGGCCGCGTCCATGGACTGCTCGGCGCGAATGGAGCGGGCAAATCAACGCTGATCAATATACTGTCGGGCGCTTTCGCTGCCTCTAGTGGCCGAATTGTCTGGAAGGGCGAGACTGTCCATTGGTCCAGCCCGAAGGAGGCAAACACCATGGGGGTTGCCACCATCCATCAGCACATCCCGCTCGTGCCCACGCTGTCGGTTCTTGAGAATGTGTTTTTGGGTGATGCCGGACACTGGCGCAGGGCGGAAACACTTCAGAACAGATTCGATGACCTTTGCAAGCGGATCGGATACCGGCTCGATCCGAACCGTCCGGTCGCCGACTTGTCGATAGGCCAGAGACAAATGGTGGCGATTTTTCAGGCGCTCGGCACCGGCGCCGAACTCATTGTCATGGATGAGCCCACTGCCTCGCTGGCAACGGAGGAGCGTGAACTCGTCTATCGGACAGTGCGGCGACTGTCACAGGTCGACAATAAAGCAATACTCTTCGTTTCGCACTTCCTTGACGAAGTTATGGCGCTGACGGACTGCGTGACTGTACTCCGGGATGGCCAGACCGTGATGCGCGCGGAAACCAGCGACATTGACGAGGCGCGGATCGCGGAGGCTATAGTCGGCAGGCAGCTCGTGGCGCTTGAGCGGGCAACGCATCGTCACATTGCGTCACCGCAAGGGTCCGAAGAGCCGAAGCTCTTGGAGCTGCGCAACCTGGCCTCGCCGGGAGAGCTTGAACCGATTTCGCTCGACGTAACGCGCGGCGAAGTCCTTGGTATTGCCGGCCTTCTGGGTTCCGGGCGCAGCGAGCTTCTCCACGCAATCTTCGGCGCGGATCCCAGTGCAATCGGAGAGGTTCGCATCGACGGAAAACCGGTCCGCCGCTCAACCACCGCGGCCGTCAGGGCCGGGCTGGCACTCGTTCCCGAGGATCGAGCGCGGCAGGGCCTGGTCCCCGACTTCGAAATATGGCGCAACACGACACTCCCCGCACTCAAGGGAGTATCATGGCTGGGCTGTTTGCCGTTGCGCGACCGGGAGCGGCAGCGCGCGGCAGAGGGCATCGCCCGCCTGCGAATCAAGGCGCAGTCGCCAGACGTGCCGGTCAGTGAACTCAGCGGTGGCAATGCTCAGAAAGTAACCATCGCCAAGTGGCTGTTCAGCGATGCCAAGGTATTTCTTCTGGACGAACCAACCGCCGGCATCGACGTCGGCGCAAAAGCCGATATCCTATTGCTGGTGCGCGAACTCGCGGCCATGGGTAGAGCCGTGATCATCGTCTCCTCCGAATTCGAGGAGCTCCTGGCAGTGAGTGATCGCATCCTCGTGATGCGGGATGGACGATGCATCGCGGAGCGTGCCGCGGATGAGACATCGGAGCATGAACTCATGCTTCTGGCCGGCGGCCAAACCGCCGCGCCGCCAGATCGTGAGACAATGACAAAGAGCGAGCAACCATGACCATGGCGGAGTTGAAAGAGCATCCGGTGACCCAACTTGACGTCTCGGCTGCGCAGCCTTCGGACGACGTCGCGCGGAACACCGCACGCGGGGCAACCAATTCAACCATCGATTGGCGCCGATGGTTTGGTTTGCGCGAGATGGGCATCTACTACGCACTTTTGCTGCTTGTCATTGGCTTGTCGATTGTGACCGCCTATACCGGCCGAGCCAATTACCTGAGTTTCCTCAACGTGACGAACGTCCTCTACCAATCGTCGCTGACCGCCATGATGGCGATCGCGATGACGGTCATTTTGATTTCCGGCAATTTTGACCTGTCTGTCGCGTCGGTCGCCGCGCTCTCAGCGGCGGTGCTGGTCAGTTTGGCGGACGCACTGGGCTTTTGGCCCGCGGTACTCGTGTCTATGCTCGTCGCGACCGGCGCTGGTATGCTGAATGGCTCCATCGTGCAGTTGCTTGGCATCAACGCCTTCATTGTTACCCTCGGCACCTTGACGGCAATACGCGGCGTCGTTCTGATCTACACCGACGGACAGTCGCTTTCCGCACAGAGTCCGGAAGTGATTCAGGCGATGCGCACCTTCGAATCAGGGCGCGTCGAAGTTGCGCTGCCGCTAGCGGTGGTCGGAGCTGCCCTGGTGGCGGGCGGCCTATTCCTCGCTTGGCGGGCACGCCAAAAGGCGGTCCGATTAGCACCATCGGCGTTCGCTACGATCCTGGGTGGCCTGTGTCTGGTGGCTCCGCTCCTGTTTGGCGAGGGACAGTTCGCATTGCCGAAACCGATCATCTACATGGCGGTCTATGCTGCAGCCGTCTGGTTCGTGCTGACGTTTACGACGGTCGGCCGCCGGCTTTACGCGGTCGGGGGAAATCCCGAGGCGGCCCGGCTCTCGGGCATCAACGTTGTGCGCTACAAGATGGCGGCATTTGTTCTCTGCAGCGCTACCGCCGGTTTTGCCGGCGTGCTGTTTGCGAGCCGACTGCGTTCCGTAAACCCCGCCGCGCTTCAAGGCGCGGAGCTCACGGTCATTGCCGCGGCCATTCTCGGCGGCACCTCGCTGTTTGGTGGTGCTGGCAGCGTGATTAAGACGATCGCCGGCGCGTTGCTCCTCTTCGCGCTGACCAATGGATTCAACATCCTGAATTTGGGCGCAAACTACCAAGGCCTGATCGAGGGCATCGTGGTCGTCGTCGCTGCCGCCATCTATACGGTCGGCGGTTCCGGGCGCCGCAGAAAGACGTGAGACCCGTGGAATTCGTGGTATGACAGAAGTCGCCTGCATCGCAATTTCGGTCGCAAAATCTGGCTATGAGGACCGACTGTACGAAGCGCTCGAGGGGCTCATCGAGCCCACTCGAAGAGAGCAAGGTGTATTGCAATACGAGATGCACCGCGACTTGGACGAGCCGCGCCGTTTCGTGTTCATAGAAAGGTGGGAGGACGCAGACAGCTTTTGGGCGCATGTGAACTCAGCGCATGTCGCCGCCTACTTGGCCAAAGTCGATGGCTGGCTCGAACACAGCGAGTTCCACCCATTGAAAAAGCTGAAATGACGCGCTGATCCGACGGACGCTTCCAATGAGGGAACGCAAGGCTGAACTCTTCGCGGATGATTTCGTGTTCCTGGAGGCGCCACGATGGCACCAGGACCGGCTCTGGGTCTGCGATGTGTTCGATGCCAAACTTTATACCCTCGACATCGGCGGCAAGCGCACCCTTGTCCTCGACGCTCTTCCGCCGCGACCGAACAGCATCGGATTTCTTCCCGATGGAACGCCGGTCATTGTCGCATCCGTACAGCGCCAGTTGATGAAGATTGTCGATGGCGCACTCTCCATGCACGCAGATCTGTCAGCACTTGCGACCGGAGATCTGAACGACTTTGTCGTGGATGATTGTGGCCGGATATATATCGGAAACTTCGGCTACGACCTCTTTGCCGGCGCGCCGATCGCGCCGACCGACCTGCACGTTGTCGAGTTGGATGGTTCGGTACGCATCGCCGCGCGCGGAGTCGAGTTTCCTAATGGATCAGTGCTGACCGATGACGGACGTACCCTCGTGATCGCCGAAACTTGGGCAGGCCGATTGACCGCTTTCGAACGCAGCCCGAACGGGGATCTCTCCAAGGGACGCATCTACGCAGATCTTTGCGGCCGTCAACCGGACGGTATTTGCCTCGACAGCGCGGGCGGCATCTGGGTGGCTTCCTTCAATACGGGCGAAGTCGTGCGTGTGCTCGATGGCGGCGAAGTGACTGATCGTGTTTTGCTGGGGGGCCATGCCGTCGCCTGCCAGCTCGGAGGACCGGACGGTAAAACGCTGTTCTGCAGCGCCTACGCCGGTACGATGCAGGAGATGCAAGACAAGGCGCGGCGCGGCGCGGTCTTTGCCACCAGGGTGGACGTACCAGCAGCGGCCGCGCTGCTGCGACTGCACAAACGCTAAGGCGAGAACAGCAACTGCATCTGCATGGGTATAAATCCGACTTATCCCCGTGCTGTGGTCGTCTTGCGGTCGGCTTGCATCACCAAGTGGCCAAGTGCCAGTGTGAGGACATGAAGGCCGCTGAATGCTTCGACCGCGCCGGTTGGGAGCGCGATAGTGGCGCATTGCGGTGGAGATGATTATGGCGACCAGCAAGGGTGCGCGCTACGGCGGCAAGGTGGCGTTTGTGAGCGGAGCTGCGAACGGGATCGGTCGGGCGACTGCACTAGCCTTTGCCGGCGAAGGTGCGAGTGTGCTGCTAGCCGACATTTCCGAAACCGGCAATCAAGAGACCGCGCGTATGATCGAGAAGGCTGGTGGCAAGGCATTGCCGGTCAAATGCGACGTGACGCGGGCCGAAGACGTGAAAGCCGCCCTGGCGAAAGCGGTTGATGCATTTGGGCGATTGGACTTCGCTTTCAACAACGCCGGGATCGAGCAGACGCTTAATGCCAGTGCTGACCTCACCGAGGCGGAGTTCGACCGCATCGTGGCAGTCAATCTTCGGAGCGTCTTTCTCTGCATCAAATACCAGGTCCCGCTGATGCTCCAGTCGGGCGGAGGGGCCATCGTCAACACATCCTCCGGCGCCGGCTTGGTCGGCATCAGAAATCAAGCCGCCTACTGTGCTGCCAAACACGGTGTCATTGGGCTCACCCGCTCGGCGGCCTTGGAATACGCCAAGTCCAACGTCCGCATCAATGCCGTGTGTCCCGGCATCATTGACACCCCTATGATCGCACGCTTTACAGGCGACACGCCTGAGGGCCGCGCCAGGGTGATCGCACAGGAGCCCGTCGGCCGGATGGGGCGCCCCGAGGAAATCGCCGCCACCGTGCTGTGGCTTTGTTCAGACGAAGCCGGCTTTGCCGTCGGGCATGCCATGGTCGTCGATGGCGGGCAAACGGCTGGCTTCTGACTTGACCTGGGCGGACGCTCGGCTGCGCGATGCAGATCTACGATTACATCATCGTCGGTGCAGGTTCTGCAGGCTGTGCGTTGGCGCGCGGCCTATCGGACGACCCGGACAATAAGGTCTTGCTGCTGGAAGCCGGCCCTCCCGCGAATAAGTTCTGGGTCAAGACGCCGGCAGGCATGGCCAAGCTTTACTTCGATAAGAAGCTTAACTGGAACTACTACACCGATCCAATGCCGGAACTGCTTGGCCGCCGGATGTACTGGCCGCGCGGCAAGGGCCTCGGAGGGTCCAGTTCAATAAATGGCATGATCTTCATTCGCGGTCACCGCCAAGACTTTGAGAACTGGAAGCGACTTGGAAACAGCGAATGGGGCTATGACGATGTTCTGCCCTATTTCAAACGGATAGAGCATAACGAACGCGGCGCCGATCAATATCGCGGCACCGCGGGACCGTTATGGGTTAGCGATCCGGCGGCGCAGGTCCAGAGTTGCAGTGACTTCGTCGAGTCGGCGGTTCGGCTGGGCATCGAACGGACAGCGGACTTCAATGGTGCGGTTCATGACGGCGTAGGATTCATTCAGCATACGATCCGCCGTGGCAGACGCCATTCCGCCTATATGGCATTCGTAGAGCCGGTTCTTGGCCGAGCCAACTTGACGGTGCGGACTGGCTGTCTTGCACGGAAGATCTTGTTTGATCAGAAGCAGGCGGTGGGCGTTGAAGTTTCGAAGGAAGGCGAACTTCAAAGGTTTTTCGCTGCGCGGGAGGTGATCCTTTCGGCAGGATCGCTCAATTCGCCGCAGTTGCTTATGTTGTCTGGCATAGGTCCCCAGGCCGAACTCCAGCGGCATGGACTTGTGCCGTTGGTCGACCGTCCAGGTGTCGGGCGAAATCTCCAGGACCACTTCTATATGCATTGCGCATATCAAGCCACGCCCGATAGCTCCTATAACCGCAGTCTGACCGGGTGGCGAAAGTATTGGCAGGGCGCCCGCTATCTTGCGACTCAGAAGGGATATCTTGCCCTCGGATCCTCACTTGCTGCAGCCTTCGTCAAGAGCCGCGCAGAGGAAGAATACGCCGATCTACAAATCAGTTTCCGTCCGATGACGTTCAGTTATCATCCGAGTTGTCGAAGTAGATCAGACGCCCGGAATGGGCGTGTCAGTCTATCTTTTGCGGCCAAGAGCGACAGGCTCCGTAACGCTGCGATCCTCCGATCCAGCCCAGCCACCTGTGCTTGCACCGGAGTTCCTGACCGATCCCGAGGACAATAGGGCAATGATACAGGGCATCCGAAAGATCCGAGAGATCATGGCGACTCCGCCCATAGCCTCAAGAGTGCATTCTGAACAGACGCCGGGTCCTGCTGTCGCGACGGACGAAGACATTGTTGATTTCATGAGACAGCATGGCAACTCCGCCCACCATCAGGCAGGAACCTGCAAGATGGGCCGTGACGCAATGGCAGTCGTTGATCGTCGACTGCGGGTTCATGGAGTCGATCGGCTCCGGGTCGTGGACGCGTCCATTATGCCGCACCTCACCTCCGGAAATACAAACGCTCCGACGATCATGATCGGCGCGAAGGCGGCTGATATGATCGCGCGTGAAGCCGTTCCGCGGCGCCCGCTGATTGGCCTGGAATCCCCGTCAAAATCCCTTGGTTAAGCGTTGTGAGATCGCGTCTGCCTCGGACTTTCGCCCCGCTCAATGGTCACCGATAGATGGAGGGAGCCTTGACCCCCGCCACGACGGATCTGGTTCATCATTTCGCCGAAGCTGCGGCCAATGCGCGCTATGAAGATCTGCCGGTCGGAGCTATCGACGCGGCCAAGAAGAGCATCATTGATACCCTCGGCGTTATCCTCGCCGCCAGCGGCATGGAGCCCGCTGTTCGCAGCGTCGTAGAGATGGTCAGAGAGACTGGCGGAACACCCGAAAGCTCGGTCATCGGTTTCGGCTACCGCGCGCCGGCCATTATGGCGGCCTTCGCCAATGGTGCCATGGCTCATTCTCTCGATTTTGATGATCAGACTCCCTGGGGACAACACACATCCAGTTCAATTGTCCCAGCCGCGCTTGCAATTGCCGAGCGAGAAGGCGACGTCTCAGGTCAGGACATGGTCACGGCGGTCGCAGTCGGCCAAGACATCTTTGCTCGACTTCGTCGCCATGTCGGATGGCGCAAAGACTGGAATCTATCACAGGTCGTCGGAGTCTTTGCGGCAACCGCGGCGACCGGGCGCCTGATGAGATTCTCCCATCGGCAAATAGCAAATGCGCTGGGAATTGCGAGCATGCAATCATCAGGGATCATGGAGGTCGTCAGCGGAACTGGCAGCGATCTCCGCGGCATGTACGCGGGCTTCTCCGCGAAGGGCGCTGTGGTGGCGTCGCTGCTTGCCGAGAAAGGAATATCCGGCGTTGACGCCCTTTTTGAGGGGAAGGACGGCTTTTTCCGAACCTATTTCAACGGCGTGTATGACCGCGAGAAAATGCTCGACGGTCTCGGCGTCGAATATCAGGGCAGCGGGACTCTGTACAAGCAGTGGCCGGCAGTGGGAACCGCTCACAGTCATATCCATGCCACGATAGAACTGGTCACCAAGTTCAACCTAAACATTGCGGAGATCGACGAAATCCGTGTTGCCGTCGGCGACTATCATAAGCTGATGTGCATGCCGCTCGAAACCAGGCGGGCACCAACCACGCTCGTGGATGCTCGATTCAGCCTGCCCTTCTTGGTGGCCCTGGCTGCCGTTCATCGACGCATGAGCGCGTCAGATTTCACGGAGCGTGCTTTGAAAGACCCAGCTGTCTTGGCTGCGGCACGCAAAGTGGTTCCTTTTGACGATCCTGCCCTGGACTGGAAGATGGAGCTGCCGCCGGGTCGCGTCGAGCTTGTTACGCGTGATGGGCGAAGACTGGAGCAGCTGGGCACCCGGGTCCCAGGCAGCGCTGAGAGGCCTCTGACCTTGGATGAGATCATTCGGAAGTTCGGAGAGTGTGCGGCCCTCGCTGCCACACCCATCTCGGCTGACCGCATCGGCATGGTTCAGAAGATGGGGCGCGATCTCGAATATCTCGTGAATGTGGCCGACCTGCTGCGGCCTATTCGCACCAGCGAGCCTGACATATCCTCGATGAACCTCTAACTGCGACGATCCCGCTATCGCTGACTTCCGTCCGGCGATTGGAATATGTATCAACGGCAAGACGTCGATCCGCCCCAACCAAAGGAGCAGGTTTTCGCCACTCAGCGCGATCCGAAGCTCCGACTGCTCATTCCGATCGTTGTCGCCTCCGGATTTCTGCTGGAACAGGTCGACGCTACGATTGTCACGACGGCAATTCCGCAGATGGCGCGCGATCTATCGACGACG